>Ga0154020_10007482_pt1 | contig 12742 bp, 11 predicted proteins | sample Klosneuvirus_201_FD_109709 | JGI IMG/M metagenome (GOLD analysis project Ga0154020, IMG submission 109709) | Active sludge microbial communities from wastewater, Klosterneuburg, Austria - Klosneuvirus_20160825_MG | ecosystem: Engineered > WWTP > Aerobic digester > Activated sludge | place... | reverse complement strand
TCGCCCTGCAGGTCCATGATCCACCTCTCCAATTCCGATCTCACCCTCGATCTGCTCGATCCGGACATGGACCGCACCCGCCTCGGCAGCCGCTATTGTTGGGGAGGGTACATTTGGCAGGTGCACGACGCGCGGGTCGGGCCACTGGTTCGGGGTCCGGAGTGGCCGGACCAGCGTCCAAATCCCTTCAACGGCCAGGGTCTGCCAGAGTCATTCCGCTTCCGGACTCTCGACGGCACCCCGCTCACCTGGAATGGGTTCCAAGGAATAGCGATTGGCGGAGGTACCTTGTCCACCTCCGCGCCAGATGTTGTCGACGTGGCCGACCCCTGCGTCTGGGAGCTGACTTACCACGACTCGCGACTGGTCTATCGCACCCAGCAGACCGCCTTGGGCTACAACTACCAGCTGGTCCGGGAGGTCAAGTTGGAGGACCGCACCGTTGTCTCCGTGACCCAACTGACCAATCGCAATGCCCAACCGCTCTCCATCGAGTGGTTCCCCCACCCATTCTTCGCTCTGACCGACGGCCTCATCCAAACCGAGGTGCCGGAGGGATGCACCCTGCCTGAGAACCCCGGCTTCTCCCTCGCGGGCAATCATCTCAACTCCAAAAAACGCTTCGTCGGAATTCGGGACGGACACATGAACTTCCTGAAGTTGCCGACGGGAAAGACCCTGCGGGCGCGGATAAGCCATCCCCACCTGACTCACGTCGAGTTTGAGACGAGCTATGTTCCCTCCCAGTGTCCAATCTGGGCCAACGGGCTCACCTTCTCGATCGAGCCCTACCTCGCCCACACGCTCGCCCCTGGGGAAACGCTGCAGTGGAGCGTGCGCACCGCCTTCGGCCCGCCGCGAACGGATTGACCGGCCGGCACGCCCGAGCCTTGCCTGATGAGGCCGGCGGTGGCTTGATCGACCCGATGCCACCCCGCCTCCCCCTTGTCGCCATCCTCTGTCCCCGGGAATTCGCCTTCAGCGAGGACGCCGCCCTGATCGAAACCGCCGAGCTGGCGGGCGTGGCCGAGGTCCGGACCTTTCGGCTCGATTTCGACGCCGAAATTCCACGGGACGTTCTCGGGGCCGAGGTTGTCATCCTCTGGCACAACATCCCCTGCACCGAGGCGGTGATCGCGTCGCTCAGCCGCTGCCGGGCCCTCATACGCAACGGAGTCGGTTATGACAGCGTGGATACCGCGGCCGCCGCTCGTCGCGGGATTCCCGTCTGCAATGTGCCCGACTACGGAACCGAGGAGGTCGCCGACCACGCGATCGCCCTGACCCTCGCGCTCTGCCGCCAGCTGTTTCCCCTCGACGCGGAGGCCAAACGGCTGGGCTGGACGATCGGGGTGTCGGCAAAGATGCGCCGACTCAGTTCACTCACCTTCGGCATCGTCGGGCTGGGTCGGATTGGAACGGCCGCCGCGCTCCGGGCAAAGGCCCTCGGGTTTCGCGTGCTCTTCTTCGACCCCTATCTTCCCAGCGGTGCACACAAGGCTGTTGGGGTCAAACGGGCCGCCAGCCTCGATGAACTCCTGACCGAGAGCGACGTGCTTTCGATCCATTGTCCCTCCTCCGCCGAAACCCGCGGCATGATCGGAGCCCGTGAGATCGCCCTGCTCAAGCCCACGGCCTACGTGGTCAACACCGCGCGCGGCGACATCGTGCAAAAACTTCCTCTCTTCGAGGCCTTGCGCGCAGGTCGGATTGCTGGCGCCGGCCTGGATGTCGTCGAAGGCGAACCCCTGCGCACCGCCGAGGAGGCGGCCACGCCCAACCTGATCGTCACCTGTCACGCCGCCTTTTGCAGCCCGGAGGGTCTGGTCGAGATGCGGACCACCTCAGCCCGGATCGCCCGCGCCGCCGTCCGGGGCGAACCGGTTTGGAATCGGGTCAACTGACACGCTCCGCTCAGTCGTCCTGCGGCGCCCAATCCAGTTCCGCCGCCAAGGATCGCAGATCGACCAACGAGGCCAGGGGAGTCTCCCCCGTCACCGGCACGTTCGAAAAGTAGCGCTGACGAATTGTCTCCACCGGAACTCGCAACCAGGGGCGCGCGCTCGCCGGAAAGTAGCAGTGATAACCCGCCAGCGGCGCGACCAGCGCCTGGCGGATGCAGCGGGCTGCATCCGCGTAGGTCAGCCAGGTCAAACCCTCGTCAAGCGGGACGCTGGGATGGGGCTCGTTTCCCGCAATAACCGGCACCTGATGGAAAAGGGCGGGGAATCGCAACGCGATCGCGGTCATTCCATGATTAGCCGCAAAATAGCGAAGCTGGTCCTCGCCAAAGGCTTTGGACAGAGCGTAGGGATTGGCCGGTGACGCAGGGTAATCTCCATCCAGCGGCAGCCGCAGGAGCCGGCTGGAGGTCCCATCACCCGCAAAACGTTCCGCCCGCATCACCTGCACCGAGCTGGAAAAAATCAACCGAGTCACACCGGCCAGGCGTGCCGATTCCGCGACATTGAAATTCATCATCACGTTCTCATTGAAGACCGTGCGCGCGTCACAGCCGTAGGACGTCGGATGATTGGCCAGATGGACCACCGCGTCCACGCCGCGCCACTGGTCGGCAAGCGCCGCCGATTCGAGCAGGTTGCAGACGCGCACCGGTCCTGGCGCTGGCGGGCAGGCTTCGACGGCATCCAACCCTTGAACGACATGGCCTGCATCCAGCAATGTCCGCATCGTTTCACGACCCAGGCGTCCCGCAGCTCCCGTAATCACAACGTTCATCGGCTTCGAGTGCCACTCAACGCGACGCGAGCGGCAAGCACGTTTCACGCCCAGGCGCCGGCCCGGTGGCCCGTTGTCCCGGGATCCGCCAGCACCCGGCGCCACGTTCCAACGCGTGTTCATGCCAGGTTCGCTCCGGAGTCTTGCGTCAGCGCCAACCTCTCGCTAACACGTCCCTCCTCCCCGCGTTCTCTTTCTTATGTCCACTGCCGATACCTCCCGCCGTCGTTTCCTTCAACAATCCGCGCTGCTGGTCGCCGCTCCGCTGATTCTTCCCAGCCGGGTCTGGTCCCAGACCAGCTCCCCAGGAAAACGCCTGACCATCGGCTGCATCGGCATGGGCACGCAAATGCGTGGACATGTGAACAATTTTCTCAACCGCGACGACGTTCAGGTCGTGGCGGTGTGTGATGTGGATTCCACGCGCCGTGAGACCGCGAAAAAGCACATCGACGCCACCTACACGGCCAAGACTGGAACCACCTACCAAGGGTGCGCCTCGTACAACGACTTTCGCGAAATCATCGCGCGAAAGGACATTGACGTCGTCGTGATCGCGACTCCGGACCACTGGCATGCGTACATCGCGATCGCTGCGGTCAAGGCGGGCAAGGACGTCTACTGTGAGAAGCCGCTGACCTATAACATCCACGAGGCCGTCCAGCTGGTGAAGGCGGTCCGCAGCACCGACCGGGTTTTCCAGACCGGCTCGCAGCAACGTTCATCGAAGGAGTTTCGCATCGCAGCCGAACTCGTCCGCAACGGCGTTCTCGGCCGGATCAGCGCGGTCCACGTGTCTTTCGGTGATCCTGCCAAGCCCTACACGCAGCCGACCGAAGCGCTCGAACCGGGTCTCGACTGGCCGCTCTGGTGCGGGCCGGGTCCACTCGTTGGCTACAGCCCGTTTCTCAGCCCCCGGGGCGTTCATCGCAACTTCCCTGATTGGAGAAAGACGCGTGAGTTTGGCGGCGGCATGATCACCGACTGGGGCGCTCACCACATCGACATCGCCCAATGGGCTTTGAACATGGACGGAAGCGGCCCGGTGGAGGTCCGCGCACCGCTGAACTGGGAAACGGCGACCCGCGGCGCCCAGCTGGTTTACCGCGACGGCACCGTGCTCACCCATGTCCGGGGCAAGGGGGTTTCCTTCTACGGCACTGAGGGCGAAGTCCACGTCAACCGCGGGAAGTTCGAGCTCATTCTCGACGGCAAGACCGTGCACAAGTTTTGGGACAAGGAGGTCGACAAAACGACCTCGGTCGACCGCGAAGTCGTGCTCACCGAGCGCGAATTCCTCGCCGACGCCAAGATCAAGCTCTACGAGAGCAAGAGCCACTTCCAGGACTTCGTCGACGCGGTCCACAGCCGCAAGCGTCCGATCTGCGACGTCGCCATCGGAGCCAGCAGCGTCATTGCCTGCCATCTGATGAATTGCGGCTATTATTACGGCGCCAACGCCACCTGGGATCCGGCGAAAAACCGATTCCTCAAGGGCGGCAACGCAAAGTGGCTGACCCGCGATCGCTACACCAAGGGCTGGGCCGTCTAGACCAACGAGGCCCACCGCGTCGCCGGGACCCGCAGGTTTCCGGTCGAGGACGCAGAATCAGCCCGCCTCCAAGGCGGGCTTTTTTGTCGACCGGTCAAAAAGCGACCCTGATTCGCCAAAATACGCGAAGCAGGGTGAGGGGTTTTGAGCGAGCGTGGGCAGATGAAAAACCTCCGTTCACCCACGTCGGTTCCGCCCCCGGCTCCCGCCCGGACCGACCTCATCGACCCCAAGTGGGCCTGGCACTACCAAACACTCCTCACCCTCCGTGAGAAACTCCTGCAGGCCCGCGCCGAACACGAAAAGGCCGCCACCAGCCCTACCGAGCTGCATTCCGTGGATCTGGTCGATACGGCCCAGGATCAGATCGAACATCAGGTCATTCTCGCCGAGCTGCATTCCGAGTCCGATCGCCTGGTGGAGATTGATGCCGCGCTGAAGCGTCTCCGCGACGGAAACTACGGAGTCTGCGAGGAGACCGGAGTACCCATCGCCGAAGCCCGCCTGCGCGCCATTCCGTGGACGCGTTTTTCGCGATCGGCGGCCGAAATGGCGGAGAAGCGCGCCGGGCAATCCGCGCCGCGAGGGCAGACTCCACGGACCCAATAGCCCTTTGACGCCGTCACCCCGCGTCCAGGGTCAACGGCAGCGGATCAAATCACCCCGTCGTAATGACGGTGGTGTTACGTCACGGTGGGTACGATACGTGCGCAGCCTTTGGAGTCCCTGAAGGCCCAGTTGCCTCAACACCGGTTGCAGCGCCGGTTTCCCGGATCGCTTTCGTTCCACGTAACGGAGGAGGCGGGTCACCAGATTCTGCAGATCGTGGATCTCGCCGGTCAGCCGCTGGCGACGCTGCAGGTCCCGCACCCAGCGTCCTCTGTCCGGAACAAACACGGGATGGAGGGTCTCGGCCAGATAACGTGCCTCCTTGACCGCCAGCCGCCCGAGGTGGAACGCTTTTGCGGTCGGACTTCCGGCAACCCGGGATCGCGGCACCCGTGCAATCACCGCCCGCAACTCCCGCCGGAGCCGCCTCTCAAGATCGCCGCCACCGGAACATTTCGCGAGCGCTTGAACCAGCAAACCGAGGAGCTCTTTCGTCCTTCCCTGGCTGAGCCCGGGGCCGACGTGGAGCGCGGCCCTCCGGGCCTTCTTTCTCAGCTGCCGGCGGAAGGGCCGGAGCTCCGGATGTCTGGGAATTTGCGTCTCAACGAGGCGCAGCTGAACCTGCAGGTCCCTCGCTTTTCCGGTGACCTTCAGGAGGCGCCGGAGGGCCTTCCTCAAGGCCTTGCCTTTCGCGCTGTCGACAATCTCGGCCAAGGCGACCGGCGCGAGCAGCCGCCGGGTGGCGACGCGAACCGCATGAATGCGCGTCGGAGTCGGCCGCTTCCGGCACGCCCGCCGGGCGTCCTCCAGAAGTCTTCCCTCCCGACGGAGCGCATCGACGAGCAAGCGATGAGTCACGCTCCGGGAGGAAGAGGACTTTGCGTACCCACTCATGGGGAGGGAGCTCTCAATGAGGAGAGGAAAACGATCAGCGCGTTCATCTCCGCGTCCGGGAGAGTCTGATACGCTTGTTTCTTGCGGCGGACGCCGGCGGACAACTGGGTGGCGGCCTCCCCGGTTCCCGTAACCCAGATTCGCAGTCCCTCCAAAGTCTCCCGGTCTCCGACACCGTCAAGTGGAAGGCGGGGATTGCCTTCGCCTCCGACCGCGTGGCAGGCCGTGCAATTCTGTTCGAAAAACACCCGTCTTCCCCAGTCCACTTCCAGCGCCAGCACGCGATTCCTCGTGGGCCCGGTCGGAGAAGCCTCCGCCCGCTGCTCCGGCGACGGCTCCCCTGGCATGGGGGGTGGCGCCGTGGTCTCCGCGGGCATCGGCTGGTCCGTCGTCGCTCCGGATCGGGAAGGATTGTGCAGGATCGCAAAAAGCGACGCCAAACCAAGGACCGTGGCGAACGTCAAAACCAGAACTCCGCGCGCGATCCGTTCCCTCATGTTTGATCCTTGGTTAAGCTCAGTAGGTCCCAGGGCCTAAGCCATCTCGAAGAGTTCCAAATGGACGCGATGCAGCGGGATCCGCATCCGCTCCAAGCTCGCGGTCACGAAGTCCGTCATGGCCTTGGGTCCACAGAGGAAGTGCTCAAACATCCGCGTTTCGGCTGGCAGATTTCGACGCAGGATCGCTTCCGTGACATAACCCGCCTCCCCGGTCCATTCCGACGGGGTTTCCTGCAGGACGTGCACCACCTTGAGATTCAGCCGCGACTTGAGCACATCCAATTCCTCGCGAAAGAGCACCGCATCCCAGCGCCAGTTCCCATAGATCAGGTGCAACGGCCGCCGGTCGCTCCGATCCGCCAAGGTGCGCAGCATGCTCATGATTGGCGCGATGCCGACACCTCCCGCGATCAGAACGAAACCCGGGGCGTCCCGATGGAAATCCGTGGTGAACACCCCAAAGGGACCATCAACATACGCCACTTCGCCAATACGCACGTGTTTGATCGTGCGGGTAAAGTCGCCGAGCTCTTTGATGGTGAACCGAAGTACCTCCGCGTCCTGAGCACTGCCAGAAAAGGAGAACGGATGCTCGATCGCCCGGAACGGACTGCCACCCAGCGTCAGCCAGCCAAACTGGCCCGGTCGGAACCGGAGAGCCGGAGGCCGCTCCGGCTGAAGCGTCACCGTCCACGACGCACTGCCTTCATCCTTCACTGCGGCCACCCGATAGGGTCGCCGCAGGAGACTGAGCGGACGGAGCAGGCGAATGTAGGCCAAGGCAAGCAACCAGAGCGCCGAATACCCACCCCATACGGCCGCTTTCCACGGAGTACTCGTATAATATCCCACCCCGTGGATATGCGCGATCGCCAAACCGACCGCGATCACCGCGATCAATCCATGCAGGACCCGCCAGGAATCATAGTCCAAGCCCAGCTGTTTTCTCCAGAGGGACGTCACGATCAACACTCCGAAAAGTCCCAGGGAAATCCGACCCGCGGTCATCGGCCAGGGCGCGGTCCAAGGGTTCGCCGGACCGATCGCGGAGCCATAGCCGAAGCGAAGAATCAGATAATGCGCGAGGATCAGCGTTACTCCCCCGACCGCCGCCCAGCGGTGAAACAGGTAGATGATGTCGATCCCGAAGGGCGCGGTCAGACGTCGGAAACGGGCCGTCAGTACAAACTGCAGACCCATGATCGACAATCCGCCGAATCCCAGCGCCATGGCGAAGTCCCACCCAACTCCTCCTCCCTTGGGCACGGGTCCGATCAGCAAAACGATCAGCGGCAGGGCGGTCAGAAACAGATAAAGCAGCACCCAGATGACCGCACGCAACCATCGGGAGGCGGCTCCGGGTTGCCCGCGATGCCGCGCCGCCTCACTCCGGCTAACTTGGAGGTCGTGAGCTTCAGAAGTCATCGTTGCAAATGGCAGTTGGCCCGAACCAACAGCCGCAACCGGATACAAGGTTTCGGCGCGGCTTTGAGTTCACGGCTGTAGTCTATCTTCGGATTCGACTCTCCTCGTTTACCATCGGCTCCCAGTCCGGTCACCCAATTGCAGGAGCCCGCCCAATGCGCTTGACGGAATTTTCTTGAAACTAACCTGTGCGGCGCCCTTCGGCGACAAAAAACCCGGAAACAACGGCGCCCTTCTCGACTCGGTCACTCCGCCGTCACGCCGCGCGAACAAGGTAGACCCCCTTCACGAACCGCGACTTCTCAGCGACGTGAACGAATCGAGATGAGCCTCCTATCCGTGTCGGAATATTTTACACATTCGAAACTGAGCCCACCATCGCACGCTAACCACCTCGGAAGAAAAACGGCCATAAGTAAATAACTATCAATCGAATATACTCACCCCAGTTGACAAGCGTCAACTAGTGGCCCCGGAGTTGCTGCACCGGGGATGATGAAACTCCACCGCTTCTTCTTGCCCCTTGTCGCAGCCCTTTCCTTTGGGACTGCCACGGTTCGTGCCACGACCGTCTTCATTGATGCTGGGCCCTCGTCCACGAGCCAGGGCTTTTCGGGAGGCAACTATGTAGCGGGCAGTGAATTCACCATTAGCTCGACGCTCCAATTCAATGCGTTGGGCTACCTTGACGCCCAAGGCGACGGTCTCGAGGGCGATCATTTGGTAGGCCTATGGGATGCCATCACCCAGACTTTGATTGCTCAAGCCACAGTGACCTCTGGGAGCACGCAGGTGCTCTCCGCGGAGGGAACGGGAGTCTGGTATCTTCAGTCAATCGGTTCCACGATCGCGTTGAATCCAGGTACTTATCGCGTCGCTGGCCTGGTGGGGAGCGATGCGGACGCGCAAGCACTCAGCAATGACAAGCTCAGTCTTTCAGGGATTACCTTGCCCAACGGCTACGTCCGGACTGATTTCCCCAACGGCGGGTTTGCCTTTCCCAACCTGACTTTTCCTTCGCAGGCCATCCGATCCACTTTCGGAATTTTGGATACTGTACCTGTCTCTGCGCCCGATACGGGAGCAACCTTGGCTCTCTTCGGTATCGTGATTTTTGGTATGGGCGTGGCCAAACGCTCCATGCGCTCGGGCAAGTAAATCCTCTTCTTAATTTAGCGGTTCGTCCCAGTCAGCGGGTCGCCGTCTGACACCGGTCCAACCTCTGCGCGATCGCACGGCGGTACTCGACACACCGGTCCACCGTCGCGTCGGCCTTGTCGGATGGGACGCGCCGGTGGATTAGCGCGTGCGGTCCGGCTCACTGATCCGCCCCGCCCTCAGGACAAGGGTGCCGTCGGGCCGACGCTCCGACTTCACGTCATAGATTTCCTCCAGTACGCGCACAAACCCGTCCACATCCAACGTGGGAAACCGTCCACCGATCCGCACGTCGCCCAGCGCCGGATCAGCGATCTCGATCCGCCGGTCCGACTCCCGCGCAAACGCCGCCACCAGTTCCTTCAGCGTGGCTCCCGCCAGATCGAGCATGGGCTCGTACCAAGCCAAGCTTCGCGCGATTTCTGCGGCGGAAACCGGACTCACCGCCAGACGCTCGTGTGGGTTTAGAGCGGAGACGGTGACCACCGCGCGATGGCCCGCCTCCACCCGTGCCGACGAGGTCTCCAGGTGTTGATCCGTCGGCGAAGGGGTGGTGGCGGCGGGCTGGGTAACCTGAACGGTCCCTTCTGTGACGAGGACGTCGATCAAGTCGGACTCGAGACGAACCGCAAAGGCTGTGCCGATGGCGCGCACCGTGACCCTTCCCGCTTCAACGAGGAACGGGCGCGTGGGGTCCTTGGTGACCGTAAAAAACGCCTCTCCCCGAACCAACCGCACTCGGCGTTCGCCAGGAGTAAAGATCTCACGGATCTCCGCATCGGCATTCAACCAAGCCAAGCTGCCATCCGCGAGAGGACGCTTGATCGGAGTTGACCTGGTTTGGGCTAGCGTGACAGCGGGACTGGTTTCACTTTGGAACGTGCGGAGGCTGACGACGCCGAGAAGGACGACCGCCGCGGCCGCCGCGAGCAAACCCAGAACCGATCGCGTCAAACGTGGCGAAGGAGCGGAATCGAGGCCATGAGCTCGACTCACCGATTGACCCAGCCCCCGAAACGTCTTCCACGAGGCCGATGACCAGGTGAAGGCCCTCGCATGGCGCGGATCCGCGGCGAGCCACGCTTCCAGCTCGGACCGTTCGTCGGCGGAAAGCGTCCGGTCCTGCCGCACCACCCATTGGGCCGCTAGGTCAGGGATGCCGGAATCCCCTTCACTTCCGGGTTTGGGCGCTGGCGAAGTCATGATATCATTTCCTGTCCGGCAAAGCGCCGTGCGCGGCAAAATAGTCCTCACAGCGTCGCAGCGCCTTCGTCAGCTGCGACTCCACGGTATGTTCGGATATGCCCAGACGCTGGGCGATCTCGCGCTGGGAAAGGTTCTCGAACTGCCGGAGGATGAACACCGCGCGGCAACGGGCGGGCAGGGCCTCGATCGCATCCGCCAGGAGCTCGATCTCCTGGCCACGACTGACGACCTCCGCGGATCCGGGGGTGTCGTCCATGAGTCCCAGGTACTCATTTTCGGTGACGGACGAGATCGCGGCGGTGCCGCGACGTCGGAAGAGATCGTGGGCGGCGTTCCGTGCCATGGTGAACAACAACCCTCGGGAAGAGCGAAGTCGGCCCGCTTCGCGCATCCGCAGAAGCCGGGTGTAGCTCTCTTGAACGAGATCATCGATGTCGCTCGGACGCGCGATTCCCATGAGGTAGCTTCGCAGCAGGCCCTCGTGAGGCTGCACCTCTTTGGCAAACCACGCGGTTGTCTCTGAGTCGTGGGGCGGCATTTCCGGTTGGGGTAACCGACCTCCATCACAGGTCGGCCGCCACCGGATTGGCAAGCGCGGCGTGGAACGCACGACGAAAAAAAGTTTAACGGCTCCGTAACGGAATCAGGCTGCTTCCGCGACGTACTGAAAGCGCCCCCCGTGTTTCCCGTCCCCCACCCCTTCGATCGACCGGTTGTCAAAACCCCACCGGCCCCGCTACCGTCGGTTCCAACGGCGTCCACCGTCGTTCCTACCGCCGCCATGCGTCTGCCCCTTCCGATCCTCTCGTCCTGCCTGGTTTCGTTCCTGATGGCGAGTTGGCCGCGCGCGTTCGCGCAGTCTGACGCCACTCCTCCCGCAACCGCCGATGCGCAGCGTGAAGTGAATGGGACCCGATCCTTCGAAATACCCGCGGCGGATGCCAGCGACTCGCTCGCCTCCTTTTCCCGGCAATCAGGCAGCGCGCTCGTCTACGTTGTCGAGCAGGTGCGCGGTGTGCGTACCCAGGGCATTCGCGGACATTTTCGTCCTCGCGATGCGCTCGAGCGACTGCTGGCCAATACCGATCTCACGGTCGCCGAGGATCGCCGGACCGGTGCGTTGATCGTCAAGCGATCGCCTGCCTCGCGGCCAGACGAACGTGGAACCCGGCCGACTGCCTCCCGTTCACCCTCCTCCCCTCCCCCCGATTCTGCTTCCATGAAACCCCGCACCCTGCTCTCCACCCTCGCCAGTCTGCTCGCCCTTGGCGGCCAGACCGCCTCCGCCCAATCTGCTCCGTCCGTTGTCAAGGACTCAGAGGTCATCACGCTCAACGCCTTCACCGTCTCCTCCACGCCCGCCAATGGGTATCGTGCCGAGAAAACCGTCTCCGGCACCCTCATTGCCACCGATGTGAAAACCATGCCCGCAAGTATCCAGGTAGTCACGGAGGCGCTGCTCGCGGACATGGACACGCGTCGGGTCGAGGACTCGATCCGCTTCGTGAGCGGCGTGGGTCTGGGTGCGCGCAACGAGGGTGGCGGCGGGGGTACGCGCAGCGAGCAATTTGTCGTTCGGGGCTTCCAGACGTCGCAGCTCCTCCGCAATGGCATCCGCCTGCAGGGAATCACCAACTCCGCCAATCTCGATCGCATCGAGGTGCTCAAGGGTCCCAGTTCGATCTTCTTCGGCGCCTCCGATCCGGGTGGGGTCATCAACGTGATCACCAAAAAGCCGCTCGCCGAGCGCTATGCGTCCGTTCGCCTCGGCTTCGGCGACGACAATTACCGGTATGCTGAGTTCGACTACAACCAACCCGTGGTCGAGAAAACGCTGCTTTTCCGCCTCATGGGCTCGCGGCTCGAATCCGATGGCTGGCGCAAGTTCTGGCGCGACGAGCAGACCTTTCTCAGCGGCATCACTGAGTGGACACCCACCGCCACCACGCGCCTCACGTTCGATGCGCAGTACCGCAAGCAGACAGGCATCCAGGAGCGTCTTGGCGACGTGTTTCTCACCACCGACCGCCCCGCGCCTTTCACTCAACAGCTCCTGACGGGCGCCGCGCTCGACCGTGCGATCGAGCTTGGCGCACTCACCCCCACCGACACCTACGATGAGGAAACGAATTTCTACTCCATCACCCTCGCGCAAAAAATCGGCGAACACGTGCTCCTCAGCGCCGTGCACGGCGCGAGCGACAGCAATCGTCTGCAACGAACGACCGTCACCCGCAATCGCATCGCGGTAAATGACAATTACTCCTACTTCGACCGCCCCGGCATCGTCTCCCTCGGTGCGATCAATCGCACCTTCAACATCAACGTGCTCGCCTCCCTGGATTTCCTCGGCACCAAAAACAAGCTGGTCGCCGGCTGGGACCGCTCAGAGATCGGCAATAAGGAGCTGCTCTTCGCCTGGGCCAACAACAGCCCGTTTACCACCAAGCGGTTTCTTTTCGATACCGGCACCCAGGCCGACATCTTCGGAGTGCGCCGCTACCCGACGCTTGAAGAGATCGGTACCACCGGTGGCCCCGCAGCCGTCGTGAACAGCCCCTGGAGACAGCCTGTGTGGGAGCAGGGCTCCTACGTGACCAACCAAATGAGCCTGCTCGACGATCGTCTGACGATTCTCGCCGGTACGCGGTGGAGCGAT
>Ga0154020_10007480_pt1 | contig 12743 bp, 10 predicted proteins | sample Klosneuvirus_201_FD_109709 | JGI IMG/M metagenome (GOLD analysis project Ga0154020, IMG submission 109709) | Active sludge microbial communities from wastewater, Klosterneuburg, Austria - Klosneuvirus_20160825_MG | ecosystem: Engineered > WWTP > Aerobic digester > Activated sludge | place... | reverse complement strand
TGGGTTTGATGGTTTTAATGGTCTGGGCCATTACGGATGTTGAACAAAGCAGCAACATCACAATGCTTGTAAATCTCATAACTTGGGTCTTTTGGAAGTTTAATACCGCGGAGGAGAAAATGGTAAACGGGTTTTAAAAAATTTTCATACCAAACGAGAAAGCATCGGCTTCATCTTATCAACGTCAACTCACCAACTATTCAACTCATCAACCCAAATACCATAATTAACGCTATTAAAGGAAATTCAACTAAAACAACTGGTCAGGAAATTAGCAGATTGTAAAAACAACCTTTCAAAATCAATGAAATTGAAGGTTAAAGCGCCATTTCCGATTGTCATTTTATTGTCATAAAACAATATATTATTTAACATATCAATAAAATTAAGTAACCTTTGTTTCGCCAATGCTATTTTAATCAATTTATTGGACGGGGTTGCCGAAAACCGCAAAGAGTAAGCCTAAAACTAAACAAAACCGATGAAATTCTTTAATTTAAATAAGATTTAAACCTAATCGTTTAATAGCAAGAGTACATCCAAACAAACCAATGTTCTCGTTGGCTGTTGGCATCAAGTGCATCCTCAGCAACAGGAGGTATTCCTGTAGTTTACATATTGTTCCGAATGGTTTTCACTGTTCATTAACTGACTCAAAAACATTTTAATCCTAATTTATGAAAAACACATTTCTGAAATCCGCAAAAGTCTATTTTTTCTTAATTTTTCTTTTTTCTGCTCCGGACATTAAGTCACAAAACGTAGAATGGACTTGGAGTACGAGCCTGCCCCCGTGTAGCTCTCCTATTGATTCTATTGTAAGAGTTGAAGTATATGACGCTCTCAATAATCTATTAGGAAGTTCAATATTATGCTGTGGTTCAGCACAATGTATCACGGGACTTCCAAGCTATTTTATGGTATATGAACTTTCAGGTATTTCTTATCGAATTAATTTAAACATCGGACCTTTGGGTTCATGTATCTCGCCAAATGGAAATTGCCCCACTTCATCCTGTGGTTTTAATGGTCGATGGACTACTACTTATGTACCTGGAGGTTCATTATGTGGCACGCCTAGCCAGGTTTTGACACTAGATATACAACCTTAAACCACAAACTACTTACTGTTTGATGCCCATCAAACAGTAAGTAGTTTTACAATTCAATTAAACCTTTATTTTTTGCTCCTGAAATAAAGGCATTACAAACGAGAAATTAAACTGCAAAGTAAAATTGAATATGATTCCGCATAAGTTTAAATTTGTTTAGAAGTATGATTACTTTGAAACGATTTTCAGTGATTTTATTAGCAATCTTATACGTTTTTTTGCTAAAAGTTAATGCTCAAAATTTTGAGTGGCTGAAAAAGTATAATAGTGGATATGTAAACACAGTTAGTTCAAATTTAGACAGCAACCTTGCCAGCTTATTTATTTATCGCGAAGGAAATACGCCAAATTTTGACACATTGACATTTGATAGCATTCAGTTTATTTCAACAAACACTATTCCTAATATTTACAGCAGTTTTGTTTTAAAACACAATCCAAAAGGAAAAGTTATTGCAGCGCTAAAAATGGAGGGTGTTTGGATGTATAATATGTGTACTGGCAAGGACAATGCATATTATTTAATTGGACAATTCAAAGATTCTGTTACGTTGAATTCTCAACAATACTTGAGCAAAAATGGCCGATTGCTTTTTATTAAACTGGATCAGCAACTCAATTTTACATGGATAAGGCAAACCCTGGTTGACACTTTCCAAAAATTAAAAATATTCAATTCAGATAATCGGGTTTACTTTATATGTGAAACAGCTGGAGCCGTAAAGTTCGGGAACAATCTTTACAATTTTGAACCTTTCCACAGTAATTTAACTAATTACACGACTGTTTTCGGTGAAATCAATCAATTTGACGGTAAATTTAAATGGACTAATTATTTTTTTAATAACAATGGCGGTCAAAATCTGGATCTCAATCATTTCGTGAAATTAAATAGTCAATTATTTTTTGTGGGACAGATAGGCGTTTCTTTTCAAATTCGCCCCCAGGTTATTATTAAAAATGACACATTAGCAGATGGCGGATTTTTGATAAAAACAGACAGTTTAGGCACTTACATTAGAAGTCTAAAAATTGGTGAACATGTCAGTACAATAGCGAGCGATGGAAAAAAACTTTACATTTCAGGCAACTATTCTGATTCCATAAAATGGAATCAGAAAGTTTATAAAACAGGTTACCAGGGAACATACAGCAATTGTTGGGGCGTTTTTTTAGGTTCGTTAGATTCCAATTTGAATAAACAATGGTTTTATTCCCCTAAAAACAAAATTACTACCCCAAAAAACACCAGTGGAACTGCTGTTTTTTACAATGCAATTTATGATAAGGCGTTCTTATATTTTTCTGGGGGCATGAGTCTGCCTATTGAAATAAACAATCAATCAATCAGCCCTACTCTTGCTTCTAATGGTTTTTACAACAGTGATATCTTAATATTGAAAATGGATTTATTAGGGAATCCATTATGGGCAAGAAATGCTGGAACTGACAGAGGAGTTGTCATGTCAATGTCTGTTTTTCCGGAAAAACACCTGTTTTTAGGTGGCAGTTTTATTGGAACATTCAAACTTGGTCAATTTGTTATTAAATCATCCTTTCAAAGCCCGAATGGTTTCATCACAAAAATCTCCGACAACGCCATCATCCGGGGGTCTGTCAGTGCAGGCCCATACTGCGCCGGTGATACCATCAAAATACCATATATAAAGATCGGCGATTACGATACTTCCAATTATTTCATAGCAGAACTCAGCGACGAACAGGGGAATTTTAATGGAGCACACCGTGAACTTGGCCGTTTAAAATCCAATCAGGACAGCAGTATATCAGGTTTACTGCCTCTGTTCAAGGTGGGCTCATCTGAGAAATATAGGATCAGAATTCTTTCCACTGCTCCCGCTGTTCAGAGCTATTACAAGGTAGATACTCTGCGCCTTTTGATCTATTCGCGCGATAAGGCCAATGCCGGAAATGATACCACCATTTGCAAAGGCGATTCACTTTTGCTCAGAACGTACGGAGGCACCAAATGGACCTGGAGTCCGAAGTACAAAATGAAAGACAGTACAGCCCGCGAAACAATGGTCTGGCCCGATGTCAGCACTACCTACAAAATCATCATTGCCGACAGCTCCGGCTGCGGTGAAGCAGATACGGCTTTCAAAACCATTTATGTAAGAAACGAACTCTCAGTCCGTTTTTATACCCCCATCGATACTACTGTGTGTATCGGAGGAACAATGCCGCTTATCGCTTCTTTTCACGGTGGTGATTCTTTAGGGTATAGCTGGCAATGGGCCAGTATTGACGCCTCGGGCAATCACAGTTTTCTAAAAACCAGTTCAGGCAAACAGGCTGACACCTTCCTGTATACAATGCCTCCCGGCGAAAAGGATTCTATGCGTTTTATCCTTTACCTGGGTGATGGCTGCACACCCAAAACCGCCTTTTATACCTATACATTAAAGGTCCGTAAAACACCCACTCAGGGATTATTTGCTCATGCTGACACTGCTCTGTGTCCGGGAACTGCAATGCCTGCAGTGATTCACTTTACCGGTGCACCTGCAGGTAAACTATCCTGGCTCTGGCAGGAGAACAACAGCTTTAACCAATGGATACAAAGGCGCAGCGGCAGCAACAAACCAAGCGATACCTGGCTTTATACCCTGCCCCTGAACTGGAAAGGTCTCAAAAAAATACGGGTGACACTCTCGGACGCCTGCTCGGGTTTAAAGGATACTGCGGTGATGAACATCACTCCGAGAGACACTTTAAAACTCAGTCTGAATACAGGTGATACCAAACTGTGTAAGGGGCAATCATTCACATGGAAAGCAAGCGGAAAAGATGGTTATGCACCCGGATACAAGTATGTCTGGATAGATATTCTTTCAGGCGATACCTTGTCTCTGGCGGATACATTGCGCATGGTAGCTAATAAAAACAAACACATCCGCGTGAATTTACAGGATGGCTGTATGCCGAAGTCTGTCGAAAAATCTATTACCATCACGGTACATCCCGAACTAAATTCAGATATCCTGTTTAATAACACGACTGCAAATGACACAGTGCTTTGTTACGGGCAGTCTATAGATTACAAGGCCGCAGCAACAGGCGGTAAAAGCAGCGGCTACACATACCGCTGGCTGCTGGGCGGAACACAGATAAACACACAGGACCAGTTGCAATTGGCTTTAAACGACTACAAATCATTTGCAGGCGGTAAAACCCGTTTATTGCTGATTACAAGCGACGGCTGTACCCTGCCTGATGACAGCTCTGAAATAGAAATTGATTTACTTGCACCGCTCGCCCAATCTGTTAACTACCCCGACAGCATCTGCCATGGCAGTTCGGCACAATTTAAAACGATTGCCTCTGGCGGCAAAGGAAATTACACCTTTAAATGGATGGACGACGCCTCTGACATTTTGAGCAATACGGATGCTTATGCATTTTTACATTCAAGCACACAAACCGGCATTATCAATCACAGAGTGCTTGTATCAGACGGCTGCTCATTCAACGATACCACCATACGCCAATCTGAACTGCTGGGGCCTTTGCGTCTGACAATTTCCGCATCCGATCCATGCCCGGCCGATGCGCTTGCGCTTAGTGCCATCACAAGCGGCGGAAAGGCTTCTGCTCACCTCATACGCTGGTATAACAACGGCATATTGATCGGCAGTGGTGGCGGTATCGGCATCAGCACCGGCGGACTGTCCAGAACCATTACCGCCATACTCAGCGACGGCTGCAGCAATCCGCCCGATACACAAACAATCAGCACCGGTTCCCGGCCCGGGGTCCAGATTAGTGCCTCAGACATTTGTATGGGCGATGAAACAAGCCTGCTGGCAAGCAGTACCAATGCCGCTAAAGCCCAAGCTTATCAGTGGCGGATAGATGGCCTGCTGCAAAGCACTGCGGACAGCCTGCTTCGAAAAACGTTTGCTGCAACCGGCAACTATTCCGTTAAAGTCACAGCCATCAGCGGCGGCAACTGCAACGGTAACGATTCTGTAAATGTAGAAATCATCGCCAAACCAGAAGCGGATTTTGACTTTGTGCATTTCAATGCCCAGGTACCCATCCCCTTTCAGTTCAACAACCGCTCGCTCTACAGTCAAAGCTGGATATGGAATTTCGGAACAGGTGATACGTCAATGCGCAGCGATCCGCTCTATAAATTCGGCGACACCGGCAGGTTTAAAATCGTTTTGATCGCCTCCAATCAGGGCAAGTGTTTTGATACGGCTATTCAGATCATTCCGGTGTATCCATCCATAGAATTCTATTTCCCCAATGCGTTCTCGCCCAACGGAAACCGCATTAATGAACACTTCGGACTGCAACCCGCACAATGGTTTATGGTTAAAGCCTACAACTTGAAAATTTTCAACCGCTGGGGCGAGATGGTTTTCAATTCAGACCACATGGAAGAACCCTGGGACGGCAACGGGGCACAGCAAGGAGTTTACATCTGGAAAGCAGAGATCAGAGATGTGTACAATGTGCTGCATGAGCTGAAAGGGGTTGTGGAAGTGATGAGATGATGAGGCGATTGGGGGATGGTAGAAGACAACTATGACTATTGAGAAAGCATCGGCTTCATCTTATCAACTCATCATCTCATCAACTATTCATCTCCGAGGCTTTTCAGGATTTGCCGGTATCATACGCCGCTGAATCGAGGCCGGGTTCCGCAATCTGTATGTTTTGCCTTTGGGGCGATATTAAAACAGACGTCATTGTAAGCGATCCCGCCACCAGCTTGTCGTTGAAAAAACTGAGCTCATCCTGCGCATCCTGCAGTGCCAGCGTGTAAAGCAGCGGAATGTAATGGTCGGGACTTGGAATTGACAGCATGGCTGCCTGACCCATTTTCGGGTAGTCAATCAGGGCTTTGTGGTTGCCTTCGCGGATGTGTTTTTTAAACGTCTCGTTCATTTCAATGGCCCAGTCGTAACCGTAATTGTCCTGATTCATCTTATCCCAGGCCACCATGCCCAGGTTGTGCACCATATTGCCACTGCCGATGATCAGCACCCCTTTTTTGCGCAGTTCCGATAATTCTTTTGCCAGTTCATAATGGTATTGCATAGGCTGAGCGTTATCGATGCTCAGCTGCAGAACAGGCACAGCGGCATCCGGATACATATGCTTAACCACAGACCATGTACCGTGGTCGAGCCCCCAGTCGTGGTCCAGGCCCACCTGAGTCTTCCTGATCAGTTTAACCGTTTCGCCGGCCAGCAACGGATCTCCGGGCGCCGGATACTGCACATCGAAAAGGGACTTTGGAAATCCACCAAAATCGTGGATGGTTTTTGGCTTTTCCATTGAGGTAATAAACGTACCACGCGTTAGCCAGTGGGCCGAAATGCAAAGCACCGCTTTGGGTTTCGGAATCGATTTCCCCATGGCCGCCCAGCGCTGGCTGAACACATTGTCTTCAATGGCATTCATGGGCGAGCCATGCCCCATAAACAGCACCGGCATTACGTCGTCATGCCCTTTCAGATCGGCGGTAAACCGATTAAATGATCCAAGTGTTATCATACCTGTTGTTCCTGCAATTAATTGAATAAAGTGTTTCCGATTCATGCCATGCACACAATTATATCACAAACTTACAACTTTTTATTCGTTGCAACAAATGTTTTGAAAAAATACACTTGTAATTGTTTGAAAATCTGAAAGCTTGCAAACCACTATGCTTAAATTTAATATGGTTTGTACACATCAAAACCGATAAGCTTATAAAAACTTCTGATAGGCAAAACTGATAAAAATCATTAAATTTGCAATTCAATTTTAATCTTCAAAAAATTATGCCATATCCCGAAATGTTGGTGTCGCCCATGAGAGCAGAGCTGACCAATGTAGGTTTTCAGGAATTAAAAACCCCTGAAGATGTTGAAAACAACATGTCGAATCAAACAGGTGTCAGTCTTGTCGTGGTTAATTCAGTTTGCGGCTGTGCTGCCGGTGCTGCTCGTCCAGGCATCATACGCTCTTTGGCGAACGATAAGAAACCGGATAATCTGTATACGGTATTTGCCGGCCAGGACCTGGATGCTGTTTCGAAAGCCCGTGAGTTTATGCTGCCGTTTCCGCCTTCTTCGCCCTCAGTTGCCTTGTTCAAAGACGGCAAACTGGTGCATTTTGTAGAGCGCATGAACATTGAAGGACACAGCGCAGAGCAGGTTGCGGATCAGCTCAGAAAAGCATACGATCAGTACTGCTGAGCGATGGGATGATGAGGCGATTGGGTGATGAGACGATGAACTGTTCGCATCAAGTCATCAATTTAAGCAATTCGTCGGGTTTATCCTGAGCTGACTTGACTTAAACACCCATAAACGCATTCGTTCGCCGCTCAGGAGCAAGCGCATAACATGTCTTGAATTTACGGCTTACCAGCGCTACATCAATTCCACAAAACCGGCACAAAGGCTTTTAGCCTCAACAGGCGACTGTATGCTGCCGGTTTTGCACAAGGAGTGCATCACGTTTTCGAGCATTTTTTCACTGACTTGAAAATCGGTGTTCCATTCGGTGCTGTAAAACCACGAAAGTGCATCTTCGGGCAACATGTCAAAGTGTTCCAGCAGCATGTCTATACTGTTGTCGGCCTTCATAAACTGCTTACTTGCAAAGTTTATTACCTGTAAAACTTCAAGCACTTTAGAAGACTGTTCTTTCAGAAGTGCATCTGTTGCAACAATCTGAAAACACGACCAGGGGGTTACAAACTCACCTATGCGTTTCAGTTGTGCCTGGTCTACAAGTGGCTTGGTTGTATATTTTTCCCAAAAAAACACATCCGAATTGTTGCCGTTCAAAGAAGGCAAAGCCCCTGCCATATTTTCTACCAGTACAAATTTTTCGGATTCAATCTTTTTGCCGCGAATTTCAGCATCCACCATCGCCATCAGATGGCTCCCGCTCCCAAAACGGCTGATGGCATAGCGCTTGCCATCGCAGTCGCCGATACTCCCCAGTGTTGAATCTTTACCGGTATGAATACCCCAGATGAGCGGAGAGCTGATGTATTGCTTCACAATCCTGGCCTGCAATCCGTTTATGATGGCAGACACAGCACCTTCTGTCAGCAATACCGCCATATCGAGTTTGCCTGCTTTCAGGTCTGCAACCATAGCACCTGTTCCTGCTGCGTAATACGTCCACTGTAAATCAATTTGTTTGCGTTCAAACAGTCCGTAATCAATGGCCAATGTCCATGGCAGATTGAAATGTTCAGGAACCCCGCCTATTCTGATGGTTTGCATGCTTAATAAGGTAACAAATCTAAGACCAAAATGTTTAATGCGTATGCTTATTTAGATGATATCAATTGGTAAGGGTAAAAGAGCAAGGGGTAAGGGTTTAGCGGCTAGGGTTTAGTATTTATCACGTTTAGATGAAACATTGCTGCACATAAGAATCATTTTGCAATTTTAAAAGCAAATGAAAAAACAAGCATGCTGTTGACAGACCTGCGATCTCGTGTAAACGCAACACTTTGTTTCGCCCGGATCATCAAGCACGCCATAAAAAAACCTGGCAGTATACCCTGCATTGGGCGGCCAAGGCGCTCTTCAAAATGTTCTCTGACGGTTTATTTGAAATAAAAACCTGCAAGCATGCTGTTGCATCATTGCCAGAAACACTTCTAATGCGATGTTCCGGCATTTGCTTACGTCTTCCTTTAATTTTCCGGAATCTGCGGTTCATGGCGAAAAAGCGCATCACCAGAACCCTGCTGTTGTGATGGTTTTACAGATGTCTACAGCATCGTTAAATTAAAAACCAATCAAACCAACAAATGATCTAAGCTACCCTCCAAGGGAAACTTTTTGTCTACATCATTAAAAATAAATACTTTTGTCTTGAAGCCGGAAAACCAAATGCAATCTGAGATAAGCATTCTTTAATTGACCGATTTTCAAATATTTGCCAAACTAAAACCGAACACCTATATGCCAGATGAAATATCGGTCATGGTAATGAAAATTGACCGGCGAGCAGAAAATAAATACGACAAAACGCTCAAGACAGCCATAACCGCTTTTTTTGTCTTTGTAATTGTCATGAAGCTTTTCAAGATAACGAACTATGAAAAGCACCTTGAACCATATGAGCATATTTTACTTTTTATTATGTGGTTAATCATCATTTCAATAGCACTTCTGTTCATTATTATTAAAATCAAATACAGAACCAAAAGTCCGAGAAAAATCGGACAATTAGATGTGGATATCAATGAGACAATTGTGCGGCTTGAAGACAATCGATTCGCAATAGACCACAAGCAATACTTCATCCTGTTCACAGACAATGGTTATGACGGGAAAAGCAATTACACACCATTACACCCCAACAGCGCGTACGACAAAGACAATGGACTTAACGCAATAAAATACATAAACAAAACCAACGGAAACGATTTTTACGCGTTTGACATCTACATTGACACCTACCGACGCATGGATGCCTTGCTGGAAATAACGTCAAAAGCCAACAACAACCCACAATAAATCAGGCCGGATGAGCTAACCCCTAGTCCCTATCCCCTATCCCCTAACCTGTCCCCAGTCCCTGCCCCCTATCCCCAACTTTTCCAAAACAATTTGGCTTTATTCATAAAAATGCGTATCTTTGCAACCCTTTTAAGTAAAAACGTATGAGTTTAGTCAATTATGAATCTGCAATCATACTAACACCCGTACTGTCTGAAGCGCAAATGCAAGAAGCCGTAAAAAGCTACAGACAGTTGGTTGCAGAGCACGGTGGCACCCTTGTGAATGAGACCAATTGGGGTCTTACCAAGCTTGCCTATCCGATCAAAAAAAAATCCACCGGCTTCTACCACTTCTTTGAATTCCAGGGCAAACCTGAATTCATCTCACAGCTTGAAACTCTCTACCGCAGGGACGAGAGAATCCTGAGATTCTTAAACACTAAACTGGACAAACATGCCGTCGTCTTCAACGAAAGAAAGAAGAAGGGCGAAATCGCACCGGCAGCTAAAATCGTCAAGGAGGACGCTAAAGTATGAGTAAACCACAAGGAAAATCCGGACAGGACAGCTTTAATTTCAACAGCCAGCAGGCTCAGCAGGTCATCAAGAAAAAATATTGCCGTTTCAAGAAACACAATATCAAATATGTTGACTACAAAGACGCCAACTTCCTGCTGAAATTCATGAACGAACAAGGTAAAATTCTGCCAGGCAGAATAACCGGTACGTCCGACAAATATCAGCGCAAAGTGGCAACCGCCGTTAAACGCGCCCGTTTCATGGCCATATTACCATATGTTGCCGACGGATTAAAATAATCATTAAAGAAGGAGGAATACAATGGCAAACATGAAATTAATTCTTACCCAAGACGTCAGAAGTCTGGGTCATAAAGACGATGTTGTGGCAGTGCGCCCGGGTTACGGACGCAATTACCTGATTCCACAGGGTATGGCCAAAATGGCTACCGATTCTGCTATGAAAATGCTGGCAGAAGACATCAAACAAAGAGCATTCAAACAAGACAAAATCAGAAAAGACGCAGAAGCCCTTTCCGTTAAACTGGAAGGTATTCATGTGGTTCTGAAAGCCAAAACCGGTACCAGTGGTAAAATCTTTGGTGCAGTTACTACCCTTCAGGTAGCAAATGCATTGAAAGACATGGGCATCGAAGTGGACAGAAGGAAAATTGTCTTCTCTGAGGAACCTAAAATGCTGGGCAGCTACAAAGCGCTGATCAACCTGCACAAAGAGGTGACCAAAGAAATCGATATCGATGTTGTAGCTGAATAAGCTTTAACAAGCTCACTTATTTAAAAGGGATGAAAAATATTTTCATCCCTTTTTTCGTTCCTTATCTGTCCACACATTATATTCGAATGATGATCCCGAACTATTCTCTGCTCACAAGAGCTTTCACCATATTTTTTATTTGTATTACCGGTTTCACATTGCACAGCCAGAACCAGGGCAAACAGAAAGGCCTGCTCTGGCAGATCAGCGGCAACGGACTTAAAAAGGCAAGTTATGTATACGGCACCATGCACGTAAGTCAGAAGATCGCCTTCCATCTGGGCGATTCTTTTTACATTGCTTTATCGAAAGCGGATGTGGTTGCACTGGAACAGAATCTGGACAGTGTTATTCACCGCTGGATTACGGAAAGCGAATCGGAAAACCCGGAAGACGCCAGCAAAGTATATCCCCGCAGCAGTTACGATTTTCTGAACCTGTTCAGCTTTACCCTTAACAGTTACAACAAAGCGCTTATTCAGCGCAAACTGAGTGCAGAAGCCCGCGAAGTGAACTACTTGCTGACACGGGGCGAACAAGACGATTTTGAAGAAGATGCCTGGCTGGATCTGTACATCTATCAGATTGCCAAAAAACTGGGCAAAGAATTTACCGGTGTGGAAGGCTATGAAGAAAGCCGTGAACTGGTCAGAAAATCACAAAAGGAGCCCAAAGGTGCGACAAAGAAAAAACCGCAGCGCTTTAATTACAAACTCAGACAACAGATTGCGGACGCATACCGGAAAGGCGATATTTTTATGCTGGATTCCATAGACCGGATGACCGAGTCTGAACACTATCTGGAATATATGCTTTATAGGCGAAATGCCAACATGGTAAGACGCATGGATTCGATCATGAAAATGGGTAAAACCATGTTCACCGGAGTTGGCTGTTCGCACCTTCCGGGCAGCAAAGGCGTTTTACAGATGCTGTCGGAGCTGGGTTATACGGTAAGGCCGGTTCAGAGCATTGCGCTCGAGAAAAGCAAGATGGCCAGAAAATACGAACAGATGCAGATGAAACACCGCTACATGGTACATGCATCTGAAGACGGACTGATATCCGCCATGCTGCCAACCAGACTCACAAAAGTAAGTGACAACAGCTTTTACAGTTCTTACCTGTCGCCTGATCTGGCAAACGGGTATTATTACCAGATAGAGAAAATAGCCTGCAACACGGTGTTTTCGGGCAAATCACCCCAGGATATTCTGCTGGAGATAGACACCATGATTTTCGAAAACATTCCGGGCGAAATTACCGACAAGAAAAGCATCGTTTCAAATGGCTTTCAGGGCATGGAAGTCGTCACGCGTTTAAAGACCGGTGACCTGAACCGCTTTCAGATACTGGCTTCCCCATTTAACGTATACATCATCCGCATGTCGGCCAGAAAGAATTTTGCCGTTTCGTCTGAAGCCAACGCATTCTTCAAATCGCTTCGGATCAATGAAGGCAAAACCGGAACCTGGCAAACCATCATCAGTCCCGACAGTATATTCAGTATAGATCTGCCCCACAGCGGCATGGAAAACAAACTGAGCAGTCCTTACAAAGCGGTATCGGCATTCGAGCATCAGGTGTATTACGAACCGCTGAAGCATACCTACCTGATAAAACAAGAAGATCTGCTGAACGAACATTACCTGGAGCACGACTCTTTTGAGCTGAATGTGATGGCCAGGAGTTTTGCCGCTACAGACAACTTTATTACACGATCACATACGCATTTTATCTGGCAGGGGTACAATGCCCTGGAAACGGTTTTTGAAACCAAAGGCGGCCATAAAATGTATGCCCGTTTTGTGGTTTGCGGAACACGTTACATACTCTTTGTT
>Ga0154020_10007478_pt1 | contig 12749 bp, 20 predicted proteins | sample Klosneuvirus_201_FD_109709 | JGI IMG/M metagenome (GOLD analysis project Ga0154020, IMG submission 109709) | Active sludge microbial communities from wastewater, Klosterneuburg, Austria - Klosneuvirus_20160825_MG | ecosystem: Engineered > WWTP > Aerobic digester > Activated sludge | place... | reverse complement strand
TAAAATTAACATCAGAGGTATTTTAGCACTTTTTTGGAGTGCAGTATCCGCATATTTTTTATATATTATTATAATGAAATACGGGCATATTCTTGCTATACTAACTTTAGTAATAGGCTTAGTTGGAGGAACAGTAATTGGAGGTATCTTTGGAATGTATTTTGGAGGGACAACAACTAAGAATCCTATACAAAATATAGAAGCTGCTGGAGATTCTATAGTCAATCAAGGTACAGAAAATAAAGATTTAATATAGTAGTCATATACTCCTGTATTTTTGTTTTTAAATAACGCCACAAACCCTTATAAACATTACATTTGTACTATAAATAAGATATGATATACTCAGACGGATTAGGCAAATATATACAGCTAGATGTAGAAACATTTTTAGCTATGGATGATGAGGATTTTAAAGAATTAACAGCTAGCGGATTTGGAGAACAAATCCCAGATAACCCTTTTATACATTCTTTTTCTAGTAAAACTTCAGACCTAATATTAGATGATGAAGAAATTGATATGATTATAGAAGAAGAACTATTAAAAATAGACGATCTAGACATTCCCTTAGAAGATTTCGAATAATTTTTATTCTTTTTATTGTTTTTACGCTTTTGTGTATTATCTTTGTACCACCAAAATATAATAAAACATGCCAGCAAGTAAAAAACAATCCAACCGAAAAGACAAAACGTACACACCTATGACAAAGAAAGCTCTACCTGTGGTAGATACTACAAAACCAATTTACAGACAACCAGTTTGGAGTGCAGATGAAATTTTTGCAATCAATGGTTCTACTTTAGAAATGCTTGCAAATTTTGTGCAACCGTTTCGCTCATTAATTCAAATGGTAGATAGTGTTATGACTACTGGAGAATTAGAAGGAAAAATTGACATCGCATTTTTCTATGAAAATAGAGAATTAGTTACAGATGCAGACCCAAGATTAGCTGGTTTAAAAGACCAAGAACTTAAACGACTATCTCATTGGAGAACATTAGTTGAAGAAAAACAAAAAGATTTACAAGCTTTAGCTGAAAAATCTAAAGCTGCCGAAGCCGCTATGAATAGCGACAACATCGACGAAATTATAGCTAATTTTTCTAAAGAAGAAAAAGAAGCGGAAGTAGAGATAAACTCTATTCCAGAACCTCCTGCCGAACTAGATCTAGGCGTAGAAATACCATTTAATAAGAAGTAGCCCCGAACCTTGGCTAAAAAAGAAACCCCTAAACGTGTAAAAATGTCTAGGGGTTTTTTAATTACATTTCGTAATCGCAAGATTCTTTTGTCCAAGGCACATCTGTAATGATGTAGCCTATTCTGTCAATTACATGAAATCCTCTTATTAAAATCAGTGTAGTTCCTTCTCCATCTATTACAGTCCAGATATTTTCTGCTGGGAAAGATTTTACAAATGCTACATCTTCATCAATAGTGTCAAACATATATAAGTTTGGTTCACTAGGATTTTTTATTGGTTTGTACTGTTGTTTAAAGGCTGGCCATTTTTGCATAATTCTATTATTTTATTTTTTAAAAAGTCTTGGGCATACACATCTTTAGGAATATTTAAATCTTCATATTCTTTTTCAGTAAAAGTAATTACTAAAGCTTTCATTTTAAATACTTTCTAAAGCACGAATTTTTTCATTTAATTCTGCTATTTCTTGTTCTTGTTCTTCTATTTTAGAAGACAATTCTTCATTTTCTGATATAAGTTCATCTATAATAGATTCAATATCATTTTTAATGTTTTCTACTTGTTTACTTAAATTTTTATTTGCCATTTTAATGTCTATATAAAATCTCGTTTAACAATACAGTTTCATAAAAAGGAGTATTTTTTATAAATCCCCCATCTATAATAGCTTGTATATGATCTGTATTTAAGTCTTTTACAGGCTTCCATTCTGTTTTAGGTAATCTAACTCCTTCTTTAGTATAATTTACCCCCCATAATACAAATTCTCGTCTTTTTTCATGTGTACCATCATCAATTACAGGTATTAATTTGTAATTTTTGTCTGGGTCGTCTGTAGAAATTTTTGTGTAGTCTGTGCCTCCATCTAAAGAGTACGTGTAACCATTCTTATCTAAATGTGTTACATAATCGTGCCTGTGCTTACTCCTTATGATTGTACCATCAGGTGTTTGTAAGCGACTGGCTAAAAGTTTTATTGGTATTGTGTTATTTTCCATGTTTATTATTTTAGTGTATTAATGTTGACACCCCTACATAGGGCATCCCCCAGGTGCATGAGTATTGTATTGAAAAGTATAAGGGAAAATGTGTAAGCCGTGTTCAAAAGCAATTAATTCATCATCTCTTTCTAACTTCTTAAATTCACTTTCCATATAATTGAATCCTTCTTTTGCGACTTCAACTATGTAACAATTATCATTTTCATGAGTTATTGTTTTGCCGTTTATTTTCCAACTCCAAGGCATTCCATTTACTACATTAGCACCGTTTTCTAAGCCGTGCTGTACTACTTCATCAAAAGAGATTCGCTTATTTAATTCTAAATTGTTTTCCATTTGTATTATTTTTACTATTCACTAAAGTAATTTAAAAATTTGTGGCATTCTAATATTTCATCTTTAAACAATTTATATTTTTCTAAAGCTAATGGCCAACATTTCATTTTAGTAGCTTTACTGTACGAACTATCGAAATCTGCATGGTCTTTTAAACATAAATACATATAGTTATGTTTATTAGTAGCTACAGATTTAAAAATAGCTTTTGGTACAATGTGAGCCACGTTAGCGCGAGTGGGATTGTAAATAGTACAACCACACTCGGCACACGTAGTTTTTGGCATCAGCAACGAGTCAAAAAATATGTTTAAAGCTTCTTTATCAGCTTTGTTGTTTTTAGTCCTTTTCAAAAATTAAATATTATATTTAGTTCTAATATCTTTTTTAATTTCTTCTTGCATTTCAGGGTTATCCCTGAGAACTGTAAATGCAGCATCTTTTCCTACGGCTAATTTTATATCTTTATAGGAGTAAGTAGTTTTATCTTTTTCTATAATATCTGTACTAATACCAATATCAAAAAGTTCTTCTACTTTGTCTATTCCGACACCGTATCTTATGTTAAATTCACAAGCTGTAAAAGGTGGTGCAACTTTATTTTTTAGTACTTTAACTTTTGTTAAGTTACCAACTTTAATCCCATCCTCTACAACTGAATTAGCCTCAGTGGTACTTCTTGAAATTTCTAAACGTACAGAAGAATAAAATTTTAATGCATTGCCTCCAGAAGGAACTAAAGGACTGCCATACATTACACCAATTTTTTCTCTGTATTGATTTATAAAAATCAAAATACAATCACTTTTAGCTACTTTAGCGGCTAATTTTCTCAAAGCTTGAGACATCATTCTAGCTTGTAACCCAATAGAAGAGTCCCCAATTTGACCTTCTATCTCTTTTTGTGGAGTTAATGTCGCTACAGAGTCAATTATAATTAAGCCAAACATTTTTGTATCAAGTAAAGTTTCAGCATAATTTAACGCTTCTTCTCCACTAGAAGGTTGAAAAAAATGTAATTGACTTGTGTTTACTCCCAAAGATTCTGCATATTTTTTATCAAATGCGTGTTCTGCATCAATAAAAGCACACAAATTTTCTTTTTTCTGAGCTTCTGCGATAACATGAGTAGCTAAAGTAGTTTTACCACTACTCTCTTGTCCTATAATTTCCACAATTCGTTTTTTAGGCAAGCCTCCTACTCCTAAAGCAATATCAAGTCCTAAAGACCCTGTAGATATTACTTCTACATCCATATTAGGCTTTTCTCCTAAAGTAGACATACTTCCTTTACCAAATTGTTTCTCTGCTGGTTTCAATAACTCAGCCGCTTGCTTCATTCTTTCTTCGATTGATATACTCATGTTTTTCTTTTATTCTTCAAATATTTTAAAATCAACTTCTGCAAAATCACTATAATCTAAAACAATCTTTGCTTCTTCATACATTTTTTCTACTTTTTCTAAAGCTTCATCTTCTGAATTTGCTTCAATGTCTACAATTTTATAACTTTCTTCTTTTATTTCTACTTTATACAGTGGCATTTTGTTTGTGTTTAGGTATGTTATAGGAGTATTTGGGTTCTTTTGTTTTTACTTCTTCAAACTTTACTTTTAGCAAGTTTATTAAATTATCAATGTACTCATAAGATATAAAATACCTCCAACTTTTATCATCTAATTTCCAAACACCTTTCCAGTTTTTATAATCTGTTCTTACGTTGTATTTGTACTTGTATTTTTGAATACTATTGTGGTTAGCTATTCTTATAGAGTTCATTAAAGGGTTTTCAAACCTTATATAAACGCTGCCTGTTTTAGCTTCACACCAAATATACGCATTTATTTGAGCATTTTCTAATTTTTTTAGAATGTTTTGTGCTATTTTTTCACTAGTCATTTGTGTCTAAAATTTTTTTAATATCTGCTTGTACGTACATATTACTTTTTAAAATTTTCCCATCTTCTCTTATTAAAGGTTTTCTATGAAAAATATAGCAAGTATCACTAACGCACGTTCCATCATCGTTTATTGCTTCTTTACAAGGAAGCAGTTTAGACATATTACTTTTATGTACTTCATCAAAGCACTGTTCTATTTTATCTTGCAATCCGTAAGATATTATAGTTCCAAAAGTGACATATAATAAATCGCATAATTCTTTTGCGACTTTATCCAGGTTATCTTCATTGGTGAGAAGTTCATCTATCACTTCTCTACCTTCTTCTTGTGTTAAAGAAGCCCTTAATTGGGCTACCTTTATATCGGGGTAGCCCATTTTTTCTAAAAAGGGTATTTCAAACACTTTATGAAAATCAATTAATTGATTCAGTTGTTTGTTCATCTAATAATATTTGTATATATCCAAAGCCTTTGCTTTTTGCCACTTCAAAAAAAGCTTGTAATTTCATATATTCTTCGGCATCTTCATTATTTTCAAAACCTTGAAATAATATATCTGTACGAATTAAATAATAATCACTTTCTTTTTTACATATTTTTCTTCTTTCTAAATCCTCAATTATATTTATATCTATAGGTAATGCGCTTGCATGCATAGAAAAAATATTTTTGGGTTGTGTAAAATTAAAATTCATTTCTGGTAGTTCTAAAAAATTCCCTATGGTTCACAAAATCACTCCAGTATTCAGCATTAGTTGGCAACTTTTGCCCTACTAATTTTTCTAAAGATTCTTTTACCCATTTTTCCTTATACAAAACGCCCCTCACAAGATTGCAAGTTTCTTTCTCTAAAAGAAAAAACTGTATCACTTTATCTTTATACTCTTTGCTTGTTTTAGAATACTTACCTTTTACAATTAGGTTATAATCTTCTTTAAATTCTTCTGGAATTGTAAAGGCAAAAATAACTTCATTTTTTATTTTATCGTTCCCTACGTAGTAATAATAGCAAAATCCCTCTTCTTTTATTAAAGTATTAAACAATTTATCCCAACTCATAGACGGAATATCCCCTTCTATATCAGTTGTTTTAAAGTGTATTAATATCGGATTTTCTATGTTTACATTTCTCTTTTCATCAGCTATATATGAACATATATAATGCCTCTTTAAAGAAAAATGAAATTTTATTGATTCGCTCAATAAAGGAAAAATAAAACAATGTGTTTTTGTCCAACTGTTATGTAAAATACTATCGCATATTCTCCATTTATTTTCTAACAATTTTTCTACCTCTTCTATTTCTATCTCCTCATTAAATGTCATTAAATATTTCTTTTAAGTTTTTAATTCGTTTAAATCCTACATCATGTTTCCTATTATAAGGCTGGTCGTATAAAAAACAACAAATCCCAGCATTATTCAATTCTACAAAGTTTTCCCATCTATCATCTATAAAAATATCAATATTTGCGTTTTTTACAACTTCTACCTTACTTTTATCATGCCCTATAGAAATAACTTCTGCTCTAGGGAAACCGTGTTTATCTAACCATTTTTCTGTAATTCTTTTATCTATACTACGACTAGTTACATAACAAGTAGGTTCAAAAGGCATATCTTCTTGTGATGTTAAGGAAGGGATGCTTATCCAAAAATTTTCATCCTCTTTTACTTTTTCGTATAAATCTTTAATAACTGGATCATTCCAATGAAATGCTGTATGATTATCAATTTGAAAATTAGCTATTAAATGGCCTGTAAAATCTGCTAAAACTCCATCAATGTCTACTCCTACTCGTAATGGCTTTAAATACGTGTGTAAGCGATCATCTCCTTGTGGGAATATCTTATAATAGTCTGTAAGAAACATTGCGTTACACATAACGTGAGCGCTATGTAGGCAGCCAGTCTCTTTATCATAATCTTCACCTGATTCAATAGCGTTTAAGTGTCTTTTTAAACTACCTAAAACACGAGACCATTTCATTCCTTTTGTCCAGTTATGAGGAGCGTATTTGTTTGCTCCAAATGTTAGTACTTTAGCTAGTTCTTTTGTCGCAGTAGGGGACACTAAATCTAGTCGAATTTTGTCCCTATCAAAGCGTAAAGCTTTGTCTTCTTCATTTAATTTTTCCATATTTATATAATATAAACTTCAATACAACCTTTTAAATAATGTTCTAAAGGCAAACTCCACATATTTAATTCCATGTGTTTTTGAATTAGCTTCCATGTATTTAACCAACCTCTCTTATATCTTAAATAAGGCTTTGCCAAACTAAAATAATCAGAGCCATATTTATAGTAATTTAAATCATCATCATTATACCTGTAAATTAAAGGCACTAATGTTTTTTCATCAATTACAATGTTTTGGCAAATTATTTTATAATTTTTCCACTCTTCTTTTACATGGACTTCTTGATTAGTTTCTACATCACCTTTTAGTAATTCTAAAACTAAATCGCGGTAAAAACTTAATTGCCCTGGATAAGAGTATTTTCTAGAGTTTTCTATAAAAGAAAAACTTGAATGTGCAGTTTTTATATCTGGGATATAAATTATTTTTTCTTTATTGCACACTCTTAAAATGTCTAATTCTCCTTTTCTACCATCTTTAGTAAAAATTTGTAAATGATGGTATAAATTATCTTCTGGTTGTTGAAAAAAGAAAGGGTGAGTATATTCAGTAGAATGCATTGCATTTTTCTTATCTAGTGCAAACAACTGGTCTTTTTTAGATAAAATAGTTTTACCATCGGCTAGACACAAAAAGTCATAATACTCTTTACCTTTTTCTCTTATTTCTTTGATAACTCTTTCAGGTTTGTAATTGCCATTGCCGTAATTAGCTTCTGCGGCTTGGGCTAAAATAATTTCATTTACAATTAAATCGCTCACATCTAAAAAATCTATAATGCACGCTTCGTCAGGAAATTTTTCTTTCACTATTTTATAAATGGCCCCAACTATATTTTGTACAGACTCCGATATAGGGGAGTTAAAGTCCCCTATAAAGAAATCTTTGTCAATATTTTTAGGATTTAGCAATAATGCATCTAAATAGCTTCCTTTGTTAAAATGTAATTTACTTTCTTTTTCTCCTTCTTTGTCTAAATAGACTTTTTTCCAATCAGCAGGAGACATCCATTCAAAATCTTTGATGGCGCTGTGGGAAATTTCTGTTCTTTTGTAATAATCTTGGTCTTGCATTTTATTTTTTATTTTCTTTATACCATATTAAAAATTGATTAATTGCTTGTACTACTGCTTCTTTTTTGGATTTATTTTTAAAATCAAATTCTTTAATAATATGATTTTTATACATTGGGTGTTTCCAAGGTTCGTCTACTATAAAAGGTTTTAATTCTAATTGAAGCAAAAAGTTTTGATTTGGGGAAAAATAAAACGAAACGCTATATCTACTAATTTTAAATTCTCCATATATTTTACGTTTCATAACTGTATAAGAGCCTAACTTTTCAATGGCTTCAATTACTTCATGTATCCAATTCCAATCTGAATGATATTTCATCATTTCAAAATGCCCAAAAATAAGCATTCCTTTTTTAAAAAGGCCATCCTCTAAAGATATATCTCCAGATTTGTATTCTTCTATAGCATTAGGAAATAAAAACTCTACACATCTTTTATTGTAATCTAGTATTTCTTGTTGTGTCATATTAAAATAATAAGTATTTAACTGTTAAAATTAATTGTACATAGTGCAAAACTTGGTCAAAACCTACACTTACAAAAAAGTAATGCATGTCTTTTTTAGCCCATAATTTAGCATTTAATCGTGAAGTAAAATAATCTGTAATAGTGTGTGCTACAAAAGTTATAGCACTAAATTTAACAGCCAGTGTAATAGCATCTTGTGTTCTATGTTCAAGAATTGTTGTAAAAATTAACACAGCCCAAAACCATAATAAAGAATAAGTAAGAGTATGATCTAATAAATGATACATACTTTTGCTTTTGTTTACAGCCTGTTGGTCAGTTTGTAGCAAAAAATCTGCTACCCAATGCAATAATAAAATTGCGATAAATATTGATATTTCCATTTTATTTTAATGTTTGTTTCTTGTAATCTTCTAAACTCCTAACAGGAAATTTAAAAGTTTTTTGTTTTGTTTTTAATTTTTTATAAAGTAATGCTTCAGCGGGTACAAAAGTATTTTTAAATAAACTTTCATCTGTAACTATCTGGCAAAATATTTTGTGTTTATCCCATAACCATTTAACATTTAAAGTTGCTAATCTGGTCATGTTTGCAAAATCGTAAACAGGTTTCATTTCTATGTAGCTTATATTGCCATGACATAAAAAGAATTTTTCCCATTTCTCACCAAAATTGTTGCAAAATAATTCTTTACCTCTTTTAGTCCACTCTATTTCAAAATCTAAATTGTAGCTGTGTCCAAATAATACCACTTGGTTTTTTGGAGCACTTTTTGTTTTTAATTGTATCGCAAAATTATTATGCAATACATCACTTAGTAGATAGCTTTTACCTCTTCGGTACTCTTTTATGTACCCTGCTTTTTTACACTCCTCTGCCCACATGCAAAATTTTTCTTCTCCATCTGAGTCTATTGGAATGTTTTTGTAAAATCTTTGTTTTTTAACTGCCATATTTTTATATTATGACAACAAAGATAATAAATTTAAAGTAAAAGGGGGAGTTTTTTAGTCCTCCCCCAGTATGTTAACACAGATCGGTTATTCCAAAAGCAGAAAAAGTATAGCTATCGTCGCTATTGTACTCTATTTCTGGAGAATCTATTAAGTTTTGTTGATTATAATACTCTTTTCTGTCTAAGAAATAAGCGTATAAGTAATCTTCAATTGGATAGTTACTTGTTTGTTTTAAAGAAGTTAATATTTCTCTAAAAGTGTAGTTTTTACTGAAATCGGTTAAGATTCTAGTACTGTTTTGCTCGGCATATTTTATTATAGCTAAACAAATAAAAAACCAATTTATGGCTTTTGTTTTATTTACAGTACCTTGATGTACACGAATCTCAATAGTCTCTCTTTTAGTAAATAAAAGAGGAATAAAATTCACAATAGAATATCTGGTTTTTATCATCCATTTATGATGTCCTTGTGAATGTGAGGCTAATTTTCTGTTAAAATCTTGACTTGGCATGTGCCCCATGTTTAGATACTCATACAACTTACAATAAGAATCATTTACATACTCTTTGTAAGTTTTTTGACCATTTTTATCGTACATAGGGATAAGGTTTACTAAAGGCTTATTGTAATTTTGTTTTTTATAGCCTTTGTAGTGTCTTTTGTAATAAGGGAACATTTCAAACAATTCTTCTTGAATTTCTGAAAATAGTTTGTGCAATGCAAGAATAAATTCTCTGTCTTTTCTGGTGTTACCAAAATGATAATGCAAACTGCACGCACTGCCAGAAGTACATCTTTTTTGTAATTCCGTATGAAAGTTTTTTAGTGACTGCAAACCTTTTTCATATTGATAAGGTACAGTTACAAATTCAGGAGAGTATTCAATACTTCCATCTTTACATATTACAACTCCTAATTGGTTTTGAATTTCGTTAGGGATAATGCCACGAAGTGTTTCACTTTCACATCCAAAAGTTAAGTTTCCTAAAAGTTTAGATGCTTTTTTAACACCGTTACTGATTTTTACATCAAAGTTTTTGTAAGAAGTTTTTTTTGATTCGTAATCTCCACACTCTTCGATATTATAACCGTTGTTTTCAAACTTGAAGCATTCTTTTGCAACTCTGAAAGAGTCTTTAGTGTAAACAGTATTCATGTTGTTTGGCATTTCTTTGTACTCTGGAGGCAAAATCCTGTAATCCATGCAATAAGATTGATGCCCTTTTTCATAAATAATACAATGAAAATAAGGACATTGTGAAAAATGCCCTATTACAGGTTCGGATACACCGTTTTCGTTTTTTACAAAGTCTACAATACCAAGGTGTAATGCGAACTTAAATGCAAAATATTCTTTTAATCTGTGATCGTAAAAAACTTCACTTTTTTTGTACCATTTGCCGTTAATTATAACAGCGTCTTCTTTAAGTACATAAGCAGTTCCTACTTTTACACAAGCTTCAAGTAAAACACTTTCTTCGCCGACTAATACATATTTTGGTTTTCTGGGTTTTTTTGTTGCTACTGCCATACTAAATTGCTAATACTTTTACTTCATTTTCATTTTCCATTTGTTCAATGATAAATTCTTCTACTGCATAGAAAAACTCCTCAAGAGAAATTACTATTACTTCTTCTAAGTAATATTGAATACCTTCTGGGCAATCTTTTGTTTCTTGAATTAAATTGTCTATAATCTCACTTTTTTTAGTAGTACCCATTATGTTACTAGCTTCTAAGAGCATCTCAGGGTTTTCAGTTAAATAGTTGGAAAAGGCAATTTTTAAACTCGCGTTTAAAATTTCTAATCCTGTGTAACAAGACCATTCAGGACTATCTTCTTTAGCTACAAAATAACGAACAGTGTAATCAAAAAAGTTTCGCATTTCTCGATTGCATGTTATATTTTCTACCATTGAATGTGCACACTCATGCCTACAAATAAAATAAGGAGCTTTTGGGCACAACATAACCATTACTTGTTGCCCTAACTTTTCATCTGGGAAAGTGTAATTTCTCCAATTGTCGTTAGAAGTGGCTGCTTTTTGTTCTACTTCTGCATCTTTGAAATCTTTTACAAGTTCAGCGAAAGAGTCTGAATCATCTAATTTAAATGGTATTCCTACAGTTTCTTCTTTTTTTAAATTTGTTGCTACATCTTTAGTGTATGAGGTATCAAAACAAGATATTAAAGGTACAACAGACATAATTTCTACTGGTATGCCATCTTCAAATCTGTAGTCTTTTTGAGAATACTCTGGTTGAAAAACACTTGTGCCGCAATACTCTTTTCCTCTGTAGTAATAGGCCGCTTTAACGCTGTTTTTATCTTTAGCTTTACTAACTAACATTGCGCTCTCTTCAAATAAAGGAAGAATTGGAAAAGCAGAATAAGAAGATAATTGTTTTGTTTTTTCAATAACATTTTTTAAAGCGTCTAAACGAGCTCTCATATTCTTTTTTATAAAAGCTTGTTGCTTATTACTTTCAATTAATACTCCTTTGTAAAACATTCTTCTTTCTTCTTTTATTGCAGGGGATATTTTAACATAGTCTTTAAGTTTTACTTTGTAATTAAAATAGTTGTAAGTCTCTATTATCGTAAGGCCGTCTATGGTATGCTCTTGACCGATAAGATCACAAGGAGTTATTCCTTTTTTTAAATAATCATCATCTTCTAGTTCTTCAAAACTATAATACCTACCTCCTAAAAAATAAACAGAATCTTTGTGTACAGCAGTATTTATTCTGTTTGAAGTAACTTCTGCATAAATAGCAATAGGACTTTTTATTTCCCAAGATTTAACGTAATCTTTTTTTACAATAGTTTTATCCGCCGAAGCATTTCTCTTAAACACAATAGGAGCTGCTGTATGTTTTTTGTTTTTTTCTTCAATATAGTCGTCAAATGTGTTATACTCTCTTGAAGAATTTCTGGGAAAATTAGAAGAACTGTAAGTTTTGTTGTTACGTTCATAAAATCCATCCCAGTAAGTTGGATCATCATAAACATGTGTTTTTGCGTTTATGTGACTTCTATCTACAATTTGTTTTTTGTAAATTTGATTGTTTGTCACTCTAACAACAGTGTTGCTACTAATAGTTAAAACGTCTGTTTTTTTATCTTTTTTGATAATTTCCAAACCTTCTCGCATTGAAGAAAAATAAACTCCTTCATTTTCTATTAGAATATATAAAGGTCTTTCTTCTACTACTAATGAGCCCCCCCAAGTCTCTATAGAAGCTCCTTTAAAAGCGTAAATAGTGTTTGGTTCATCTTCAAAAGCCATTAATAACGCAGCAGCTCCATCATACTCAGCTAAAACGTCAAAAGATTTAGTTTTTTGAATAACAGTAAGTAAAAATTTACTGTCTACATCCCCAGTTTCAAAAGGAACATCATATTTTTTACTTAAAGTAGAACAGTTGTAAATTGTTCCATTATGTGCACCAACAATGCCTGGATTGTTTGGGTTTTCTTTTATGTAAAAAGGGTGGGCATTTGCTTCTATAGAGGCTCCTCTAGTACTTTTTCTCATGTGCACTATAATGCTTTTATTTTTACAAGCGGCATTATATGAAATTTGATGCTCTTTAAAGTAATCTTTTATATCACTTAATTTGCCTACACCTTTTTGTAAATTGTTATTAAT
>Ga0154020_10007477_pt1 | contig 12749 bp, 8 predicted proteins | sample Klosneuvirus_201_FD_109709 | JGI IMG/M metagenome (GOLD analysis project Ga0154020, IMG submission 109709) | Active sludge microbial communities from wastewater, Klosterneuburg, Austria - Klosneuvirus_20160825_MG | ecosystem: Engineered > WWTP > Aerobic digester > Activated sludge | place... | reverse complement strand
CAACTGTCATCGTGGTTGAAACCAGTCTGGAACAGCGAGTCCCCGGTTACGAATCTTGGTGGGACGTGGCCATCGCGGAAGTCTCCACGAGCGCGACGGTCAAGCAGGCCCGCAAGCACTACGAGCGCGCCAAAACCAAGGAGCGGTATTATCTGTGACGCTTTGAACTGTGAGCGCCAACTTAGATCCCGGATCGAAACCCTCCAGCACCCAAAATGAAACCAACCGCCAAACCGACCACTGTGATTCCTGTTGCCAATGCGCCCTGTTCGTGGGGCGTGCTGGAATTTGATCTGCCGGGCAAGGCATTGGGTTATGGCCAGGTCCTGGATGAAATCAAAGCGACCGGCTACGCCGGCACCGAATTGGGCGACTGGGGTTTCATGCCGACCGATCCAGTCAAACTGCGCGGAGAGTTGCAGGCGCGCGGACTCGCTTTGCTGGGCGCGTTCGTGCCGGTGGCATTCGCGCGGGAGTCCGCCCACGCGGATGGCGAGGAGCGGGCCGTCAAGACCGCACGCTTGATGGCCGAGGCCATGGGCCCGCTCCCGTTCATCGTGTTGGCGGATGACAATGGCAAGGACGCCAACCGGACGAAACTCGCCGGTCGCATACCATCGGAGCAGCGCCTGTCGAAGCAGAAATGGGAGACGTTCAGCAAAGGGGTGGACCGGGTCGCGGATGCGGTGCGCCGCCAGACCGGATTGCGCAGCGTGTTTCATCATCATGGGGCCGGATTTGTTGAGACCCCATGGGAGATCGAGCAACTGATGAAATTGACCGACCCGAAACTCGTCGGCTTGTGCCTCGATACCGGCCACTTCCGCTTTGGGGGGGGCGGGGATCCACTCCTGGCGTACCGGCAGTTCAAAGACCGGATCTGGCACGTTCACTTCAAGGACTGCAGCCCGGGGGTGCATGAGCAATCGCGGCGGAACGAGTGGAATTATTTTGACTCGCTCAAGCATGGGATTTTTTGCGAACTCGGCAAAGGCGACATCAACTTCCAAACGTTCGCTGCCGAGTTGCAGCGCGACGGCTACCCGGGCTGGATCGTTGTGGAGCAGGATGTCCTGCCGGGCATGGGTGCGCCCGGGGAATTTGCGCGGCGCAACCGGGAATTTCTGCGAACCTGCAATCTTTGAAATCATTTGTGACTACTAAAACCATCAACCTTGGCGTCATTGGCGCCGGCAGAATCGGCAAAATCCACGCGGAGAATCTCGCCACGCGCATCAGCGGAGCGCGACTGACCGGGGTGGCCGACGTAAACCTCGCCGCCGCCCAGGAAGTGGCCGGCCAGTTCCATGTTCCCCTGGCCACGGCCGATTACCGCCAGTTGCTCGAGGCGCCGGACATTCAGGCCGTCGCAATTTGCACAGCCACCGACACACACGCCGAAATCATTCAGGCGGCGGCTGCGCGGGGCAAACACATCTTCTGCGAGAAGCCCATTGACCTGGATTTGAAACGCATCCAGCAAGCCCTTGACGCCGTCCGCAAGGCGGGCGTCACATTTCAGGTGGGTTTCAACCGCCGCTTTGATCCGAGTTTCGCCAAAGCCCGGGAATTGGTGGCCGCCGGCAAGATTGGCGCCCCGCACCTGGTCCGGATCACCAGTCGGGATCCTGCGCCGCCGCCCATTGCTTACGTGCAAGTCTCCGGCGGCATTTTTCTGGATATGACCATCCACGACTTCGACATGGTGCGCTTTCTGAGTGGCAGCGAAGCGGTTGAAGTTTTCGCGGCCGGCGCGTCGCTCGTGGATCCGGAAATTGGCCGCGCCGGCGATGTGGACACCAGCGTCGTGACCCTCCGCCTGAAGAATGGCGCATTGGCGACCATTGATAACAGCCGCCGGGCGGTTTATGGCTACGACCAGCGCGTGGAGGTGTTTGGTGCGGCGGGCATGGTTGCCGTGGCCAATCGCACGCCGGACAATCATGTCCTGCTAAACGCCGAAACCGTGTCTTCGGCCAAGCCGCAGTATTTCTTCCTGGAACGTTATGCGGAAGCCTACGTGGCGGAGTTGCGCCAGTTTGTTGATTGCATTCACAACGGCACGCCGCCGTCGGTGGGGGGCACAGATGGGTTGATGGCAGTTGTGCTGGGCCTGGCGGCCAAAAAGTCCTTGCAGGAAAACCGGTCGGTGAAGGTGAGCGAGATACATTGATCGGGCCAACGCGCCCATTCCATTTCGCTTACGGACACGAGGATTCGCTTTGCGCAATTCGCACTGTGCGGCTTGACGACGAGGGAGTCAGAGGGATAATCGCGCAATGAACTGTGCCCAGCAACTGGTCCCCAACCAGACAGCCGTGACCAAATCCCGATCCCTGACCTTCCACCCGCGGCCCTCCCTGCCTGGGCTGATCACGTTGGCGCTGGCGCTCATGCTGGCGCGGCTGCCAGCGCAGGCGAAGGTTATGATCGCCGCTGACGGAATCGCCCGCTGTTTGATTGTGACGCAACCCGGCGCAACGCCGTCGGAGCGTTACGCGGCGGAAGAACTGGCCGCAACGCTACGACAGATCACCGGGGCGACGTTTGTGACGCGGGAGTTGGCGGATAATGTGCCCGCGTCGGCGATTGTGGTGGGCGCGGGGCCGCTGACGCCCCTGTTGTTTCCCGAGGCCAACCTTGCCGCTTTCGGTGGCGAGGAATACCTCATGCGCACCCAGGGTGGCCGGTTGTTGCTGGCTGGCGGCCGTCCGCGCGGGACGCTCTACGCGGTGTATCGCTTTTTGCAGGATCAACTGGGCGTGCGCTATTACGCGCCGTGGTTTACCCATTACCCGAACCGTAGCCGACTCACGCTCGGGACGCTAAACGTGCGCGGGAAACCCGCGTTTGAGTATCGCGACCCGTTCTGGTTTCCGGCCTTTGACGGCGATTGGGCGGCCCGCAACGGCTCCACTGGCGCAACCGCGCGGCTCCAGGCGAAACATGGCGGGCAGGTTACCTACAAGGGCTTCGTCCACACCTTCTATCCGCTCGTTCCGCCCGCGACCCATTTCAAAACCCATCCCGAGTGGTTCTCGCTGGTCAATGGCAAGCGTGTTGGCGAAGGGGCGCAGCTTTGTACGACGGATCCGCAACTGCGGGATTTCATCGTCGAGCAGGTGAAAATCTGGCTGCGGGAAACCCCGGGTGCGAACATCATCTCCGTTTCACAAAATGATCATGCCGGGGCGTGTGAGTGCCCGCGGTGTGCCGCCGTGGACGAACGCGAGGGCAGCCACGCGGGCTCCTTGCTGGAGCTGGTGAATTACGTGGCGGAAAGAATTGAACCCGAGTTTCCAAACGTCCTGGTGGATACGCTGGCTTATCAATACACCCGCAAAGCCCCGAAGTCGCTGCGCCCCCGCCACAACGTCATCATCCGTCTCTGTTCCATCGAGTGCAGTTTTGCCCAACCGCTGGACGATCCAACCAACGAATTATTCGCCCGCGACATTCGCGACTGGCATCGGCTCACGGATCGGCTTTACATCTGGGACTACACCACGGATTTCTCGCACTATCTGCTTCCGTTTCCGAATTACTACGTGCTGGGATCCAATGTGCGGTTCTTTCACCGCAACGGCGTGGTGGGATTATTTGAGCAGGGGGCGTATCAATCCTTCAGCAATGAGATGTCAGAACTGCGCGCGTGGGTTCTGGCGCAGTTGCTGTGGAATCCGTATCAGGACGATCGCAAATTGGTCCGAGAATTTGTGGAGGCCTACTATGGCAAACCCGCCGCGCGGTTCATCCTGGAGTATCTCGGGCTAATCTCCAAGGCAGCAAAACCCTACTACGTTGGCATTGGCCATCCCGACGCCAGCCCTTATCTCCGTTTCGCAACCCTGGCGCAGGCTGAACGTCTTTGGCAGCAGGCCGAGGACGCCGCGCAGGGCAATCCGGAACAGCTCTGGCGCGTGCGACAGGCCCGACTGCCCATCGGATATATGTGGCTCTCGCAGTGGGCAGGCTTGCAACGCGAGGGTCGCGAACTTAGCCAGCCGTGGCCGATCAATCCATCCCGCAAGGCCTATGCGGCGCAATGGCTGGCCACGGTGAACGAACCCGGACCGCTGGGCTGGGCGCCCATGAACATCATGCGCGAGTCTGGCCAAAAGCCGGTGGATTTTGCCGCGCAAGTCGCCAGCGAACCGGATACATCGTTGTATGCGCCGCCGACGCGGCGCGCGGGGGCATCCGCACCCGGCGATTTGCCGGCGAACGAGCAGCAGACGGGAATCAGCGTGCAGGACGATCGCGCGATCATTTTCCGCGAACCGGACTTTGCGCGCCCCGACCCTGATCCCCTGGCGTCCGATGGCGTGGCGATTCGGATGGTCGCCGGTCCCAACGGCGCCCGCGGCGCCATGGAAATCCATGGCGCCAAACTGCCCCAAACCGTTCGTCCGGGACGCTACCAAATTTATTATGTCGTCCGGGTTGAGCTGGCGGACGGTGTCCGTCCCGACGCCCCTGCGTTTAGCGCCCGCATTTTTGATCATCTGGCGGCCAAATACGTTGCGGATCGGCTGGTCACAGTCGCCGAAACTACGCCGGGATACCGCTCGTACCTGGTCGGCACCATCGAGGTTCACCCCTACTCGCGCCTCTGGATGGGACATGCCCACGATGACGCGGTAAAGGCGGTGTGGTTCGACCGGGCGTTTCTCGTGCCGGTCAAGTGACGCGCGAAACGGATAGCAGCGTCGGTGAAACGATTTATTAACCACGACGGGAACGCCAGCGCCGACTCCGGTTGAACGCTATTATGCCATGGGCAAGATTCACAGAACCGGCAGGTCGCACGCTCGTTTGATGGGAAAAGTGATTGACTCAATTCCAGTCGGGCAGTAGCAGTTGATCACGATGAAGAACGGAACCCCAGAAATTCAACCTGTTACAAATTCCATCGCTTGAACTCGGAGCTTCACATGTTGTCATATCCCCAAATCAGCCGGCGTCAATTTCTTGCCCGGAGCGGAACCGCCGGCCTCGGGCTGGCGGCCCTGGCTAGTGTCAGCAGTTGGGCCGCCGCCCCACGGATCATCGGTGCGAACGAACGCGTCCGGCTCGCGGTTTGCGGTGTGCGCAAGCGCGGCTTCGATCACGTGCGGCTGTTCTCCGAAATCCCGAACGTGTCCATCGAGGCGATCTGCGACATCGACGAGAACGTTCTCCGCGAGCGCGTCGCCAAGATGGAGGAACTCAAACTGCCGAAGGCCCGCACCTACACCGACGTTCGCAAACTGCTGGAGGATCCGTCCATTGACGCCGTTTGCATTGCCACGCCGCATCACTGGCATTCGTTGATTGCATTTTGGGCGATGCAGGCGGGCAAGGACGTTTACGTTGAGAAGCCGTGCTCGCACAACTGGTGGGAAGGCCGCCAACTCATCCGCGCATCGAAGCGCTACAACCGCATCATTCAGCACGGTACGCAGACGCGCTCCTCCGAGTCGGCGAACGAAGCAATCCAGCAGTTGAAGAATGGACTGATCGGCGAGGCATACCTGGCCCGCGGCTTGTGCTTTAAGCGGCGGCCCAGCATTGGACACACCCCGCCTGAACCGGTGCCGGCCGGTGTGAACTACGATCTTTGGACCGGCCCCGCGCCGGTGCATCCATTCACGAAGAATCGCTTTCACTACAACTGGCACTGGTTCTGGGAATACGGTAACGGCGATCTCGGGAACCAAGGCGTGCATCAAGTGGACATCGCGCGCTGGGGACTCGGCGTCGGCTTTCCTAACAAAGTCACCGCGATGGGCGGCCATTTCGTAAACGACGACGACCAAACCACGCCCAACTCGCTCGTGTGCTCCTTCCAATACGATCTCCCCGGCGGCAAGCGGAAGATGATCGAGTTTGAAGTGCGCCACGGCATCACGAATCGCGAAGCGGACATCGGCACCGAAAAACTCGGCAGCGGCAATCAAGGTCCGAACGTTATCGGGAACATTTTCTACGGGGCGGACGGCTATCTCGCACTGGGTGATGAAGACACGGCGAATGCTTACCAGTTCTGGCTCGGTTCCGAAATGAAAGCCGGCCCGACCGGGCACAAAGGCGGCAGTCGCTATGCCTTCGCGAACTTCATCAAAGCCCTGCGCAGCCGCAAGCCGGAGGACATCGCCGCGCCCATTGAGGAAGGCCACATTTCGTGCACCTTGGTGCATCTGGCGAATGCTTCTTATCGGCTGGGTCGCTCGCTGAACTTCGATCCCGTGAAGGAAGAGGTCATTGGCGATGCCGAGGCGAACCGTTTGTTGCGCGACGCCGATCGTGGTTACCGGAAGGGATTCCGAATTCCGGAGCGCATTTAATCGCGAGCCAACACCTGAGTGGCAACAAGCGGTGTGGGCGCGGACTTCGGCGCGTTCCGCTGAGTCACTATTGTTGATCCTGACCGCGCGTCAGCCACGACAGGGAGAACCGGACAAAACGAATCCATTCGCGTCGGTGCTTTTCGCCGCCCTCGAGGATCAGGCCAATGTCGCCATCGGGCAGCCGCACCAGGCCGGAATACGATGCCGGTCCGGCGTGGATGAGGCGTTTGACCGGCCAGGTTTTTCCTTCGTCGTAACTCAATCGGACGGTCATGCGCGTGCGTTCCACCACGTTAAACTTTTCGCCCTTGTTGTCAGGATTGGCAAACAGCAACCGGCTTTTTTGCCCGCGCCCTGCCCAGCTATAGCGGATGATGCTGGCCTGACACGGGCATTCGTTCAGCGCGTGATCCCAACGGAAGTCCGACCACGATTCTCCGCCGTTGCTGCTGATGGCCACGCCGCGACAACTCTTTCCCATGTTGCCCCGCACATTGAGCATCAATTTTCCATCGTTTAACTCAGCGACCTGACATTCGTCGGACAACTGCGGCACACGCGGCCCCAGAGTCCAGCTCTTGCCGAAGTCGTCGCTGTAGAGCGCGCGCGAAAACCATTCCTCGTCCATCTCCGCGTTCATCACACCCGTGTAACCAGGAATGACAAGTCGCCCGTTGCGCATTTGGATGCCGATGCCCGGGCCGAAATTGAAGCTGTCGTTGTAGTTGGCGACACGAGCGCCGATGTTGCCTGGCTCCGACCAGGTCAGGCCATTGTCCTTGCTGGTTAGTTGGAAATGTTCGTTATGATTCGGATGCGCTGGGTTAACCCTTTCGCACAGCAGCAGAATGCTCTTGTTGGCTTGGTCCACCACCGGACACGGATTCATGAGGGCCTCCTTGCCCACGCCGCGGAACAGAACTTGGGTCGGCAACCAACTTCGTCCGCCATCCACGCTGCGCCGCAGGACCAGATCGGTGGGGCTGGCGTCGGCTTGCGATTCCTTCCGCGCTTCGCAGAAGGCCAGCAGCGAACCATCCGGCGCGAGCAAGAGCGATGGGATCGCGATATGTATTCACGCCCTCCGTGCCCGCTACGAATACGTTGGTGAACACTGGCGCGCCGGGTTCGGGTTTAGGTGCATCGCCGCAGACGACGCGAAAGCCAATATCGCTCTGCTTCGCGGAGGGAACTTCGTGATGGCGCCGCGACGAACGACACTGGCCGGGGGTGGTGAGCCAACTTCCACCCCGCAGTACGCGATGCGGCGCATACACCGATCCGACGGGATCGGTGTCTGGGCCGTCGCCGTAAAACCAGTGCCAGTCCTGACACCATTCCGATACGTTGCCGCTCATGTCGCAGAGCCCCCACGGATTCGGCGGCATCAACCCGACCGGACGCGCGTGCCGATCCGCCGTGAGGAAAGCATTCCCCCGCCACCACGCGGCCTGATTGATCTGCTCGTAGTTCGGATCGTCGCCCCAATAGAACCGCGACGTCGTGCCAGCGCGGCAGGCGTATTCCCATTCGGCTTCGGTCGGTAGCCGGAACGGACGGCCAGTTTGCGCGGTCAGCTTCTCGACGAACGCCCGGGCATCGTCCCAAGAAATGAAAACGGCCGGTGTGTGATCGTCGTCACCAGCGCGTTCTCGTCCGGCCCATAGCGACGTTCCCATCTCGGCACGCCATTGCTGCTTTGTCACTTCGGTCCGGGCCATCCAGAAACCGCACGAGATGTTCACGCGATGCTGCGGGGTTTCCTTGTTTGGATAGGCGTCTTGCTCGCCTGCGCGCTGGCCCATCAGAAAAGTGCCCGCCGGAATCCAGGCCAAATCCATCGAAGCATTGCCGGGCAGCGAAATGGTCTCAATCCGTCCGGCCTTGCCAGCCTTGGAAGGCGATGCGCGCAAACCAGAATCACTTGTCTTAGCTGAAGGCGAACGAATCCGAAGGGGCTATCGGCATGATCAGCATTGGCGAAAGGGGGGGGCCGGCATCAGGTCGCCGTAACCAGTTGGTTCAACGCTTGCCCTCCCCCTGACCCTCTCCCCCCAGGAGAGAATCCTCCGAAACCCATTACCACCTCGTCGCGGCATCTACCACCACCACCTTACCCGCCGCCTTGAGCTAAGTCAGACAGGCGGCTAGCCCAACGCCAACCTCATTCGCAGCAGCCGACGTGAGCCGGTTCAAGCCTCGCGGTTCTTGGAGACGGCCACCGACAAGAGTCAATCCGCCTCGGGTTGGTCCAAATGCTTGCCCGGCGGTAGATCCGCGTATTTTTCCAGATGTTCCGGGCGCAACGGACTGGCAATGGCGTGTTCCTCGGCGAACCACTTCCCAAGGTCAACGAGCCGGCAACGCCGCGAACAGAATGGGCCGAACCCGCCCGCAAACCAGTCGCCTGACTTTCTACACGTCGGACATTTGACAATCAGAGGGCCGCTCATGGCCGGGTATTAGCGGCGCACTTCCGCGCCCACGGCTTTGAGATTGCCGGCAATGCTCGCGGCCACGGGTCGTTTCACTCCCCCAACCTGCAAGATCGCCTGGACGTCCGCGATGATGGCGTCAAATTGCGCCGCCGGGAGCGGTTTGCTGTTGAACACCGAGTTGAGATTGAGCGCCAGTCGTTCCTGTTCCGCCTCGCCCAAGATGTTTTCCCCCAGCGCGGCGGCGAGCGTGTCCACCAATTTGGTGACGGTTGGCAAGGACGGTTTGGTGGTGCGGGCAGCAATGGCGAGGTCTTTGATAAATTGCTGCTTTTGTTCCGACGACACCGGCGAACCAGGTTTGAGCAAAGCAAGGTCGGCTTTGAGTTTGGAAATATTCTGCGCCTGAACGGCAACTGGGCTGGGAGCGGCGGACGTGCCGGGGGTGGGCGCGTGGGGCACGGGCGCGGCGGGCGGCGGCACGCCTTGCCGGACGTTGTTCTGGTTCACCAGTTCCTTGGCGCGTTGCTTGATCTGGGCCCCTTGGGCGCCCTGTCCGCAGGCGGGCGACAACCATGCAAAATTGAGAACCAAAAATGCAAACGACCAAACCGGCAAGCGCCGAGGCGCGTGGCGCCTGTCCCGCGGCCATTCGGCTTTCGCCGCGGGTTGCCGTTCGTTAATTCTTGATCGGTAGTTTTTCATTGATCACCGCCACCCCTTTCTGGCTGAGCAGGCCGACATAATCCATCATAATCTGACCCGCTTCCTCAAGGGCGGCGTCGGTGACCGGGGCGGTCTCGGTTTCCAGGTCGCTGCCCGGGTCCTGACTTGCGGTCGCGCCGTGAAATGCCCCCGGATCGCCGGCTACTTTTGCGGTCAAGGTGTTCGTCTTGACCACGGGCGCCGGCAGGCCGGGCAACGCCACCTGTTTGAGCGTCAGTTCATACACAGTCGGCTCAGGCGCCGTGCGGGCGAGGCGCTCCTGGTTGCGGGCTTTTGCGCGAGCTTCGTTGTCTTCCATTTCCTGAAGGCGTTCCTTTTCGTTGAGGGAAATTGTTTTCTCCGCCTGGAACTTGCGGAACTGATCAATGTCCTCGCGGATGTAAACGAAGTCCTGATTGGTGGAGATGCGTTGATTGGAACGGCGCAACAAGTCGTTTAGATAAGGCGCAACCTCGTTCAGCTTATTATACCTGGCGCTGGTGATCTGATCCCATTGCAGTGCATTCTCCAGCGCGCTCTCGCCAATCTCTTTGACGTAATTCAGTTTCGACGGCAGGACAATGTCGGAGAGCACCCCCTTGAGTTGGGTCGAACCACCGCTCACGCGATAGAACTTGCCCCGGGTGATCTTGAGGGTGCCGGGATCGTTCGTGCTGGTGGCACTGGGGCGCATGGCGTAGCGGAGGGGGTTGAGGTTTTGCACCGTCCCTTTGCCGTGGGTGGACAGGTCACCGACAACAATCGCCCGCCCATAGTCCTGCAAGGCGCCGGCTAGAATCTCCGAAGCCGAGGCGCTGAACCGGCTGGTCAAAACCACCAACGGTCCGTCGTACACCACGCTGGGATCCGGGTCCTCGGTCACCTGCGCGCCGCTCGGGCCGTTAACCTGAACAATGGGGCCGTCCTTGATGAACATGCCGGTGAGTTTGACACACTCTTCCAGGGAGCCGCCGCCGTTGCGGCGCAGATCCAGGATAATACCCTGACATTTCTCCGCCTTGAGTTTGGCCAATAAGTGGGCCACATCCACCGAAGTGTAGTGCTGGGCTGACGCGCCGTCGCTGGCGGCGAGGTCGGTCTTCTTTGGAGCTCCCACATCCATCGGCACATAAAACGTGGGCAGGTCAATCACGCCGAGCCGAAAGGTCTCGCCCGCCGCGGTCGGCAGGTCAATGACTTTGGCTTTTGCCGCCTGATCGTCGAGTTTGATCTCGTCGCGAATGATGGTCACAACGCGGCGTTCGGAAGCATCCGTCACGGGAATGACGGTCAATCTGACCTCCGTGTCCTTCGGGCCGCGGATGAGTTGGACGACTTTGTTGAGGCTCATTTCGACCACATCCACGGGAGGTGCATTGCTTTGGGCGACGGCGACAATGCGGTCTTTTTCGCCAAGTTGTTTGCTCTTGGCGGCGGGCCCGCCGGCCATGAGCTTGCGAATGGTGCAAAAGCCGTCCTCCGACCCAAGCTCCGCGCCGATGCCAAAGAGCGAGAGGTTCATCCCGATGGCAAAATTCTCCGCCTGCCGCGGATTGAAATAGTCGGAGTGCGGATCATAGACATGGGCCAGCGAAGTGAGGTAGAGCTCCAACACGTCGTCCGCATCCCATTCCCGAAAGAAGCGGAGATTCCGCGCATAGCGAAGATTCAGGGTTTCGACAATTTCCTCCGCCGGGGTTTTGGGTTTGGTTTCCTTGGCGACCGCGACTTTGGCGGCTGGTTCGTTGGTTGCGGAAGCTCCGTGTGCCACCTTGGCGTCCGCCGATAGTGTGTCCAACTGGTTGGTTTTGCTGGTTGCCGCGCGGGTCGCCGCTTTTTTCTTCGCGGCCTGCTTGGCGATCTTCTCCTCAAGGTACTCGAAGCGCAGGCGTTGCCGCCACAGGGTATGGGCTTCGGTCAGATCGCGCGGGTAGGGCGCGTTTTTGCGGTTGGTGACGATGCGTTCGTCGGTGTCGAAAGTAAATTTTTCCTCCTGCAACAAGGTTCCGGCATAGGCAACGCGCTGGGCGAGACGCTCGTAGAACCGGTTGAAAATGCGGTAGGCGGGCGTCGTGTCGCCCACATGGGTGAGGTCGTCGAGCCGGGTGCGGTAGCGCTCGAACTCGGCGAGGTCCTCCTGGGTGAAATGCAGATGCTGCGGGTCAAGGGTTTCAAGGTAACGGTCCAGAAATTTGGCGGAGAATTCGTCGTCGAGCGGATGTTGCAGGAAATGCTGGCCTTCGAGCAGCCGGGCGGCAACATAGGCGATACGGGCATCATCCGGGCCGGGGGCGGGCAGGTTGGTCCTGGCGATGGTAACCGCTTCGGCAATGGCTTCGGGCTTGGCGTTGCCCGCGCCCAACACCCAGAGGGCCGGGAGGCCACCGGCCACGAGCAGCCAGATCATTATTACAAATCTTCGTGTCATAATCGCTTATCGCGGTTCATCCGCGTGATTTAGACCCAGCATACGGCGAATCATTCAATGTGGCGAATAAAGTTTTAGGTGAATCCAACTCGCGGGCAGGCCTCGGAACCGTTTCAATGAAGTAGCCAGGAGCGGGCTGGTCGGGTAGCATGCACTACGAATCGAGCATCGAGATGACGGAGTGGTTTTCATTCCCCTTCGCGGTTAAGCCACTGGCGCTGGCACTTTGGCTGCCTGGCTTGATAGCTCCGTTCGGCGCGAGTGCTGCCACAGTAGAGCCGCGCGGGCCGCTTACCACCGCGCGGCAGATTCACCAACTCACTCCGGACGATGCGGCCAAGGCCCACCCGATCCGAATCCGGGGCGTCGTGACTTCCTACGACATAGCTGTCAATCAACTGTTCGTGCAGGATGCCACGGAAGGCATCTACGTCGAAATAGGCGCGTCAGCTTTGATTGTCGAAGATATCGTCAATCTGCCTTTGTTCGCCAAAAAACTGAAACAGGCATCCGGCACTGACGCCATATCACAATATCTGCGAGGCCAACTCGCCACCGCGACACAAGACCGATTGGACGCTTATGCCGGCGGGCCCGACCCAGATTTACACGCCGCCCTGGTGGTTGACCTGAACCGGAGTATCCGCAGCGGCAGTTCCCTTTACGCTCCGCAGCGATTTGAGGGGGTTGCGCTTTCGTCCCCTACCACGGCGCTGCTGGCGGAAACGCTGAGCGGGGAATCGGCGCCCGACCGAAGGAACTCCCGGCAAGCCGTGATCTCCCGGCTGAACCGTTTGCTGGTGGAAGACGCGTACCCGGCCTGCATTTCAACCAACCGGAACCCTGAGCGAT
>Ga0154020_10007475_pt1 | contig 12750 bp, 10 predicted proteins | sample Klosneuvirus_201_FD_109709 | JGI IMG/M metagenome (GOLD analysis project Ga0154020, IMG submission 109709) | Active sludge microbial communities from wastewater, Klosterneuburg, Austria - Klosneuvirus_20160825_MG | ecosystem: Engineered > WWTP > Aerobic digester > Activated sludge | place... | reverse complement strand
CAAAGTCCTTACATGCGATTGTACTTCACTAATCACATTAGGAATCCGATTCAATAACGGTATCCGATGAAAGGTTTTAAATCGTTCTTCAATAAATACAGATGGAACCAATATTCGCCCGACTTGTATGGAGGGTGCTACGAACAAATTATTCTCCAAATGAACAAGGTATTGATTCAGTTGACGAATAAACTCTGAAGAAGATTTGAACCGGATACGATCAATAAATTTCTCATCCGTTTTATTGAGGATAGCGAATACCTGTTGGAGAAAAGTTTGGAACTGAAACTTGTTGTCAAGTAAATCATCCGCCAGTTCGTCTATGCCTAACTCAGGTATTTGCGATTCCCCCAGTTCGGGCAACACATTGGATATGTAGTCGGCAAATACTTTATTGGGAGAAATAATCAGAATATTTTTTGAAGCAATGTCATCTCGGAACCGATAAAGTAAAAATGCAATCCGATGAATGGCAATGGAGGTCTTGCCCGAGCCAGCCACACCTTGAATAATCAACACTCTTGACGTTTCATTTCTAATAATCGCATTCTGATCACGTTGAATGGTCGCGACAATGTTCTTCATTTTGTCATCAGACGATTGGCTCAGCTCTTTTTGCAACACATCATCCTGAATGTTCATGTCATTCTCAATCATGTATTCCATCGTTCCCTTCCTGATCCGGTATTGACGTCTTAACTCAATGGTGCCCTTCACTTCGCCTGCAGGCGTTTGATACCAGGCGTTCCCCAATTCAAAATCATAAAACATAGAGGCGATCGGGGCTCGCCAATCATAGATGGGATAAGTTTCTTTTGTTCCGTCAATAAAGGAGTGTACACCGATATAAATTGGCAGGTGTTCGCTACCACCTGCCTTCACAAAATCAATTCGCCCGAAATACGGAGATTCCAGTAATTTATTAAGTCTTCGTTTGCTGGCAAGGTTCGACTCGCCATGAAAAGCCATTCGCTTAAACGATTGACCCGCTGATACCCGATCTGCATCATCCATTCCCGATCGCTGATCATACAGGTATTCTTCATTTTGTCTGAACTCTCTTGAGAATTGCTTAGCCGAATGGTCGACCTGTTGAAGCGCCCACGCTAACTTCTGTAAAATTTGATGCAGGTACTCTCGTTCTTCTTGCTCTGTTAAATGGATAACTGTCATCTGCCCTTATTACAATAAATTATATTCTTATCGAGCAAAAAATAGAGTTACTGGTCATTGTATTTTGGGTTCCCCAATCCGCCCATTGCATAAAAAGCGGAGAAACAGGGATTCGAACCCTGGTGACACTTGCGCGTCAAACGGTTTTCGAGACCGTCCCATTCAACCACTCTGGCATTTCTCCGGCACAAAAATAAAACTCCCTCTTTGATTTAAGAGGGAGTCTCAAAATAATTCTTGAATTCTATTTTCTACTCAAACCGCAGCGATTCGATCGGGTCGAGCTTAGACGCTTTATGCGCGGGATAGTAACCGGATAGCAAGCCCACAAAAATACAAATCAACATACCCACCAGCATCCATAACCAAGGAACCACAAACGCATCGATACCAATCGCTTTCGAAATTAAATTCCCAACTATAATCCCCAAAATAACACCGCCAATCCCTCCCAGTAAACAAACCACGATGGCCTCGATCACAAACTGTTGCCGAATGCGCAACGGTGTGGCTCCTAATGCTTTCCGTACTCCCACTTCGCGGGTGCGTTCAGTCACAGATACCAGCATAATATTCATTAGGGCAATAGACGCCCCTAATAATGTAATAAAGCCAACGCCAAATCCGCCAAACCGTAAACCAGCCGTAATTTTTCCCATCTCCTCCGCAAGCGATTCACTTTTTTCTATTTCGAAAGAATTTTTATCCTGCACCCGGTCCTGCCTGATCTTACGCATTAAACCTGTAGCCTCACCCATCGCATAATCCAATTGATTCATATCCGAAATACCAACATTCAGCCTATAACCGAGTGGCTGACCAGCCGCCAATTGGTTAGCAACCAGAATAGGAATGATAACCATGTTATCATAATTGTTATCCGAAAAATCGCCCTTCTCCTTTAGCAAGCCTATAACTTTAAATTGCGTTCCCTTAAATGAAATCGTTGTTCCCACAGGTACCGGATTTTGTCCGTATAAGGAGACTGCTAACTTATAACCGATAACAGCCACATTACTACCACGCTGAACTTCAAAACGAGAAAAATTTCTTCCTTCCTGAATATTAAGTCCCTTTATCGGAATATATTCTTCATTAGCGCCCCGGATGTCTACGTTTGGATTTGTTTTCTGAGATCCATGTTTAACCTCGGCCAGGTTTGTTAATCGTGCAGAAAGACTCACCATGGAAGGCACCGTGTATTGATCAATAAATTTCTGCATTTCGGATAAGGTAAGTCTGGCTCGCACTTTCTCCTTCACGCCATCCTGGTTGGTTCCCCGATTCCATTTGGAATAAATATCAAACGTATTTACGCCCAGAGAAGAAAGGCTCTCATTCACCGAATATTCAATACCGTCAATGGCCGTAAGAATTCCTACCAGCGAGGTAATCCCAATTGCCACAATCAGGGCTGTAAGTACCGATCGAAGCATATTGGCTTGCACAGATCTGAGGCCTTCTCTGATATTTTCTAATAAATTCATGCTACTGACGGTTTTTAAAGGGCAATCACGCTATTTACAATGAAAACTAATTTCCAAAATTATATCTTTAATCGTTCTAATGGGGAGACTTTTTACGGAAACTTTTGTTACAGGTAAAAGCTAAATAAGTGGTTTAACGATGCGATTCTTGATTTTGTTCTTATTTATTTCCCTTTCGGGAAAGGTTTTGGCCAATTCCATTTTCATACCTATGGATGACAAGCAAACCAATCACCTGAAAGCGTATGGTATTGCCTATTGGATTCTTAAAAACGATATCGAAGTAGATTGGCTGTTGAACTACCGGGGCGGAAGCTTCATGTGTACCTACAACCCAAAAATTCAAAATGAATTAGTCGTGCGTGGGGTTAGTTACGAAATTATTTCTGATGCGAAAGTAAATGCCATCGTTACTGAGATTGCCAGCCCGGCCGTAAACTACGATATTATGAAGTTGGAGAAATATCCGCGCATTGCAGTCTATTCACCTAAATCGAAACAACCGTGGGACGATGCCGTTACGTTGGTACTCACCTATGCCGAAATTCCGTATGATGTAATTTTTGATGATGAGATCTTGAATGACTTACTCCCTAAGTATGATTGGCTACACCTCCATCATGAAGACTTCACCGGTCAATTCGGAAAATTTTATGGCAACTATTCAAACTTTCCTTGGTATATAGAACAACAAAAAGAGGCAGAAGAAACCGCACGCAGATTTGGCTTTCATAAAGTATCACAAGCCAAGTTGGCTGTGGCCAAGCGGATTAAAGAATTTGTAGCCGGAGGCGGATTTCTTTTTGCTATGTGCTCGGCCACCGACACCTACGATATTGCGCTTGCCGCGGAAGGAGTTGATATCTGTGAGCGTATGTATGATGGCGATGCGGCCGATCCGCAGGCGCAGGAGAAATTAAATTTTGAAAATACGTTTGCCTTCACCGATTTCCGCATCTCGCGCGATCCGTATCAATATGAATTTTCTGATATCGATAACAATTTTCCCGATCGCGGCTTGCGTCAGGATAACGACTACTTCACCCTATTTCAATTCTCTGCCAAGTGGGATCCCATCCCAACCATGCTTACGCAGAATCACACCCGGGTGGTAAAAGGATTCTATGGGCAAACAACCGGGTTCAAAAAAAGATTGGTTAAACCCGATGTCGTGATTATGGGCGAAACGTCAGAGATTAAAGAAGCCAAATATTTACATGGGGTTTATGGTAAAGGCTTTTGGACCTACTACGGAGGCCATGACCCTGAAGATTATCAACACACGGTTGGCGAAGAACCGACCGATCTCAATTTGTATCCAAATTCTCCCGGCTATCGCCTGATTCTCAACAATATTTTATTTCCGGCTGCAAAAAAGAAAAAGCAAAAGACCTGATACTTGGTAAATGGAAAAAATTCGATCCTAGGTTAGTGAATTCGATCACCGCGAACTTCCAGATTCTTTACAATCTCACCCTCTTGTAAAAGAATTTCGTGCCAGCGTTTCTCCACCTGTTCTTCATTCATAACTTGTTTCGCTAAAGACAAAAATATTTTGTAATGACCCGCTTCCGATACCATTAATTCATAATAAAACTTACTAAGCTCAGCATCTTGAATCTCCTTCCACAAGAGACGAAATCGTTCGCAACTACGGGCCTCAATCAACGCGTTTAATAATAGCTTCTCGACTAACTGCTGATCCCGGCTTCCTCCCTTCTTAACAATTTTTTGTAATCGATCCACATACTCATCCTTCCGCGCAAAGCCCAACCGCATGCCTCTTTTATTGAGTTGCTCCAATACCCTTTCAAAATGGCTCCACTCTTCAGCAACTACCGGTGTAAGCACGGCCACCAAGTTTTCATTTTCAGGGTAAGTAATGATTAATGAAATGCAGGAAGAGGCTGCTTTCTGCTCGCAATAAGCATGATCAACCAAAATGTCTTTAATGTTTTTTTCTGCTATGTTTACCCAGCGTGGATCGGTAGGTAGTGCAAGGGCTAGTACATGCTTTTCCATCAATCAAATAAAAACAGATCAAACCCAAAATCTAAAATATTCCGTTGGCCGGGATACCCCGGAGTGGGTACATAGCCGGTTTGTGTAATCACTTGCAATAGGTTAGAGTACTTGAAAAAGAAACGGCCGCGCTTCATTTTACCGTTTAAAAAAACATCGACCAAGGGGTAAGCCGGGCTCACAAAATTGTCTTGCACGTAATATTGTTGAATGGCCGGTGCATAGCCCAGCGCGGTATAGTCCGAACGCCAGTGAAAATCGACTCCAGCCTGCAGTTGAAGATTCTTTTTGAAAAGAAAATTTTCATAAGCTAGTTGCACATTGGTAAACCACTTTGGGATGCGTATCGCCTGATCATCGTTACTGAGCAATTGAGAATACAAGAGTTGAGGTCTTAGAAAGACGTGTCGCAAAAAGCGCACCGACATCCTTACTTCGGGGGTAAGAATATGTTGGCTTCCGGAAGATTGAACCGGAATTACCTCCTGTTCACCAGGAACTTTATTCTGCTTATAATAAATGTAATTGGTTTGTGCTGTATAGGTAATACCGGGTGCAATTGAAAATCCGCCAACCCATGCTTTAATAAACCCCGACAACTGATTAAAGAAAGGATCAGAAAAATCGTTGACCCACGAGTTATGGCTTCCCCGATAAGCAAGCGGTAAAAATGGAGCTTTGGACAAAGAACTGATTGCTGATGCTTCCAGCCACGGGGTACTTAGCTTTGCATTCAATTTATAATTACCCCCCAATAAATACTCGGCATTACCGGAGAGTTCGGACAACGAATCGAACCGGAAGCCAATCTGCCCACCCAGATAATTTTCAATACCATCATTTTTAAATGACAACAGCGTTTCGTCTACATATTTATTAAATGTACTATAGGATCGCATCTTGTAATAAAAGCTATAGAAAAGAAAGGCTGCATTTCCTTTCATTCCCAACTCGTTGGTAATTGATTTAAATTCTACTGCGTCATGTACATCCTGGGTATTTATATCATTATCAGGATTCGTGTACACGAAGTATTTTTCATAATTCGCTTCGCTGCTTCGGGTATCTGAAAAAATATTTTCCTGTCGTGACAAATCCAGCTTATGATATAGCTGAAAAGGTGAGGCCAGTTGATATTGATGGTAGATATGAAACACGTTGCGTAGCTCTTCCGTTTTAGCCGCTAATAAATAAGGTTGTGCATTAGGGTCAAAATACCCGTTGAACGTTGTATCGCGGGTTAATAAAATTCCACCATTCTCATTCACACGATGACGGATGCGTCTGTAATTTCCTGTAATAAAGTATCGCTTGTTTTCAGATCTATAAGAAGAATAAAGATCATAATACTGGCTGATGGTTTGCCGATCGCCTTTACCAGTCCGCTGAATTTGCTTGTCGACCAGTATAGGTCGATAGTTGAAGCCAAAATTCCAGCGGGGCGAAATGTTTCGGCTAAACTCAATGCGCGACATAGCCCGGCCTCCGCCACCCCAAACTAAAAATATTCTTGTATAGGGTGACTTCGTATCAAAAATTAGTGGCTCTTCGGTATCAAAGTACTTCCCATACGAAGTGAATCCCGGGGTTGCTCCTATTAGGGTTGGAGCTTGTAAAAAGATAGAGTTTAGGGCCGTACCAACATTACCCAAGTCATGGTAAAAATTATTGAAACTTTGAATGTACGTCCAGCGATGGTAGTTGTTCAACAGGGTATCCAGCGGTTGATAGTTTACCTTATTTTGAAAAACTTTAGTTTCGGTAGTCCACTTGGTGGTGTTAGGGCCATAGACATTCTTAGTAGAATCATCAAGGATCTGAGAACCCCTTCTACTCGTCCGTGGTGATTCATCCTGCGCCAGCAAGGGTAAACTTCCAGTCAGGAAAATAAAAACAAGGAGATAAAATTTAGAAAACACGCGCAAAAATAGATTAGAATTAGGAAAGAGCCTCTGGTTTTTCGATGCTTGCCGCCAGTTTCGCCAGATTTTCTTTAACGAGCTCTTTAATCATTACGTCAAATTCCGCACCATTCTTTATAAAGGTGGCTTCAATGGGTACATAAAACCATTTTTTCTTGCTGACTTCGTTCACTAATGCCGGATCAATAAGTTTGACCATATCTTTTTCTGTAGTCAGAATGGAATCCGCATGGCACGCTTCAGCTTTTTGATGGATCTCGTTAATATCTGACAGAGAAAATACGTGATGATCTGGAAATCTTACGTGATGATGTACCTTAAAATCCTTTGCAATTGCACGCGCAAATGCACTGTTATTGGCCACAGCAGAAACCAACACAATATCATTGCTTATGGATTGAGTATGATTTATCCCAACCGGAGAATTGTAATTTATGCGGGTAAAAAATATCGGTTTAACACCCGTGTGGCTTTCAAGTTTTTTGCGGGCAATATCTTCAGCGTCTGGGCTAAGTTCAGCACATTTAGTTACCACTACGACATCAGCCCGTGCGGCCCCATGTCGGGCCTCTCTCAATCGGCCGAAAGGCAATAAAAAGTCCTTGTAAAACGGCTTTTGATAGTCTGTCACTAAAATTGAGAATTGAGGAACAACGGCACGATGCTGAAAAGCATCGTCCATTAAAATTATTTGAACTTCAGGATACTCGTTCAACATAGTGGGAATAGCCAGTACCCGGTCTTCTCCAACAGCAACGACAACCTGATTCTTAAACTTTCTATAAATCTGATAAGGTTCATCACCCAGAGTATGAGCCGTGTCATTATCATTTGCGAAACGAAACCCCTTAGTCTTTCTACCATAACCACGACTCAGCGTGGCTACTTTATATTGACGGCTTAGTAATCGAATCAAATATTCGACCATGGGTGTTTTGCCTGATCCGCCTACATTCAAATTTCCAACACTGATAACAATCGTATCAAACTGAAAAGACTTTTTATGTCCGATATCATAGAGATAATTTCTTAGTCTCGTGATCAGATTATAAAGCCCGGCAAAGGGTAGCAGAAGGTACTTCAACAGGCGCATAAAGTAGTGCCGCGATCTTTCGTTATTTTTGAATCAAAAGTACATAATCGATGGCTACAATAACCATAAAAGAGGTAATCGAAAGTCTGGAAAAACTTGCGCCTCCTCAGTATCAGGAAGAATATGACAACAGTGGATTGATAACGGGCCAGACTTCTGACGAAATAAAAGGTATCCTGGTTTCGCTGGATTGTACTGAAGCCGTGGTTGATGAAGCCATTTCCAAATCATGCAATCTAATCATCGCCCACCACCCCATTCTATTTAAAGGACTAAAGCGACTTACCGGCAGTACCTATGTTGAACGCGTGTTGATAAAGGCGATCCGCAACCAAATTGCTATTTATGCCATCCATACCAATCTCGATAATGTAATTCAAGGTGTTAACAAAAAAATTGCTGACCGGCTCGGACTCAGTAATCTTCAGGTATTATTGCCGAAACAAAATACATTATCAAAACTCGTCACGTTCGTTCCACCCGACTATACCACAAAAGTGGTAAATGTTCTGCACGAAGCCGGTGCCGGCCATATCGGAAATTATTCACATTGCAGCTTTTCTGTAGAGGGTGAGGGTGCATTTGTACCCTCCGAAAAGGCTAAACCCTTTGCGGGAGAGAAGGGAAAACCTGAAAATGCGAAGGAGATTCGGGTGGAAATGATTTTTCCAAAGCTTCTTTTGCCTAAAATACTGACTGCTTTACGACAAAGTCACCCTTATGAAGAAGTTGCCTACTATGTAACAGATCTTACTAATGAAAATCAAGAAGTAGGCTCAGGAATAATAGGTGAGTTAGCAGCACCGGAAGAGTCATTAGCCTTTTTAAAGCGATTGAAAACAGCGATGAATACGGCCTGCATTCGATATACAAACTTGAGCACCAGGCATATAGTCAAAGTGGCTATTTGCGGTGGAGCAGGCAGTTTCTTGTTACCCCGGGCAATAGCCAAAGGAGCCGATGTATTTGTATCAGCCGATTTCAAATACCACGAATTCTTTGATGCCGATAATAAAATCACAATAGCCGATATTGGGCATTATGAAAGCGAACAATTCACTAAAGAGCTTATAGGTGATTTTTTACGAGAAAAATTCCCTACTTTTGCAATCATTTTTTCAAATGTCGTAACCAATCCAATTAGCTACCTGTAAGTAATGGAAAATCAAACAGTTGCACAAAAATTAGAGGCCTTAGTAAAACTACAATCCATAGATTCAAAACTGGACGAACTCAAAAAACTAAGAGGCGACCTTCCCGATGAGGTTCAAGACCTGGAGGATGAAATGGAGGGATATCGCACCCGATTAGGGCGTTTTGAGACTGACCTGAAAGAATTAGAAGAAGGCATTAAGAAAAACAAAGAGGCTATTAAAGAAGCCGAAAAGCTTACCAAAAAATACAACGAGCAGCAAAAAAACGTTAAGAATAATCGGGAGTTTGATGCCATTACCAAGGAAATTGAACTTCAGGAACTGGAAGTGCAAATATGTGAGAAGAAGATTAAAGAGTCGAAAGATAAAATTGAATTAAAGAAGGGTGAAATAGTCGCTATAGAAACGCTTATTAAAGAAAGAGAAGCCGATCTTCAGAACAAGAAGGATGAACTTGATGGAATTTTAAACGAAAGCCAGGAAGAAGAGAAAAAATTATTGGCTGAACGGGAAAAAGCAACTAAGAAAATTGAAGACAAACTTCTTAAGCATTATACACGTTTAAGAACTAACTTGTCAAACGGATTAGCTGTTGTACGAGTAGTGCGGGGTGCTGCAGAGGGTTGTAACATCATTATACCACCTCAGAAAATTGCTGAGATCCGCGAGAAGAAAAAAATTGTTATTGACGAGCATTCAGGAAGAATTTTGGCAGATGTAGATCTGGGATCTATGGAGGAGGAGCCAAAACCTAAAAAGGCAGCACCAGCAAAAAAAACCAAAAAGGTTGTATAGCAACAAAATCATAGCAAATATTAAAAAGGCAGGCATAACCACTTGCCTTTTTTTATTTTTTATACCTCTGAGGGCTACCGACATGATTTGGCAGTTCGACACCGAATTACAAAAAGCCTACACCCTGGTTTTCTCCCTTCAGCCTGACAAAGCCACCGAATACCTAAAAAAAATAAAGACCAATCCGCTCCATAAACTTTATGTAGAAAGTTTAAATGAAACTATTTATATTTTAATAACAGAAGATCAAAAAGCATTTGAACAGATTGACTTAAGATTTAAGGAGCGTCTGAAATATCTGGAAGGACTGCCCGCTAACGCTGAGACTCTTTTCTTACAAGCTGAACTTAATCTACAACGTGGCTTTTGTTTTCTTAATCTCGGTCAGGAGGTAAATGCGGTTATGTCGATCCGCAAAGCGTATCAACTTACCAGCGATTGTTTAAAAAAATATCCTGACTTTATTCCAATAAAAAAAACAAGTGGGGTTATCCAAGTAATGCTCGGTTCAGTACCTGATAAATATAAGTGGTTTGTAAGCTTGCTAGGGATGAAAGGCTCGGTAATCACCGGTCAAAAGCAATTCACCGAACTCAGAAATTCAAAATCATCGTTAAGTATGGAGGCCACCATCCTTTTTTATACGGTAAAGGGATTTTTGAATCAGCAATTCCCAGAGGCTGCCGAAGGAATTTCCACATGCCTCAAAGATCAACCCGATAATCGGCTGTTGTTATTTTTGGGTGTCAACATGTTTATAAAAGATGGCCAAAGTGATGAGGCGCTAGATCTCATTCAAAAGATTGATCAGCAAGCCCATGGATTACCCATTTATTATATTGATTATTTGCGAGGTGAAGTGCTAATGCAAAAAGGTGACTATGAGAAATCAATTGACTCGTATCAGCGGTTTATAAAAAACTATCCCAGCGTTAGTTTCAAAAAAGATTCCTACTTTAAAATTTCGCTTGACTATTGGCTAATGGGCGAAACCAAACTCGCAAAAGCTAATTTTGATAAAGCTAAAATTACCGGTACCGATAAAGCTGAACCAGATCGGTATGCAGCCAAACAGCTAGAAGAAACCGAATTTCCGAATAAGAAATTATTGAAGGTACGATTTAGTACCGATGGCGGTTATTACAAAGAAGCGACTGCCACGCTGCAAACCATTACTCCGGTTGATCTGAAAACTGATAAAGAGCGAACAGAATATTATTATCGCAAAGCACGTCTGGCTCACCGTATGGGTGAACTTAGTGTAGCCAAACTATTTTACCAGCAGAGCATTGATATGACTAAGAATAATCCGTGGTATTTTGGAGCAAATTCCGCACTACAGTTAGGCTACATTGCCAGGGATCAAAAAGATTTTGTTACTGCGAAAAAATATTTTTCTTTGGCACTTAGCTATCCAAAACACGAATATAAAAACAGCATCGATAGCAAAGCCCGTACAGAGCTGGAGTCTCTTTCAACGGTTAAGTCGTAGTTGCCCGAACCCAATGACTATCATCTACCTTGGGTACATTCTTTAGATGGATAGTGTCGTTGTATTTTCTTACGGTGAACCCTGATTCTGAACTATCCAATAAGTAAAGACACAAATTTTCGTGCTCAAACATATCCATACATCGAAGTGGGTAATTCAAGAGCTTACAGAGCAGGATTCGCATGGCCCGACCATGCATACAAATCAATATAGTAGATCCCAGCTGGTTTAGGATGCGCTTCAAAGCAATATCCTGACGCCTGGAAACATCTTCAGGACTTTCGCCACCTTCAATCCGCTCATGCGTTTGACCCAATTGCCATTGGTTCAGCATCCAGTGGTAGTAGGCATCTTCTTCCGGAGTTATTCGCTGGCCTTCTTTCGTACCCCAGCTTATTTCGTTTAGCCCGGTCAGACTTTCAGAGGGAATTCCTTTTGCTAGAAAATCTTCAACTGATTCCCCGGTTCGTCTAAGCGCAGATGTATAAATTTTATCAAAGGGTATCTCCTTGTATTGCTGAAAAAAACTATGTGCTTGCTCGCGACCCTTTTTGTTTAATGACGAGTCTACCCCACTCCCCTGCACGATACCTTTCAGGTTATAATCAGTCTGCCCGTGCCGGATGATATATATTTTTTTGCTCATCATTTCTACCTAATTTCAAGCCGCTTTGCAAGGCGCAAAAATAACGAAATTGTTTAAACTAGCATGCTATACGCCCATGTCAGTATTTAGGCCAGGTCATACGATTGATTCACTAAACAAGCTCTCTGCCAATACGATGGTGAGCCATTTGGGTATTGAGTTTATTTCCATAGACGAAGACTCGATTTCGGCAAAAATGCCGGTGGATCGCAGAACCCTACAGCCTCTTGGGCTGTTACATGGAGGAGCATCTGTAACGTTGGCTGAGACGCTGGGAAGTGTTGCGGCCAATTGCTGTATCGATCGAAACACACAATACTGTGTAGGTCTCGAGATTAATGCGAATCATGTAAAGAGTGCTAAACAAGGTTATGTATACGGAACTACGAAGCCTTTACATATTGGTAAGAGAACCCACGTATGGGAGATTCGTATTTTAAATGAAACTCAGGAATTGATATGCATTAGTCGGATTACCATGGCAATCATTGATAAGCGTTAAGAATTGAAATGACCCCAACAGAACAAAAGTCTATCTACCAGGAGGAAAAGAAAATAATTATTCATTCGATCCATGAAGCAATAGATCGAGGTAATAGTTTCTCTTTGTGGAGGTCTCCCGGTGTAGATAAGAAGCATCTGATCATAAGTACAACCGGAGTTAAAAAATTAGATGAACTAACTTTTGAAGATGCAGAGCCCGGCTTTGTTTTTAGTCCGTTTTCTCCAGACCAAAAGAAAATATTTTTCCCTGCCGATCTTCTATACACCTTTGAAAATGGATTTTTGATTGATGGAGTCGTTAATTCAGAATGGGATTCAGAATCAAAAGTGGTAACCCATTCTCATTACCTACCCGTAGAGAACAACGGCTCAGCACCTGACTTTCAAAAATTGGTAGAACGAGGTGTGGCGTCAATAAATTCCGGAGCGCTCGAAAAAATTGTTCCTGCCCGATTTAAGGAT
>Ga0154020_10007473_pt1 | contig 12751 bp, 9 predicted proteins | sample Klosneuvirus_201_FD_109709 | JGI IMG/M metagenome (GOLD analysis project Ga0154020, IMG submission 109709) | Active sludge microbial communities from wastewater, Klosterneuburg, Austria - Klosneuvirus_20160825_MG | ecosystem: Engineered > WWTP > Aerobic digester > Activated sludge | place... | reverse complement strand
GGAAGCCCGACCGCCAGCGGGAGGCGCTTCGATCGACCCGCGAGCGCGAGCGCGCGAGCCTGAAGGCGCCGAGGTGGGCGACCGATCTCGTCCCGGACCCTTGCGAACCTCTCTGACCCGCGCCGGTACTGCATCCAGTCGGCCACCGCCCACAGTCCGCTGGAGAAGCCGGCGTGCCCCGCGCGCTCGACGAGCTCGTCGAGGCGACCCTCCAGTCGCACGGCCAAGCGCTCCAGGTCTTCGGCCTGGTGCGGATTCGCGTCGACGAAGTAGTCCTTGACCACGTTTGCGGCCAGGAGGAGCAGGTGATCGATGTCGTCGATCCGGAGTGAGACGAACGGGAACGTCGTCGTGTCCTGGGTCGCGCCGCGCAGCACGTCATCGACGCTGAGCGAGGTCAGCTCCCGGCGCCCGATTTCTGCGTGCAGCTCCACGGCAAATCCGTCCACGTCGAACACGGCCTCCCCGAGCTCCTTGGACAGGTATTGGGTCGGGAGTCCGGCCCTACCCAGCCGTTCCGCCGCTTGCGCGAACGAGCTTCGCGCGACGAGCAGGTCCACGTCGCGGAGCGGCCGTTCGGTCACGTCGTCGTAGAGCCACCGCGCCAGGACGATCCCCTTGATCGGGGCAACCACGATGCGCGCCTCCGCGAGCAAGCGCGAGACGACGGAAAATGCCGAAAGCGCTCGTTCATGGCGTGCCCACTGCCCGACGTCAGCTTTCACGGAACCACGACCATGACCGGCCATGGGTGGTAGAAACCGGAGGCGTCGGCCTCCAGTGAGTCGATGGTGAAACGGTAGACAGATCTGCCCGCGTTCATCGGCGGCACTGGTGGAACGTTCACGGTCACCACGACGCGGTCGCCGTTGTTCACCGACGTCTTGCTCAACTTCGCCGCGCCATCGAAGTCCGACGGTGGTGGGTAGAGACTCACGGCGAGCTCCCAATCTGCCGTTGGCTTGTTGGAAGTCGCGATCGCCTCGATTGAGACCTCCTCACCGGGGGCCGCATGCACGATCGTGGCATCGGTGACGACGGTGAAAAACGCACGGTCGGCGTCGCCGGGTTGGCAAGGGTTCAAGAACGCCGCGGCGGCTTCGTTGGACCAGATGTCCTGCACCCAGTACGCGTCGATGGCGTGGTACATCTGGTTCTCGCAGAGATCGGCGAGTTCTCTCCCTCCGATCGCTGCCCATGCCTCGGTGCCGCTGCCCGGGGTGTCGTCGAGCTGCCAGCCGGGATCGAGCGCACCCATCGGATCGGTGATCGTCTCCACGATCTCATGTGTCGCGAAGTTCGTCGTCAGACGAAGGTCCTCGCCGTCCCAGCTGCAGCGGGGAACGACCGAGTACGCAACCATTCCCTGCAGCGCTCCTCCCGGAACACTGGTGCGTCCGTGGTAGCCGCCGAACTGCTCGCACCCTTTCGCCCCCCCGAGCGTGACCACGGTCGACGCCGGGTAGTGCAACACGAACGCCGAGTTGGCCCCTGGCGGCGGCAGCGTCTTGTCCCCGGTTGCCGCGGCAAGGAACGTCGCGATGTCCACGTCGTCGACGGTCTTGGGGGCCTCGGTCGTGAGAATCACCGGTGTCTTCAGCGTCGCGCTGCCGATCCCGTACTCCTTGACGGCGGCGGTCAGGTAGTCGGTTTGGTCCAGCCACTGGTAGAACTGCGACAGATCGTCCCGCAACGGATCGCTCGCGAAGAACACCGGAATAATTTCGGGTTCGGTCAGCCGGGGACCCCCGCGGTAAGGAACCTGCGGGAAAGAGGGAACTGCGGCAGGTGCGAACCCAGCGTTCGCTCCGTCATCCGACGAGCCGCACGCTGGGTGTAACATGAGGAGCGCGACGAGGAGAGTCGGAGTCTTGGGCCCCATGGTTTGACCGCCAACGCGGAATCTAGGGTTCGCGGGAAGCACACGCAAGCGTGACGGCCCTCCACGACGTGGTAAGTTTCGGCGGTGACTCGCCAAATCGAGTTGGCCCGGGGGATCGTTGCGACGGTGGAGACCGACCTTGATGCCGTGAACGGCTGGCTCGATCGGTCCGCGCCCGCTCCTATTGCCCCGGTCGGTTCGCCCGCCGCGGCGACGATTTCCGTTGTGGCCCACCCCGAAGCTCCTGCGCGGTGTTTCCTGCCCTACGAGTACTACCAGCGCGTTCGCTGGAGCTCTCGCTCCACCGCGGTGGTCAGCGTCAATGGAGCAGCGGGAACCATCTCGGAGTACTTCGGGAAGGACGGGTTCCGGGCGGAGCTCTCGGTCTCCCCCGCGGGAGTCCCCGAGAGTCTCGGGGTGTTCCTCCGCCTCATCACCGCTCTCGCCCTGATTCCACGAGGGGCAGTAGTCGCCCATTGCTCCTCGGTGGTCGTTCGCGAGCACGCTCACCTCTTCCTGGGCGCTTCGGGTGCGGGGAAGACTACGACGGCGCGAAGGCTCGGTCGCGAGGGGGGGCTCCGGGTTGCCGACGACATGGCGATCGTGAGCTGGGACGAGTGCCAGGGCGGCGCGGTGGTCGAGGCGAGTCCGTTCGACCGGGCGAGCCGACTCGCCGGCCGACGCGGTCAGAGCTGGCCGCTCGCATCGGTCTACGCCATCCAGAAGGCGGCAGCCGCGACTCGACTCGAGCCGACAGCGCCCCCAGGCTTTTCCACATGGCTCGGGGCAACCGTCGCCCCTCCGCTTCCCGAGCCGGAGGCGCGAGCCTTCTTGGGCGCAGTCGTCCGGCTTGCGCGACGGCACGCCCCGAAGCGGCTCGCGATCCAGCCGCGAGGCGCCGTCATGCCCGCGCTTGCGGACGATGGAGCAACCCCCCGTGAACGTGACGGCTAGCTCATGCTACGCATTGCTATGCGAGAGCCCGCAATGACCCTCACTTGGAACGACGACTCGCCAGTGCAGCGCCACCCGCGCGCAGTTTGGAGGGCCTTCGAGGGTGAGGTGGCGATCATCGCGCCCTGGGAAGGGGCAGTGAGGACGCTCAATCACGTTGGCGCGCGCTGCTGGGAGTTGGCGGACGGCCGATCGTTCAGGGCGATCGTCGACGTGTTGCTCGGCGAGTTCGATGTGAGCCGTTCGGTGCTCGAAGGGGACTTGAGAGCGTTTCTGGCGGAGCTCGCCGCCCGAGAACTCCTCGCGCTCGGTGAGGACCGACCGTGACGACGACACCCGCCCAGGTGCTCGAGGTGCTGGCTCGCAGATCTGGCGTCGCCGCCATCAGGTTGCACGTGCTCGTCGCGGACAGGTGCAACCACAGGTGCGGCCACTGCTACCAGGTGCAGGGGGAAGATGGCGAGATGTCTCTGCGCGAGATCCTTGCCATCATTGACCGTTTCCGGCGCCAAGGCGGATTGGTGCTCTCGGTCAGCGGCGGCGAGGCGACGCTGCGGGCAGATCTGGTCGACATCCTCCGCTACGCACGCGACGCCGGGTTGGCCACGATCCTCTACACCAATGCCTACTTGGTCGACGACAGTCTGGCGGACAGCCTTGCATCGTGCGACCTGTGGCGAGTCGATGTCAGCCTGTACTCGGACGTCGAGACCGCGCACGACCAACTGACCGGGATATCAGGCTCGTGGCGCCGCACGGTCGCGGGCATTCGTCGCTTGGCTGGGCGAGGCATTCGCGTGCAGCTCAAGACGCCGTTGACCACCGCAGCCGTGGGCACCACGTTCGAGCGCATGGCTGCGCTGGCATCCAGTCTGGGGTGCACTCTGCAGGTCTTTGACCAGATCTCTGCCGGAGAGGACGGTGGGCTCGCGCCGCTGGAGCAGAAGCTGCCCCCGGCTGAAGTGGCAGCCTTTGCTGGAGGCGACCCCGCGCTCGATTGCGAGGCCGAGACTGGACTCGACTCCGCGCTTCTGGACCGCGCTCCGTGTACGATCGCGAGCTCCGCACTCACGGTCCGCTCGAACGGCGCCCTCACGCCATGCACCCACGTGCCCGTCGAGATCGCCAACTTGACGGATGGGGGTGAGCTGGAAGGTGTGCTCCGGGCGAGCGAGGTTGTGGGCTTCCTTCGCGCCCTCACGTGGCGCAATGTCCACGGCTGCCGGGACTGCGACCTGCTATCGGCTTGTGGCCGTTGCCACGCCACGGCGTTAGCGCAGGCCGGGGACATGCTCGGACCGTACCCAGAAGCCTGCGAGCTGGCCGTGGCGCGCTACTCGTCCACCACAGGTGGCGGCCGAGTTCCCGCGCCCGGGCCACAATCAGGGGTCAACCGCGCTCGCGGGCCGTTCCGGGTCGAGTCAGACGGAGCCCTCACACCGATCCCTGACGTCGTCACGGCGGAAGATCTGGCTCTGGTGAGCCGTTTCCCGTGGCTTCGTGGTCGTTGGCCGGCGAAAGGGAGCGGTGTTGTTCACCTAAGAAGGAACAAGGACGGCAACTCGCTCGACACCGCGAGAAGGGCGCCGTAGACTCCGGTGGATTTCTTCGGTGGGTACTTTCGGCGTGCGTCGAAGGCGTTCGCGTGGAGGCGATGATGCGGCGGTCAGATTGGACGGTTCGAGTTGCGGGGCTCGTGGTGGCGGGTGGCCTGCTCTTTGCGGGTTGCAGCGACGGCGAAGAAGGCGGCAAGGGGAGCGGCGGCGCGGGCGGAAGCACCGACGCCGGGAACGACGGCGCGGGTGGAGACAGCGGGCAGTGTCCGGTAGCCCAGTTCGTAGCGCCGACCAACGGGCAGAAGCTCACCGAAGCCGACGACGCCGACAAGGACCAATGCGCCAATGGTTTCCAGCATGACGTGCAGCTCTCCACGTCTGCCCCAGATGGAACCGAGGTCAAGCTCTTCGCCAACTCGTCCCAAGTGGCGTCGTCGACGGTTCAAGGCGGCACGGCGGTGTTCTCCAAGGTTCAGCTCGATTCGAAGGGGACTACTGTCCTCAAGGCGCAGATTGGAGCGGACGCGGCGTGCGGGGCGTCGGCAACCGTCGAAGTGGCCTGTGCCGGCGTCCCCACCTGCACCATCAGCAAGCCGGCGATCTTCGCGACGCACCCGGCTCTGAACGGCGTGCCTGCTGCCCAAGGTGGCGATCGAGTGAGTGCGGACGGGTCACCCTATCAAGCGGCGTTCGAGGTCACGACCAACGTCGACGACGGGCAGCCGGTGACGTTGAACGTCGACGGGTCCCCCACGGGCGTTACGGTCAACGCAACCGGCGGAAAGGCCCATTTCGGCGGCGTCACGCTCGTACCCGACGGCGACCATACGGTAGTGGCCACGTGCATTTCCAAGTCAGGTACTTCGGGGAAGTCCGCCACCTCGACATTCCCGGTGGACACTGCCGGGCCAATTCTGACGGTCGTTTCGCCGAGTGACGGTCAGCACCTCACCGGTGCTCAGTTCGAAGTCTGCGGCTCGACGACATCGGCCGACGCCATCGCGACGGGCTCCAGCAACTTCTGCGTTGCCATCGGGTCTGCGTCGCCGGTCTGCCTTCCTGCTGTGGCAGGCGGCGCCGACGCGGGTTCCGGGGGCGGGGCTTGCGTGAGTGTTCCGTGCCCGGGAGGGGCCCCATTCGACCTCAACATCACCCTAACGGACAAGGCCGGAAACCCCTCTTCGAAGAAGGTGCAGCAGGTGAGCTGCGCATCGACCAACCCGTCGGTTCAGATTGTCAGCCCTGTGGATGGAACCGGTGCCGACACCAGCAAGCACATCCTGGCCGCAGGGTCGCCGGCGGGCCAAATGCAGGACAACGACGGAACCAAACCCGGCGCCCAGCACGACGTGAAGGCGTGCACGAGCGCCGCAACCGGGACGGCGCAGCTCTTCGTGGGCCAAAAGGGCTCGACCCTCAGCAAACTTGGGACGCCGGTCTCGCTGGCAGCAGCAACGGCGACCGACAACTGCCCCACGGGCTTGGGCTTCGTGGCGTCCTTCCTCGGAGCGACGCTGCCCGAGTCCGTAGAGGACAGCGCGGGGGCCCTCTCGACCGCTACCGAGCTCCGCGTGGAGGTCATCGACCAGTCTTTGGCGGTGGGAGTCAGTCCCGTCGTCGATGTCTGGGTGGACTCCGTGAAACCGCTCATCACGCCTTGGACGCCCACGCCGCTCTGTGGCCAGCTCCAGCAGAGCGGCGTGGCATACACGACCAACTTCGTGCTGGGCGCGACGGTTGCGCCCGTCAACGTCACCATCACCAACGGAGCGAGCACGCAGAATCTGACTGCCGCTTTCGTCGCTGCCGGTCAGGCAACCTTTGGCCAGGTGACCTTCCAGGTGGGAGACAACTCCATCTCTGCGACCGCCACCGAGCCTTCGGGGAACCAGGGCGCGCTTCAGTCGCCGTGCATCTTCAAGGTGGGAAACCCGCCGACCGTGACTTGGCTCACTCCGACCGCGTCGACGAACCTGAACGCTGCGTCGGACGGGAGCGGGTCAACGCCTGGGTGGCAAGGTACCCTGCAAGTTCAGACCAGCCTCGCCGGCGTCGGAGGTGCAACCGTGCAGTTCTCGACGAACCCGGGCGGAAACCTCGGTGCTCCGGTCCCCGTCGATGCCAGCGGAAAGGCGACACTCGCTGCGGCGACCATCCCCGAGGGCGACCCAGTGCAGATCATCGCACAAACCAACGACACCGGTTCGGGCGTCGGCACCGCCACCCTCAGCCAACCGGTCGATACTGAGGTGCCGTCGCCAATCACCGCGCTGGTCGCGACGATCAAGGACCGCCGCCAGACGAGCTTCCACCTGGCGTGGACCGCACCCGCCGATGGAGGGACCAAGTCCGTCTATTCATATGATCTTCGGGTCTCTAATCAGCCGATCACGGCCGGCAACTTCGATTCCATCACCGACAAGGTGACGTATTCGGGATCGCCCGCGGCACCCGGGGCGGCCGACGGCATCGACATCCTCAACCGGTTCATCGAGCGGGACTACTACTTCGCCGTAGCCGCGCTCGACAAGGCCGGGAACCGCAGTCCGATCGTTTCTACGTCCACCGCGACGCGGGCGAACTTCACTCAGACAATCCTCTCGACGGGGATCACCAACCAGAACTTCGGCCTGCAGGTAGATGGGTCAAGCGATCTGAACGGCGACGGTCTGTCCGACATCTTGGTCGCAACCGGCAATGATACGCGGGCCTACATCTACTCCGGAAAGAGCAGCTTTGCAGCCGGTTCACCCGACGTGACCTTCACCGGCACGTCACCGCTCTTCGGCTACTCCGCTTCTGTCGTCGGGGATGTGAACTCTGATGGCTACCTCGATGTCGGCATCGGCTCACCGTCGGTGGGCAAGGTGTTCGTCTACGCGGGGAGTGCGGGAGGGTGGAACGCGAGCTACGCCGAAACGGACGCTACCTGGGTATTCAGTAGCGACGCCAGTTTGGCCGGATCCCTGTTTGGCAACAACGTCACGCGGCTGGGCGACTTCAACGGCGACGGATTCGACGATTTCGCGATTGGCGCGGGTAAGGCAACCGGAGATAGCGGAGCGACCATTGTGGTGCTCGGCGGCTCCAGCCTTGCATCGTTGACCGCGTCGGTGTCGACCCCCCCGGCTGGCACGATCGCCATCAAGGGAGACTCCGGCTACCCCGGCGGTCGGCTCGGGACGTCGATTCTGGGACTCGGGAAGTTCTTCAGCGCTCCCGGCAACAGCATGGTCGCTGCGGCTCCGTTTGGCACCAACAACGGCCGGTCGTACGCCTTCCACGGCCAATCCGGCACGAGCGGCTTTATCGCTATCGGCGCCGCGGATCAGACCGTCGACGGGCCGTCTGCCGGCTCGCGATCAGGCATGTCCGTCGGGCTCTTGGGAAATCTGGGCGGCGCGGGCCTGCCGGGGGTCGCGATCGGGACCCCCAACTGGGACTCGACCGGCGGGTTCGCAACACTCTACCTGGGCGCGAGCGGCCAGCCCTTCGGCGGGAGTTCCATCAAGCTGACCAACTCGAAAGCCACGACCGCAGGCGATGGCTTCGGACTTGCCATCGTCACGGGCGGCTTCTCGGGAACTTCTGTGACGACTTCCTTCATCGGCGGTGACTCCGTGCCCGATGTCGGCGTGGCCGGCCTGACGGAGGCCGGGGCAACGGGGACGCTCTACCTGTTCACCGGGCAACACGCGGCGAGCCTCGGCGCCGTCGCGGACGTGGTCACGACAGCGGACGTACAGCTGCCGCTGCCCACTGGCTGGGTGGGCACCACTCGGAAGTGCAGCGCGATCAAGGACTTGAACGGTGACGGCTACGGCGATCTCGCCTTGGGCGAGTTCAAGCGTACCACGGGTTACAACGGTCGCGTTCTGGTGCTATGGTGATTCCGATGAATCGGCTGGCGCAACACGGCACCGAACCCGAGATGAAGGCGGTTTCCCAGCAGGGCACGAAGAAGGCCTACCAAAGACCCCAAGTCGAGGACCACGTGGAGCCGAATGCGTCGGTGGTGTTCGGTTCCAACCCGACCTCGGACTGTGCCGGAGTGCACAAGCCTCCGCCACCCAAGGGCTAGCGGGGCGGACGACGGATGAGCCGCACCGCAGCGACCGCTGGGGGCAGAAGGCGCGCGAGCGCTGCCCCGGCGGCGCGGGGGATTGGACCTGTGACCGCGTAGCTCAGGCACCCCTTTTCGAACCGGATGGCGCGTCCCAGCACTTGGTGGTGAGCTGCCGGCGGATCGTCGGCTAGGCTCGAGTCTGAGCGCGTGATGATCGTAGTGGCCGTCTTAGCGGCCACCCGGTGGGACACGAGGCGATGGCCATCGAACCAAACGGCAATGTCGCCCACGCGAAGGTCCGCTGCGGGGCAAGGCTGTACGACCAGTTGGCCCCCAGGCCAGATCCAGGGGCGCATGCAACTTCCGCCGGTGGGCAGGGCAATCACGCCAGGGCCAGATGCCTCGGCTTCGGTCTTGGAAGGCACACGGAAGCACATTCGGGCTTTCAGTCGATACTACCATGGGCGGAGTGAGCCGATTCGCCCGCGTGCTCGGAGTGCAGCTCGCCAGCTCCTGCATGGTGTGGCTGGCCGGAGTTGGCGTGTCGACGCTGTTGCTCAGGCTGGCCTACCCCGTCGCCGCGTTGTTCTTTGCGGCGTCGCACGGGATCGCTGCCTTCGGCCTGGTGGGCGCGTCGGCGCTGGTCGCTCTGCTTCGCGCCACCTGCGTCGACCGCGCGACGCGGTGCGTGCGAAAGGCCGCCTACTCCGCGATATCTTCTGCCGTGGAACGCTTCCCGGTCCTTCCGGGGCCGGACGCGCCGCCTCCAGAGCAGATCGAGAACGAGATATCGCGCGGTGTCCCCTGGCTCGAGGCATACGTAGCACTGACCATTCCGTCCTTGTTCGGGACGGCCGCCGCTGCGCTGGGAATCGTTGCGCTGGGCGCCGCCTACCTGGGCACGACGATTGCCGGTCTCGGTGCCGCTGGGCTCGTTCTGATCGCGCTCGTCGCGAGGCTGGGAACGCGCGCGGCCGCGCGCGCTGCAAGGACAGCCTGGCACGAGTATCAGCGCGTGGCCCACCTGATCGAGGTTGGGATCAGGGGACGCGCTGAGCTGCGCGCGCACGCCTTGTCGGCCGACCACTCCGCGCGCATCGCCGCGGTGGTCCGCGAGTGGTCGGTCCTGGAGAGGAGGGCGCACCTGCTGGGCGCCCTGACCGGGTGGACGATTCCCGCAACTGTCGCCGCCGGTCTCGTCGCCCTAGCGACCTTCGTGGGATGGGATCCGCTGGAGATCGTGTCCCAGTCCGGCAAGGAGCCTGGCCGCGCGGTGGTCGCGTTCGGCGTGGTGGGCGTTTCGGCTCTTTCTGCGGTCATGGCGCTCGCGCGCTTGCTCTCCGACGTTGCTCTCGAGAAGCCGTACGTCGAGGCCTTGCGCCGCTTCGTCGAGACCGTCGACCCCTCCCCCGCGTCGCCACCTCCCGGTGAGGGAGCCATCGGAGAAGTACGCCTCGATGACGTTGAGTTCGAGTTCCCGGGTTCATCCAAGCGCTTGCATGCGAACCTGACGTGGAAGCCGGCGGAGCGAATCGCGCTCTTGGGCCCGAACGGTAGCGGGAAGACGACGGTCGCGTTGTTGGTGCTCGGACTGCTGGAACCGTCTTCCGGCCGCGCCACCGCTTCGGTGGGGGCCGCTCGCCTTCCCGCAAGCTCGCTACTTGGGCGGGTGGCGTACTTGCCTCAACAGCCGTATTTCGCGGATGGGGATTGTGTGCAAGCCGCGATGAGGTTTGGTGCGCCCCGTGCGAGCACGGCCGAAATGGAGGCTCTTCTTGGCAGTCTGCTGCCCGATCTCGAGCCGTCCGCTCTGCTGGCACGGCGTGTGACGTCGCTCTCCGCGGGCGAGCGGCGAATGGTCGCTCTCGCCAGGGCTTTGCTCCGCGACGTGGAGTTGACCGTTCTGGACGAGCCGGAGGCCAATCTGGACGCCGCCGCCCGGGAGCGCGTGATCGAGACGCTGCGCCGCGGGCGAAGCCACGCTCCAACCCGCATGCTAGTGCTCACTCACGACGCGGCCTTCGCTGCGCTCTGCGATCGAACCATCCGCTTCCGCGCCCCGTTGAACGTGGCCGACTGAGTGAAGTTCCCAATGGGTTCGTCACGATTCGTCTGGCTGGATGCAGTACGGTTTCTCGCCGCATTCTCCGTGTTGGTCGCTCACGCACGCGCGTCTTTCTTCGTCGAATATGGCGCGTTGCCAGTCGAGCAGCAGAACGCGCTTTCCGGCTTGTTTTACGCATTGACCCGGCTCGGTAGCGAAGCAGTGATCTTCTTCTTCGTGCTGAGCGGATTCCTCGTTGGCGGAGGCACCGCCCAGCGGGTGGTGGAAAAGCGCTTCGATGTGAAACGTTTCGCGATCGATCGTTCGTCACGGATTCTCGTTCCGTACGTGCCTGCACTCATTCTCACGGTCGCCGTCTGCAGACTCGGCGGCTGCGGAGCGCCCGCCGCGGTGGTGCTTGGGAACCTCGCCTTCATGCAAGAGATCTTGGTCCCGTCGCTGGACGCCAACCGGCCCTTGTGGTCTTTGCCCTACGAGGTATGGTTCTACGCCACTCTGGGTGGCGCCGGGATCCTGGTCTCGCGGCGGCGTCTGACGCTCGTGGCGGCACCCGTGCTCGTCATCTCAGGAACGGTCCTTCTGGCCCTCGAGTGGACGTACGTGGCGTGCATGATCATCGGCGCGGTGGCGCGCATCCGCTTGCCGGGTCGCCCTAGCCTGGTGAGAACATGCGTTTCGGTGGTGGTCTGCTTCATCGCGGTGACGGCACTCCAGCTTGCATCTCCATCGAGAACACTCCCCGCCCCCTTCTGGTGGCTTCCTTCCGCGGTGCAGTCCCGTGTATTGCTTGGCATCGGCGCTTCACTTGCCATCCAGCAACTCGCACTCGCGGCTCCGCGAACCCGTTCCTCGAGCATGGTTGCCGGCTGGACGACGGGTCTCGCCGGGTTTTCCTATACTCTGTACCTGACGCACTACCCGCTGCTGCGCGCGATGCAGCGTCTGGGGGTGGAGCGTGCTGCGAGGATCAGCTCAACCTCCGTCCTGCGGTTCGGCGCGGGGCTAGGCGCCTGCATTCTTTTCGGCTGGCTCTTCGGCCTGCTCTTCGAGCGACGGACTGCCGACGTGCGGAAATGGCTCGGCGCGCGCACCGGCGTGCACGCGAATCATTAGCTCACTCTTTCGCTTGCCCACCGGTCGCTGCCGCCTTTTCCGTTTCGATGCGCTGCCGGAGCTCGGCATCCGCGTGACCCCGCAGGCGAGCCACCCGCTCGAGGGAGGCGGCCGCCTGCGCGTGTGCGCCGATTCTCGTCGAGGCCTCGGCAAGCTTCAGCCAGCGGGCCTCGTTCGGTCCGTCTCGGGTGGCTCTGCCGTAGTGCGTCGCTGCGGTTCCCCACTCGCCGCGCGACGCGTACACGTCGCCGGCAGCCGCGGCGGCCTCGGCGCAGTCGTCGGCTCTTGCGCAACGGACGGCCAAGTAGGCTTTCACGGCGGTGCCGAGGTTCGGAGCGTGGGTCGATGCGGCGGCCGCCTGCATTCTGTCGTACAGGCAAGGGGCGCGGTCATTCACGGAGTCGCACCGCTCCAGGAGATGCTGCTCTGCCTCTTCTGGTTTGCCCCCGAGCAAGAGCAGTTGCGCGCGTGCCCTCGGGCCCGCAGACAGCTCGGGCGCGGTGGTCTCGATGACGCGAATGTGGCCCTCCAGCATCTTCAAGCAGTCCGGGCGTTTCTCTCGCTGGCATCGCGATGGCTGATCCCCGGCGGACAGCTCCCGAAAGAGGTCATTCGCTATCGCCTGGTGCGTTGCCAGGCGGTTGGGAGCTCGTGCCAGCGAATCAGCGAGGAGCCTCTGGCGAACGTCTCCGCCTTGCTGCGTTCGAAGCGCGGACGCCAGTGCCTCCAGCATGGCAGCGCCGCCGGCACCCTCCGGCACGGAGACGACCAGCGCGTCGTAGGTGTCCGAGAAGCGGGTCGCGACTTGGGCGGCCGCGGGCGCGAGCGCCGCCTCCCGTTCGACTGCCAACCGGAGCTCCATCATCGCTTGTCCGTGGTGGCCGCGGCTCGCCAGCACTTCCGCGAGCAAGAGGTGCGCTCGGCCATTCCCGTCAGAGCGCTCGAGCGCTCTCGCGAGCCAGGGGAGCGGGTTCTCTTCTTTCGTGCCCCAAGCGGTCAGCCCCCCGATGAGCGGGAAGTAGGGCTCTGCGGGGTGACGCAACATCGCCGTTCGTAGCAGGTCTCGGACCTCGGCTCGCTCCGGCGGATGCTTCCCGGCTTTCCATCGCTCGAAG
>Ga0154020_10007471_pt1 | contig 12753 bp, 15 predicted proteins | sample Klosneuvirus_201_FD_109709 | JGI IMG/M metagenome (GOLD analysis project Ga0154020, IMG submission 109709) | Active sludge microbial communities from wastewater, Klosterneuburg, Austria - Klosneuvirus_20160825_MG | ecosystem: Engineered > WWTP > Aerobic digester > Activated sludge | place... | reverse complement strand
TGAAATCGAACGTCAATAAGTACTTCGAGCGGTACGAAGGGTATATCTCTTCACACGACTACACACGCGCAGATGACGTGAAACTTGCGGCATTGGCCAAAAAGATACGAGGTGAGTAGATTGCAGGACGTTTTCTACGACCTCTCACCGTTGTCAGGGCCACAATTGGAGCTGCCGTACACATATCATCCGCCCGTCGGATCGCGTCCCAATCTCACGTACGTAATACCATCGGGAAAAGGAACGATTGACCTGCCCCTGTACGAACAGGAAGAAGAAAGTAGTCTCAAAACTCGTTTCGAAACCCCTCGGAACCTCCGACAGTAACCTTTTTAAAGGAGTGCCGAATCCACGACATTACTCAACCATGATGAGGAATCGCCTCATCGTGTGAGGGACACCCCATATGCAACGCGCACGAATCAAGTTGGCCTCGACGGATATCGAGAAGATCAACCAGGTTTGCGCGTACATTAAGGACATCTCAGACAAGACGGGTGTAGCGATGCGCGGACCAGTTCCGCTTCCCCGTAAGACTCTCAAGATCACGACACGCCGTTCTCCATCGGGTGAAGGTAAGGCGTCGTGGGAGCGCTACGAGATGCGCATCCACAAGCGATTGATTGACCTCGGCCTCGACGAGCGTGCACTCCGTTTGGTGATGCGCGTGCCGATTCCTGAAGGCCTCAACATCGAAATCGAGATGTTGTAGAAACGCATAAGAGCACCTGCTCTTTCTCCGAACGTATGAGTCTTGATCGTACGAAGCAAGATATCTCCGATTTCCTCGTGCGAGGATGGGGCATCGATAGGCCGACAGAGCACAGTACCCACGGGTACACCATTTACGCTCCCGACGGTTCCGTCTACCATTCACTCGAGTTAACGCTGGGAGAATGCTCCTATTGCGAAGAAGAGGACGAGTGCTACGGTCACGAGGACTATCTCCTCGCGCAAGAGCAAGAAGCAAAAAAGCTCAGCAATCTGATTGATAGCATCTATGTTTTCGATCGAGAGACGGTGCTTTCTGATCTTCTCAAATAAGAACTGAAACCCTTAAAAAGCGCATTACATTTTCCCTCATAAAAAGCCCAGATCGCGTAACCCGGTATCGCGGTAGTCTCGAATCGGCAATAATCGTCGAGCAAACTACTTCCGCAAGGAATTGTCGGTTCAAATCCGACTCTGGGCGCTTTTTATCATTCTTACGAAAGTTGCGAGCGTAAAGTATTATTTTTGCTCGTGTGCGAGAATCCTATTTGCTCCAAGAATTGTTTTCTTGCGGGGGCCGTCCCGATATTCAAAATGTAGTTCACACCCCAATTTTTGTTTTTTCTCACATACACATACCGTCGACAAACAATCCCGCAATCTCTGAGCAGTTTTTGCACATCATCGAGACCTTTCTCATTCACTGATTCTGCACGAATACAATTCACCCCCACATATCCTTCGCAATCAAAAAACGCACGCAACCATTCCTGCTTTAATTTTGGCGACGTAAGCAACGAAAATGGAACGCGCCACCCAGTACTGGTCAAAATACCATATGAGAGGAGATGTGTGCCGGCAACTTGCGATGAAACATGTATGCGATAGTGATTATGCTCCAGTTTTACGCTCGGCGTTCGACGGTACAGATATTGAAACGATGTGATGAATAGGGGGATGAGTGCGGGATCATCTGGATAAAAACGTATTTCGACGTGGCCAAATTCTTTATTCTTCTTCCTGTTGACAGTAATACTCCCATCACCCGCAATATACGCAAGTAAACGCACAAAATGCATCAGATATTCTGGTTCTATAGAACGCGTTAGCAGATGTGCTTCATCCCGTTGTCGTACGTTTCTCCATCGCGACAGCGCCACCTTCCGATTGTTCTCACAGCGGTCCATTATCGACGAGAAAAGACAACCCTTTGTATAGCTTACGGGAGAATGTCCAGTGCTAAAAATGTCCAGTGGATAATGATTGCGCTCAACAGCTACGCGTACTTGACAATCTGCATCCCGAGAATGAACGCGTACAACCCGAGTAATATCGCCCCTTCGACGCGCGTGATCTCACGCTTGCGCACCATGACAAAAAGAAACACGAAGCTCATAAAAACCATCGCCGGGATATCGAATGTGATCCACGAGTGCGCAATCACGAGTGGTGAGATAATCGATAACACACCCAATGTGACGAGCAACGTGAAGATGTTCGAGCCCAACGTCTCACCAATCACCACACCATCCATCTTGCGCGTGCCTGCGCTCCACGACGCGGCGATATTCGGGATTGTCGGACCCAACGCACCAAGGGTCAATCCGATAAGGAGGTCGGACAAACCTGACAGTTGCGCGATATTGATGAGTGAAGAACTAAACAAGTGTGAACCCAGTAATAATAATCCCGTACCGAGGACAAACGTCGCAGGGCCCGCGCGCAACTTCCCAAACTGCATGCCAATTGCGTTCAATTCAACCATCGCGGTTTGGAAATCTTTTTCACGTGATTCGGGCGCTTTCAATTTCTCGTCTTCCCACACCGTGATGATGTAGGGTAAGAACAGTAAGAACAGCGCCACACCCTCAAATCGTGTGAGCATCCCGTCGTACGCGAGTGCCATCACGACGACAGCAAACACGACCGCAAACACACCATCACGCACGATACTTGAGCGATCCACACGCAGCGGTTTGCGAATGGCCGCCACACCCGTCATCAGACCGATGTTGCAAATGATCGAGCCAATGACGACACCGATGCTAATGACGGGGTGGCCGAGCGTGGCGGCGATGACCGCGACGAGAATTTCCGGCAAAGAAACGAGTGCGCTCACGAGGATGAGACCGACTGCCGTGTGGCTTGTCCCCAGGTGCCGCGCGATAGGAATGATGCTGTCGGTAAGCCAGTCGCTGCCTTTAGAGAGTGCGAGCAGACCAACGGCGCCGATGAGGAGTGCTATGACGAATTCGAGGACCACAAACAGGATTTCGCCGACGGGAATTTATAAAGTTATTGCGCGTGACGCGACACACTCACAGGCTGCGCGCACAAACGCACGAAAGAACGGTGATGGGTGATCAAGCGAGCTCGTGAGCTCCGGATGCGCCTGCGTGCCAAAAAAGAACGGATGGCGCGGGAGCTCGACCACCTGCATGATTGTGCCGTCGGGATTCGCGCCGGAAAAGACGAGTCCTGCCATCTCAAGGGTCGTAACGAGCAGTGGGTTGACTTCATAGCGATGTCGGAATCGCAAGCGCGCTACGTCGCCAAGGAGTTCGTGCGCGCGCGTCCCTCGACGAAGATGCACATCATTCCCGCCAAGACGCATCGTCGCTCCTTTCGTGGTGATGCCGCGTTGACCAGGGAGTAAGTCGATAACGGGGTGTGGGGTGCGCGGATCAATCTCGGTCGTGTGTGCGCCCGCAAGACCGCACACGTTGCGCGCGTACTCGATGACCGCAAGCTGCATGCCGTAGCACAAACCCAGATACGGGATGTTGTGCTCGCGACAGTACGTGATGACACGAATTTTCCCTTCGATGCCGCGCGCACCAAACCCACCAGGGACGATGACGCCATCGATATCGCGCAACACCGCCGCGACATCATCATTCGGTCCTTCAAGATCAGTTGTCTCAATCCAACGCACGTCAAGTGCGACGCGCGCGTGCGCGGCGGCATGACGTAACGCTTCGATGACACTCGCGTAACTGTCTTCAAGCGCCGTGTATTTCCCACACAGTGCGATACGAAGGTTCATTGTCGGTGGCGCGGTGAGGAGCGATTCCCACGCGTCAAGACGTGGGGTGATGGTCATGGCAAATTTTCGTTCAAGCAATGCCACCATACCTTGCGCGGCGTAGCTTGCCGGAATACGATAGACAGAGTCGACATCAACACCGCTGATGACGGCTGTGTCGGGCACGTCACAGAATTGCGCAATCTTGCGTTTGAGCGCGTCAGGCAGCGGTGCTCGACAACGACCAATGATCACGTCTGGCTGGATGCCGCGCTCGCGTAAAAGCGCGACGGACTGCTGCGTTGGCTTTGATTTTGGCTCGCCGACCGCGTCAAGGACAGGCACGTACGTGAGATGTACGTACAGCACGCGGTCAGCGCCAACGTCGCCTTTGAGTTGACGACACGCTTCGAGGAAGAGTTCCGTCTCGATATCACCGACGGTGCCCCCTACTTCGACAAGGAGCACATCGGCCGCGTGTTCAACCGCGACGCGATGCAAGTGCGCTTTGATGTGATCCGTGACGTGCGGAACGTACTGCACAGTCTTCCCGAGATAATCACCACGTCGTTCTTTCTCGCGAATTTCGCTGAAGACTCTGCCCATCGTGAGTCCCCACTCCCGACGGCATTGCACACCCAAAAACCGCTCGTAATGGCCAAAGTCCATGTCGACTTCCGCGCCGTCATCAAGCACGAACACTTCGCCGTGCTCAGTCGGGTTCATCGTGCCGGGATCGACGTTGAGATACCCATCAAGCTTGACGGGGACGACTTTGTATTGAGATGCGAGAAGTCGACCGATGGACGCGGCAGCAATGCCTTTGCCCAATCCCGAGAGGACGCCGCCGGTAATGATGATGAAACGGGTTGTGCGCACCAGGCACACCTGAAAGGGCGCGTATTAAAGGGTTTCTCGTCCCTGCGGGTGAGGAACGCCGAAAGAAGGTGTTGGCACGCGACCGACGGCACTTTTTTAAAGCCTTTACGCGCTCCTGACGAACACGCCGTGGGTGTAGCTCAGCCTGGTTAGAGCGCAAGACTCATAATCTTGAGGTCGTGGGTTCAAAGCCCGCCACCCACACCTCCTTTTTCCACAACTGATAAAAGGAGTTCGTAGTCTTCCACTCTCGTGAAGACGATTTTCGACGAACTCATCAGTGCTGTAGATGCGGGCGCATTCTCCAAAACACCGTACGATGCGTATTTGCGAAAAGTACGCGCATCCGCGAAGCACATCGTCATGCCAGTCTCACTCGAACGCCTGTACGAGGAGCTCGATGACCGCAAGATTACCGAATTCTATGCGCCGTCCCGTGCTCGAGGAAAATTGTTCGCTTTCGACGGAATACACGGCATCGAGGATGACGCTTCCGTCGTTATCGTGGAGAACGATATTTTGCCACTCACCGCAAGGATCTCAGAGCTCAAAATCGAGGAAGGCAGCCACGTATTCCTCACTGCACGGCTCACACTCGCAAAGGAAGATACGTACGGTAAATCATACAGAATTGAGACTCCCTTCGTAAGCAAGCTTGCAAACCAGCAATCTACGACGTTGCGCATTGACGACCTCAGTTGGCTTCTTGCGGGACAGGATCTCGTCAATTCTATGAATACAGTGCTTGACCAAGCAGCCTACTTGCAGTTGCGCGGCTACTTCTCACCACTGAATTGAGATACCCTCCCCGAACGTATTTAAAGGGAATGCGGTTCTCACAGCCAAGTGCCTAGGTCGCATAACCCGGTAGTGCGCAAGCCTGGAAAGCTTGTCCCGCAAGGGATTCCCGGTTCAAATCCGGGCCTAGGCGTTATGCATCTGGCCACGCCGCTCGCTGTGCGCGTTCTGCATGACACTGGTATCCGCGATGCGATTGCCGACGGCAGCATCACCGTCTCGCCGTCGATTACGGACGACCAGGTGCAGACGGCCACTCTCGATGTACGCATCGGGGCCGCGCGCGTCTACGATAAGGAGTCATGGGCGCTCGCAGCCCTCCATGCTACGCCGTACCAGGAACCGACCTCGGAGTTCGCACACCGCACGCCCGACGAGAAAGACGCTCCCATCCATATCCCGCCAGGCGCATTCGCAGAACTCTTCCTACGCGAGCGTATCGAAGCACCATCGTATTGGATTACACACGAACTACGCAGCAGCATGGGTCGTCGCGGCCTCTTTCCGACGAATATGATCTTGGAGCAAGAGGATGGCGCGCAGTACATCAGCGTGTGGAATCACTTTCCCCGCCCCGTCACTCTCTATTCGGGGGAGAAATTCGCGCAACTGTTCTTCCATCCACCTCACGAGTACCCCGCGGACGGCCATGTGGTCACGGATGTTGATCGTATCGCTGAGCTGCTTCCTGATCTCGCGGCGCGAGGGAGTATCACGCCGGAGGGGTATGTGCGCTTTGATCTCGGAACATTCGTGAAACGCGCGATTCCATCACCTGAGCCTCTGGACACGAAACGAAAATATCCCGACGAGGAGCTGTTCGAGAACGTACCGCTCGAACGACGGGTTTTCGGCCCGGAGGAATCAATCCCTCGTCTACGTGCCGGAGAGTTCTGCATCGCACAGCTCACGCCACGATTGCATCTCCCGGCGACGATTGGCATCCGCCTCCTCGCCGGCGTCCCCATCAATGCTCGCTCCCCCGTTCCTCGCGGATACACCGACCTTCAGCGCGTCAATGCGGGCTGGGTCGATCCGGGGTATGAAGGCAACATCACGGCGCACCCATTCCGCTGGCATGACGGGTTACGCCTTGAGGAAAGAATGCCGTTCGCGTATGGGCTCGTGTACGAGTACGAGACCGCGTGCGGCCGGCCGTACGGTTCGAGTGCATTAGGAAGCCACTACCAAGGCAGTAGCGGCACGAGCGCCCGAGTGTGATATTCTCAAGTACTGATGAGTGATATCTTGCTCTTTAGTAGAGTGCTGAGAACCCATTTTTCTCCAAACCGTATTCTTGGAATATTGCCTTGAGAGGTTTTGGCATTGGTAACGGAATGCCGAACGCTGATGATTGATAATGCACCACATGGGCAAAGAACCTTTGATCGGTGAAGGAGTCCATGATGAGGATTTTGTTTGTCGACCCCAACAGTCCGTCGTAGTGGCGAACACGACCTAAACCGCCTTCAATCCTGTTGAGATTCGCTACACCATCCAATCGCTGTTCCAGCGCCAAAAATGATTCAGGAGATGAGAGTTCCGCTACATAGTGGGTCTCTCGGGTTGGCCATTGCGTGGTATCAGTAAGTAGACTCATGAGGTAAAACGATAGAATTCCTCTTCTTTAAAGTATCGGCCGATACCAAAATCTGGCACGACACCCACCCATCAATGGACTCGCCGGGATTTGAACCCGGGGCCTCGCCGTTGCGAACGGCGCGCTCTACCGAGCTGAGCTACAAGCCCTTTGTGCGCTCGTGGGACCGACCAGGGTTTAAAAAACTACGGGTCGGCAAAAACCAATGTCTCAGAGGACACTCACATCCACGGTTCGTCTGCGCTCGGGCCGTAGATAGACGGCACTTTTGCATCCGCGACGCGCAGGTACACGCTGAACTGTCCACGGTGGTGGATGGCATCAAGCAAGAGCATCCATGCGAGTCGGATCTTCGGGATGTCGCCAGGCGTCTTCGGACCGACGAAGAACGGTGCGGTTTCACGCAACTCCGCATCCGACATGCGCTCGACCATCGCGATGGTGTCCGCGTGCGCAGTTTCGTATGCAGCGATGATTTCAGCGAACGTTGCGGGATGTGTAGCTCCCATACCAAGCTTCTCGTTACGCAGGAGTGCTTGGATAAGGCGTTCCTCAGTAACAAAGATCCACGCGAGTTCCAGTGCGGTCTTGCTTTTCGAACCGGGTTTCACGTCGCGATGCGCTTCGGGCATCGAACGTAAGACCTTGATCGTTACTGGATATTCTCGCTTCTTGAGCGTGAGATAGGATTCTTTGTTCATCGATACACCTCGTTGTTTCGTCGGGAGAAGAGCTCCTTGTTCCGACCGTTCTGAATGGACGCTGCGAGAATCGAACTCGCTGCCTCACGCATGCCATGCGCGCGTTCTACCAGTGAACTAAGCGCCCGTATTGATGAATGCGACTCCACAGACGCTTTTAAACCTTTGCGAGAGAATGAGGGAAAAAAGAAGGAAGGAAAAAAGTCTTGCTTACTTCCCGACCGCGTACGCGCCCGGGCCCGCAGCGAAAACCTGGAATAATCCAGCGACTGCGAGGATGTGCAAGAACAAATTCGAGATGTTCATCGACGTCGTCATCGGCAACACGGCCGTGAAGATGGCAACGAGCATCACAATGGCAAGTGGAATTGCCGCCCAACGCACGTTCCAGCCAACGAGAAGCGCAAGACCGCCGAGCACTTCAGCCGCAATCAGAAGCCACACGGCAACTGCCGCGAGTGGGATGCCAAGCGATCCGAGGTAGCCTGCAATACCGTTCACGTTCATGAGTTTCCCGATGCCTGCGACCAGGAACATCAGACCCAACACACAACGTAAGGCGCATTGACTGTACTTATTCTTGATATCTGGTAATCCCATAAGTAGACCCCCTGTGACGGCGATGTGCCGTCTGTCTGAAGACAAGATAGGTTGTCGCCTATGTAAACCTTGCCGCTGGGTTTAAAAATAAGGCCATGGCCCGTTGCACCATGTCCGACCTCGTCACGCGCATCGAAGCTCAAACGCTCGCGAACGCGCTCAAGTATGATGGAAAAGCGAACCCGAATAATGTGTTGCCAAAGATTCTGGGTGAGTTCCCAGATCAAAAGGCCCGCATTAAGGAGTTGCGTGCGGAGATTGACACGGTCGTTGCATCCGTGAACGCAATGTCCCTTGATGCCATCCATGCACGTTTGGTTACGATTGCACCTGAACTGCTTGAGAAGAAGGTGGAAAAGGAGAAAGACCTCCCGCCACTTCAAAACGCTGTGATGGGGAAGGTTGTGACGCGCATTCCACCAGAGCCGAGCAAGTACAACCACCTCGGTCACGCACTCACGTTTTTGCTCAACGCCATCTACGCTGAGCGCTACGAAGGCAAGGTCGTGCTACGATTTGAAGATTGCAACCCGGAGAAGGTCAACCAAGAGTACGTGGACGCGATGATCTACGATATCACGCAATATCTGGGAATCACCCCAAGCACGGTCCGCTTCGTCTCAGACGATATGCCTGAACTGTTGCGCCAGGCGGCAGTGCTTATCGAACGCAGTGGCGCGTACATGTGCTTTTGCGAGCAAGAAATCATGCGCGCGAACCGCGAGAGCATGACGGAGTGCGCGTGCCGCGGCAAGCCGATTGCAGAGCACCTGGTCTTATGGGGGGAGTTTGTCGCAGGCAAGCACCCGAAAGGAACATGCGTCTTGCGTTTCGCGGGCGATATGGCAAGTCAGAATACGGTGTTACGCGATCCCGTCTTGTGGCGCGCGGTCGATACCCCGCACTTCCGTGTTGGCTCAAAATACAAAATTTGGCCCACCTACGATTTCTATAGTCCGATCGAGGAACACCTCTGCAGCGTCACGCACGTATTACGCACGACCGAATTCGACTTGCGTGTGCCGCTCCAGCAGAGCATTAAAGAGATTCTGGGATTGCCAGGCCAAGACATCCTTCAGTACGGCCGCTTCAATATCGCCGGAGCCACGACGAAAGGGCGCGAGATCCGCGATCTTATCGCCACCGGTGAATACATGGGCTGGGATGATCCGCGCCTTGTAACACTCAAGGCACTCAAGCGCCGCGGCATCAGAGCGGAGGCGTATCGGGAGCTTGTCAAGAAGGTCGGTCTGTCGCCCTATCCAATCACGCTCGATTTCTCCATGCTTGCAGCCGCGAACCGCCAGATTGTGGATCCGATTGCGCACCGCTACGCGTTCATCTGGGATCCCGTTGAGATCGAAGTCACAGGCGCACCGCACACCGACGTCACGCTTCACTTGCACCCAGATAAGAAGAACGGCGGTCGTACGCTCAAAGCTACGGGCAAGCTCTTCGTGCGCCCAGATGACCACGCGACGTTCGCCGATTTCAAGGAGCAAGACGTGGTGCGCTTTAACGGCTTGTCTATCGCGAAACCTGCTGGCTCGCACACGCTCACGTGGCTTGGCGATTCGGCACCGGCGAAGGGACACAACTACACGCTTAAGACCGCAAACTGGCTTCCAGCAGACGAAGGCCAGACCGTTCTCGTTGAGGTCATGATGCCGGATGCAACCGTGAAGAGTGGGGTTGCAGAAGCCGGTCTCAAACACGCGAAGGTGGATGAGATTGTGCAACTCGAGCGCTTCGGTTTCTGCCGCGTGGATGAGCACGGGGACGATGGCGTTATCCGGCTCTGGTACGCGCACGATTAGTTCGTGATGAGGCGACCAAGGATGCCGCTGGTATCGGCGCCGGAGAACTGCTCGAGCGGTTCGTTGAAGTACTCGCTTGCTGCACATCGCGCGACGTCCATGTGCGCGCGCAGGTTCTTAAGGATAGTCGTCCAATCACGACCGTAGAAGTGCTGCCGGCGTTTGACATCTGAGTAGGCGCCATACGCGCGAGCAAGTGCGTGGTCACGTTCCGAAGCGTCGGTTGCGAATTCCAGGTCGAACACCTGCTGGCCAACACCCGGTTCTTCTACGACACGCTTTTCGAGTTCTCGAACTTCGAGCGCTTCCGTGTGCTTGATTGCTGCCTTCCCATCCCACGAGCGCCCTCTGCGGATGTCCTTGTAGGATCCTCGGACATCGATGTTCGCGTTTCGCGTGAGTGCATCTTGTTGCGCGTACACGCACAGCGCGTCAGCTGCTTTCTGAAAGGCGGTACCGATTACCGCGAACGCGCGTTCTTCCATCTGCGCATAGGTTTCGTTCTTTCGACCTTGGAGTAGCGATTCGCGCTCCCACCATGGGCGCCACGACAACCAAAACAGCAAGGTTTCCCCAATCCCGGCGTACACCGCGTCTTTTGTGGTCTTCTCGAAACCGAAGCTCGCGTACCCATATTGCATGATCTGTTGTGTGAGGGTGAAATTGATGCGGTCGGTACCTGGAAACCCTTCGCGATGGCGCAGGCAGTTGATGACCAGATGCGTTTCGTAGTCAATCGCTAAACGCTGTGTTGCCTCGTTGCCTAAAAGCGCCCTGGCTTTGGTGAATGACGTGATGACGTTTGGACTCTCCACCATGTGCAGATGAGGACCCGCTTCTGAATGTTTTTAAAGCCGATGCCGTGTTTTTGCTAGAGAACGTCCTAATCACACGAAAACAGGCACGGTACGCCCTATATTCAGGCCTTTTTAAACTCCCGGCACAATCTTTAAATAGCATCGGGGCCAGGGGAGCATATCAAGGTAACTGAGGTAACGCACTATGTCACTCGTGGTAAAAGCGAAGATTAAGGAGTATACGGGCGAGTACAACGTCGCGGGCGATTTCGCTGACGCGCTCCACGCGAAGGCTGAGACGCTCATTCGTGACGCGGTCAAGCGCGCGGAAGCAAACGGTCGCAAGACCGTGATGGCGAAGGACCTGTAAGGGTCTCCGTCCTACTTCTTTTTCTCTTTCTGTTCGTTCTTAGAACCGGATACTGGTGATGGTACTCTTGATGGATGCGGTATCGACCGCTTGACGTAGGAGGTTTTCATCACGTTCTTGCGCTATCGCGCTCTCAAGTTGATCGAGTTTGCGATGGATACGCGCGTGTACCGCGAGGCGGGTGAAGAGTTCGGTTGCTGGCGTGCGTGAGAACATACTCACATCACCGGAACGCTGGGGGCGGCGGTGGAACGTCCATCTCGGGAACCGGTCGCGGTTGTCCGCGCGATGGGGGTGGGATGTCCGCGAACGGGTTCGTGCCGCGGTCGAGCTCTGCTGCGAGCGCGTCGCCGTGGAAGGAGACGGAGTTGTCTTGCGATGCTTGTTGTGGCGCTTGCGTGCGCATCTCAAGCACTTGGTCGAGTTTGGGTAAGAGCGCGCCTTGGCGTTGTTCGAGGTCTTTGACGAGTTGCGCGACCGCGACAATGCCGTGCGCGATCTTCGCGTTCTCTGCGCGCACTTTGCGTAACTCGTCTTGTGCGCTCGTGTCTTGGTATGCTTTGAGCAGGTCGTCGTTCGCGCCTTGAAGAATGCTGGTCAGTTTCGCAACGTTCGCGTTGAGCGCTGTAAGCGCGTCCATCAGGGATTGTTGTGAGACGCCAACACCGAGCGGGTTGCGTTTGAGTCGTTCGACTTCTGCGCGTAAGAGTTCGAGCTCCTTATGCGGGAGCAATTCGTAATCGTCGTCAGCCAAGGACTCACCCACCTCTACTTAGGTGATGAACCGCCGACGGGACTATTTAAGTATTTCGACGGGGCTTAGTATTGCTCAAAAACGCCAGCATCATTGCGATAGACGATCTCAGCACGGAACGTATCGCCTTCCTGGTAGAGATGTGTATTGTAGACTTGGTTCATGGTACCGCCGAGTTCATCTGCGACCAAGCGACCGGGTTGGTTCAGTGCAGTCATTTTGACGAAGTATGAAAGTTTTGCTTCTTTCGCCATCTGAGAATACTGTTGTGCATCAGGTTCCATGAGTTCGCTGATATCGCTCACGCGAGCATCACGAACATCGATAGTTATATCGGGCAGCTGACCCGTCATAGCCCACGCATCGGCAACGGTTTCTGAGATATCTTTCACATCGTTAGATTGGCAGTCAAAGAACGCGTATGCGGTACCCGGAGTCATAACTCTTTACTAAGAGAAACCACTATTTAAATGTATCTACTAATTAGTAGTACTACTCACCAAACATCCCGCCCGGGGGACCGTTCACCATCTCACCACGGCCGCCTTGTATCACATCGTCGATGCGCAAGATCAAGGTAGCGACTTCAACCGCGCTGGACAACGCCCGGGTCTTCACCGCAAGCGGCTCCAAAACACCCTGCTCCCACGCGTCCATGACCTCACCAGTAGACACATCCACACCCGCCCAGATACGCCCTT
>Ga0154020_10007470_pt1 | contig 12754 bp, 10 predicted proteins | sample Klosneuvirus_201_FD_109709 | JGI IMG/M metagenome (GOLD analysis project Ga0154020, IMG submission 109709) | Active sludge microbial communities from wastewater, Klosterneuburg, Austria - Klosneuvirus_20160825_MG | ecosystem: Engineered > WWTP > Aerobic digester > Activated sludge | place... | reverse complement strand
GAGGATGGAGAGAATGAATACGGTATAACAGTCACAGTCAACTCCTGTCTTCCTATCGCTCCATGCCCTTCTGGGACTTCGTACTTGTTCAACTCCTTCCTCGTCTCTCTTGTATTGTATGTGATTGTACATAAAGTGCCAGATGTTGGAACAGGTTTCTTCAGGCGTCTTACCCTTCAATACTTTTGCAATCTTTTCAGTTTGCCACAACGTTTTTGGCAATGCCTTGCGAATGAGTTTCATCGTATCTTCTACATTCGCACTCTTCTTTACTGTTGTATCAGTTTCACCTGGGGGCGGAAAGAGATGATCGAACTCCCTTCCATCTTGCAATCGCCTCTTTCTGTCTGCTACCATACGCTTCTGTCTTTCTTCATCATCGTTTAAGCTGTCATGCAGCCCTGTCTGCCGTCAGGCAGGCTTTCCTCCGCCCAAAGTGATCATGTCTGTTTTCTTATAGGGGAAACTATCGTTGATTGTCGTTACTGTGTGTACAATCAAATTGAGTTTACCCGTCTCTCTGTACTCTTTTACCAATGCGGGAACCGTTGTGGCCAGGCTCAGAAATCCAAGCTTGATTTTTATTGGATCAAGATTGACTTCACGAAACTTGGGTATGGTCAGGTTCACATCTTTCACTTCGGATGATGCTATGGTTTTATCCGCATAGATCATTTTCACAAAAGGATGCTTCACCTGGATACTTCCACCACTTGGGTTCTTCAACTTCACTTGAATGGCCAGCTCAATTCCGCTCAGGTTTACCGTGTGAATAGAAACTTTTGTTTCAGTTTCCAATTCATTCGAAAGTCTGTTGAGTCTGAGCAGGTAGCTGCCACCAAAGTAGATTGCTGCTACCGCACCGGCTCCGATCAGTATGTGACTACTCTTGATCATTGCGCTTTTTCCTTCTGAACCTGATGCCTTTTACCTTGTTAAGTTTCGCATAGTCTTTCACTCGGTCTTTGTGCTTTTGCCAGAGTGGACTAAAGACGTCAGCAATGATCTTGAAGACAAGACAGATGATACCTCCCACAATGGCTTGCAGCGCATAGTCCAGAAGAAAGAAAAGATTTACGTTGGCCAGCAGATTAAATGCTGCTCCGAAAAGAAAGGCAATCCCATTGCCCATCCCATGATTTTGATTTATCGCTGTGTTCATGGGTCAAAGATGTAGTGACCCAATAGAGCAGGTTAACGATTGTTAACGGTCATGAATGACTGTGCAATTTTATGTAGGATTGTGAAGGTTTGTAAAGGAATGTGAAGGAATTTGAAAGAATTTGAATGAATGTTCCGCGTGGAACTATTTTATCTAAATTAGTAGCCTTTAAACCACAATAATATGCAACCGATCGATAAATCCTGGTTAGATATTTTTCCAAAAGAATTCCACAATAGACTTATTAGGGATGATCGTGGTGACTATTGGATATCTTGTCAATGGAGAAGTGAGCTTACTAAAGGAAATGACATGTATTACCCTCTTAAGGCCTTGGTTGTTTTACACAGTTTTTCCATTTCAGGAGATGGAACTGTTATTTATGAAAACTAACTAAGCCCAATAATCAGCCAAAAGCTCCGCTTGTTTAAGAACCGTTTCAATTGCCTTCGGTTGTTTATCAGGAGGATAACCATATTTATTAAGAGTTCTTCTAACAAGCACCATGAGTTTTGCTCTGGCACTTTCACGAATAGTCCAATCTATTGTGGCGTTTGACCGAACCTTATCGGCAATTTCTTTTGCGATAATTCGCAACGTCTCATCACCTAATATATTCACTGCGCTATCATTTATTTCAAGCGCATTATAAAAAGCCACTTCATCATTTGTTAATCCAAGCTTTTCGCCTTCTTTGTCCGCTTCCTTAATTTGTTTGGCTATATTGATTAGCTCTTGAATAATTTCAGCGGTCGTTAGTAAATTATTTTGATATCGCTTTATTGCAGCTTCCAGCATTTCAAGAAGTTTCTTGCTCTTCACAAGATTAGTCTTAGCGCGCTGTTTTAATTCATTATTCAAAATCTTTTTCAGCAACTCAATTGCAAGATTCTTGTGCTGCATCCCTTGAACTTCCAGTAAGAACTCATCAGACAGAATCTCCAATCCTGAAATTTCAGGTTTATCCATTCCGGCAGCATCAAAAATGTCAATTACCTTATCGCTGTTTAAAGCTTCATCAACTATTTGCTTAATGGCTGTTTCAACCTCCAGATCCGATTTCCCTTCACCTGCCGGACTATCAAACTTGGCTAGCCTTGATTTCACTGCCTGGAAGAAGGCTACCTCCGGCAAATACGGTTGAACTTCCTGCTTAGTAATGCAAAGTGAAAGGGATTGGCTTAACAAACTTACCTCCCTAATGAATCGTTCTTTGCCATCCTGGAGACCTAAAATATGCTCTTCGGCTTGTAGGATGATTGATAATTTTTCCTGAGGATTTACTGCAAAGAATCTGCGATAATTAAAACTCGAAACCCCATCATAATACGCTTCGGGTTCCTCTACCAAAATATCTTTTTGTGTCTTGCTATTTTCTTCAAACATTTGGCGTACTACTTCTAGTTTTTCAGTAAATATTTCAAATGCCTTTTGAATATTTTCTGCCGGATCACCCTTGCCACCGGCTTCACCATAAAATGCCAAAGCCTTTTTCAAATCCGTTGCTATACCCAGATAGTCAACAATTAATCCTCCGGGTTTATCCTTAAATACGCGGTTAACTCTTGCAATTGCTTGCATGAGGTTGTGGCCTCTCATCGGCTTATCCACATACATGGTATTCAGACAGGGCGCATCAAAGCCAGTAAGCCACATATCGCGAACAATCACCAACTTTAGTTCGTCTGCTGGGTCTTTCATTCTTTCCGAAAGATCCTTTCGCTGTTGCTTCGTGGTGTGGTGCCTTGATATTTCAGGACCATCGGCACTATTTGTGGTCATTACCACTTTGATGGCTCCCTTCGTTAAATCATCATTGTGCCATTGTGGTCGAAGCGAAATAATTTCTTTGTATAGACCAGCGGCAATTCTTCTACTCATGGCAACAATCATTGCCTTACCTTCAAAAGTGGTTTGTCTCTTTTCAAAATGAGTAACAATATCTTTGGCGAGATTCTTAACACGATCTTGGTGACCGACAATGGCCTCCAACTTTGTCCACTTGGTTTTGGCTCTTTGCTTATCACTTACCTCTTCATCCAGCTCTAGCTCTTTATCAAATTCATCAATTAGTCTTTTGCCTTCTTCGTCCAGGTTAACTTTAGCTAATCGACTTTCATAGAAGATTCTAACAGTTGCTCCGTCATCTACTGCATCTTTTATGTCGTAACGGTCAATATAATTTCCGAAAACTTGTGGTGTGTTAACATCGGTTCCTTCAATAGGTGTTCCAGTAAAACCGATATAAGTTGCCTGGGGTAAGGCATCACGCATATACTTGGCAAAGCCATACGCGATACGTTTACCAATTATTTCCTTGGTTTCCTTATCTTTTTGATCAATTAGTTTAGCTTCAAATCCATATTGTGTCCGGTGAGCCTCATCAGCAATCACCACAATATTCTTCCTGTCCGAAAGTTGATCGTAAACGGACTTATTATCTTGTGGCAGGAATTTTTGAATCGTGGTGAATACGATACCGCCACTCGCAACTTTTAATAACTCTTTTAAATGATCCCGGTTCTCTGCTTGTACTGGCTCTTGACGCAGTAATTGCACAGAGGAGGCAAACGTATCAAATAGTTGGTCGTCCAGGTCGTTGCGGTCAGTAATAACTACAATTGTGGGATTTTGCATTTCTGGGGAAGTGATAAGCTTCCCTGAATAGAAAACCATGCTCAAGCTTTTTCCGGAGCCTTGCGTATGCCAAACAACACCACCTCGCTTGTCTCCATGAATACCAGAAGCGTTAACTGTGGATTGCACCGCTTTATTTACTGCATAGTATTGATGATAAGCAGCTAGCTTCTTCACCGTTTGGATTTGAATAAGTCCCGTCTTGGAATCCTCTTTTTTCGATTTTTCAAATACGATGAAATTGCGAATAATATCGAGTAAGGTTGCCGAATTCAACATACCCTTTAGCAACGTTTCTAATTGGGGTTTGAATCGTGATGCTTCTTTTAATCCATCTGCCGTTTTCCAGGCCATGTACCGGCTTAGGTCTGCCGACACGCTACCAGCCTTGCATTCTAATCCATCTGAAATGATGCAGATTGAATTGTATGTAAATAAAGTAGGTATAGTCGCCTTGTATGTTTGTATTTGCTGATAGGCACTTTTTATGTCGGCATTCTCGCTCGCAGCATTTTTCAATTCAACAAGAACCAACGGTAGACCATTCACAAATAACAATACATCGGGGCGCTTGTGTTGATTGCGTTCAATGATAGTGAACTGATTAACGACCAGGAATTGATTGCGGGAGGGGTTTTCAAAATCTATAAGTGCAATTTCATGACTGCGCTCATAGCCATTTTCCTGATAGGGGACTTTTACTTTCTCGACCAACAACCTGTGAAATTCTTCATTATTATGCAGCAAATCAGGAGAAGCAATGCGCAATACTTTTTGAATAGCAGCCTCTTGTGCATCAACGGGAATAGAAGTGTTGATTTTAGCAATGGAAGCTCGTAGACGATTTATTAAAACGACTTCACTAAAATTCTCTCTTTCACAAAATAGTCCTTCAGGCGAAATTTCTTTCCCATTTATATATTCCCATCCCTGCGATTGTAAAATCTCAATCGCTGATTCTTCTATGATATTTTCGGTGATGGGCTTCATGTCATATTTTTTTTGGGCAACTGTTTCCAAAACGGAAATAGTCAGTATCTGCAAATTTTACACACACAGAATTTTCAGCTAACTCATTGGCAGCAAATATGTTTTGAAGGGGCATGGTAGCAACCAACTTATCCACTCCAAAAAGCTCGGCCATGCGCTTTTGGCTAAGCCAGAAAATATCACCAGAATACATTACATCTGCCTTAATGTTTCCTTCTGGTGAACTGTAAAGGATAATGTCAGATGAATTATTTTTATTTTCTGCCATGTTGCTCATTGATATTTTTGGTGTTGAGTTTCATTACATATAAAAAGCATAAGATTCTTTTGGCTGCTCGTTTTCTCCAAGGTATTTCATTATTTCACCGACTCGCCTGGCACAACCAATCGTAATTGGATATTTGTTGTCGAATTGTGTGTTGTTCCAATTCATTTTCGTTAATCCAAGAACCTCTTTGCATACAGTCTTTACAGATGAAACAGAGCTAACTATTCTTATCTCCAATGGCGCAGGAATATACATACCCGGATACGTTTGATATTGATGTACAGAGCCTCTTGTGTAAAGAACATGTCTTTGTTCCGTTAGTGAAAACAGAGAGCCTCTTACTGGAGGATAAAGATTGTTTCTAAAAAACCGTAAATCAGTTTCCAGCACAGTTACTATGTCGTATTCAGTTATCCCTAAATCGTGCATTGCTTGAGTAAAACCATCCAACTCGTCTTCATAATATTTAGAGGTTTTATGCAAAACCAATCTTCCTGGCATTGAACCAGTCGCAAATTTGTACTTATTCAAAGCGTCTTTAAGAAGGGTTAAAGATTGCTCATAAGTCAAGTGGGGCTTCTTGTCATCTTTATCTTCAATTACGGGAGTTCCTCTAAGAATGACGCCTTTTCCGTTTTCATTGAATATTTGTGCTAAACTGGTTTGGATAGTCTTTTTATCCCTACTTCTATAAAATCCAATCCCTACAAAACAGACCTTTGGTTTGTTTTCATCAACTTCTAATTTCCAGGGTATTGTTTGAAGGCCTTTGTAATAAAGTGCAGTGCAGAAGTTCCATGCTTTTGTTGCTGCATCTTGTGATTTATTGTTGTCATGCAAAACATACTCCCTCAATAGCTGAATTGGAGTATTATATTTCATTGCACGAGCTTTTAATGCTCGTCTAAAGTTAAGTTCCAATTCTGGCTCTTCGCTATCTTCCGCATCCTGTTCTACTGGTTCATCATCCTTATTTTCTTTTACAATTTTGCCTTCAAAACTCTTTGGTATGATACAAATTATAACATCACAATTTTTAATATCAGATAGGAAACCGATGTTTTCACCAAATAACTCGACTGCCTCCAATACTTTTTTATCTCGGTCTGGCTCTTTCAGAATCTTTTTAATGTCATTTGGCGAAAGTATTCTCTCGTAATTTGAATCGTAAATAAACTTCGCGCAGAAACCTTTATCCTGATTAAAGCCTGGGAATGATTTGAACAAGCCCTTTTGCTTTCCTTTAGGATTCGGAGGTATATAACTCTCAAAACGCTTTAACCAGGTTTTTAGATTTTCAATATCTTCTTCAATACCAATTATGCCGATTAGTAATTGACTTTTCCTTGCTTCTATTACTGTATCGTAAACATTTAATTCTGCAATACCTTCTCTTGGACAAATACTTTTGCCTTTGCCGAAAAATAAAAAAGGTTCTTGTATATAATCCGCTTTCATATTCCAAATAAATCTACGTTACCGTCTTCGTCTGTTAGTTTTTTCTGTGCGCCAATAGCTTCTAAATTTTTCCAAACGGAATCATGAACGATAGGAGCAAAATCAAACATTTCAATTTTTTCTAACTTAATAAATGGGTAATCTTTATATTCAATAAATAGGGATTCCATTTGGGAAGGTTGCAGATAACGGAGAATGAAGTTATAGTGATTGAAGACATGCATATTCCGTTCATTCTTTTTTAACCACTGAATATTTTTGAATGCCCAATGACAGACTTTTAAGTCACTCCAAAGGAAAATCCATTCAGGTTTTATTGATAAATACCAATCGCTCTCTAAGATTTCAAAACCAGTTCGAAATGAAAGACTCCTTAAATTGAATACCTTAGTCTTATCTTTCAAATCGTACTTTACGTCAACAACTTTTCTAGTCGCACTTTTCTTAGTTTTTGTCCATTCAATTGACCTTGGCTGCCATCTTTCCAAATCATCTTTTTGAACTGGTAGAAATGCAAAGAGCTTTTCATCTTTAAGCCACTTGATTTTGAGCTTGTGTAGTTTCGTTTCAAGGCATTTTTTTAATAGATATTTGAATTGTGATAAATGGTCAACCGAGGTATCATAAAACTCATCGCAAGCTAAGGACTCTGCCGTTCCTCGATCAGTGATCTTGGTTAAACCTATCGAATCATCTTGCAGATTATGAAAGGTGATAATTTTCCCATCCCATACTATCCAATCATGCGGAAATGAAATGTCCTTCATATACAAAGCAGAAACCGCGTAATCATGAAGGTTTGGCTTGAAGAATGGACGCTTTCTTTCTTTGTTGTACTTCTTAACAGCTTTTTTATCTATATCCAAATCTGCAATGAACAGATGGCTTGGAAACTGAATTCTTACCAGGTTGGAGTAAACTGGCTCTGTCTTGTTGAAGTATTCGTTTTGTTTCTTACATATTTCAGTTTTTAATGCCTGTTCCAACTCCTTTTCGAGTTCAAAAGCATCATTCACCGTCTTTCTGAAGTAATTTGTCTCTACACGCTTTTCAAACTCCTTTTGTAGTGTTTCTTTTGGGTAAGTAGTGTTGATTACCAATACGGGTATTTTTTGGCTTCTCGCAGTTTGATATTCCAGTTCTGTTATAGATTCTTTCCCCACGGGTTGCCAACCATAGCGCGCACCTAAAATGAGTACATAAATATCCGATTCCATCACTTTGCTTAGGCAAGCAGTAAGAGAATCTGTGCTTTGGGCTTCCATTGTCTTCTCTGACATTACTGGAAAACCTCCAACCTTATTCACGGCATTATAGGCAGCAGTTCTTTCGTTATTTAAATCAAAAACAGTGCTGCTTATAAATATTTTAGGTTGGGTGATGAACATAGATATTAATAATTAATCCTTGCTTCTCCACTCATTAACTTAGGAAGTAAGGTATCTCGCAGTTGTGTAAGAGTGTGGATTTGGATAGTGTTGTATTTTAATTTTTGAAATAATGGTTCAATCTCTTTATTAAAGAGTTTTAGCTTATCATTTGGTGGAATAACTAATTCCAGATTTTTAAATGATGCCTTGGAAATCTCCTGAAATACCGAACCATTTCCGGCATTTTCAATAGTATCCATATTTGCTCTGCACCATAGAAATATAAAATAATTTGAAACTAATTTATCACATACAATGGCTATATATCCTTGATTTATTGCTACTGGTATTTCTGTAATTGTTAAATATCCAATCGGTGCTCTTGATGAAAGCAATACAGTTCCAACAGGTAATAATCCAGAACCTATTTGGGCTAATCCTTTCTCAGTTATTTTTCGTTCTGTATCAAACAAGAAAATAGACGAAGCACTTGATAAATCCCTGGGTGAAGTCCAGTGAATGTGACCATTCCAAAATTCTGGTTGGCTTGTGCTTGGCGTTGTTCCTCCTTTTACAGATATAACATCATCAAGTTTTCCAACTTCCCAACTCTCCTCCGCCTCTTCTACAAACCATTGTCTGAAAAGTGTTTCAGCCAATTGCTCAAGAATCTTATTTTGACGATGTAGTAAATCTATTTTTTTATCAATGCTATCAAGTATATCCGAAATCTCTTTTTGTTTGGCTAGTGGAGGAATTTTTAGAGGAAGTAATTTTAAAACATCCTGATTGAGAGAAGGCATAGTAGCACCAGTAGCGTGTTGCATCAACCAATCTCTATGGTAGCTGCTTCCCAATTGGTAGGAAATGAATTTTGCATCAATAGATGAATCAACCCTTAACCTAATACAATCACTTCCTTGTAGCCAACCAGACTCTGCTTTCTTTATTAGTGCCCTTCGTTCAACTGCGCCTTTTCGGCCAAAAATTATATCGTTTTCGAGTACTCTATATCTTTTGAGGCGTTCGGCTGTTTCTTGATTTACGTAGACAAATTTATGGTAGATAAGCTTATTGTCTCCTATATCCTGAACAGCTATCACTGGAACACCATCGCTACTATATTCGGAAGCATTAAGCATCGTACCAAAAGGTCCGGTCTGGAGATCAGCCTTCCCATTTACTATGAGTTCTCCTAATTTATATTCGCTCCAATTGCTCATTTTCTTTTCAAAGGTTATCAATACTATCAGCTACATCTTCAATATGATCAAGCCCATAAAGCAACGCTTGCTCATTTATATTCATCCACCGAAATAGTTCTAAAATCTGGGCATAGTGCTGTCGTGCATACGTGGTGTCCTTAACCGCTTGTCCGTTAGTAAAACAAATAGGTTCATGATGAGCAAGTCGGTTACGCAGCATGTTAATTTTTTCGAGCTCAGTAAAAATGTAGGTATTGTTGTATTGAATTTGTGGAGTGCTGGCGGGCTTGTTCGGAAAAATGGCCAATAAAGTTTGCCCACCTGCATGGAATTGGTGTCTGCCAAAGGTGTAACGCCAAAAACCAAAGTCCATTTCGGCTATTAGTTTTTGATGTGAGTAAGGGTTTAGCCTGGTCATTGCCATATTTATGATACTGGGGGTTTTACCGCAATTATGCTGGTTGAAAAAGCCATTTCCCTGGGCTGAATCGCGGAGCCAATCAAGACCGTGTATGGTAGAATAATGACTGTCAATGGCATTTCTAAGTGCAACTTCCAGGCAGCTAATAACTGTAAAAAACTCCTGAGAAAGTCTCAAATTGAGCCTATAAAGGGTCATTGCCTTTTTGGAATGCCCAGCAGCCTGCAAATAGCGGCTCATTCGGGCACTGGAAATAACACTTTCAAAATCCTTAAACTTCACAGAGGTTGTTTTCGTTAGTTCTGTAGATTATCTTTGTATCAAATTATAGTTCCCGGAGGCCCCTGAAGCGATTCAAGCCTCCGGGTTTTTTTATGCCCATTTCACAATCACTGCACCGAAGGTTCATAGCTTATTTTATTCAGATTTTTCCTGATTCGTTCATTTAGTTCAGCTTCCTCATCCATTTGTTTTTCCAATTCGGCTTTCAGGGCTGTAAACCTCTCTTCAAAGTTGAAATCATCTTCATCATCAGCGAGGCCTACAAATCGCCCTGGTGTAATCACATAATTTAGTGTACTCACTTCATCCAACGTTGCACTTTTGCAAAAGCCTTGTACATCGGTGTATTCATGCTCGCCTGTTCTCCAGTTATGATAGGCTGATGCTATTTTAGTAATGTCATCATCGTTGAGGTCGCGGTTCTTTCTGTTAATCAGGTGTCCAAGATTACGCGCGTCAATGAATAGTATTTGTTTTTTGCGTTGCGTTTTATTTCTGCGCAGGAACCAAAGACAAGCAGGTATTTGAGTATTCAAAAATAGTTTGGTAGGCAGGTTAACAACACAATCCAACAAATCATTTTCAATCAATGCTTTTCGTATCTCGTATTCGCCATTCGCTTTTGTAGTGAGTGATCCTTTACTCAAAACAAATCCAGCAAGTCCATTCGGTGCCAAATGATAGAGGAAGTGTTGTATCCAGGCATAGTTGGCATTTCCGGCAGGAGGAACACCATAAGCCCATCGCGCATCTTTTTGTAAAAGCTCACCGCTCCAATCGCTATCGTTAAAGGGTGGGTTGGCAATGATGTAGTCGGCTTTCACGTCCTTGTGGGCATCGTTCAAAAAGCTTCCCTCATTGTTCCATTTTACATTACTGCTATCAATGCCCCGTATGGCAAGATTCATCTTAGCTAGTCGCCAGGTGGTTTGATTACTCTCTTGCCCATAAATGGAAATATGATCGGCAGGATTGAGAGAAAGTTTTTTGCCGCTATTCTTTTTGTAGTGGTCCTGGTGTTTTTTGATAAACTTTTCACTCTGCACAAACATGCCACCGCTGCCACAACAAGGATCAAAGACGCGCCCTTCGTAGGGCTCCAGCATTTCAACCAATAGTTTCACCACACTACCAGGCGTGTAAAACTGTCCACCTTTCCTTCCTTCGGCCAAAGCAAACTCACCCAGGAAATATTCAAATACACGTCCGAGCAGATCTTTACTTTGGGCTTCTTTTGTTCCAAGAACAGTAGTACTTATTAAATCAATAAGTCCACCTAAGCTTGCCTTATCCAACTTTTCCTGAGCATACACTTTAGGTAAAACACCTTTTAAGCTTTGTGGATTATCTTTTTCAATGGCATCCATTGCATCATCAATGTCTTTGCCAATGGTAGGTAGTTTAGCCCTGCCTTGAAGCCATTTCCATCGGGCAGAGGGAGGAACATAGAATACTTTTTCAGCTATGTACTCATTCTTGTCCTCCGGATCGGCTCCTTCATATTCTCCTTTGCCTTCCTTCAGCTTATTGTAAAGTTCCTCGAATGCGTCTGAGATGTATTTTAGAAAAATGAGACCAAGTGCCACATGCTTATACTCGCCAGCATCCATGTTCTTCCGCAGCTTGTCGGCAGCCTTCCAAAGCTTTTTCTCTAATGGTTCGTCTTGCTCAATTTTTACTTTCTTGCCCATTGCGGTCGTTTGAATTTTGTAGGGATGTTCTAAAACCTTCTAAAATAGCTTAAAATAGCGAGTTTTTTTATAGTTTTAGGAACTGAAATTGAATTCCTTTTAACTTCTTTCAACCCATTTTCAACTTTATTTTAACTCACCAGCAAATATTCAAAGGGTGTGCTTTCAAAGAAAATAATATATCAGGAATTCAATTCACTAATAATCATTCAAAATAGTTCACAATCGTTAATAGATGTTAAAGACATTTCAAGGCTGTTGTATTATTACGTCACTTAATAAGGGGATATGACAGCGATGAATGGGAACGGTGCAATGAAAGAAGATGTCTTTGTTATAAAACCCCTCACACACAAACAACTTGCCCAGATGTATGGAGTATGCTGGATAACATTCCAGAATTGGATTAAGAAGGTAGAACAGCAGGTTGGTAAGAAGACAGGTCATTTTTACCATGTACCCCAGGTCCGCATAATCTTTAAGCTCTTCGGAATACCGCAGAAAATCAATGTGACAGTAAACGAGGTAGAGGACCTGTTTAGTAACTAAACTTTTTTCAATTGCTCTTTGAGCAATACCATATCACCCTCCAACGCATTAATCCTCTCGTACAATCCAGATGGTTCTGGTGCCTGACGTGTTAGTTTGATTTTGAATTTCCACACTTCTTTAATGCTTTCAACAGGTAGTGGAAAAGTTGGATACTGAGGGTCTTTATTGTCGGATTTACAAATGATCAAACCACCTTTATCCAGGTAGTTGAGACAACGCTTCAAAACGATGTTGTCGACCTCCTGAGCATTGTTTACCAGGATATATACAAAGCCATCTTTAATATCTTCTAATCGTTCAACATATTCACCCACTACAATATCACCAGGGTAAAATCCGGCTCGGTCGGCCAACATGCTATAACCGCTCACTTCAAAAGCACGAAATGTTCCGTTATTTAATCCTGGAAGCCAAAAGGTTGGCAGGCGTTCAATGTATTCTGGTTGTTGCGCACCCTGTAGATAACCAGCCTGAGCCTTAATGGGAACTAACACTATATTATCCTTGCCAGATTTGTCGATCGTAGTGACCAACGTCCTAACTGTAGGAGCTACGGTTTCGGAAGGTTTTTGTCTTTTTGGATTACCAACCAGGCTGTCCCAACTTGTTGAGTAATACTTAACTATCTTATCAATTGACTCCAGGGAAGGATACATTATACCGCTTTCAATCTGAGATACGGCTGATCGGCTAAGATTGACGGGAGTGCCGAATTCCT
>Ga0154020_10007469_pt1 | contig 12756 bp, 11 predicted proteins | sample Klosneuvirus_201_FD_109709 | JGI IMG/M metagenome (GOLD analysis project Ga0154020, IMG submission 109709) | Active sludge microbial communities from wastewater, Klosterneuburg, Austria - Klosneuvirus_20160825_MG | ecosystem: Engineered > WWTP > Aerobic digester > Activated sludge | place... | reverse complement strand
GTGCTCCGCGCCGAGGGCAAGACCGATCTGTCCGAGTACAACATGGTGCCGGGCGCGCAGCTGTTTCCCGACTTCTTCGTCGATCAGATCTAACCAGATCTAGCTACGGCGACGCCGAGATCTTGGGCTTCGGCTTGGTCTTCTGGAGCTCGGCGGTGCTCGCCGTCGGTAGGCCGCCGACCTTGATCGGCTTGTTGTCGGCAACGCGACCGCGTGCGCCGAGGAAGCCGAACACCGCGCCGGACATGCCGCCGATCAGGTGAGCCATGCGCGACACGTTGTCGTCGCTCGTGACCGCACGATAGATCTCGCCGCCGAGATAGATGACCGCGATCGCGATGAACGTCAGCGGAATCTCGCCCGAGCGGATGTTCGCCGTCGACGCGAGGAGGATCATCATGAACACGATGCCGCTCGCGCCCATCAGGAACTGGTTCGCGAACGCGACGTTGATGAGGCCGGTCACCAACGCGGTGATCGCCATCATCATCAGGAGCTTCATCGATCCGTGACGCTCCTCGAGGATCGGGCCGATGAGCAGGATCAGCATGAAGTTGCCGATGTAGTGCTCCCAGTTCGCGTGACCGAGCGTGTGGAGGAACAGGCCCGTGTAGCTCGTCCACTCGTAGAAGTCGTTGTGCGCCGCGAAGTAGTGCTTGCGGATATCGAGCGGGAGGAACGTGACGACCAGCGCGAGGAGCGCGAACGTCAGGACGACCGGCGCGTTATAGGTGACTCGCAGCTTGGGCACGACTCAACGCTAGCACGCGCGCGTCACCAAAGCGGCCAGTCGTTCGGTCGCAGCATGACGCGATGGTCTTCGTACTCGTAGCGATGCGGCGGAACGTACGTGTGATCGTGCGCGGCGACTTCGACCACGTCCATCATCTGCGCTTCGGGGTACGTCGTGGGGCGAGCCACCTCGACGGTGCAGTGTGCCTCGCGGACAATTTTCTCCGACGTCGAGCCGAGCACGAGCCGCTCGAGTCCGGTGAGTCCGTGGCTGCCGACGATGATCAGCTCGGCGCCGAGCTCACGCGCGACTTCGAGGATCTCCTCGGCGCTATTCTTGTTGATGCGCGCGTGAACGAAGAAGCTCACGCGCGACGTCACGTTGGCGCGCTCGAGCGCCGCGTGAACGACCGCCGCCAGCGACTCCTGTACTTGTGCCGCGTAGAGGTAATCGATCTCGCCGCTCGCGGGGATCGCGGGCAGCGCGTGCTTCGGGTCAATTACGCACACCACGTGGAGTACGTGCTCGGGCGCGCGCCCGGCGAGCTTCACCGCGCGATCGAGCGCCGCCTCGCCGGTGCGGCTGAAGTCGAAGCCGACAACTACGGGATGCTGGGTCGTCATACGAGGGAGGTCAGCAACGCTCGTGCCAGAGCCCAAGAACCACCTCCCTGTTCTGCGAGTCCCTCTTGCAGCCGAACGGCGGCTCGGTCATGGTGCGCGAATGGCGACGGTCGAAATCACCACTGACAACTTCCAAGAGACGATCGAGAAGGGGGGCATCGTGTTGCTCGACTTCTGGGCGGAGTGGTGTGGCCCGTGCCGCCAATTCGCACCCGTCTTCGAGAAGGCGTCGGAGAAGTACAACGACGTGGTGTTCGGCAAGGTCGACACCGAGGCACAGCAAGAGCTCGCGGGCGCCGCGAACATCAGCGCGATCCCCACGCTCATGCTGTTCCGTGACGGCGTCCTGCTGTTCCGCGAGTCCGGTGCGCTTCCGCCCGCCGCCCTCGACGAGCTCGTCGGTCAGGCCAAGAAGCTCGACATGGCGAAGGTCAAGGAGTCGATGGCGAGCCACCAGCATGGTCCAGACTGCAATCACGACCATGGCGATCACGCGGGCCACGACCACGGTGATCACGCGGGCCACGATCACGGTGATCACGCGCACAGCCACGACGACGATCACAAGCACTAAGGAAACGCGACGACAGCGATCGTGTTCGCGTCGACGATCACTGCGCTAGCGCGATCGACGCGAGCTCGCTTCGCGTGACGTTCTGAAGCGTAACGACGCGCGCACGACACCGGCTTGTCGCGCTATACCCGCGGCGTGATCGGCCGTGCAGCATGGATCGCGGCGAGCTGCCTCGTCGTCCACGTAGCCAACGCGGATCCGATCGCATATCGCGTGCTGTGGACGCGCAGCGGCGGCAGCGAGGCCTGCATCGAGACTCCCGCGCTGATCGCCGGTGTGGAGGCGCGGCTCGGACGCTCGCTCGGCGCGGCCGGGAGCGATGCGCGTGTCGTCGACGGCTCCGTCGAGCGCACCGAGACCGGCGGCTTCCACGCGCGGATCCTCGTGCGCGACGAGCGGGGCGCGACGCTCGGCGAGCGCGAGCTCGACGAACCGAGCGCGGACTGCCGCGCGCTCGATGCGAAGCTCACACTCGTGATCGCGCTCGCGATCGATCCCGATGCCGTCGCGCGCACGGCCGCCGACCCCGCGCCGATCTCGCCGATCGTGACGCCACCGGTCCCACCACCACCCGTCACGCCACCGCCGGTCGCGACCACACCCAGCTCACCGTGGCACGTCGAGCTCGGCGTGTTCGGCGTCGGTGCCTATGGCGTGATGCCGGGCGTCGGCGCCGCCACAGGCATCGCCGTCACGATCGATGCGCCGCGCGTTCCGGCGGTCGTCGCGAGCGCCAGCGCGTGGCTCCCGGATCGTACGAGCGTCGACGCGGGCGGCAGCCGGTTCACGCGAATCGGCGGCGGGCTCGAGGTGTGTCCGTCACTGCTCGCGCGCGGCCGCGCCGAGCTCGCGATATGTGCCGGCGTCGACGTCGCACGGATGACGGCGACGGGCTTCGACTTCGACACCAACACGCGCGTGATCGACTGGGTCGTGCATGGCGTCGGCGCCACGGTCGGATCGTGGTGGCTGACCCCTCGCTGGCGGCTCGCCGGGGCGATTGGCGCTTGGGTGCCGATCACGCGCCCGCGGTTCGTCTACATGAGTGGCACCGAGACGCGCGTGGTCTACGAGGGACCTGCCGCAGCGGCGCTGGTGCGGGTCGGCATCGCCGTGCGGTTCTGACGGGCGATTCCGTCATAATGAGACACCGCCCGTCCCACTCACAACCGTGCTGAGTCGTTCCCCCGACCCGTCGTCGACTGCATCCGCCCCGGCGGCGCTGCCGGTCCCGACGTTTCGCGAGGTCTACGATCAGCACGCAGCGTTCGTGTGGCGCGTGTTACGCCGCCTCGGCGTGCGGCCCACCGATCTCGAGGATGTTTGCCAGGAGGTGTTCTTGGTCGTGCACCGCAAGCTCCCCGAGTTCGCCCACCGCGCGGCGCTGACGACGTGGCTCTACGGGATCGCGTTGCGCTGCGCGTCCGACTACCGGCGTCGCGCGTACGTCGTGCGCGAGATCGCCAGCGAGGTCCGCGACGAGTCTGTCCCCGCCGAGCAGCCCGCGTCGATCGCGCATCGCCAGGCGCGCGAGCTGCTCGACCAAATCCTCGACGCGCTCGACGAGGACAAGCGCGTCGTGTTCGTGCTCTACGAGCTCGAGGAGGTCGGGATGGCCGAGATCGCCGAGCTCGTCGGGTGTCCCGTGCAGACCGCATATTCGCGACTCCATGCCGCGCGTGCGGCCGTCGCCGCTGCGACCGCGCGACTACAGGCAAAGGAGCGGTCATGACCGTCGATCCACCGCGCCTGCGTGACTTTGGGTCGGATGCCTCCGACGATCTGCGCGCGCTCCTGCGCAGCGCCGACACCGACGGTCCAACACCGGCGCAGCTGCAGCGACTCACCGCGCGGCTCGAGCCGCAGCTGTCGGCGCCGGGGGCCACCGCGAGCACGATCACGGTCGGCAAGTTGATCGCGATCGTCCTCGTCGTCGCGCTCGTCGCGCTCGTCGCGGGCGTGATCGGGTTGGTCGTCAGGCGCGACGACGAGTCGCCGGCACGACCGATCGCGATCGTTCCGATCGATGCCGCGGTCGAGCCGGTCGTCGTCACCCCGCCGCCCGAGCCCGCGCCGAGCATCCCGCCGAGCGTCGTGATCGATGCGCCGGCGAGGACGGCCAAGCCACCGCGCCCACCTCACCCGACCACCGCTGGCTCGTCCTCGACACCACCCGCTCCTCTCGAAGACGAGCTCGCCGTGCTCGGCCGTGCCCAGCGTGCGCTCGTCGCCGGCGACGCCGCCGCCGCGCTCGAGCTCGCCGAACGTCACGCGACGCTGTACCGATCGGCCACGATGATCGAAGAGCGCGAAGCGATCGCGATCGAAGCACTCGCTCGACTTCACCGCGCCGATGCCGCCGCCGCACGGTTCGCGCGATTCCAGACCGCGTATCCGCGCTCGAGCTACCGCCATCGCCTCGAGCGCCTGCTCGAAAAAACCGAGTGAACGTTGTTTATCTGATAACCGTGCCGGCGCGTCCCCATTCACCCGTCATGACGACTTCACTTCGCCTCCCACTGATCGCACTCGCACTCGCCGCGTGCAACCACGACTCGAGCGTCGGCAGCGACACCGACGGTGGCGTGATGGATGCCACGGCCGCTGGCACGTGCGCGAACGGCAACGATCGTCTCGTGATGACCGGTGCGTATACGATCGACACGACGGCCGCTGCGACGGTCACGCGTGACGGGATCGTGATCGGCCTCGCCGGCCAGGTCGCCGGCAACGTCTACGCGCTGGGGGTGCGCGACGCGCTCACGCAGGACCTCGGCACCGTCGGAGCGTTCGATGTCGCGACGACAAACCTCAAGCACCTCGAGATCCCACCCGGCGCCGATTGCGACGTGGCGCCTGCCGGCACGTGCAAGGGCTTCTTCGCGCTGTCCGGGACGTTCGTCGTCGAGTCCGTGTCGCCGCGCTATCGCGCGACATTCACGCTCGGCGATCTGCGCGAGCGCACGACAAACGGCAACACGCTGGGCGCACCGATCGCGGGGACCGCGACTGGCTGCCTCGACGTCGAGCCCTGATGCGTCGATCGGCTCACCGCGAGCGTGGTCGCGAGCTGCGGCGTCCCGGGCGGACGATGCGCGTAGGTGGTGTCGGCTCGCGGATGCATAGCGCTCGGACCTGCGCGAGGATCGCGGTGGTGCGTTCGCGGACCAGCTCGGCGGAGAACACGTCGCGCTCGAGGAAGCGCGACGTCGTGACGGCGGTCGCGAAGTAGAAGACGTGAAGGCCGATGATCGACAGCGCTAGGTGGCTCGGGTCCTGTCGGCGGAAGATTTTGGCGCGCATGCCCGCCTCGAGGAACGCCGCCGTCGCATGCAGATTGGCTTGGATCGCATCACCTCCGGCGCCACGCGAGTAGTCACCGTCACCGAGCATCTCGCGCGCGAGTAGCTTCGCGATGTGCGGGTGGGCGGCGAGGTACCCGGTGACCAGCGTGCCCAGTCGATCCAGGCGCTCGACGAAGTCGCCATCCGTCAGCAGCGCCGACGTCAGGAGCTCGCGTAGTTCGACGATCGCAGTGTCGAGCACGGCGGCGTACAGCGCGTCCTTCGTCGGGAAGTGGTAGTAGAGCGACGCCTTGCGCAGGCCCGCGGCGTCGGCGATCTCGCCGAGACTCGCGGTGGTGTACCCGAGCTCGGCGAACAGTCTGGCCGCGATCTGGATGATGGCGGTGCGCTCGATCGGTTGGCGGGGGCGGCCCGGGCCACGCCGGGGGAGAACCTGCATTCCGACGATCTTCCCACGTTGGAGTTGACTAATAAACCGGCTGACCGGTAGATAAGAAACCGGCCGGTCGACAGATAACCCCGGCCACGGAGGTCAGCCATGCAGACGAAGAACCGCACGAGGGAATCGATGGGCGCCAGGGCGGTGCAGCTCGCGTTGCTGGTGGTGGCGGCATGTGGATCGTCGACGAACGGCAACAACGGTGATGTCGACGCGAGCCCGGTCGATACGAGCTCCGATGCGCCGTGCGGCCCGGGAACGTGCCCGTCGGTGACCGACCCCGCGATGCCCGGTAGCTCTTCCACCTCGATCGTCACCTACGACCTCGAGCTCGCCGATGTGACCATCCCACTCACGATCTATCTGCCCGCGGGCACCGGGCCGTTCCCCGTGGTCGTGTTCCACCACGGGTTCCAGCTGGACGCCGCGCAGTACGCGACGTCCGGCACCCACCTCGCGAGCTGGGGCTACATCGTCGTGATGCCGCAGATGCCCGGCGGCCTGATCGGGGGGCCGACGCACAAGGAGCTCGCCGTCTACGTCGTTCAGATGCTCGACTGGATCACGACGACCGGGGCCATGCCGGGCGGGCCGCTCGGCGGTGCAGCGGACGTCACGCGCATCGGGCTCGCGGGTCACTCCATGGGCGGCAAGATCTCGATGCTGACCGCGACGCAGGACGCGCGCGTCGACGCGGTGTTCGGCATCGATCCGGTCGATGCTGCGGGCAGCCCACTACCGGTGTCCGAGGAGGACTATCCGTCGGTGACGCCGGAGCTCATGGGCCAGATCGCGGTGCCGATCGCGGTCGTCGGCGAGACCATCAACGCGACGTGCACGGGGCTCTTGTGCCAGGCGTGCGCACCGGAAGAGGACAACTTCCATCAGTACTACGAGAACGCCGCGAAGCCGGCGATCGAGATCGAGATCATCGGCGCGAACCACATGTCGTTCCTCGACGATCCCGCATGTGGCTTCACCTGCTCCCAGTGTCCGGCCGGCACGGACGATCCGGAGCTGACCAAGCTGCTCACGCGTCGCGCGATGACCGCGTTCTTCCAGGTCGTGCTTCGTCAGCAGCCCGCGTACCTCGACTATCTGACCGGGCAGAAGATGGCCGATGACGTCGCTGCCGGCCGCGTGCTTACCGCGCACAAGAACGGGTTGTGACGGTCACAGCAAGCGCGGCTGGGCGGACCAACGGGCCAAGTACTTCTTGATGTGGAGCTTCTTGACCGTGTTGGTCGAGGACATGTAGCGGATGGCCCCGAAGATCGGGCGGACCGGAGCCCACGGTCGATCGAAGCGACCGAGCGTCCAGAAGATGCCGCTGTACGAGTTCGGGTCGCGCCCGTCGATCGCGTAGCGGTTGTTGAGATCGATCAGCGTGGCGAGCGCCTTCTGCGGCGTCGGCGACCACTCGAGGATCTTCTTGCCCCACAGCATCCGCAGATAGTTGTGGATGCGGCCTTCCGCGACGAGCTGTCGCTGCGCGGCGTTCCATACTTCATCGGCCGTCGCAGCGGCTTCGAGTTGCTTCGGGGTGTACGTCACGGGCCGCGGATCACTCGCGTGATCGCCGAGTGTCTTCTGTGCCCAATCGGGCAAGGAGCTGTAGCGATCGTAGTCCGTGCGGTGAAAGCAGAAGCCGTAGCCGAGCTCGCGCCAGGTGATCAGCTCGTCGAGAAAGCTCTCGTGCGATGGCGGCAAGCCCCACCACCCCTCGCGCGATCCCGTGACCTTCGCATCCGCGACGCGCGACGGATCCCAGCTCGCATCGGCCCAGACGCGCGACGCGACGTCGTGCGCCGAGACGTGACCGAAGTGCAGCCACGGCGAGAGGCCGCTCGCGGCATCGTCGTCGGGATGATTGTGACCATCGCCATAGCGCCGGAGCTTCGTCGCGATGAAGTCGTCGAGCACGCGGCGAGCCGCGACGGCACCGCCGATGATCGGTGCGGGCGGCACCGAGTGATCGATCGCGAGTGAGGACAGATCGACATCAGCGGTGAACGACCAGCGCTTCGTGATCGCGGATGCCACCTCGCCGTCGCGCAGCGTGCTCGGCACGCGCGCGAGCGGAGTCGCCTTCGGGACGGTCACGAGGTGCGGCGCGATCGTCTTCTGGAGGTGCCGGCGAAACAGCGCGGCGCTCGGGAACGCGCGATCGGTCGCACGCAGCGGGAGCAGTCCGTTGCCGTCGACCTGCTCGAGCAACACGGGCAGCGACGCCGCGGCGGCGACCATGTGCGGGAGGAAGAACCCCGGTTGCTCGTCGGTGATCACGAGACATGCGCGCTTCGCGAGCTCTGCGAGGAGGCCCTTGCCCTCCCCTGCTGTGCGCTCGACGTACGGGAGGTACGTGATGTTCGCCTTCGCGAACGCGGCCGCGTTATCGCGCATGCCCTGCAACACGAACGCGTGGAGGCGATCACTCGCCCAGCGATAGCCGATGCGCAGCGGCTCGAACACCACGATCGGTCGCTCGAGCTCCTTCGCGCGCGCGATCGCGTGGTCGAGCGCGAAGCTCCAGCTCGTACGGCGCGCCGCGATCATCCAATACAGGACGTACGCGCCGCGCGAGGCGACCGGCGCCGAGTTGACAGCAGTGACGCGCACGCGTCTTCGATGGTCGCTTGTCGGTGACGGTTACGCACCCGTGTTACCGTCGGTTCGTGCATCGGATGGCCGCTGTCGTCCTCGCGCTCGGAGCGATCGGCACGGCTCCAGCCTACGCCGACGATCCGCACGATCTGTTCGGGCTCAAACCGACGAAGCCCGTCGAAGAAGCGAAACCCGCAGACCCTCTCGATGCCGCGTCGCCATTCGGCCTGGTCACGCGCCTCGCCGCCGCGTATCTGCAGCGGTTGCCCGTCGGTGACACCACGGTCGATAGCGTGGCGCACTGGGCGCTCGGCGCGAGTCGTGACGAGACCGGACCGGTCTTCGGTGGCGCCACCGGCCTCGAGAATCGCTGGACGATCGAAGGCTCTCCTGTCGATTCGATCCGCGCGAACGCATCGGACATTCGCTTGCCGCTGCTGTTCGTCGACACGATCACGATCGGCGCCGGCGGGTGGACCGCGCGAGATCGCGTGGGCCTCGGCGGCACCATCGATGCCACGCTCGTGCGCGGCGGCGACACGCACGAGGTGCGCACCGCCGCGTTCGGTGGGCTGTCCGCGGACGCTCGACAGCGCGTGCTCGCCGACGGGCGCTACTTCGTTCGTCGCGTGACCACCGATGTCGGTCCCGAGGTCAACGCCACCGTCGTCGCGACGGGTCCGATCGCGAAGCTCGCGGGCGGCAAGGCGTGGTACGCGGCCGGCATCGCACCGACGCTCGGCGAGTCCTCGTTCGAATGGATCGCCGCGCGGATCACGGATCGCAACCAAGACGGCTTCCCCGACGGATTCCCGAAGCTCGCGCTCGAGGGAATCTCGCGCAACACCGAGAGCACGACCGATTGGCTCGTTCCGTTCCTCGCGCGCGTCGGTTGGGATCGCGGGCCGCACGCGATCGATCTGACGCTCGTCGGACACACCGCCACCACCACGCGTGTCCTCGGTAACGCGACGATCCGCGCCTCCGGCGTCGATCGCACGGACCTCGTCGGCAGCGGCATCGCCACGTACCGCGGGACGTGGAAGAACACGCGCGCGAAGCTACAGCTATCGTGGCATCGCAGCGATCGCGACGAGTCGCCACACGATCCAGCGGCGAACGTTCCGCAGCTACTCAGCGCGTACGTGCCCGAGATGCTCGCCGACGATCCGGCGCTCGCCGCGGCGTGCAATGACAACGTGTATCCACAGATCAACCAATGCGCCGTGCCGGAGGGATACTTCGCGAGCGCGGGTGCAGGTCTGCTCGTTCGGTCCGTCGGCGATCGCACCACGTCGACCGCGGAGCTCGCGCACCGCGAGGACAACCACGTACTCCGCGTGGGCGCGACCTTCGACGACGCGCGGTTGGTGCTGCAGTCGCGCTACACCGGCGGCTCGCTCGTTCGCAGCTTGTTCCCCGGGCACGAGGACGTCGCGCGCTTCTATACCGGCGGGCTGTGCGGAGAGAACCCGTTCGACCCGTGCGATACGAACGATGTCTCCGAGCTTCGCTATCGCACGCGCTACACCGCGGCGTACGTCGAGGACACCTGGTCGCCCGAGGAAGCGATCCGCGTCGACGGCGGCGTGCGGTGGGAGCTGATGTGGGTCGGGCCACAGCTGCACTTCTCGAAGCAGCTCGCGCCGCGCGGCGGCATCTCGTGGGACTTCCTCGGCAAGGGCCGCTCGCGCTTGTGGACGTCCGGCGCCCGGACGTTCGCGTATTTGCCCACGGGGCTCGGCGCATCGATCATCTCGCGCGACGCGATCGTCCACGACATCACCACGGGCCTCGGTGGTCACGCACGCGATCGCGAGCGCGGCGCCGTCTTCGACGTGCCGAGCTACGTCGAGCCGATGTCGCAGGACGAGTTGACCGCGGGCATCGAGGTCGCGCTCGCGAAGGCGTTCCGGCTCACCGCGTGGGTTCAGGGTCGCTACCTGCGCTACGGCCTCGAGACCACGAACACTGACTTCATCAACCCGGGTCACGTCGAGGGGCTGCCCGCTCGCCGCTCGTCGGAGATCCTCGGGATCGAGGTCGCGACCGAGCCCACGGCGCAGCTCACCGTTCGCATCGGCTACACCGCTGGCCGCACGATCGGGAACTACACCGGCCCGTGGGACCCGCAGCAGGGCACGACCCTCTACGACGGTGAGGAGTTCGACACGCAGTTCTCGACGGCCACGGACATGGGCCACCTGCCGACCGAGGTCGGCCAACGCGTCTACATCGAGGCAGCGCGGCGCGGTCGGGTCGGCCCGGTGACCCTCCATTTCGGGACCCGGATGACGCTCGCGACTGGACGCCCGCGCAGTGCATTCGCGGCGACCGATGTCGGTTACTTCTCGTTGATCGAGCGTGGCTCCGTCGGACACGCACCTCTGCTGACGCAGACCAACGTCCGCCTCGGCGCGACCTGGCGCGGGTTCGACATGACGCTCGACGTGTTCAACGTGTTCGATCGCGACGAGGGCACCGGCATCGACGAGCTCTACACGGAGAGCTTCGTGCGGCCGATCCAGGGCGGCAGTTACGAGGATCTCGTGTTCCTGAAGACCACCAGCGAGCGACCGGCCGTCCGCCGGTCCGGGTACGGCATGCCCTTCGGGTTCCAGAGCCCGCTATCGGCGATGTTGGGCATCCGACGGGCTTTTTAGCCCTCACAATCGCGCACCACCCTACCCGCACTCCCGCTCGATCGCGTTACCATTTTTCCGCTCGGACGCGAAGGGGACCGGAAGGTCGCGTCGCGGTTTCGAGCTCCAGAGGAGCTATGGCTGATCTGTCTCAGTTTCAGGATGCTGCCGCTGCCGTCAAACACTCGCCGCACGCGGTGAGCGCATGGGAAGAAGTCGAAGGTCTCGCTGCAGATCTCGACAAACCAGATGACATCGTCGCGCTCTACAACGAAGCGCTGTCGGGAAAGGTCGAGCCGCAGGTCGCCGAGATGATCGGCGAACGTGCGGGTGGGTTCTGCGACGAATGGTTCGGTGACGATCCGTCGGTGCTCGAGAAGATCCTCGTGCGCGTGACCTCGTTGGCGCCATCGTCCGACACCGCGCTGCAGCGACTCTCGGTGATCTACACCGTCGCCGAACGCTGGGCCGATGCACTCGGTCTGTACGATCGCGCCGTCGATTCGACGAAGGATCGCTCGCGCCGCATTCGCCTCCTCCGCGAAGCAGCGCAGCTCGCGAAGGACGTCGCGAACCAACCCGACAAAGCGATCGGCTACTACCAGCAGCTCCTCCCGCTCACCCCCGATGACGCGCAGGTCAGCCAAGGTCTCGAACGATTGCTCGAGCGCCACGAGCGCTGGGCCGATCTCATCGAGCTATGGGAGAGCCGCATCGATTCGCAGTCGAAGAGTCAGCGCGAACGCAGCCGCGCGCGTATCGCGTCGGTGTGGCTCGATTCGCTGAAGGATCCGGGACGCGCGCTGGCGGCGACACGACCGTTGCTCGCCGAAGCCGACGACGACAAGGAGTCCACGTCGCTCCTCGAGCGCATCATCGGCGCCGATAACTCCGGCGGCAACGTACGCGATCAAGCGCTCGATCTGCTGCGCGCGCACTACGACGCCGCGCAGAAGCCGCGCGAAGTGATCCGCATCTTGAAGCGCGTGATCGAGCTCGATCCCGCGAAGAGCGGTCCGCTGCACGAAGAAGCCGGTGGCCGGCTCGCGGAGGTCGAAGACCTTCCCGCCGCGATGGATCACTACGCAGCGCTGCTCGCGATGCAGCCCGAGTCGCAAGCGACCGAAGAGAAGCTGCGCGCTCTCGCCGATCGCGGCGGTCTGCACGATCGCTACGCCGAAGGTGTCGCGAATGCCGCGCGCCAGGCCAAGGATCCCACGCGCCAGGTCGAGCTGCTCGCGGAGTCCGCGCGCACGCGCCTCGACCGCGCGCACGATGTCGACGGAGCGATCAAGCTGCTCGTCGAAGCGAGCGGCATCAACGGTGCGTCGGAGAACGAGCAGCTGTCGGTCGCGCGCAAGCTCGCCGCGCTGTACGCGCAGACGAATCGGCCGAAGGAGCGCCTCGCGGTCCTCGAGCGGCAGGCGTACCTCGAAGCGAACGAGGGCGCGCGCAGCTCGATCCTGTCCGAAGCCGCGAAGCTCGCCGAGTCGCTCGGCGATACCGAGCGCGCACTCTCGCTGTGGGAGCGTCGCATCGATAGCGATCCGAGTGACACGTCGGGTCTCGACGCGCGCATCGGAATTCTCCAGGCGCAGCAGCGCTGGGATGATCTCGTCGCCGCTCTCGAGAGCCGTGCAAACAAAGCCGGCTCGTCGATGCAGCGCCGCGCGGATCTCGTAAGCGTCGCGCTCGTGCATCAAGCACAACGCAACGATCTCGATGCAGCGATCGGTGCGTGGCAACGCGTCGTCGGCGAGCACAAGGACGACGAAGAGGGCATCACCGCGCTCGCGAATCTGCTCTCGCAGACCAATCGCTGGGCCGAGATGGCCG
>Ga0154020_10007468_pt1 | contig 12756 bp, 7 predicted proteins | sample Klosneuvirus_201_FD_109709 | JGI IMG/M metagenome (GOLD analysis project Ga0154020, IMG submission 109709) | Active sludge microbial communities from wastewater, Klosterneuburg, Austria - Klosneuvirus_20160825_MG | ecosystem: Engineered > WWTP > Aerobic digester > Activated sludge | place... | reverse complement strand
GCGATGCAGAATCTCCACGCCCGGCGTGTCCATCTCGACAATGAACGCGGTGACCTGTTTCTTTTCCTTGCCGTTGACGACCTTCGGCGGCGTCTGAGCCATCACGACGATGACGCCGGCCTTCACGCCGTTCGTGCACCAGAGCTTTTCGCCGTTGATCGTGAAGTATTTTCCATCCGCGGTCGGTTCGGCGCGGGTCGTCATCGTGGCAGGATCGGATCCGACGCCGTTCTCCGTCAGCGCGAACGCGGAGATTTCACCCTTCGCGACGCGAGGCAGGAACTTCTTCTTCTGTTCCTCGGTGCCAAACAGAATCAGCGGTTGCGGCACACCGATGGATTGATGGGCGGAGACGAGCGCGGTGAGATTCGCATCGTAGCTACCGAGCAACATCGCGGCGCGCGAGTAGTTGGTCTGTGACAGGCCGAGGCCGCCGTACTGAGTCGCGACCTTGATGCCGAAGGCACCCATGCGGCCGAGTTCCGCGATGACTTCCGGAGGAACTTCACCGGTGCGGTCTATCTCGTCCGGGTTCACTTTCTCCTTCAGGAACTTCTCCAGGCGTTGAAGGAAGGCGTCGCCTTGATCCTTGTCCGTGGGGTTCTGTTCCGGGAACGGGAACACGCTGTGCAGGTCGCAGCGGCCCATGAAGAGCCCGCCGGCGAAGCTGCCCTTCTCGGAAGCAGCGTCGCGCGCGGCCTCGGTCATCTCCAGCGCGGCGCGCTGGCCTTCGTTCATCTTCGACGTGTCGATGAGTGACGCAACCTCGTCGGGATTCGGTTTCATGTCGTGCTCCGGCGGAGCGGTTTTAATCGTGCTCATAATTCTGTGGGGTTGACGAATTCCATTTCAGCTCTTGTAAAACTTCTGTCCGGTACCCGCGAGTGTCTGGAGCAGGTTGCAAGGCGTGAACCGCAGCTCCTCGTCCGCGAGGCGTTTCATTTCATCAACAATGTGAGGGATGCCAACGCTGTCCGCGAAGCGAAGCGGTCCACCGAGGAACGGCGCAAAGCCCGTGCCCATGATCATGCCGAAATCGACGTCCGCCGCTTCCTCGACGATGCCGCCTTCCAGGCAGCGCGCTGCTTCGTTGATCATCAGCAACACCATGCGCGTGCGGAGCTCTTCACGCGTCAGCTTCGCGCAAGCCGTGCCGCTCGTGTATTTGTCGATGCGCGGATTCACGGTCGGCTCCTTGCCCTTCTTGTTATGCAGGTAGAAGCCCTTACCGTTCTTCTTTCCGAACAGCTCGTCGGCCATCATCTTCGACAACACCTCCGGGCAATGCATCCGGTCGCGGAACTTGCTGGCGAGGTCCGAGGCGACGTGATGCGAGACATCGACGCCGACTTCGTCAATCAGCCGGAGCGGTCCCATCGGCATCCCAAACTCCAGCATGCACTCGTCGACATCTTCAACGCGCGCGCCGTTCTCGAACAAATGCCCGGCCTCGATTAGATAAGGCATCAGGATGCGGTTCACGAGAAAGCCCGGGGCGTCCTTCACGACGACCGGCAGCTTGCCGATCTGCTGCACGAACTTCACCGAGCGGCGCACCACCTCGGGCGAGGTTTGTTTACCCACGACCACTTCCACCAGTTGCATGCGATGAACCGGGTTGAAAAAGTGGATTCCGATGACGCGCTCTGGATGCTGCGTCGCCGTCGCAATTTCAGTAATTGAGAGCGCGGAAGTGTTGCTGGCGAGAATCGTTTCCCGTCCAGCAAGGGAATCGAGATGAGCGAAGAGCTTCTTCTTTAGATCCATCTTCTCAACCGCAGCTTCGATGATGACATCCACCGAGTGCAGCGGAACATCGACCGGCGAGGCTGAGATGCGATCCATGCCATCGCGCGCTTCGAGTTTCGTCATCGCGTGACGTTTCACTGCCTGGTCGTATACCTTGGCGATGCCTGCGAGACCCTTGGCGAGCGCCTCGTGATTGATGTCGCGCAGAATGACACCCAAGCCTCGCGCACTGGACCATTGGGCAATGCCGCCACCCATCACGCCCGCACCCACGACGGTCACGCGCTTCACCTTTGCTTCTGGAGCAGTGTCAGCCGGAACGCCCGTAAGTTTCTTCGCGCGCTCCTGAAGGAAGAAGATTCGGATGAGATTCTTGCAAGCCTCAGTGGTGCCGAGTTCCAGAATGGCATCGCGTTCCAGCGCCAGCGAATCGTCGAGTGACTTGCTCAGGCCTTGTGTCACCACCTCGAGAGCTTTTGGAATCGCGGGATAATGTCCGCGCGTTTTCGCGAACACCTGTTTGCTCACCTTCTTCGTGATCATGTTCACGACTGGTCCCAGCGTGGTGAGCTTGTGCGCGAGCTTCGTCTTGCGCGCACGGAGCTTCATACCGCGCTTGAGAATCAGCTGGCAGGCCTTCTCAACGAGATACTCTCGTGGTACGAGGTCATCAACCAAGCCGCACTTCAGCGCCGGCTTCGCCGCAAGCGTTTTGCCGCCTAGAATCACGTCCAACGCCTTCGGCAAGCCGATAAGCCGTGGGAGTCGCGTCGAACCGCCCCACGCCGGGATGATGCCGAGCTGCGTTTCCGGCAGACCAATCTTCGTCACCTTGTCCGGCGACGCGATGCGGTAATCGCAGGCGAGCGTGACCTCGTAGCCGCCGCCGACGCAGGCGCCGTGAATCGCAGCGACAGTCGGAATGTTCAGCGTCGCGAGGCGGCTAAATACCACCTGACCGAGCTCGATCATGTCGCGAAGCTCATCGGAGGTCCTGGCTTTGGAGAGCTGCGTGAGGTCAGCGCCAGCGATGAAGATCGACTTCTTGGCGCTAGTAAGCACGAGACCTTTGATGTTCGAGTTGCACATCACGTAGTTGATGTGATCGCTCAATTCCATCAGGGCGGCCTTGTCGAAGATGTTCGCGGCCGAATCCGGACGATCGAACGTCAGCACGCAGATATTCTCGTCCGTGACGAGGCGGCGAATCAGTTCGGGCGTTTCCATAGGCATGGTGTTCACTGCTTCCGCCGGAGCCGTTTCCGCCGCCATCTTCAGATCGGGTGTCTGGGTCGTAGTCATAATTCAGTTCCTTTCCAACCAGATTGCTGCGCCTTGTCCACCACCCACGCAGAGCGAAATCAGCGCCCGCTTGGCGTCGCGACGTTGCAGTTCCTTCAAGCTCGTGAGAATGAGCCGCGCGCCGGTGGCTCCGACGGGATGCCCAAGGGCAATCGCGCCACCGTTCACATTCAGCGCGTCCTTCGGAATCTTGCCGACATGATGATCGCGCTTGAGATGCTTCTGCGCGAACTCGTCGGACTTGAGGCAAGCGAGGCAGGCGATGACCTGGGCAGCGAATGCTTCGTTGATTTCAACAATGTCCGCGTGGTCGAGGGTGATGCCCGTTCGGCGCTCGGCTTCCGCGATTGCGTAAACCGGACCAAGGCCCATCCGTTGCGGATCGCAGCCCGCGTACGCGTATCCCGTCAAGACGCCCAGCGGCGTCATGCCGAGTTCGGCCGCCTTCATCTCGGACATCACGAGCAACGCCACCGCGCCGTCGGTGATTTGCGAAGCGTTGCCCGCTGTCACCGTTCCGTTCTTGCGATCGAACACCGGCTTCAACTTGGCGAGGGCTTCCATCGTCTGCTCCTTGCGCGGGCCGTTATCGTTGGTGACGATAGCCTTGGTGCTCGGCGGGTAAATTGGACAAATCTCAGCTTCCAACTTCTCGCGAGCGGCGATGGCGCGCTGGTGCGATTCGAGCGCGAAGGCGTCCTGCTTCTCGCGCGTGATGCCATGCTCGCGCGCCAGCACTTCAGCAGTCTCGCCCATGTTCATTCCGCACACGGGATCGGTGAGACCCAGCTGGAGACCAATGCGCGGTTTGAAGTCGGATGGACGGAACGAGAGCATGGCTCCGAGTTTCTGGCCGAAGGATCGGGCGCGGGACAGCTTCGCGAACTTCGCCGCGGCCTGGTGCGTGTAGAGCAACGGCACCTGGGACATGCTTTCCGTGCCGCCGACCACGAAGATCTCGCCTCGGCCCGCGAGCATCTTCTCGTAGGCCTGCGTGAAGGCTTCGCAGCCAGAGGCGCAGTTGCGATGCACGGTAAAGGCGGGGACATGTTCGGGAATGCCGGCCCGCAGAGCGATGACGCGGGCGACGTTTGCGGCATCGGCTGGTTGGCCGACACACCCGAAAATCACCTCGTCGATGAGCGCCGGATTAAGTCCAGTCTTCGTCAACAGCGAGCTGACGACGATGCGACCGAGTTCCTCGGGACCGAGGCGGGCGAGGTCAGTGCCCATTTTGGAGAACGGCGTGCGGACACCGTCAACAATGACCATTCGTGGTGCATTCATGATTTCACCTCAACGTTGTTGGATGGATTGGCTGACAAAGGATTGATGAGCCCAGCCGGCGACAGGCCGGAAGGCAAGGATGGCGAGAGCGACGGAGCCGGTTCGGCAGAAGACTTTTTGGGACGACGATCCAAAACCTTCTGTTCTTTGAGCTGTACACCAACGCCGAGTAGGTGACGCATTTCGTCAATGTCATGATAGACGATGCGGTTCGGACGAATCTCCGTGCGCTCAGAAAAGCGATTGTTCAGTTCGCGCGACAGTCTCTCTTCGGGAACGTCATTGAGCTTCTGCACATGGAGGATCAGTTCGTCGAGCTCAAGTGGATCGTCATTGTGCTTCCGAATCTCCAACTGCCAGGCACCGATGTTCGGCGCGTCGTCGAGCACATGCTCGAGTTGGTTGAAGTCCACGAGCGTGCCCTTGATCTTGTCGAGCTGCATGGACTTCACCTCCGAGTTTCGAGAGATCTTCCCGATGAGCCGCGGAACGGTGCGACCGCAGTGTGGGCACGGCATGTAAACCAATCCGCCCTCAATGATGTCGCCGGTGCGGTAGCGGAGAACGACGCTGCCGTGGGCATCGAGCGGAGTGAAGACCAGCTCGCCGGGCTCGCCTTCGCCGACCGCGATGCCGGTCTTTGGATCGACGACTTCGAAGATTCCGAGATCCGGATAGAGATGATAGCCCGACGGCGTTTCATCGACATCGAACGGACATTCCGCCCACGCCATCTTCGCCTCAGTGAAACCGTAGGTGGAAAGCACCTGGACGTTTGGCGAACCGAGCTTGGCGGCAAGATTGCGCAACTTGCGACGCATGCCTTCGGCGACTTTTTCGCCACCAAGCACGAGGCGTTTGAGCGTGTCGCAGCGGATGCCTTCGTCCACCGCGTGGGTGAGCACATGGTAAAGGAACGTCGGCATGCCGATGAGAACGTCCGGTTTGATCTTTTGGATCATGCGGAGGTTTCCATCCGTGCCCATGACCTTCCCGCCGCCAGTGCCAACGGTGAAGACGCCGAACTCAGTCGAGGCATAGTGGGTAATCCAGAACGCGAGATGCGGCGCGTACGGAAACATGTTCAGCATCCGGTAGTCGCGCTTCGCATCGCAGACTTCCATGACGCGTTTGCCGGCGACGCTGAGGCGATCGATGTCGTAGTTCGTGTAGAGGAACGGCACCGGGTCAGCCGAGCGACCCGTCGTGCTGGTCATGAAAATCGGGCGATACTCGATCTCAAGCTCGCGTCGGACCGCTTCCCGCCCGTGCAACAGCGCGCGTCCGACAGTGGAGGGGCGTTTCGCTAGAATCTGTTGGTCGGGAATGAGGACGAAATCGCGCGAGCGCTGAGGATGCTCAGGGGTGTTCACGAGATCGGCCTTCGACGTGAACGGGATCTGCTCCAGATCCTCAACGGAGCGGATGGATTCGGCCTTCAGTCCATGACGCTCGAATACCTCGCGATAGAACGCGGAGAACGGCACCACCACGTCGCGCAGGTAGCGGTGCAACTTCTCGCCTTGGAGTCGGAGAATGACGTCCTTAGGCAGTTGTTGCCATTGGGTGGTGAGCAATTGGGACTTCATAGGTCGGTTCCTTTCGGTTGACCAGGGCTTTGATTTCTTCCAAATGGGATTCCGCCTCGCGGCGTCCGATGGCGATGTATTTGCCGGGGCGACGGAAGTCGTGCCACCGACCGTCGAACGACAGCGGGCGAACCACGACATCCGCAAACTGACAGGCGTGTTCGGCGACTTGCATCTGCGCGCCGTTAAAGCTGCGCATGATGGTATCGAGCACGTTTCCTGGGGCGAAGTAATTGAGGTAGCGATTGAGGAAGGCTTTGATCTGGTTCGTCTTCCTGCCGCGACGGGAATCACGTTCGCGGCTCATCTCCAAGTGGGTTCGCAAGTAGGCGGGAGTGGGGATGGTGTTGATGGCGATGATCCGTTCGATGCCCATCTCTTCGAGAACATCGACCGGGAGAGGATCGGCGATGCCACCGTCGATGTAGAGTTCACCTTCCACTTCCACCGGAACGCACGCGCCCGGAATCGCACTGCTGGCGTGGACGGCCGCCGCAACTTCGCCTGAGGAAAATACAACCCGATCCAGTGTAGCGAGGTGAGTGGCAACGATGCGAAGCGGGCGAACCACCTCGGAGAAGTGCGCATCGCCGATGGCGCGTTTGAGGCGTTGCTTCACCTTTTCGCCGCGAAGGAATCCCTGGCGAGGCAGGATGAACGGGTCGATGAGATCGAACAGTCCCCAACGATGCTCCAGCTCGCGGGCTTGACGTTCCATCGCGACTCCGTCGTAGCCCGCTGCCCATACTGCACCTATGTACGAGCCCATGCTGCAGCCTGCGACGACGTCGACTTCGATGCCGTTTTCTTCCAGCACTTGAATCACACCGATGTGAGCCAGGCCGCGCGCGCCCCCGGACGAGAGAGCCAGGCCAACCCGGCGATGGCCAACTTCGCGAGCGAGACGGCGGATGTCGGAATTGAAATCGCGATCCGGCCACCGGCGGAGTCCCTGAGCGGCCGCGAGCGTCGGGCATCCATGGATGAATCCGTGGACCGCACCACCCATTTGCTTCAAGAGGGCATTGAAATGTTCCTCGCCCTTCTCACGACAGGCGATGGTTCGAACATTGATGTGTTCCCCGCGCGGGATGGCTTGGAGTCCGCGCAGGAGCAAATCGCGAGAGTAGAGATCCTCCGTCTTCGGCTGAACCAGGAGAAACACCCGGTCGGATTCCACGAGGCATTTCAAGAGGAGCGATGGGACGACTTCGTGCCCCGCGTGCAGCACCAGGTGCTGGAAGTGCGTTGCGCAATGCCCAACAAGCGAACTGAGGGCTTCTTCGTCGTCAAAGCTTTCGGGCGGTAGCAACCGAAGGATGGCAACACCGCCCTCCGTCGTCTCGATCTGCCCGGCCAACCCAAACTCTCCGTTAATCTGCGTTATCGTCCGCGCCCAGGCAGCAAGCGAGTAGCGGGCTCCCGGAGCCGCCACGTGAACAAGCAACACGGTCGAGCCCGTTTCGGCTCGGAGAGAGTGAGAGAACGTTTCAGAGATGAACTCGGTCGGGAGATGAGCCGATGCAGCGCAGACGGTCACCACCCGGTCCGGCTTCGCGGGAGGAAGAACCGGAGAACGGGACCGGGACGAGGGCAGAAGAATTCTCCTGCGCTCAGCTTCCGGACTTAGAGAATGGAGTTGAACATTCATCACCGTCGCCTTGACCGCGACAGTGCTGAGATAAGGCACCCTGCTCTCTTCAGCTCTTGGAGCTGAAGCTCAGCGGACCGTCGCCGGTCATGATGTTACGAGCGCTGCTACCTAAGTTCATTGTGCCTTATACCAATATAAAACGAGTTCTTATCACGTCAATCGACGGCGATGATTTTCCTCCAAAAATCTTCAAAAAAAACGCAGCGCACCGGACGAGTCCAATGCGGCGGGCCGAAACTTCAGAAGTAGCGGAAGAATGACTTCGAACGAAGCTTCTCGATCCACTTCTTCTGCAAACGCGCTCGTTCCTGCAGCAAAAGATCCTTTTCGATCTCATCCCGAACCTCGGCAAGCGACTTGGTTCGTGCAATCTGCTTTTCTTCGACCTGCATCAGGTAGAACACTTGCGGATTCGGCACTGCGTCAGCCGTTCCCTTGCCTTCAGCCGGCTTAACCTCCTCAACGAAGGAGTCCTTCTCTCGTTCATTGAACCGCCGAGCCTGAACCAATTCACCCGCCGGTCCATACTGGCTGACCCAGTAGGTGCCATCAGACGCGGAACTCATGCTGATGACCCGGCTGCAAAGTCCAGTCGCAGTCCCCGAAGCGATCTCCCACAAGCCCCGGCGCAATTGGGAATCCTGTTTCCAGCCCCACTGTCCACCCTGCCGGCGATCGGGTCCCTCCGAATAGGTCGAAGCCATCTCAGCAAACGGCGCACCTCCATCAATCTTTGCCCTAATTTGCGCCGCCAGCTTCCGCACTTCATCTACATCGGCATTCTGCGGCCGATTCAATACGATAACCCGCAGTTTCACCTGATCGCCAAGTTTGTAGTTCTGCGCGTTCGTCTGGTAATGACGCTCAATCTTGGCAGGGGAAATCAGCAGCGCCTCGCGGACATTCTTCCGCTCCATGATCTGCGTGATGATTTTCTCACGCTCCCGCTGGCGGAAAGTTTCCCATGTAATGCCCTGCGCTTGGAGCGTCTTGGTCAAGGTCACGCGGTCGCCAAATTGTTCCCGGATACGATCCTTGATCACGTCATCAATGTAACTCTCTTGGATCACTCCGCCGAGGTTCTTGAAGTCGCGCAGAATCATCTGGCGATCGACCAACGCCTCCAACGCCTCGGTGATGGCCGAATCGGTCTTCTGCTGCAACATCCGGGCATCGTTAAAATAAGTCCGCTCGTACAAGCTGACGGTCGGCGCGGCCGCTTCACGCACATCCTGGACGGTAATCACCGTGTCGTCAGCAATGGCAGCGATGCCATTGACAAGCTTGAACTCGGCGCGAGCATCGCAAACGGCCAGCGCCGCCAGGGTGGTAATGAGGATCGTCGTTCTCATGCAAGAGGCGGGCGGATACTAGGAGCGCCCCTTCACAGGGTCAAGGAACGAGCCTCGTGATAATTCGAAGGACGATTCGCCGGGCAATAGGCTGTTACTACGGCGCGGCAGGAAGCTGCCAGCACCAGTCACCATTCATCGCATCCACCGCATTGCCGGACTTGGTCGCGCCCGGCTGCCCGTCCTCGTCGAGTTGATTCCATCCCACCGAATACAACACAAACCGTCCATCCGCCTCCAACCGATACTTAGGCAACTCACCGGTAATGACGTCGACCGGGATTCGTTCGATGAATTCAGGCACCAACGGATCGAGATTCGACGGATACTTTCCGTGTTTGAGCCGGTATCGCTCCAAGGCACATGCCGTCAATGCAAGATCCACGGACGCCTGCGCGTGAGCGAACTTTGAGGCCGATTTGCCCACCGCCGGAAACATCAGCCTGGCAAATATGTTGAACATACCAGCCCCCTTCAAATCTGGTGCCTCGTCGATCCTGTTGGCAAGGTCAGTATGCACGCGGTGTTTTTCGGCGTCGATCACCGGCAGACCCCGTCCTTGAAACAGCCGGTTCAGGGTCAATTGATTCAATCGATACCAGCCCGCGGGGATGAAACGACTCACGCCATTCGCTCCACCCGGCATTCCGTCTCCCACATCTCCCAAGCTGGAAAACGAAATCTTGCCCGTTCGCAATTCGTCAATCGTGGCATTCCCAAACGCGCGCTCCGTCCGAATGGCAACTCCATAGGACGCGAGAAAATCCATCTTTGCCAGAATCTGCTGAAACTCGACCAACTGTGTCTCCGACCACTCATGTCGTACCGCACCTTCCCACAACGGCTGCATGGCAAGTTGGAGCGACGCAATGCGGACCAACTGCGAAATCAACAGCGGCTCGCTCTTCAAAATGTCCGCAAACCGCAATCCCAACTTCACATCCTCGAACGCCCCCTGCTTTTGATCCGCAGCCAGCCTCGCCACCGCGCGCAGCCTCAATGTTTGCGAGATGCCCTTGAGCGAGGCGAGGTGCGGGAGAAGCATTCGGAAGTTTTCACTATAGTCCAAGCGAAACGCCGAATGAGGGCGCACGCTAGCCGCAGAAAACTCGGCAAACTCATCATCAAACTCCTTCAAAGTATCGAGTATCGCGCGCCCAGCCGCCTTCTGACTCCCCGCATCGTCGGTCGAGTTCGTGGAGAGAAACCGCTGCCACGGAACTAAATCCATGGAAATCCCCAGCTGCCAATGCCCCGGAGCGGGCGATTTGCGGCGGCCTTGATTCTGAAATATCGCTCCAATGGCCGTAACCCGATCCCTCAATTCCGAGTTGTTCCAGCGCATCCCCTGCCCCGGAGGTTTGGTGAAATCATTCAGCGTAGCGAGCAACGGCGTCGTCGCAAAATTCTGATCATCCGGCACCGACGCAGGAATGAAATCCGTGGGGTCAAACTTCTCCCCCTTTGCCTCCCATTCACTGCGGAACGCCCGCCATTCGCTCTCACCTCGCCAGTTCACATATATGACGCCACCGAGCAAGGCGAGGATCAGCAGAACAACAAAGCCGGCGAAGTACTTGAACAAACGCCGCATCAGCGACGGCGAGGAATCAGAGGACATGTCAGACATGAACCCTTCGACAAGGATCCCGTCAATCTCTCACGAGGAAATTTTATGAGTCGATGTAGGCTGGTTTCAACCGAGACGCACTTCCTTGCCGCTGGCGGCCGACGCATACAAGGCATCGAGCACCTGCTGCACTTTCAGCGATTCCTCCGGAGGCACCAGCATCTTCTTCCCATCCAGCACGCACTGCACGAAGTGATGCACCCGATCCTCCGGGAATGGCACCTTGCTTGCGTTGTACTGGATGGTTTCCTGCGCATCGACCGTGTTCCGGAACATCTTCGACGGAAACAAACTGAACCCCGCCGCGGTGCCGAACATGTCGATCCCATACTCGCGCGCCTGTTGATTCTGGAAGCACGCCCAGCCAACTTCCATCGAGATGCTGCGACCGCTCTTCAAACGCAGCAACGCCACGCCGTAGTCCTCCACGTCAAACGGTCGTTTTGGATCCACCTCGCTCCGGCCCCAGTCCATTTCACCCAACCCGCGCGGCCCAAACTTCGCGTACGTCTGGGCAGAGACCGTCGTCACATCGAACTCCTTCATCAAGTGCAGGCAGGTATCGAGCAAATGAACTCCAAGATCATAAATGCAGCCGCCGCCCGCCTGACTCTTCTGTGTAAACCACGAGCCGATCCGCGGAATCCCGGCGCGCCTCAGCCAGAAACACCGGATATGGTACAACTCACCCAGATCCCCGCGATCGATCACCTGCTTGGCGAGCTGCGTGTGACGGTTGAAACGAAAATTCTGCGCGACCATCAACGTTCGCTTCATTGACTTCGCGACTTCGATCATCTTCGCCGCGTCCTTCGCATTGGTCGCCATCGGTTTCTCGACCAGCACATGCTTCCGCGCCTTCAAGGCCTCGATCACCACCGGCGCATGCAAATGATTCGGCAGGGCGACGATCACCGCGTCGATATCCGGCTGCTCCAACAGCTCATGATAATCCGAGTAGCTGCGCGGGACGCCGTAGCGCACCGTCCCTTCCCTCGCGCGTTGCGGATTGGTTTCCGCCAGCGCCACCGCCGCGGCACGATGGCAGGTGGTGAGACTGTGCAGGTGATCCATGCCGATTCCCCCTACCCCGATGACCGCACAACGAAGCTTGTCTGGCATAGCGCTTGGCAATGATGAGTTTAGTGCATCCGTTGAAACTGAATCACTTATAGTTTCTCGATCCTACCACGGTCAAGGAAAGACCAGTCTATTGACCAGCAGGGTATTGAAAACCACCTCCCTCCTACTGCACAAACAACCAGTTTCGCCTCACGGAACCGCCAGCAACGCCTCGGCGTGCTTTCTTGCAGCATCGCTCTGACCACCCAGCATGCGGGCCAGTTCGCTCACCCGGCTCGACTTCTCCAGCAGCTCGATTTCGGAAATCGTGCGGCCGGCTTTCACCTGCTTGCTCACGACGTAATGCGCGTCCGCACGAGCCGCCACGGGAGCCAGATGCGTGATGCATAGCACCTGACGCTGCTTCGCGATCTGTCGCATCTTCTCGCCCACCGCATTTGCCGTCTCACCGCCCACATTCGCGTCCACTTCATCGAACACCAGCACCGGAATCTCATCCACCGCCGCCAGCACCGTTTTCAGCGCCAACATCACCCGAGCCATTTCGCCGGACGATGCGATTGCTCGCAGCGGACGCGGTGGCTCACCGGGATTCGGCGCGAACTGAAATTCGATCGTATCGAGCCCGGTCGCCGTGAAACCCGCTGCCGACAACGACTCCGCCGTGGAAATCGCGACATCGAAGAGGCTTTGCTTGAATCCCAGCGCGCCCAGCTGTTTCACCACCGCTTTGCTCAACTGCGGCACCAGCTTCCGGCGCTGCGCTGAAAGGTCGCGGCCCGCACGGAGAATCTCCGCATCCAGCTTCCCGATCGCGGCATTGATCCGGTTCAACTCCTCGTCCCGCTGCTCCAGGCTCTGCAACTTGCGCGACGCCTCGGCACCGAACTCGATCACACTCGCGAGCGTCGCGCCGTACTTTCGCTTGAGGGAGTGGACGAGATTCAAGCGCTCCTCCAGTTCGCGCAGACGCGCCGGGTCGAGCTCCACGCGATCGATGTAGCGGGACAATTCAGTCTGCAGTTCGCTCAAGGCGTTCAGCGACTGGCCGTGCAACTCCGCGAGTGGTAATGCCGCGGCATCGACGCGTTGCAACTCGTGCAACGTCCG
>Ga0154020_10007466_pt1 | contig 12759 bp, 7 predicted proteins | sample Klosneuvirus_201_FD_109709 | JGI IMG/M metagenome (GOLD analysis project Ga0154020, IMG submission 109709) | Active sludge microbial communities from wastewater, Klosterneuburg, Austria - Klosneuvirus_20160825_MG | ecosystem: Engineered > WWTP > Aerobic digester > Activated sludge | place... | reverse complement strand
TCGGTGGAGTCGGGCGTGGTGGCGCCCAGCTTGGCGCGCAGGGCCTGGGCGCGGCCGTTCAGCTTGCGCGTGGCGACGCCGTCGCTGACCGCGAACGACGCCAGCAGGCCGTAGGGCGCGGTGTCGGCCAGCACCGCGCCAGGGCCGAGCCACAGCGCCGCGGCCTGGCGCTCCAGGGCGGCGACCCCGGGGTGCTTCGACCCCGCCGACGCCTTGCTGACATCGAAGTCGCCCGACAGCGCGAACAGCGGGCTCACGCTGGGCAGCTCGAGCAGGTGCCGGTGCGTGGCCGGGCGCTGTCGGACCGCGAAGTCGGCCAGCGCGGTGGCGTCGGCGATCCTGGCGCTGACGTCCAGCGCGACTCCGCGGGCGTCGACCTCCAGCGTCAGCTGCAGCTCTTCCAGCGCGGCGCCCTGCGCGAGCAGCTCGTCGGGGGTCATGGTCAGCTGCTGGGTCTGCGCCAGTCGCGCGAAGATCACCTGCACCAGCGCCTCGACGGTAGGGCGAAAGCGCCGCAGCAGGTGCGCCGGGCGCACCGTGGCGGCGTAGCCCGGCGGCACCGAGCGCTCGAGCAGCCGGGTCAGCGCATGATCCGAGGCGACCCGCATGGCCTCGGCGCCGCCGAAGGCGATCCAGCCATCGCGTCGGCGCACGGTGTAGCCCCACTGGCCGGCCCACTCGTCGGTGATGGCGCGACCCAGCTCGCGGCCGACGATGAGCACGCTCTTGCCGCTGACGTCGAGCGACAGAAAGAACACCGGCCGGGTGCGATCGACCAGCGCCAGCGCGAAGCCCTGGTGGGGGTCGGACAGGCGCAGGGCGTAGGCGTCCAGGTTCTGGCTGGAGCCGGGCACCAGGGCGTCGGCCCACGCGCTGGTGGCGGCCAGGGTCTGGTCGAGGCCGCTGACGCTGACGTGGAACAGCAGCTCGGGCGGGGCCTCGCTGGGCGTCGGCGGCGGCAGCTCGGGGGCGCGCGGGGGCGGCGCGGGCGGGGTCTCGTTCGCGGCCGCGACCGCGACCGGCAGCGGCGGCGCGGGGCGGGTGGTCGGGGCTGGCCCGGGCCGCGAGCCGCCACAGCCGATCGGCAACAGCAGGAGCAGGACGGGGATCAGCCTCGGGCGCCGCGCCATGGCGGCATCATAGCCGGCCCGCCCCGTATCCGCGGCCTGTGCGCGCGAGCCAGCGTCCGCGCACCGTTTGCGCGGCACGCGACGAAGTGCGCAAGCCCTGCGTCACACGTCCCTCGATGCTGCATATGCGCGCGGCATCGCTGGAGATTCGCCCGTGCGGCGGGCGGCACGGTTAGTGGAAGAGGTGGAGACAGGTTCAAACAGGAGGTGTGCCTTGCTGACCGTCGAAGATGTCATGACCCGGCGACCCACGGTCGTGCTGGAGTCGGCGCCGCTGCGTGCAGCGGCGGCCACCATGCGCGAGCTCGATGTGCGCCATCTGCCCGTCATCACGGCCGAGCACGAGCTGGCCGGCATGCTGAGCGACCGCGATCTCGGCGGCCTGCCGCCGCAGGGCATCGACCCCGAGGAGCTGACCCCGGCACAGCGCCACGCGCTCGAGGTCAAGGTCGCCTCGGTCATGAGCACCGACGTCAAGTCGGTGACCGCCGAGCAGCCGCTGCTGGAGGCCATCGAGCTCCTGATCGAGCACCGCATCGGGGCCATCCCGGTGCTCAGCCAGGAGGGGCGCGTGGTCGGCATCCTGAGCTATGTCGACGTGCTGCGCGCCTATGCGCGCGACCTGGTGGAGAGCGAGTGACCGACTGAGGCGCCCGCCTACTGTTTCTCGTGGCAGCCGATGTCGGGGCTGCCGCCCAGGACACGGGCGCCGCCGAGCAGGTCGAGCGTGATGGCGCTCCCGTCGGCGCGCGTCGCCGCCACGCCCCTGTTGACGCAGGGCGAGCCGGCGGCGATGTGGAAGTCGGGCGCCGGGAACGCGGGATCGAAGCAGCCCACGGCGTCCCCGATGATGTTGCCGCGGGCGTCGGGCACCCCGGGTGCGCCCAGCGCGAGGCTGGAGGCCAGATCAGAAGGGTCGCGGGTGGCGGGGGCGGAGAACGAGAAGTAGTTGTGATCCCAGCTGGCTGGGCTGTTGCAGCTGCCGCCGTCAGCGCCGTAGTCCCACACCATGCGGTGCGTGGGCGCGGCCCCGCCGTGGATCAGGTTGTTCTGCATGAAGATGGTGCCTGCGTCCGAGTAGCACAGCACCCCCGCGGAGGTGGTGCCTACCCGACCGGCCAGACCGCCAGCGTCGAGGCTGTTGCCGATGACGCGCGCCATCAGGGTGCCGGTCAGCTGCAGGCCTTCGCTGGTGGTGGCGGTGCCCGCGCTGAGCCAGCTCTGGTAGAGCTGGAAGGCCCCGTCACTGACGTAGCCGCCGAGGGTGGTGGCGGTGATGTCGCCGTCGCCGTCGGCGCGGAAGCGCGAGCGCTCGATGCGGCCCTGGCTGCCGGTGACCCAGAAGCCCGCCACCACGTCGGCCTGGCCGGGCAGCTGGACGTTGACGCCGGTGACCAGATAGCGCGAGCCATCGATCCTGAGGCCCTGGTTGTCGGCCGCCGTGAGGGGCGTCTGGGACAGCGAGAAGGTGCCGCCGCTGATGGTGGTCAGGCCGGAGGTGACGCCGTCCACGTAGACCAGCTGGTTGGTGTTGGTGCCGTCGCCGGTGACGGTGGCGCTGGACAGCATGACGTCCCCCTGCGGGCCGCTGATCCAGAACGGCCGCGAGTACGAGTAGCTGGGGATGCGCGGCACCGTGACCGCGACCCGATCGATGAGGCCGCTCGAGTTGGTGAAGCGCACCGCGCTGGCGCTCGATTGGATGGCGATGGCGAAGGGATCGATGAAGCCGGTGCCATCCACCGCCAGCCCCGACACCGTGACGTTGCTGCTGTCCTCGACCCTGACCACCGCCCAGTTGGCGCTGTCGCTGTTGCCGGTCGTCGCCGCGGTGGACCAGGTGGCGCGGCCGCCAGTGATACGCACCGGGGCGCGGTTGCTGCTGCGCACCAGGATGCCGCTGGAGCTGTTCCTGGAGGTCCAGCTACCGATCACGGGCGCCTCGACGTCGACCGCGCCGACGGGATCCTCGATGAACAGCCCGCGCACCGACGAGGCGTCGGTGATGTTGCCCAGCGCGAGGTCGCGCACGCTGCCCGCGCTGGTGCGCAGCCGGACCACGTCGAGGGCGGCCTCCAGCGCGAAGCTGGGCAGGCTGACCCCGGTCAGGCTGATGCCGCTCGAGGAGGTCACGAGCAGGCCGGTCATCGCGGCGCCGCCGCCCGGCGTCTGCAGCTCCAGCGTCAGGCCGTCGATGGCCAGGTTGGGCGCGAAGGTGATGTCGGCGAGCACGCCGTCGCTCGGCACCCGGCCGGCCAGGGTCAGCCCCTTGAGCGCGACGCCGGTGCGCTGCGCCAGCAGCGTGCCGGGCACCGCCAGCAGGGTCGGCTGGGCGTCGTCGGCCTTGTGCAGCCGGGAGCGCAGCGCGCCGTCGCGCACCCAGCGGCTCGACGAGCAGGCCACATAGCCGCCCTGCAGGCGTACGCCGCTCTGATCGATGCTGAGAGGCAGGCCGCTGTGCTCGAAGCTGTCACCGGCGCGCAGGGCGACCACGTCGTTGGCGCCGAGGCCGGTCATCGCGGTGGTGATGCTGCCGGTCGGCGCGGCCAGTGACAGGCCATTGCCCATGCTGCCGGCGGCGACGAAGCGCGTCGGCACGCCGTCGGCCAGGCAGTGTCCGCCCGAGCAGGTCTCGCCCAGCTTGCACTGACAGGCCTGGCTGCACAGGTAGGCGCCCGCGGCGGCGTCGAACGCCGTGGTGCGCGCCACGCAGGCGCCGGTCGGCGAGCACACCTGGCTGGCCGGGCACTGGGTGTCCAGCGTGCACAGCCCGCTGGCGACACACTGGCCGAGCTGGCACAGCTTGCCTCCGGTGCAGTCGCCGTTGACGCTGCACTCGGGGCGACAGCTGCCGCTGACGCAGATCTGGTTGCCCGGACACGGGAAGCTGAGGTCGCAGGCCTGCCGGCACACATTGGCGGCGTCGCAGGTCTGGCCGGTGGGGCAGGTCGCCGAGCAGGGCAGCACACAGGTGCGCGTCGACTGCTCGCACACGCGCGCGCCGCCGCAGCTGGCGTCGGTCACGCAGCCGGCCCGGCACAGCCCGGTGTCGCACCACTCCTGCAGCGGACAGTCAGCGTTGGAGCGACAGCTGACGCAGGCGCCGCCGGCGCAGAAGCCGCTGCCACAGTCGCGATCGACGGTGCACTCGGCGAAGCAGCGCCCCTGCAGGCAGGCCTGCCCGGCGGCGCAGTCCTGGGCCACCATGCAGTCCTGGCAGATCCCGAGCGGCAGGTTGCACTTGCGGGTGCCGCCGCACTGGGCGTTGGCGGTGCAGGCCACGCAGGCGCCCTGGCCATCGCAGATCTTGCCGTTGCACTGCGAGCTGGAGGCGCAGTCGACGCAGCGGCCGAAGCGACAGATCTTGTCGGCCGGGCAGTCCTCGGGCGCGTCGCACAGCCGGCACACGTCGCCGATCTTGTCGCCCACCGAGTCCTCCTGCCCCGGGTTGGGCGTGCCCGGGCAGTTGTCGCAGAGATCGCCGACGCGATCGCCGTCGGCGTCGCGCTGCGCGGGGTCCGCGATGGTGGGGCAGACATCCTCGAAGTCGAAGCGGCCGTCGTTGTCGGTGTCGGGGGTCGGGTTCTGGGTGTCGAGGCCGGTGCCCGTGGTGGCCAGATCGGCGCGGTCGCCGAGGCCGTCGCTGTCGGCGTCGGCGCTCTCGGCGGGGTCGAAGGGGAACTTGTCGGCGGCGTTGGCCACGCCGTCGTTGTCGATGTCGGCGTCGGCGCTGTCGGGGTCGCCGTCCTGATCGAGATCGCCGGCCACCGGCACCACCAGCGGCACCGGCAGGCGCAGGCTGAGGCTGCCCTGCGGCACCACCGAGGGCAGGATGGCGGTGGCCGGGTTCTGGCCGTCGCGGGCGCGCACGACGTACATTCCGGAGCTCGCGCTCAGCTCGAAGGCGCCGTCGGCGGAGGTGCGGTCGCTGGTGACGATGGCGCCGGTGGCGGCGTCGACCAGCTCGACGGTCAGGTCGCCGTCGCCGCCGGGGACGTCATCGCCGCGCAGCGCGGTGCCCTTGATGGGGGCCGTCACCGGCGTGGTCGCGGCGCCGTCGAAGTCGACGCCGATGGTGGTGCGCGCGGGCACGATGGTGACCGGGGTGCGCACCAGGGTGCCGGCGGGGGTGATCATGACCAGGTCGTGCACCCCGGGGGGCGCGCCGGTCAGGAGGTAGCCGCCGTTGGCGTTGGGCGCGGTGACCACCCCGTACGCGGGCAGCGCGATGATGGTGCCCGCGGGGGCGCCGGCGACGCGGCCGCCGACGGCGCCGGGCTTGCTCAGGCGGACCACGCCGAGGTCGGTGACCAGGCCGGCGTTGGCGGCGGCGGCCAGGCGCTTGCCGGGCAGCGAGGTCGCCGGCCCCGACACCACGCGCAGATCCCAGCGTCCTGGCGGCACGCCGCGGATGTCGAAGGTCCCGTTCTGATCGCAGGGCGCGCCCAGCGGGGTGCCCTCGAGCAGCACGCGGCAGTCCGCGGTCGGTACGTCCTCGGAGATCTCGACGTGGCCGATCAGCTCGCCGCGCGCCACCGAGGGCGTCTCGTCAGGCTCCGCCCCGCAGCCAGCCAGCACCACCAGCGCAAACCATGCGCACCTTTTCACCATGGCGTCCTCCCTCAGGCAAACATCGATCCAGCTCGTTCAGGCACCGCGGGCCAGGCGCCGCGGGCTCACTGCTTCTCGTGACAGCCGATGTCGGTGGCGCTGCCCAGTACCCGGGCGCCACCGAGCAGGTCCATGGTGATGGTGCTGCCGTCACTGCGCGTCGACAGGACGCCCGTGTTGACGCAGGGCGAGCCGGCGGCGATGTGGAAGTCGGGCGCCGGGAAGGCCGGGTCGAAGCAGGTCACGTTGTCGCCGATGATGTTACCGCGCGCGTCGGGCACGCCGGGGGCGCCCAGCGCGATCAGGCCGACATCCTCCCCACTGAAGCGTGTCACCCCGCCGTGCGAGAAGTAGTTGTGGTCCCAGCTCGCGGGCGTGGAGCAGGGGCCAGGGGCGCCGACCTCCTGGAGCATGAGGTGCGAGGGCGCGGCGCCACCATGGATCAGGTTGTTCTGGAAAAGCGCCGTGCCGGACGCCGACAGGCAGTAGACCCCGTAGCTGGAGCTGTTGAGACGACCGGGCAGGCCGGTCGGGTGGATGGTGTTGCCGACCGCGCGCAGCTGCATCGCCCCCCCCACATCGAGCCCATAGCTGTAGGTTGCGGGGCCCGAGGTCAGCCAGTTCTGGTACAGCTCGACGGTACCGCCGGAGACCGAGCCCCCTCGCGTGGTGCTGGTGGTGGCGCCGTCGGCGTCGGCCTGGAAGCGTGAGCGCTCGATGCGACCGATTCCGCTGGTCGCACGGAAGCCCTCCACCGTGCTGGCCTGGCCAGGCATGTGAAAGCTCGAGCTGGTCACCAGGAAGCGCGCGTTGCTGACCAGCAGCCCGACGTTCTCGACGGCCGTGGGCGGCGTCTGCGCCAGGATGAAGCTGCCGCCGATGACGGTGGGAGTGCCCGACGCCACGTTCTCGATGCGGACGAAGTGGTTGCGCGTGGAACCATCACCGCGGACGCTGCAGTTCGACAGCGTGACGTCGCCCACCGGTCCCTCGATCCAGAAGGGACTGACGGTGTAGAAGCTCGGCGTGCGCGGGACGGTGACCGAGACGTTGTCGACCACGCCGGTCGAGCTGATGTAGTGCACGGCGCTGGCGGTGCTGAGCTCCCAGACCGCGAAGGGATCCAGGAAGCCGGTGCCATCGACGACCAGCCCGGAGACGTTGACGTCGCGGCTGGTGTCGACCAGGACGGGCGCCCACAGCGCCGAGGAGTCGTTGTTTCCCGAGCCCCCGGTGACCCAGGCCGAGCGGCCCCCGGTGATGCGCACCGGGGCGCGGTTGGCGTCGCGGATCACGACGGCCGACGAGGACGACGCGATGGTCCAGGTCCCCGTGGTGGTGTCGTCGATGTTGACCGGGGTGATGGGATCGACCACCACCAGGCCACGCACCTGCCAGCCGTCGTTCACGGTGCCGACCGAGAGGCCGCGCACGTTGCCGCCCGACTGTTCGAGGCGCACGACCTCGAGGTTGCTGCGCGTGGCGTGCGTGGGCAGCGCGATGTTGACGAGCTGCAGCCCCGCCGACGAGGTGATGCGCAGCCCTGTGATGGCGCCATTGGCGCCCGCGCCGGTGAGCTCGAGGGTCAACCCGTCGGTGGCCAGGTTGGGCACGAAGGTGGCGTCGATGAGCTCGCTGCCGGTGGGCACGTAGCCGGCCAGGGTCAGCCCCTTGAGGGTGAGGTTGCGCAGCGGCGCCAGCAGGGTGCCGGGCAGGCTGAGCAGGTTGAGCTCGGCGTCGCTGGTCTTGCGCATGGTCGCGCGCAGGGTGGCGTCGCGCACCCAGCGCTTGGGCGAGCACTCGACATAGCCGCCCTGCAGGCGGAGGTCGGTCCGGTCGACGACCAGCGCCGGGCCGTTGTGCTCGAAGCTGTCCCCCGCGCGCAGCGCGACCAGGTCATTGGCGGCGAGGCCGCTCAGCGCGGTGGTCAGGCTGCCGGTGGCCATCGCGATCGACGAGCCGTTGCCGATGCCGCCGGCGGCGACGAAGCGGGTCGGCACGCCGTCGGCGACGCAGTGGCCGGCCGTGCACATCTCGCCCAGCTTGCACTGGCAGGGCCCGGTGCACAGGTAGGCGCCCGCGGCGGCGTCGAACGCCGTGGTGCGCGCCACACAGGTGCCGGTCCCCGAGCAGACCTGGCTGGCGGGACAGTCGGTGTCGAGGTTGCACAGGCCGCTGGCCACGCACTGGCCGAGCTGGCACACCTTGCCGCCGGTGCAGTCGCCGTTGACGGTGCACTCGGGCCGGCAGCTGCCCATGGTGCAGATCTGGTTGCCCGGGCACGGGAAGGTCAGGTCGCAGACCTGGCGGCAGACCCCGTTCATGTCGCAGCTCTGCCCGGTCGGGCAGGTCGCGGTGCACGGCAGCACACACGTGCGAGTCGCCAGCTCGCACACGCGCACGCCGCCGCAGCTCGCGTCGGTGACGCAGCCCGGCCGACACAGCCCGGCGTCACACCACTGCATGGCGGGACAATCGCCGTTGGAGCGACACAGCACACAGGCGCCGCCCTGGCAGAAGCCGCTGCCGCAGTCGCGGTCGACGGTGCACTCGGAGAAGCAGCGGCCCTGCACGCAGGCCTGGCCGGCGGCGCAGTCGAGCGTGACCAGGCAGTCCTGGCACAGCCCGAGGCCGGTGTTGCACTTCTTGGTGCCGCCGCACTGCGAGGTCGCGGTGCACGGCACGCAGGCGCCCTGGGGGTCGCAGATCTCGCCGCCGCACTGCGAGTTGGCGGCGCACTCGACGCAGCGCCCGAAGCGACAGATCTTGTCGGACGGGCAGTCCTCGGGCGCCGAGCACAGCCGGCACAGGTCGCCGATGCGATCGCCGACCGCGTCCTCCTGCCCCGGGTTGGGCGTGTTGGGGCAGTTGTCGCACAGATCGCCGACGCCATCGCCGTCGCTGTCACGCTGCATGGGGTCGGCGATTTTCGGGCACACGTCCTCGAAGTCGAAGCGGGTGTCGCCGTCGGTGTCGGGGGTCGGGTTGTGGGTGTCGAGGCCGCTGCCCATGGTGGCCAGGTCGGCGCGATCACCGAGGCCGTCGCTGTCGGCGTCGGCGCTCTCGGCGGGGTCGAAGGGGAACTTGTCGGCGGCGTTGGGCACGCCGTCGTTGTCGATGTCGGGGTCGCTGGCGTCGGGGCGGCCGTCGCGATCGAGGTCGCCAGGGACGGGCACCACCAGCGTCACCGGCAGCGTCAGCGCCAGGCTGCCCTGCGGCACCACCGAGGGCAGGATGGCGGTGGCCGGGTTCTGACCGTCGCGCGCGCGCACGACATAGATCCCGGCGCCCGCGCTGAGCTCGAAGCTGCCGTCGGCGGCGGTGCGAGCGCTGGTCACGACTGCGCCAGTGGCGGAGTCGAGCAGCTCGACGGTGAGACCGGCGTCGCCGCCGGGGACATCGTCACCGCGCACCGCCAGGCCCACGATGGGCGCGCTGACCGGGGTCACCATGGCGGCGTCGAAGTCGACCCCGGTGGTGGTGCGCGTGGACACGATGGTGATCGGGGTGCGCACCACGGTGCCGGCGCGCGTGATCATGACCAGGTCGTGTACGCCCGGGGGCGCGCCGGTCAGGAGATAGCCACCGTTGGCGTTGGGGGCGGTGACCACGCCATAGGCGGGCAGCGCGATGATGGAGCCCGCGCTGTCGCCGGCGACACGACCGCCGACCGAGCCCGGCTTGGCCAGGCGCACCACGCCGAGATCGGTGACCAGCCCGGCGTTGGCGGCCGCGACCAGGCGCTTGCCCGGCAGCGCGGTGGCCTCGCCCGCGGCGACGCGCAGATCCCAGCGCCCCGGCGGCACACCACGGATGTCGAAGCCGCCGCTGGCGTCGCAGGGCGCGCCCAGCGGGGTGCCCTCCAGCAGCACGCGACAGTCACCGGTGGGGACATCCTCCGAGATCTCGACGCGACCGATCAGCTCACCGCGAGGTGACGACCGCGTCTCATCCGGCTCCGCCCCGCAACCCGCCCACACCATCAGCGCAACCAGCGCGCAGCGCCTCGACATACCTGGTACCCCCCGCGGGCCAGTATAGCCCTGAGGCCGTGCGCGGGGTGTTCCTGCGGGCAGGTCAGCCCGTGGACAGCTGGAACCAGCCCGCCCGCGCGCCCACGATCATGAGCGCGATCAGCGCGGCGTTGATGGCCAGACCGATGCGCGCGTCGGGCCAGCCCACCATGCACATGCCCAGCGAGCCGATCGCCAGCCCGAGCGCGGCCGATGGCCACCACGGGGCCCGCGCCAGCGCCGCCACCGCGGCCGCCGCGAAGGCCACCGCGGCCACCAGCCAGAGCACGCCGATGGCGCGCACCCCGCCGTCGCCGACATCGACGTGGCCCGCGAAGATGGTGGTCTTGTACGGGATGGGCGCCTTGCCCAGCCTGAACGCGGCCAGGAAGCCGACCACGTGCGCGATCCCGTGCGCGAACATCAGCAAGGCGATGGGGATCCTCATGGCTCACTCTCCAGGGCATGGTCGAGCACGCGATCCAGGGCACGACCGCGGGTGGCTGGATCGGCGACGCCGGCACAGCGGAAGCGGATGGGCCCGCGCGCGAACCAGTCGTTCAAGGTGGCCGGGCGCACTCCGGGCAGGGTCAGCAGCGCGTGCAGGCGCGCGCGCACGTCGAGGTTCTCCTCGGCCCAGATCAGGTGCTCGGGCACGTCGGCGCCGCCGGCGATGAGCAGCAGCAGGCCGGGGCCGGCCGGCGCCCGGGCCAGGCTGCCCATGTCCAGGGCCAGCGCGTCACTCCAGGTCAGGCCGGTGTCCTCGTCATGGTGCGGGAAGCTGGCGGGGTGGCCGACCGGCGCGCCGACCAGGGCGCGCAGGAGGTCGAGCGCGGACACCATGCCGTCGAGCTGACCGTGCCCATCGATCACGACCAGGCGGTGGTGACCGCTGCCGGCGACCACGCGCGCGGCCTCGCGCACCGAGGTGTCGCCGCGCACCGTGAGCGCCGGGCTGGTCATGCGGTCCGACACCAGCGCGCCCAGGGGAGCAGTGAGCAGGGCGTCCCACGACACCACGCCGATGGGGCGATGCTGGCCGTCGATCACGGGCGCCCCGGAGACGTGCAGGGTGCCGAGGTGACCCAGGGCGTCGCTCGCCAGCTCGCCGGCGCGCAGGCTGAGGACCTCGGGATTCATGATCTCCTTGACCTGGATCGCCATACCGCCAGGTGTTGCATACCGCGCGCCTGGCGAAGCCGGCGTGGCGACGGCCCGCGTGGCGCAAGGACTGCCCCTGGATGCCGAGGTCGCGCAAGGCTTGCGCGGCGGGCCAGCTGGGGCCAGGGTTCTGGACGGCACGCGTCTTGAAACCCGTGGGGATAGGAGGCAGCGATGAAGACCGAAAAACCTCGCATCCTGGTGGCGCTCGACTTCTCGGCGCAGGCGCGCAAGGCGCTGGACTGGGCGCTGCTGCATGCGGTGGCGACCCATGGAGAGGTCCACGTCGTCCATGTCGTCGAGTACAAGCTGGCTGACGTGCTGCCCGCCGCCGACAAGCGGCTGGAGCGCGAGATCGATCAGCTCAAGACCGAGGCCCAGCTGGAGCTCGAGCGCATGGTGCCGGCGGCGCAGCGCGCCGACCTGCCGCCGTACACGCGACACATCGCCATGGGCAGCCCGGCGGCCGAGATCCTGACCGTGGCCGAGACCATCAAGGCCGACGTCATCGTGATGGGCAGCCACGGCCGCAGCGGCATGGGCCGCTTCCTGCTCGGCTCGGTGGCCGAGAAGGTGATGCGTCACGCGCGTGGCGTGGTGGTCTGCGTCAAGCCCGAGTGAGGTCCGAGAGGTTCTCAGTGATGATGATGCGCGCCCAGCCAGGGCCGCACCGCCAGCCAGGCCGCCAGCACCAGCCAGCCCAGCCCAGCCGCACTCGGCGGCAGCCGCGCCGCCAGCCGTGACAGCAGGCGCCGGCCCAGCAGCGGCACCAGCAAGCCCGGCATCGACGCCAGCGCGAACACGGTCATGACCCCGGCGCCGACCAGCGCGTGCTGGCTGGCGGCGGCCAGCGCCGCGGCGGCCAGCAGCATGCCGCAGGGCAAGATCCCGGTGGCGATGCCGAGCAGTCCGCCACGCAGGGGCAGCAGGCGCATCAGGCCGGGCGCGCGCTGCGGACGCGCCCGCTCGAGCTGCACCAGCGCAGGGCCGCTGGCGGCGGGGCGGCGACGCAGCAGCTTGAGGCCGCGCCAGGCCACCGGGATGGCGACCAGCGCGACGGTGAAGGCGTGCATGCGACCGACCGGGAGGCGACACAGCGCGTGGCGGCCCAGATGGCCGAGCGTGGCGCCCACGGTGGCGTACGAGATCAGGCGACCGATGAAGTAGGCCGCTGCCGAGCGCCCCGACAGCTTGCCCTCGCGGGTGCAGCCAGCCAGCGCCAGCGGCCCGCACATGGCGGCGCAGTGCAGCGAGCCAGCCAGGCCCATGATGACGGCGGCGGACAGCAGCTCGGCGGGCGTCATGGCGGAGGGGCTCCCTGGTCGGGCGGCGCAAAGCCGGCCAGGCGCAGCGAGCCGGCCACCGTCAACAGCGACGACGCCAGCATGCTGAGGCCGGCCCACACCGGCCGCAGCGCCCCCGCCATGGCCAGCCCGAGGAAGACCAGGTTGTAGATCCCGGCCCACACCAGGTTGCGCCGCGCCAGGCCCAGCGCCCTGCGCGCCAGCGCGATGGTCCACGGCACCAGGCGCAGATCGTCGGCCAGCAGGGTGACCTGCGCGACGCCGCCGGCCAGGCCGCTGGCCCCGGCGACCGCGAAGCTCGGCCCCAGCGCGGCCAGCGCGGGCGCATCGTTCATGCCATCACCGACCATGGCGGCGCGCGTGCCCAGCGCCTGCACCTCGGCCAGCTTGTCCTCGGCGCGCAGCCCGGCCTGCCCCGGCACGCCGAGGACGTCGGCGACCGCGCTGGTGCGCGACCCGGCATCGCCGCTCAGGATCAGCGCGCGAATACCCAGCGCCTCGAGCCCGCGCACCGCCGCCACCGCCTCGGGCCGCACCGCC
>Ga0154020_10007465_pt1 | contig 12760 bp, 13 predicted proteins | sample Klosneuvirus_201_FD_109709 | JGI IMG/M metagenome (GOLD analysis project Ga0154020, IMG submission 109709) | Active sludge microbial communities from wastewater, Klosterneuburg, Austria - Klosneuvirus_20160825_MG | ecosystem: Engineered > WWTP > Aerobic digester > Activated sludge | place... | reverse complement strand
CGTTTCCGCCCGGCAAACAAGCTTACGCCGTCCACGCTACCGCCGTCAGAAACCTGCCGCCGGGTGAATTTCAACTCACCATCAACTCCAACCTCGTCCGGCTCGAATGGCTGCCGCAGGAAGTCCACTCCGGCGGGCCGGTGATCCGGGAGGCCAGCGTCAAATGAAACTGCGGATGAACCATACGGTAGGGCGCGTCACTCCGTGCGCACCGCAAGCCGACTGCGAACGCCCAAACGACGCGCACGGGGTGACTCGCCCTACCCGCCACCGCGCGGGCATCACGCTGATCGAATGCCTCGTCTATATCGCCGTGATCTTTGTCATCGTAGCCTGCGGTTACCTTGCGCTCTACCACGCCACGGACAACACAAAAGGTCTGCGCCGTAATGCAGACGATATCGCCGCTGCGCTCAGCGTGGGTGAACGCTGGCGGCAGGACATCCGCCAGGCCACCGGCCACATTCAAGTCGAGAACATCGACACTAATCAGGTGGTCCGCATTCCGCAGCAACAGGGCGAAGTCACTTACGAATTCGCCGAAGGCCGGTTGTGCCGTCAGCAACGCGCGAACGCGCCGTGGGTGGTCGTGTTGCCGCGCGTGCAAGCCTCGGCAATGGGACCCGACACGCGCCAGCGTGTGGCTGCGTGGCGATGGGATCTGACCATCACGGGCACAACACGCGCCGTGCGGCTCAAACCGGTGTTCAGCTTCGCTGCCGTGCCCGGCACCAAGGAGGCGCAATGAAACTGACCCTCCATTCCTCACAACCGCGCGGCTCCGCCGTGGTAGTGATGCTTGTGATCATCGCCATGCTCAGCATTTTCGTGGTCGCGAACGCGAAACGATTACACCAGCTCAAACGCGAACTAAATATCGTTGAGCGTCGGCAGTTGGAAAAGTTTCATCCGCCACCGGACACCACCAACATTGTGAAGCATGCGGACTTTACCAATCAACCACCTGTCACGGCCAGTGAACCGCATTGAACTGATCAACCGCTCGCTGCGCTGCTTTGTGCTCGGCCTCGTGGGCTTGGTGCCACTGCTTGGTATTCCGACCAGCGCGATGGCGTTGGTTCAATACTGGCAGGTGACACGACGCAGCGACGGCAGTTGGAACCCGGCGGAGCGTTACCTGAACTGGGGACTATTCCTCGGGCTGGCCGGGCTGCTGTTGACGCTCATTGCCGGAGCGGTCATCGGACTTGCCATCGTGCAGTCGGTGGCCGGCAACTGAGGCGCATGGAGAATCAAAGCCCGGCCTGGTCCAAACGCCCGTAGCGACGGATTTCCGGCCACAGCAACGCCACTGCGCCCACGACAACAATCGTGCCCACCCCACCCGCAACGACCGCAATCGTCGCCCCCATGGCAATGCTGTTGCCGAGCACTGGTCCGCACAGGTGCGCCACCGCGCCGGATTCAAATTCACCGAGTTCGTTGGAAGTGCCGATGAAGAGATTGTTCACGGCGGAGACACGTCCGCGCTTTTCATCCGGCGTCAGCATCTGCACGAGCGTATGACGCACCACGACGCTTACATTGTCCGCCATGCCGCAGGCGAACAGCATCGCAAACGAAAACCAGAACCACTTCGAAAGACCAAAGCCGATGGTCGCCAGACCAAAGCAGACCACGGCCCAGAGCAACGCCGGCCCGGCCCTTTGCAGTGGACGCCGATGCGCAAGGTAAACCGAGCATAGCACCGCGCCCACCGGGAGGGCGGATTGCAGGAAGCCCAGTTCACGCGGCCCGACGTGGAGGATTTCCTTGGCATAGACGGGGAGCAAGGCCGTGGAACCGCCGAGCAGCACGGCGAACATATCGAGCGTGATGATGCCGCATACGATTCGCGTGGAGAACACGAACTTGAAGCCCGTGAGCAGGCTCGCAATGGTCATCTTCTCCTTCAACGCGATGACGTGAGGAACGCGTATCCATCCAAGCAGCGCACAAAAAGAAAGCGCCGCCAGCGCGTTGATCGTGTAGATCGGCCAGGCTTGGTGCCCCAACCCAACAATGAGCAGGCCGGCCAATGAGGGACCAAGAATCGAGGACAGGTGAAACATTCCGCTGTTCCAGGTCACCGCACGCGAGAAATCCTGGCGCTCCACCAGCTGCGGCATGAACGATGCCATGGCCGCTGCCATGAACGTCCGCGCCGAACTGGCCACGAACAAGCAGACGTAAATCAGTGGAACTGGAGCGTGACGGGCGGATATCAGGCCCAGCCCGATGTTCGCCACGGCAATGATCACAATGGTCGTGATGATGATGCGCTTGCGGCTGTGATTATCCGCCAGATGTCCGGCAGGCAGCGTGAAGAGAAACATCGGAACAATCAGCGTCAGGCCGACAAATCCCAGCGCGAGCGCCGAGTGGGTGCGCTCGTAGATCTCCCAGCCAACCGCCATGGTGAACATCTGATGCCCCGTCGTGGCGATGAAGCGGCCGAGCAAATAGCGCACGAGGTTGCGATTCCGCAGCAATGAATAAGGATGCGTGCTCGCGGGCGTGTTCGTCTTCGGGGAATCAGTGCTCATTGGCGCTTTGCGCGCGAAACTCTACGGGATGAAAGCTGCGTCGGCGAGCCGTGAACTGCCAAAGGGAAGGCCAGCCGCCTGGTGCGCTTCACTTCGCGACCGGCGCGGTGGTCGATCTACCCACGCCAGCCGGCTTTGGAGTTTGAATGGGCCATTGGGCCGATTCAGTGCGCGCGCTCTTCAAGTATTCTTGAATGCGGGCCACCACGTCCGGATTTGCGGCGGCTACGTTTTTGGTTTCACCGAGATCGGTGGCCAGATTGTAGAGTTCGACCGGCCCGCCAACTTGAGGCAATACGGCTTTCCAATCCCCCATGCGCACTGCCTGTTTGAAACCGCCTTCGTGGAATTCCCAGTAGAAGAATTCGTGGCGGTTCGTCTGCGCCGTGCCCAGCAGTGTGGGGAGATACGAGATGCCGTCAATGTTGCGCGGCACCCTGGCGCCCGCGACTTCGACAAGCGTGGGCAGCAAATCCCAGAACGCGAATGGCTCGTCGCTTACCCGGTTGGTCGGGATCTTCCCAGGCCAGACGGCAATGAGCGGCACGCGAATGCCGCCTTCGTAAAGATCGCGCTTGATGCCGCGCAACGGGCCTGAGCTGCGGAAGAATTCCGGATCCACGCCGCCTTCCTTGTGCGGACCGTTGTCGCTGGTGAAAAGGATCAAGGTGTTCGTGTCCTGTTTGGATTGCTTGAGTTGGGAGACGATTTGTCCGACATATTTGTCGAGGCGCGTGATCATTGCGGCCTTGTTTCTCTCCACCTGCGGCCAGTCTTGCGCCGAGTAAGGTTTGTCGTCAGGAACCTGCATGCCATTGCCGGTTTCCCGCCCGAATTCGTTGTTAGCATGCGGAATAGTGTGCGCAATCATAAGGAACACCGGCCGCTGCTTGTTGAAGGAATCGGGCTTGTGGATGCGAAAATAATTGCTCACAGCGGTCTGGAATCGGTCAGGCAAGTATTCGCCACGGCCACCGCCGGCATTGGCAGGAAACTCGATCACACGCAATCCCTCGTTCGTGTCGAAGCGATCGAGATACTGGGCGTAATAGTCATGCGCACGGGTCTGGTCGAGGTAGCCGAAGAAGTCCTCGAAACCTTTGTCGCCGGGCAGGCCGGGCGAACCAGGGTTACCGAGCCCCCATTTGCCGACGTAGCCGTTTTTGTAACCGGCTCTCTGCAGATACAACGCCAGGGTTGAATCCTGGGCGGCCAGCGAAGCACCTTTCGCGTTGCCACGAATCCGGGTGTGGCCTGTATGCAGGCCAGTCATCAATGCCGAACGGGACGGCGCGCATACGGTGCTCCCCGCATAGAAACTGGTGAAGCGTGTTCCAGCCGCCGCGAGGCGATCGAGGTTCGGCGTTTGAATTTGATTCTGCCCGTAACATCCAAGGTCGCCGTAACCAAGATCGTCGGCCACGATGAGGATGATGTTCGGAGCGCGCGGCGCAGCGGGCTGGCTGAGGATCCGTTGCGCGCCCGGGGGCGGAGTCGCGGGGACGGGGGCTTGCGCCTTGACACATGCGCCTGTTCCCGACATCAGAATCACGAACGAAGCGATGCGGAGCCCCATGTAAAAGAAGGATTTCATGTCGTCGGCAAATCTTGCGGAGTTGTCGACGCTTCGTTCAACCAAAATCCAGCCGGAGTTGCGCCTGAAATCATGGATTGGTCACTGGCGCAACCCGGCCGCGCCAAGTCATATCACCCAGCACCCATTCCGACAGCGTGATCAGGTCATCCATTCTTCTCTCGCGAACGGTAAAACAGGAGACGCACCGGAATCTGGTCAGAATGACTGTAGCGGGCCAGCAAATCCGTTGTCTTCATGAGCACCCATGGCTGTCGGAAGTCATCCCCGTTCTTGGTGAAGGCCACATCATCCGCCACATACGAAGCGGCGTGGACCGCCAGGCTGTCACCGCGGACGAACAAAATCACGTCCCCATATGTCGGCTCGGATACCAGCGTGTAATTCTCCTTCAACTCCTGCTCCCAGAGAGCTTTCTCATGGAAGCGGTCATCGGGCGTGTCGCTGAAGAAATTGAATGCGGTCCAGAAACAATCCGGCGCCTGAGCAGCCGTGTAAGTGCCCGGGTCTGGATAGGAGTTCAACCGGCGGCGGGCGAACGGGGGCAGCAAATGCGCGACATCGACCGTGATGCTGCCCTGCACATGCGTCAGTGACTCCAGCAACGAGCCGATGTCCTTGACGTGCCAGCCCCGCGACCAATACGCCGTCAGTGAATTCACTTCCGTCGTGGGCCGCACGCGAAGTTTCATCAATACCGCGGGATTTCGCCACAACGTCTTCACCAGCCGCTGCCTTTCTTCGACGCTTTGAATCTGCGGCATCACCTGGGGCAGGTCAGAAAAACAAATGGCTGATCCACGCTGATAAACGAGCCGCCGCATCAGTTTCAGCGTCGGCTCTGACAGACGGCTGTCGCGAAACCAGTCATCGAAGCCGCCATTGCGGAAGGCATAGGGCTGAAAATGCGCCGGATTCAACTCACTCTCCGCCAGCACAGAGTAGATGTGCCGCCGCGCCGATGAATCTAATTCCAAGATCAAACCGTCCCGCGGGGCCATGACAATGCCGTTGGGATCATCGGCCCATCCAGCCTCATCCATCAATTCCTTTCGTTGAGCCGCCGAGAGTTCACACGCCTCGAACAGGGCCCGCAGTTGCACGCGTGAATAGCTGTGAAACGTCCACCGCGTGGGCGCGAATGGCTCTGAGCCAGTCGGCACGAAGTCGTCGGGTGGCTCGACGTTGATGCGCGCATACTCGAGTTCGCCCCAAGGGCCGGGGCGCCCCACAAAGAATGGCTCGTGATTTGTGTTCGAATATAGTTTACCCCGCGTGGGCACCGTCGCCGGCACGCTATTTCGCCAGAACGTCACCATCAGCAACAACGCAAACTGGATCAGGCACAGGCCAAGCAACACCCGGCACCAGACTCGCAGGTTGATTCCGCCCGGGTGTTCACCCTCACCCGCATGAGATGATTTTTCACTGCTTCCGAGATTCGTGTTGGGAGATTTTTGAAGCACAGTCTGTATCGAGACGTTCACCTGCTCGCGTTGGCGGAATCGTCTCAAAGCGGAGTTCCCTGCACAACACGAAACCAGCCCAAAGCATCCGCTTGGCTCCGCTTCACTGCGCCCCCTGTCACATCAACTCAAAGTTCGAAGCCCGACAATTCCATTGCATTTGACCGCGTTCCCGGCAACGTGTTTGCACCAATGTCTGAAGAGAACAAACCGATTTCCAACAGTGCGGGAGCACCCAACCCGTTACGGCGCCGTCGGCGTGGCAGCCGCGGCGGTCGCGGTCGCTCGCGCCGGACCGCCCCAAGCCCCGCCCCTTCAGGTGGCCCACCACCACCGGAGGACGAGGTGATAGAACCGGTTGAAGGACCTGATTTCGACGCAGAGCCCGAAACCGAAATGTCCCAGCCAGTCGAGGCGCAAGAGCGTGATTCCGAGGCTGCCTCCGTCGTAGAGGTTGAAGCTGCGCCAGCCGCAGAAGAACGCCCTCAACGAGCGCCAGTGCGGCCTCCTGTTCAGCGTTCGCAGGACTCTCGGCCTCAGCGCGAACCGCGGCCGCAACGCCCCCCTGCGCCCCCGCCCGCCCCGGAACCACACCGCCAGGGTTCGGCGGTCGCACAGGCTGTGGAAGACGTTTACAGCATCGTTGAGAAGCTGAAAGTGGTGATGGAGGAACTGGATGAGCTACTGGAGACGCTGGAACTCGCCGAGCGGCAGAAGATCGAGGATGAGCGCGAATTGGACAATCTCCGCCGGGCCATGCGGCAGATTCAACCACGCCCGTCGCAGGTGCAGGCACGCCTGCCCCACCGCGAACCAATGCGGCCTCAACTACATCATCAGGACCGGCCACCGCGTCCGGCGCCACCGGAGCCGGTGCGAAACGAGGAAGTCAGGGAACGATCACGCGAAGACGCTGACGAGCCACCGCAAACTTGACGGGCAGCCTGCCAACGAGTTCGCCATCGAGCTCGAAGGAAGCTGATGCCGGACCATTTATTTCGAACTCCGTTGCTTGAAATCTTCGCACGGCGCACGCTGGAAGTTTCCCGGCAAGCAGCAGCGGGCCGGCACAGCGGAGAAGCGTGAGACAATTAGCGCGGGGCAGCACACATACATCAAGCTTGCCGTCGTCCATCTGCGCCTCATGGAAGGTTGCAAAACTTCCACCATAGAGCCGGCCGTTGCCGACCAGCACAAGCTGGCCTTCAAGGGTTGACCCGTTGGTGGAGGCGGTCAGGGTTGGTTTTTCTTCGAGGATGGCTTTAAATCCGGCATAGACGTAGGCGAGCGGGCCGAATTTCTTCTTCAAGCGCCAGTTCACAAGCTCAATGGCACGTGCGTCGAGGCCGGCACCAGCGAGCTGGGCGAACCAGCGGCATTGGAGCTGCCCGCGGGAACGGTATGCCACGCTGGGCAGATCAATCCTTGCTTCCCGTTGGCGGAGGATGATTTGCCAGGCGGCATCCAGTTTCAGGGGAATCCGCAGTTCGCGGGCGAACACGTTCACGGTGCCGAGCGGGAGGACGGCTAGGCGCGTTTGATCGAATCCGTTCGGAACGTCGCCGATGCCATTGAGCACTTCGTTCAATGTGCCGTCGCCTCCCGCCGCCACGATGATCTCGAATCCTTCGCGCACGGCTTCTGCCGCGAGAACGCGCGCGTCACCGGCGCTGCGCGTTAGTTTCAGAGATGCGTGCCGCCCGACTGCATCGAGATGAGCCCGGAAGTGTCTGGCTTTGTCACCTTTCGCCACTGGATTGAAGATCACGCATGCGCGCACGTGGCATTGTTTGTTTTTGTGCCAGGGGCGTCGAGCGGGAAATGACCCGCCACTACCTCGGCAGTCGTCGAGGGGAGTATCTTTCAACCGAGGTTTGCGCGCTTGCTGTTGACGCGCGGTCAATAGAGTGAAATGAGTCTTGGCTCCGACTCCTGATCAACTGCGACCAGCACGGAATCTTCATTGATTTTGAGGCACTTGACGTTGACGGTGCCACCCTCGACGGCAAACGAGGCGGATTCGCCTTCAGCAATTGTCCGCCGGTTGATGATTGCGAGCGGAAGCCGACCTCCAATGGTTACGCCAGAGAGCTTGAAGCGCGAATCCTTCTTGTAGTCGTAATGGATTTCAAGCGCCGGCCACTTTCCGCGTTTGAAATCATGGACCAGCTTGTCAGCTTGATCAAGTTGCAGCACCGTCAGCGCAAGCCCCAAGGCATCGAGCTCCCGTTTGCGCCTGACCGGGTCTGCCTCGGCGTAGAAACGTAGCCACGCATACGCCTCGACGAGATTGGTCCGGACACCCAGGCCACGTTGAAACGCAACCGACATGGTGCGACACGCAAGCGCATGCCTGTTGGTGGCAGCGCGATAAACCAACGCCAATCCCTCTTGGGGCTTGGCGGCAACTTGTTGCGCATCCTCACCTGCCGTTTTCCCAAATATGAGCATATCACCGGCAAGGGACGCCGCTTCCACCGACCCCTGGTCGGCGGCTTTGCGATACCAAATGAGGGCGTCAGCAGAACGAGAACGCGAAGCTAGCGTCTGCCCGAGCCTTAACATTGCATTCCGATCGCCGGACTCGGCCTTTCTCTTCAAAACAGTCAACTCGGCCAGACTCCTTACTTCTTGACCAGTGTGCAGATTGCGCTGCGCACCGGCCGAGTTCATGAGAATAAACAACCCGACGGCTGAAGTTATCAGGATGCGCAGGCTGTGTTTCATTCGTTTGGCGATTTGGTATCGGTTTGTAAGGCAAACGGCTTTAGCGTCCATGCATCAATCAACCGTCCTCGTCGCTGTATTTATTCTGGGCAGTTTTCTCCAAGTCCACAGATCGCCTCAAAAATGAGAACACCCCTTCACATTGTCATTTGTGCTAACCACTGAATACACGCTGGTGGCGTCGTTCATCTGGTTCATCAATGCTGGATGTGCCGGTTGCTGATGCGACGGCATGCCGTGGCAAAGAACGTGCTAATCACAAAAGAGATGAGTTGGGAGCATCCGCCCCAGCCAGACGAATGTTTGAAGCCGTAAAAGTGTATGAACCTGATTCCCCATTTTGGCAGCAGAAGAGCAATCAGACGCAGTGTGGTCGCATTCACTCTGGCCGAGGTCGTCGTCGCGATTTCCATTAGCGCGGTCGCCTTCGCGGGCGTTATCCAGTGTTACACCCAATGCACGCGCCGCGCCCAATGGTCAGGCTACTCCCTGGCAGCACAAGCGATCGCCAACAAGGAACTCGAACAGGCGCGAGCCGCAGTGTGGGACGGTGCAAACACTAACAACGAACTGTTGAATTTGAACCTGATCGGCTGGAGTTACAGCACCAACACGAAGGTTGGAACTGGCCGTTCGGTCGCCATGATGGATTTGCCCGTCAACAATGGGACAAACGGAGCGGTCTGGACCTCGAATTATGTGACGGTGCGCATGCTCAATGTGAACGGAAATGCGCAGGTGCAGGTGATGATGGTCCAAGTTGATACCGTCTGGCCCTTCAAATTTGGTGGGAAGCGGTGGTATACCAACTCCGTGGCTAACTACTATGCTCCCGATAACCGGGATCCCGACGAAATATGAACACCCCCCCTCTCCAAACGCATCGCATGTTCCGGGCATGCAAGAAATGGGTTCGAGGTTTCAACTTGGTCGAGTTGATGGTCGCGATGAGCGTGTTCAGTCTGGCCATCTTGGGCGTTTTCTACGCGCACATTTTCGGTTTGAAACAGGACCGGCTCATCGCCAGCAAGCTTGGTGCGAGCGATCAATCCCGCCGCGCGTTTGACATAATGGTTCGCGACATCCGCAGCGCAAAAATCTGGGCCATCGGCAATGGCAGCGGGACCACTTTCACGCCCATCAACAATGGATCAGCGCAGAGGGGCAACGCCCTGCAGTTGAGCCTGACGACCGATACCAACAAATACATTGTTTACTACTTCAACACGAATTCCTTTGAACTCCGACGCCGTCGCAGCGGTGTGTCCACCACCACACTTGTTTGCAGCTACCTCACCAACGCGATGTATTTTCAGGCCGAAAATCACCGGGGTAGCATCCAAACAGACCTAAGCCACAAGGGAGTCATCAACTGCTCGATGGAATTTGCCCAATACCAGTATCCCCTGACGCGAGTTGGTCAGGGCTATCTATACGACTATTACAAGATGAGTTTCAAGGTAACCCCACACGTTCCAGACGGCCCATGAAAACAAAACTTCCCCCCCGCTTGGAGTGTTCCGGTTACGCGCTCATGCTCGTCTTGATCCTGACTGCAGTCAGTATTGTCGTGCTCACGGGCACGTTGCGTCGCACCACCACCTCCACAAACCTCAACGATCGAAACAACGATTACGTTGCCAACCTCAATGCAGCTGAAGCCGCCGTCGAGAAGATTGCCGCAAAGGTGAAATTTGATTTTGAGAGGCAAGGCATGCCAACCGTGGCCGCGAACTTGAACATCTATCGCAACTACTATCCGAACGAAAACTCATACTGGGCCAGATACCAGTTCTCTGACGGTCAGGGAAACAACAACAAGACCTACTTTGCGTTCCTCAGCAATTACAGTGGGGCGCTCCCCTCGCAATATCCCGGCCTCTTCACCGCCAACAGCCCCGTCTATCGCGCTGTTTCAAACGTGAAAACGGTGAGCGGCTCCAGTGCCATTGGAGCCGTTCAAGAGGATTTCCTCCTCGCCTTGGTGCCCATCACCCAATACGCCATCTTTTACAATGGCCTGCTGGAATTTAGCACGTGCGCCACGATGATTGTAAACGGACGCGTCCATGCGAACGGGAACATCTACACTGGCACCGGCGCATCTTTGACCTTCAATGATACCGTTACGACGACGACAACCATCACCTCACCGGCTTGGAACGGTCAGGGGCCGAGCTGGAACAATAAGGGGACCTACAACGGCAGTCCCGGCAGCCGCACGAATGTACCTACGGTTTCCTTGTCAGTAGGCAATACAAACGTCCACGCGCTAATTGATATGCCGCCTGCCGGTGAAGACCCCATGTCCGTCCAAGGCTCGCGACGTCTGGCTAATCAGGCGCAAGTGGTCCTGTTAGTCAGCAACACCACCGTGACAGCCAAGATCCAAGCCCCATCGACCACGGGTAATGCGGGCGCCGACCCATCGCCAATCATTCTCTGGACCAACAACACACCCGCCGCGTTGGCTGCCATGTTCCCATTCGTCACAACGAACGTCTTTACGGATCAGCGGGAAAGCAAAGCCGTGCTGACCACGCAAATAGACCTGGGGAAATACAAAACATGGCTTTCGACCAACCTCGACGTCTTGTCGAAGTTCCCGGTTGGATCAGGCAACTACCCCACGATTCTGTTCGCTGCGGATAACCGCACCACGACCTCGTCGCAACTGACGGCCATTCGAATCACGAACGGTATTGCGCCCCCCCACAACGGTGGACTCGGTTTCTCGCTGGCGACTCCGAATCCGCTCTACGTCTGGGGTAACTACAATTGCACCAACTCCGCTCATCTGGGGACCACGAACACCTCTTCCACAGTCCCTTCTGCGTTGATGTCAGACGCTATAACAATCCTCTCTTCAAATTGGAAGGACTCTCAGAGCAGCGGATCGTATAATACCCGCACTGCGTCTTCAATTAATACGGTCAACGCCGCCTTGCTATCCGGCATCGTTCCCTCCACCGGCTCCAGTTCCTCGCAATTCAGCGGCGGGGTGCATAATTTCCCCCGACTGCTCGAGAACTGGAGCAGCTCCACGTTGTGGCTCAACACTTCGCTCATCAACCTCTACAACAGCACGAAGGCCACGGCTAAGTTCCAAAATCCTGGCGTCTATTACAATCCGCCAACCCGCAGATTCAGCTATGACTTGAATTTCAGGAATCCCGCGAAGCAACCTCCGGGCATTCCCACAGCTCTGGTGTTCATCCGCAACACTTATGCGATTCCACCCCCCAACACCGTCACCTACCATGTCGTTCCGTAATGCTTTCCTCTACTTTCGGGCTGTATCCTGCGGCGTCCTGCTTTCCGGAGCAGCCCTCCGTGCGCAGGATACGCAACCAGCAAGCGTCGAAGCTGCCCCACAGCAAGACGTGCAAACCGCACAAGGAGCGCCAGATGCCCCGGCCACTATTGCGGCACCCTTCACAGTCAGCATCCAAAACGGTGAGGCTATTGGTTCTGAGCAGGTCGTGCGGGTTACTCTAACCGCCGGCACCAACGAATTCGCATTTGTGGTGCCGCGTGGACTCAATCTGCGCGTGGACGCGTCCACCCCCGGCAAGATCACAATCTCCAAGAAGGATTGCAGCTATTTCGTGACTCTGCGCCTCCTTCAAGGCATGGGCGAGGCGGCATCCGCTTCATTGTTTCAAAATCTGGTTCTGAGCCAATACGAAGGCGCTTCCGGCCTTGAGGAGTCGAGCATGTCAGCCGACGGACAATCTGGCCCATCGTTTGATGCAAGCTGGTATGTCGCTGGCACGTCTACCCGGCGGACGGTTCGCGTCGCCTTTATTCCCACGCGTGCGGGAACGCTGGAGTGCAGCCTCATAGCGGACCCAAAAAAATCCTCGGAGGCTAAATCGGCCTTGAGCGCGGTGCTTCTGACGCTTCGCAGCAACAAGGCTGGCAAGCTGGAAAACTTGGCGTTGATGGACGAAAGCTGAAACGTCTGCCCGTCAGGACATCCGCAAGAAACTCACAACGGGAACCATGCAGGCGGTTAAATCCCCTGCCACAGCGGCTCTGGCCCTGGCATTAGCCCGTTTGCCAATGGTGTCACCACGAGATACGAGTTGATATCGGCACAGGCTCCAGATAAGTGATTTGTATGGCATGGCCAATATTCAGTTCAATCGCCAACAAAAAGTTGGATCAAATAGTGGCAGTGGACCTCGGATCCCGGGTTACCAAGGCAGTGCATATCCAACGCCGTGGAGATAAATTCTCCCTGCTCGGGTATGCGCTGCTTGACGCGCCCATCTCCGACAAAGGCACGTTGCCAGTCGATTTGTTGGGCGAACACCTCAGGTCAACCGTCCTGTCATTAAATGCGCGCGCCAAGTCAGTTGTGCTCGCCGTTGGAGCCGCAGATTGCCTGGTTCGCCATGTCGAGATGCCCGAGATGCCGATGG
>Ga0154020_10007464_pt1 | contig 12766 bp, 12 predicted proteins | sample Klosneuvirus_201_FD_109709 | JGI IMG/M metagenome (GOLD analysis project Ga0154020, IMG submission 109709) | Active sludge microbial communities from wastewater, Klosterneuburg, Austria - Klosneuvirus_20160825_MG | ecosystem: Engineered > WWTP > Aerobic digester > Activated sludge | place... | reverse complement strand
TGGTCGGCGGCGGAGCCGTGCTCGCGGGGGGGCTCGTCGTCGGTGTCCTCGCGCAGGGCACGTATAGCGACGCGAAGGACGTGTGCGGCGGCCTCCTGTGCGGTGATCCGGACGACTTCGCGCGCGGGCAGAAGCTCGTGGACAAAGCGCGGTCGCGCGGCAACCTCGCGACCGGCCTCACCATCGGCGGTGGTGTCCTCGCGGTGACGGGCCTCGTGCTGTGGCTGACAGCGCCGTCGAGCGGGGAACGCGCGATCGCGGTGACGCCGACGACGAACGGCGTGTCGGTCAGCGGTCGCTTCTAGTACCCGTGCATCTGCTGCGAGTACTGGTGCTGCGGCACCCACAGCGGATCGACGAAGGTCTGCGCGAGAACGACGGTGATGTTGTCGGTGCCGCCGTTGTTGTTCGCCGCGCGGATCAGGTTCTCCGCGACGACCTCGAGTGAATCGCCCGAGGTCATGATCTCGCGGATCATCCAATCGTCGACGAGATCGTTGAGACCGTCGCAGCACAGCAAGTAGATGTCGTTGTGCTCGGGCGCCATCGTGTTGTGCTCGATCTCGACGCTCGCATCGAGACCGACGGCGCGAATGATCACGTTCGAGGTCGCCGGGCCAAGCGTACCGATCAGGTCGGGACGATCCTGGTAGAGATTGCGCAGCGAGTGATCGCGCGTGAGCTGTTGGAGCTGACCGTGGCGCAACAGGTACCCACGCGAGTCACCGCAGTGACAGATGTGGACGAGGTTCTCTTCGAACCGCAGGCCGACCGCGGTCGTGCCCATGCCGTGACACGCTGGGTCCGTGAGCGAGCGCTGGAACACCGCCGCGTTCGCCGCCTTCATCGCCGCGACCAACGGATCCTGGCCCGGGGCGGGCAGCGGATCACCAGTCTTGAGCGAATGAACGATGGTGCGGATGGCGATGTCGGATGCGATCTGACCCGACGCATGACCACCCATGCCGTCGCACACGATGTAGACGCCCAGGAAGTCGTCGTAATACATCGCGTCTTCGTTCTGGGTGCGCTGTGCACCCACGTCGGTACGACCGACGGCGCGCAGCAAGAACCTCTCGACGGGAATCGGCCGCGAAATACCGTTGTCGATCACAGGCCACCTCCCCGCGAGCACACGAACATCGTCGGATCTACGGGACCGGACACGATGACCTTCCTCATTCGGTCACCCGTCGGTTGTACAGGCGGCCGCTGTTCGCGATGGCGACCCACGACTGGCGGATTTCGCTTCTCATGTCGTCCATGAGGTGAGCCACGTCCGGCGTGGCGACGGGCTCGAGATGAAAGCGCATGGCCATGAGCTCGTCGATCTGAGCGACGAGATCGACGAGGAGCGGCTCGGGGGCAGGGCGCTGCTCCATGTCCCAGTCGTCGTCCTTGGTCCGCGTGAAGTCGACGTCGAGACGATGCAGATCGCGAAGCAGCGCCTGCGGAGCGTTCTCGGCGAGCGCTTCGATGACGTAGTCGGGGCGCTCGTAGTTGCGCTCGTCGGAGAGCGTCGCGCGACTCTCGGCGTACGCCGAATCGAACGTGGTGAGCGTGACGGTCAGCGGGTCGATCGACGGCGCGAACTGGAACAGGTCGTCGCGTGGAACGTGTCGCTGTTCGATCCTCTCGACGAGCGCCTGATCGACGTCCGCGAGCAGCTTGCGGCGGCGTTCGCGAATCTCGGCAAACTCGTCATCGGGGTTCTCCTCGACCTCGACCTCGCCGGACTCGACCTGTGCGAAGGAGGGGAGACCGAACCAGCGCTCGAGTTGCGCCGCGGTCGCCGCGTCGACGAATTGGTCGAGCGGTTGATTCGGATCGCGCTCGACGAGCGCTTTGACCTTCGGGTCCTTTGGATCGTCGTCGGTCATCGTTACATCGTTTGGAGCACGATCACGTACGCGAGGACGCCGACACCAATGCCGACGACGAGCGATACGATCCAGAACAGCGCGCTGGCCCCTTGTTGCACGGGGCCGGTGTCTGCGGGTTGGAGCGGCTGACCCGTACGAGCGATCGAGACAACGCCATCGCTCGGCATGAGCGCGACGGTCTTCGCGGGACCTGGGCCCTGACCCATCTGCGGTCCACTCGCACCACCACTGGGCAGCGGTTGTCCGGGCTGCGGAAAGTTACCCGGCGCGAACTGTCCCTGCATGCCTGGCTGCATGCCGGGCGGGTACTGACCGCCCTGAGGAATCTGCGGAGCCATGCCGGCGACGATCGTCTTCTGATTCGGCTGCGACGCGTTGTATCCGCCACCGGGTTGGCCTTGCATACCGGCCTGACCCATCCCGCCGGGGACACCGGGCATGCCTTGCGGCATTCCGCCGGGGACGCCGCCCTGACCGAACGGGCTCGGCTGCGCGACCATCGTCTTCTGTGCTGCGTCGGCGGGGCGATAGCCGCCGGGTCCGGGCATCGTGCCACCCATGCCGCCGGGCTGCCCCATGTTGGGTTGACCCATGCCGGGCTGCCCCATACCGCCAGGAACGCCGGGCATTCCACCCTGCATTCCGGGCATTCCACCATGCATGCCGGGTTGCCCCATGCCGCCGGGGACGCCGGGCATTCCACCCTGCGGCATCATCGGCTGCGCACCACCGGCGATCATCGTCTTCGGCATTCCGCCGGCGCCGATCGACATGCCGCCTTGCGAGACCTCGGCGAACACTTGCTGGCAGTGCTGCATCATCTCGCCGGACGACTGGTACCGACGTCCCGGATCCTTCTCGAGTGCGCGGCGAACGATCTGCTGCACCGAATACGGGATCGAGTCCGGCATCGGCGGGATTTGTCCCTGCAGATGCATCTGGATCACCGTCATCGGGTTGTCGTCGTGGAACGGGACGTTGCCCGTGAGCATCTCGAACGCGAGGATGCCGAGTGCGTACAGATCGCTGCGCGCATCGAGCGGGAGGCCGCGGCCTTGCTCGGGCGACATGTACTGCGGCGTTCCGAACACGACGCCGGCCTGCGTCTTCATGCGATCGCCTTCGAGCAGCTTCGCGACGGAGAAGTCGAGGAGCTTCACGAAGTCGGGCGAGCCCGCCATGTTCAGCAGGAACACGTTATCGGGCTTGATGTCGCGATGGATGATGCCGATCGAGTGCGCTTCCGCGAGCGACGCGCAGCACTGGATCAGGATCTTCACGACGCGCTGCGGGGCGAGCGGGCCTTTCTGCAGCGCATCGCGGAGTGAAATTCCGTCGAGGAATTCCATCGTCATGAACAAGCGGCCATCGCTGGTCTGGCCGAAGTCGAACATGCGGATCGTGTTCGGATGCTGGAGACGCGAGCACGCTTTGGCTTCGTTATAGAAGCGCTGCACCCACGTCGGGTCAGACGCCATCTGCTGGTTGAGCATCTTCAGCGCGATGACGCGGTCGATCGAGATCTGGCGCGACTTGTAGACGACGCCCATCCCGCCCTCACCAACGCGCTGTTGGATCTCGTAGCGGCCATCGATGACCTTGCCGACGAATGGATCGTTCATGGAGGGCTGAGCTTGACCTTGTCGTTCTGCTTGATCTGGTCGGCGGTCAGTTTGACCTTACCGACGGTCGCTTGTTTGTCGACGCGAATGATCGTGACTTCACCGCCGGACAGCGGCTCGCCGGAGTCACCGCGCAGCACCTGCGCGCGCCACGACTTCGCGACACCCGAGCTCGAGCCCGCGCCGACGGTGATCACGATCTCGCCGCCCTGCGTCTCTTGCTTGAGGACGCGTGCGGTGACCGGATCGGCCTTCGCGTCGTCGCAGTTCGGGTTCTGCGGATCCGGCGCGGCGATGTTGCACTTCGGCCACTGCGACTTCTTGCACGAGGCCACCCGGCGATCCGGCGGGTTCGGGCACGGCATCGACTTCTGACACGCGGGGTTGTTGATGTCGGGCGGGTTCGGACACTTGTCCTTGCACGCGGGCCATCCGGGCGGTGCGCCGAACTCGGGGCAGACCGACGCGCACGCGAGGTTCTTCGGATCGAACGCGAGCGGATCGCACGGAACGAGCGGCGTCGGAACTTCGGCGAGGCGCGGCGGCTCGGCGATCTCGACCTTCGACCAGTCGACGCCGGTGTTCGCGGCGGCTTCCTTGAACTCGACGGTGAGCTTGTAGGCGCCCGCATCGCCGCGGTTCACCGCGTACACGCGGATGAAGTACTTGCCCTTCGCCTTCTCGATCGTCGCGTTCTTGGTGCGACCGCGGGCGCGCTTCTTGTTCGACTTCGACGACGAGACGAGCGGAGTGTTCCACTCGTCGAACACGTCGAACGCGAGCTGCAGATTCGGGCGCGGCGTGGTCCACGCGAGCTTGATGTCGAGCGTTCCCTGCTGCTTCTCGGGGATCTCGATCACCTTCCAGTCGACGCGATCACCACCTGGATAGGTGACGATGCCGCGCGCTTTGGCTTCGCCGTTCTCGAGCACCAATTCCTTGGCACCCTTTTGCTTCGCGTCCGGGCCGCTCGACTTGTCCTGCGCCACGTTGTGAGCGCACGACACGAGCATCGTGACGCCAAGAAACGCCACCGCTAACGCGGGGCGCCCCACCAATTTCCCGAGCATCTTTGGAGTTTTGCCCAGGCTGCGAGGCCGCGCAATAGGCGCGGTGCACTACGGAAGAAGCTACGGAGACAGCGTGACGCTCGAGCCGCCGGCCTTGATCTGGTCGGGGGTCGCAGCGACGGTCGCCGTACACGTGCGCGGATTACATGCTCCGACGCTGAAGGTGCCGTTGACTCCCGCGATCTTGCCCTTCCACCCCGCCGCCACACCGAAGTCGGTGCCGATCCCGATCGTGATCTGCGCGTTCGAACCCGACACGGCGATGTTCAAGATGCGCGCGGTCTTCGTCGTACCGGCCGGCACGTCGGGCTTCTTCTCGACGGGCGGCGGCTTGGGTCCGCGGGGCCCCTTCTTGATCACCACCTGCTGCGTCGTCGGCGGCTTGTACGACGCCGGCGTGTCGTCTTTGATCGCGACGGCCGGCAGCGGCGGCGTGAACGCGACCTGCTGCGGGAAGTCGCTCTTGTACTCCGTGCCCGCACCGGACCGCTTGTAGGTCGCGCGGACGACAAAGTCGCCGCTGTCCATTCGGCCCTGCAGATAGAGGTGCAGGAGGTACTTGCCCGCCGGCAGATCGTACAGCGTCCGTGTCTTCGCGAGCTCGCCGACGTCCTCCTCCTCGGAGTCCGCCTTGCTGATCACGCGATTGCCGGGATCGAGGATCTCCATCGCCATGTCGAAGTCCTCGTTGACCGAGTCTCCCGGCGGCGTGATCTCGAGCTTGAGCGTGAGCTCACCCGGCGACGGGAGATCGAGCATGAACCACTTCGCGCGACGCATGTCCGGATACGACAGCTCGCCCTCGGCCTTCGCCTCGTTCTTGTCGTCCCAGTTGAGCTTCTTCGCGTTCTTCCAAGGTTTGACCTTGTCGCTCTTGTAGCCGCCGTGCGCTGGGATCTGAGGACCACCACACGCCGCCACCATGAATGACGAGACCACCGTTGCGAGGACAATGCGCCGCATGCCGGAACACTAGCACGGGCTAGCCAGCGACTGCCCGCGGTGGCATATCCACGGCGTGCGCGTTCTCGTGATCGTCGCGATGTTCGCCGCGGCTGGGTGCTCCGATCCGACGGGCGGCTCCGACGACGGCGCGACGGTCTACGACTCGGTCTGCGCGGCGTGTCACGGACGTGCGGGCAAGCCGAGCGAGCAGATGGTGCAGCAGCTCAACGTGCGCGATCTGACCGCACCCGATCTGCGCGCGAAGGCGACACCGGAGCTCGTCGAGCATCAAGTGCGCACCGGCTCGACCAACAAGCTGATGCCGTCGTTTCAAGGCGCCCTCAGCGAGGCGCAGATCAAAGCGGTCAGCGCGTACGTCGCGAGTCCGGCGTTCCTCGAGCGCAGCGGGCGCTGACGTTTTCGTCGACCTCGCACTATTCGCCGGCGAGCGTTCGCGCGAGCTCGTCGTGCACGGCGGCGTGATCGTCGTCGTGCATGCGCAGTACGTCGAACGCGCGCAGTCTTCCGAGCGCCCACACGGCGTGCTCGCGCACCAGCGGTGACTTCTCGCGGAGGAGCGCGACGAGTGGTGCGATCGCCGCCGCGTCGCCCGTGTTGCCGAGCGCGACGGCGATGTTGCGCAGCAGCACCTCGCGCGGAACGCGACGCAGCGCCGTGCGCTTGACGAACTGCCGCAGCTGGTTCGCACCCTTTTGCGCGAGCACGACGAGATCGGGCAACGCGTGCTCGCCCGTTCGCGGGGTCAGCAGCGGATCGTGTGCCTCTCCCTCGCCGGCGTTGAACGGACAGACTTCCTGGCACACGTCGCAGCCGAACACCCACGTACCCACGCTCGCGCGCAGCTCGCGCGGAATCGACGCGTGGTTCTCGATCGTCAGGTACGAGATGCATCGCCGCGCATCGAGGATGTACGCGTCGACGAACGCGTTCGTCGGGCACGCATCGAGACACGCGCGACAGCTGCCGCACCGCGGCTTCACGGGCTCGCTGGGCGCGGTCGGTGCGAGCTCGGCATCGACGAGCAATTCGCCGAGCACGATGTAGCTGCCCGCGCCCGGCGCGATCAGCATCGTGTTCTTCGCGATGAACCCGAGGCCGCCGCGCTCGGCCCACTCGCGTTCCATGATCGGGGCGCTGTCGACGCACGGCCGCGACGCGACCGGCGTGCCGAGCTCGGCGGCGAGGCGATCGGCGAGGAGCACGAGCTTGTCGCGTATGACGAGGTGGTAGTCCTCGCCGCGCGCATAGCGGGCGATCCGCCCGCGAAGTCGGGCGAGCGGGACATCGGGCGCGTGGGGCGCGTGAGCGAACGACGGATCGCGCTTGTCGTAGGCGAGGGCAACGACAACGAGCGCGCGTGCTGTGTCGAGAAGCGACCGAAGGTCCGCGCGTGGTCCCACGTGTTCCGGGGCCGCCAAGTAGGACATCGAGCCGTGCCGGTCGTCGTCGATCCACGATCGATAGAGCTCGTGGCGGCGTGGTGCTTCGATCGGGATGATCGCCACGCGGACGAAGCCGAGGTCGCGCGCTATCGCGATCAGGTCTGTCATCGTGTCTCGCGCATGGCCGTCGGGCCTTCTCCCAGAAACTCGCCACAGAGAAGGGGAGGACACAGAGGCCTATTTTTGATCGAAGTTTCGTACCCGAACCGCGTGAAGGCGATGTTGCCTTCCCACGAGGCGCGCCGAAAAGGTCCTCTGTGTCCTCCCCTTGTCTGTGGCGAGTTTTCTGGGGAGCGAACCTGGGGCGTCACGGCACGATGCGTGCGACGTCGATCGTACCGTCGTCGACAGCGCCCTCTCGATCGTCATCATCGGGCACGCCAGCGAACTGAACCGCGTCATATGGAACAGAGCAATCACGCTCGCGAGGCTGCGGATACGTGATCTGTTTCCCCCGATACGTCGTAACGACGACTTCGCGCTCGTCGAGCGAATCGATATACGACGGCACCAGCGGCACCTTGCCGTGACCACCGGGCGCGTCGAGGACGAGCATCGGGACGGCCATCGAATTCATCCAGCCGCGGAGCGATCGATACAGCTCCATCGCGGTCTCGACCGGCGTGCGCAGGTGATCGGTGCCGAGCACGGTGTCGCCCTGGAACAAGTAGTAGGGCCGCACGCGCGAGCGGAGCAGGCCGCGCATCAGCGCGCGAAGCGACCGCGTCGACGAGTTCACGCCGCGCAACAGCACGGTCTGGTTGCCGACGGGGATGCCCGCGTCGACGAGGCGCTCGCACGCAGCGCGCGCTTCGGGGGTGAGCTCCTTGATGTGATTGAAGTGCGTGTTGATGAACAGCGGGTGGTGCTTGCGCAGTGCGCCGACGAGCTCCGCGTCGATGCGCATCGGGCACACGACAGGCAGGCGCGTGCCGATGCGGATCGTCTCGACGTGCGGAATCGCGCGAAGGCGGCCGAGCAGGTAATCGAGGCGGCGCGTGGACAGGAGTAGCGGATCGCCGCCGGACATGAGGACGTCGCGGATGCGCGGCGTGCGTGCGATGTACGCGAGGCCGGCTTCGAGGTCGTGCGTGGTCGGTGGTTCGTCACCGCCGACAAGGCGGCGGCGATTGCAGTGGCGGCAGTAGATGCCGCACCGATCGACGACGAGGAACAAGCAGCGGTCGGGGTACTTGTGCACGACCGACGGCGCCGGCATGTGCGAGTCCTCGCCGAGTGGATCGCGGAGCTCCTCGGGGCGGATGTCCGCTTCGGACGGATGCGGGATGGCCTGCATGCGGATCGGGCACGCGGCGTGTGCCGGATCCATCAGCGACGCGTAGTACGGCGTGAGGCCTACACGGAACAGCGAGGCCGACGCGGCGAGACCGGCGCGCTCGTCGGCGGACAGCGGGAGGACGCGCGCGAGATCGTCGGCGGACGTCAGCATGTGTCCGAGCTGCCAGCGCCAGTCGTTCCACTGCGCATCCGTGATATCGGCACGCCGGACGCTCGAGGGTTCGAGCGGGGCCGGGGTGTCGTGCGCGACGGCGAGAGAAGGTAGGCGGATCACGAACGCTTGCGCCACGTAGCATGCTGCGCGCGCGCACGCTCGAGGACGACGAGTAGTCCCTCGGTCAGCGGCAACTTCAGGAGCTCGTCGGGCGGCACGAAGCGCGCGGCGGAGGCGTCGCTGCCCGCAACGGGCGTGAACCGGCCGTCGGGGCCCGAGATCACGCGCGCGAGATAATCGAGGATCACGTAGTGGAAGTCGTCGCCCATGCGCTCGACCACGCAGGACAACGGGCCGACTTCGACGACGAGTCCCGTCTCCTCGCGGACCTCGCGGGCCACGGCCTGCGCGAGGGTTTCGGTGTCTTCGAGCCGGCCACCGGGGACGCTCCATTGACCGGCGCCCGGCGGGTTCGCGCGCTCGACGAGGAGAACGCGACCTTCGGGATCGAACACGATCGCTGCAACGGCGACGACCGGCGTCATGCGGACACCTTACCGCGGGATTTGGCCTTCGGTGCGGGTTTGATCACCGTGGGCGTCGCGCTCGGACAGATGGGTGCGAGAGCGCACTGATTGCAGTCCGGTTGCTTCGCGAAGCACACCCGCCGGCCGAGCCAGATCACGCGGTGCGCGAAGTCGGTCCATTGATCCTGGGGGAGGAGAGCCATGAGATCGGCTTCGATCTTCACCGGGTCTTCTTCGCGGGTCAGGCCGAGCCGCGCGGCGACGCGGGTGACGTGCGTGTCGACGATGACGCCGACGTTCTGTTCGAACACGCTGCCGAGAACGACGTTCGCGGTCTTGCGCGCGATGCCCGGAAGCTCGACGAGCTCGGCCATCGTTTTCGGGATCTCGCCGCCATGCTTCTCGACGACCTTCTTCGCCATGCCGATGATCGACTTCGCCTTCGCGCGATAGAAGCCGGACTTGAAGATCATCGGCTCGAGCTCGGCGGGATCGGCCGCGGCGAGAGAGGTCGCGTTCGGGTACTTCGCGAACAGCGCGGGCGTGAGCGTGTTGATCATCTTGTCGGTCGATTGCGCCGATAGGATGGTCGCGACGACGAGCTCGTACGCGTTTCGATGATCGAGCTCGACGTGCGCATCGGGGTAGAGGCTCGCGAGCCTCGCTGCGACATCCGCCGCATGCGCCGACGTCTGGTGCTTTCCCGCGGCGCGCGGCCGCGGCGGTGTGCTATTTCGGGTGCGAGATCCCATGCTCCGCGCGCAACGTATCACCTTCCTCGCCGTGCTCGTGCTGGTCGCCGTATCGCTGACCGGGTGCAAGAACAAGAAGGAGATCCACGACGCGAAGCACTCGCTCTACAACACGGACTTCGCCATCGTGTTCAGCGCCGCGCTCGAAGCGACGCGCGATCTGTACTCGCGGCTCGACGACTATCCGGGCACCGGAACGATCAAGACGGCGTGGCACGCCGTGTCGTCGTCGTCGGATTCGCAGGACGTGTCGAACCAGGGCACGGTGTCCGCGCAGAACACGATGAGCTCGCCCGCCGCATCGGCGGGTGGCATGCCGACGCGCCTCGCATACAAGCGCCAGTACATCCGCTTCGACATCAGCGTCACCGGCGGTCGGCCGTGGCGCGTGAAGGTCGTGGGTCACGCCGCCGAGTGGGACGCCGGCAACGCGATGCCGACGGAGCTGCGCGGCATGGCTCGCCCCCCGTGGCTCGAGGGCCGTATCGAAGGTCTGCAGGTCGCGATCTATCGCAAGATCAAAGCGTACGCAGTACCGATGCCGCCCGAGGTCGAGGTGGTCAAGGACGAACCGCAGATGCCGACGACGGATCCGTCGACGTTCAAGAACGTACCGCCGCTCGTCGCGAAGCGGCTCGCGTTTATCAAGGACGCGCTCGGTCGCCGCGACTACGCAGCGCTGCGCACGGTCGTCTCGGACAACGTGGTGTGGAGTCTGGGCGGTACACCAGGGGCCGAGACCGCGATGGCGATGTGGCAAGCGGATCCCGAGACGCTCGATGCGATGGCCGCAACGATCAACGGCGGCTGCGGCACCACCGATCAAAAGACGCTGTGCCCACCGGGGCCGCCCACGTCCGGTGCGTGGCAGCTCGAGTTATCGCTCGAAGGCGACAGCTGGAAGGTCAGCTCGTTCGTCAAGAACGAGTAGCCCGAGGCAAGGCCTCCGCCGCGGCGTGATGGCGCTGACGATGAAGCTCGTGCTGCCTACATCGAAAACGACATCGAATCGATCGTCGCCGTGCAGCCACCCGGCATGACGTCGCCGTTCACGCCGACCTCGACGAACGACAGATCCGACACGGTGCCGATCGGCGGCTGCGTGCTCGTCAGCGTCACCGATCCCGCGGTAGCGAAGTAGAACTTCGACGGGCCCTGCATCGTGACGATGTCCGCGATGATGTTCACGCACAGTCCGCACGTCGGTGACGACGCATCGGCTCCGGTGATCGGGAACGTACCGTTCGCGAGTCCGCCCGTGAACGCGCCTTTTCCGGTGTTGAGCTTGATGAAGAACGAGTCGCGCGGTGGTCCCGGATCGAGGACCACGGTCAGCGTCGCGGGGCCCTGTGCTGTGGTTCCGGTCTTCGCGCCGAGCGCGCCGTAGTTGCCGGTGATCAGGCAACGCGCCGTGTCGTATGCATCGTTGCCGCTCGGCGCGTCGACGGCGGCGGTCCCGCCATCGTCACCGCACGCGGTCAGTAGAATTGCTACGAGGAGGATCCGCATGCAGCGATGTTCTCACGAGCCGCGCTCGATGACGATCAAGCAGTTCGAGTCCGGCAGATCGACGGGCTGATCGTGTTCGTCGGTCAGCCGGATCTTCCCGGCGAGGTTGTCGCGATAGCCGGGCTGCAGATAGCTGCGCAACGGATTATCGACCACACGCGCAGTGGGACCGCACCACGCGAGCAGTGTCTGCACGTACTCGTCGTACGGGAGGATGCCGTAGAGCTCGCGCACCTCGTACGGGAAGCTCGCCGCGCCCCACGTATACGTGTAGAGGAACTCCATCGCATCCGGCGCGCTCATCTCGATCCGTGTCGGCGATAGATCGGTGTACGTGATGCGACGGCCCTCGAACTGCGCGCAGTACAACTCGAGCGTCGGGCGCATGTCGGGCGCGATCATCTCGATGCGCCGCGTGCCCGGCGGCGGCATCACGCCATCACGGATGACGATGCGCCCCCCCGGCCGCAGCACCGCGTACGCCGCTCTCACCACGGCCTCGACGCTGGCGAGCTGGAACCTCGGCTCCGAGTACGAGTAGACCTCGTGAAGGATCGAGCAGAACACCACGGTGTCCGCTGCGGGTACGAGCGTCGCGAGATCCTCGGCGGCCCCGAGCACCACGCGCCAGCGCGCGCGCGTCGACTTCGCACGTCCTTCGAGCGCGGCGATGACTTCGCGCGAGAGGTCCACGCCGATGATCTCGCTGTCGCCGAACCGTTGCTCGAGGAGATCGAGCACCACGCCGCCGCCGGGGCCGATCTCGACGATCGTGCCGGGTGTCACGAAGTCCAGCATGCGCTGCTTGTCGCTCTTCGCCGCGTTCATCGTGGCGAGGTAGTTCGCTTCGTTCGCCACGCGATCGAACTCGTCTTTGCGCAGGCCGTACAGATCGCACAGCGCCTTGAGCATCGTGTGATAGGCGACCTGCGAGCGCGTCTCGTACACGCCGAGCAGCGTGACGAGCGCGGCGCTCTCGTCGGTGTCCGAGTAGTCCACGACGATGGTGTCGAGGTCGGTCGGGTGTCCGAGCCGCGCGCTGAGCGTGCCGAGCGGCCCCAGACTCGCGCCGCCCGTGACGAGCGTACGGATCGGCGTGCTCGCGATCGCGGCTTCGACCAAGCGCAGGCGATAGCGCACCGCGCTCGAATCCCCGCGCAGCCGAGCGACGAGCGGACGCAGCTGCGCGTGCCACATGCGCGTGACATCGACGCCGATCGTGCGCGCAGCACCGACCGCGGCCGCGAGCACGCCGAGCTGCGCCGACGGCGACAGCCCGCTCGTCGCCGACTCGCAATACCAGAGCTGACACGTGGCGAGCGCGGGCAGCAGCGCCGCGAGCTCTTGATCGCCGACGGCATTCACCGCCGCGTCGACCGCGCTCGCGGGCTCGCCGGCTGCTTGTCGTCCCGCACGCAACGCACGGAGCCGATGCGCGAGCCAGGTGCGATCCGGTGACGGCGCCGCGGCCGCGAGCGCGCGCAGGGGATCCGGTGCGCTGCACACCACGCCGAGTTGCGCGCGCACGTGCGCGAGCTTCTC
>Ga0154020_10007463_pt1 | contig 12766 bp, 9 predicted proteins | sample Klosneuvirus_201_FD_109709 | JGI IMG/M metagenome (GOLD analysis project Ga0154020, IMG submission 109709) | Active sludge microbial communities from wastewater, Klosterneuburg, Austria - Klosneuvirus_20160825_MG | ecosystem: Engineered > WWTP > Aerobic digester > Activated sludge | place... | reverse complement strand
TGGTTTGGAAGATGGTGACAAACGTGAAGCAGTTAAATATTTATTCAGACCTTTAGATGTTTTTAATTATAAGCAGATGAAACTATTTATTCATGGTGAAAAGGATCTTGACGGTACTTTAGGTTCAAGTTCTATTGCTTATTCTGATACATTAAACGGAACATATCAATATTCATCTGAAGTTTATTTTAGATTCGGTGGTGATACAAATAACTATTACGAATATAGACAGCCAGTACTTCCTGATTGGAATGAAGTTTCAATAAATTTTGATGACCTGACTGCATTGAAACAGGCAAGAAGTGATAGTCTTATAAACGTACCATTTAGACTTCCGGTTGAGGGAGCGCCACCTGGCCATTTTTATGTTATAAAAGGTAATCCGACATTAACTACTGTAAAATTTTTATCAGTAGGTGTTGTAAACCTTAACTCACAATTTAATCCGGGCGCCCTATCAGGAGAAGTATGGGTTAACGAATTACGCGTTGTTGGTGCAGATGATTCACCCGGCTGGGCTTATAGTTTATCAACTTCTGTTAAACTTGCAGACTTTGCAACTGTTTCATTTAATCTTAGTGAAAAAAATCCTTATTTCCATAGATTATCAGATAGATTTGGCAGCAGAGTTGAGCAGCGCAATTGGTCTATATCAACAGATGTAAACCTTTTAAAGTTGGTTCCATTAAATCTTCCTGAAAGTAATTTACGATTAAACTACTCTCACACTGAAAGTATTGGTAAACCATTATATATACCCGGAAGTGATGTTAAAGTAGACAACGCTGTAGAAAATCAACAAGTATTATATGCTAATGATACAACTGGAACTGTAAAATCTCCCGAATTATTAAGAGAGGAAACTGAAACAGAAAGTATTTCAGATTCTTGGTCGGCATCAGGTATTAAAATAAAAATTCCAACAAAGTGGTGGCTAATAAGAGATACATTTAATGCTTTAACCATGGGCTTTAACTATAATTCAGCTTTTAGTCGTGGTCCCACAGTTTTATCCAATAAAAGTTGGATATGGAACGCAAATTTAAATTACGGATTATCACTAAGTCCTGATTATTACTTTAACCCAATTGATATCCCGGTTATAGGTTTGTTTTTTGGACTCTTTAAAGATTACAGTGGAACAAAAATCTATTTTACTCCGCAAAATTTTTCATTAGCAATTACAGCAAAGAGAAATGCTGCAACAAACATTACTCGTGCAAGAAATAATTCGCCTTCCAGCGAAGTTTCTTCAAGAGATTTTACAACTTCACGTGGATTTAATTTTACCTGGAAACTTACTGAGGGTGGATTCCTGAATTTAACAACAAGTTATGCTTTAAATATTAGTTCATCACTTGCATACTTAGAAACATACGGTGATTCTGCTGCAACACCACGACCTGAAAGTGATATATGGAATGATATTATAAATGGTGCAGGATTTGGTAGAGACAATCGCTATCAGCAAAATTTTGATATCCGAACTGCTCCAAAACTTCCATCATTTTTAGATATGAATAAATATTTTACTTTAACAGCCTCTTATGGAGTAAGTTATCAATGGAATTATGATTTCCGTCAGGAAATTGTTGGTAGAAGTGCAGGATTCAGTAACAAAGCTACAATTGGATTGACTATGAGATGGAAATCTTTATTCGATCCATTCTTTAAAGAGGATGTTCCAAAAAATAATTTAGTTGGAAAAGAAATAATTTTAAATAAAGAACCAGAAAAACCTCAGTACGATTCACTTGGAAATCTTATTGCAGTTGTGGATTCGGCTGCAATGATGGACTCGCTTTTAATTGATGCAAATAAACCTTCAATGGTATCAAGGGCATTAGGTTTTCTTGTTGCTGCAGCTAAATATGTATTCTTAGATTATGAAATGATATCATTCAACTTTAGTAACGATAACACTCTCTCTAAATCAGGGTTGCAAGCAGAGGGAACTGGTTTCCGCAATTTCTGGGGACTATTTTACGATGATAATGCTGGTCCAACAAGAGGTTTTATGTTAGGTATAAGTGGTGATGCCGGGCCGCGTGCAACTTCAGGAACCTCAAATCTTAGTGATGTTTATTCACAAAAAAATAGTTTTGATTTTAAAACTTCGCGACCATTATGGGAGGGCGCTAAAATAGATATTAATTGGAAGAGCGGCTGGTCTGTAAATAAAAACTCAACCATTCAGGTTCAAGATGATGGAAGTGTATTTGTTTCAAGTATTTCATCAACCGGAACATTAAACCGTTCATTCTTAACCATCCCTCCAGTATTATTTTTGAAAGTTTTTAATAGTGGAATTAATCAAGTTGCAGAACTTTATAACCCTGCAGATCCAAATTCTAATCTATCACAAGCATTTATAGATGGATTTGAAAGTATTCCATTTTTAGCAAACCTGGGATTCCTTGAAGAATTTGGTAATTATATTCCACGAGCTAACTGGCGAATTACATGGGATGGTCTGGAAAAATTACCATTCTTAAAATCTTTAGCTGATAGAATATCATTGGATCATTCATATTCATCTACATACACAGAAGGCTGGAAACTTAGTCGTGAAGGTGACGAAGAAATTCAAGTCCAGAAAATTGAATATGGTTTTGCACCACTACTAGGTTTGAATCTTACATTCGGCCAGCTGTGGGGCGGAAATCTTACTGGTAATTTAAAGTATTCCACCAGAAGCGCTTTTGATCTTGGAATAACAACAAGTAACATCACGGAAAATTTTTCTAAGGATATCGGTTTTACTCTTCAATTTTCAAAATCCGGATTTGAGCTTCCATTGTTCGGAGTTTCTCTTAAAAATGACATTGAATTTAGTTTAGCATATTCAAGTACTAGAAGTGCTTCAATTAGGTATGATATGAATAAATTTACTGAAGAAGGCACACCGCAGGATGGAACTACAAGAGTAACAATTGAGCCTCGCATTAAATATACCATCAGTGCAAAAGTTACTTTATCCATTTTCTATAAACGTTCTACTGTTGAGCCGGAAGGTGCTTCCAGAATTCCGCCAACCACAACAAATGAGGCAGGTTTGGATGTTAACATCTCGATCAATTAATTATTTTTGATTAAGATTTATAATTATTCTTGCGTTTAGATGAATTATTAAAAAAGGTTTTGTGATTATGGATAGAAAAAAGATTCTTTGGGTAGATGATGAAATTGAACTTTTAAGATCTCATATCATTTTCCTTTCGGAAAAAGGTTACGAAGTTGATACCGTTACAAACGGTGAAGACGCAATTACATCCGTTAAAGAAAATACATATGATTTAATTTTTCTTGATGAGATGATGGCGGGAATGGGCGGACTTGAAACTCTGGGACAAATAAAAAATATAAATAATTCTATCCCTGTCGTAATGATTACGAAATCAGAAGAAGAAACTCTAATGAATGAAGCAATCGGTGGAAAGATTGCCGATTATTTGACTAAGCCCGTTAATCCCAGCCAAGTTCTTCTTGTTTGCAAAAAAATTCTTGAAGGGAAAAAAATTTCCGGACAATACGCTGCCAAAGATTATTTGCAGGATTTTAACCAGATAACACAGGCACTTAGTTCAAATCTGGATTTTACAGAGTGGATAAATATTTATCAAAAATTAGTTAATTGGTCAATTGAACTTGATCTGCATCGTGAAATAGGTTTAGAGCAATCCCTGAATGATCAGTATAAAGAAGCCAATAAAGAGTTTTCAAAATTTGTTGAAAAAAATTACATATCATGGCTTAGTGACAATGCTAAACATGATGCCCCAAACCTCTCACCGCAGATAACTGAAAAATATGTACTTAATCATTTACGAGATGAAGGCAAATCTGTTTTTTATTTTGTGCTTGATTGTCTGCGTCTTGATCAATGGCTGGTAATGGAAAAACATCTTACCGATTTATTTAAGATAGAAAAAGATTATTATTATTCCATTCTACCTACAGCAACACCTTATGCAAGAAACTCTTTGTTTGCAGGATTATATCCATCTGAAATTGAAAAAAATTATCCAGACTTATGGATATCCGGCAATGATGATGAGAACAGCATGAATAAATATGAAAAGGAATTGCTGCAGCTTTTGTTAGAAAGAAAAAGGATAAAACTGCGTAATGATCTTAAGTATATAAAAATCATTGATCCTGAAGTTGGAAGAAACTTTGAACAGAATATTCACTCATACCAGAACACGCATCTAACAGCAGTAGTTGTAAATTTTTTAGATATGATTGCTCATGGCAGATCTGATTCTGATATTTTAAAGGAAATTGCTCCTGGTGAACCAGCATACAGATCATTAACAAATAGCTGGTTTAGTCATTCATCTTTGTTAAATATTTTTACCACACTTTCTAAAATGAAGAATGTGAAAATAGTAGTTACAACCGATCATGGTAGTATACGATGTATGCGAGGGGCTAAAGTGCTTGGAGATAGGGAAGCATCAACCAATTTAAGATTTAAGTACGGAAGAAATCTTAAAGTTGATGAAAAACATGCAATTTATGTTAAGCACTCCAGTGACTATAAACTTCCTAAACGCGGTGTTACAATTAATTATATCATAGCAAAAGAAGATTATTATTTTGTTTATCCAACTGATTATCATAAGTTTTTAACTCATTATAAGGATACATTCCAGCATGGCGGAATATCTATGGAAGAAATGATTCTGCCTATCATTACTATGGAGCCAAAGTAAAAGATGTCTTTTCCATATTCACGTAAAAGTAAATCTGAAGTAGATACTGTTTTAATTGCTGATGATTTCTCATCAAAATTAAAAAACGGAATGATAATAATTCTAAATGGCGATCTTGGTGCCGGAAAAACTTTTTTTATTAAACATGTTTTACAGAAGTTTGGAATAAATAACACTAACAGCCCAACTTTTGCAATTGTAAATGAATATATGGGTGATAAAGTCTTTTATCATTTTGATTTTTACAGAATAAATAAAGAAACTGAATTACACGATATAGGCATTGAAGATTATTTTAATGATGAACAATCGATTATTTTTATTGAGTGGGGAAATTTATTTCCACATGTGCTTCCAAAGAAACGAATCGAGATAAACATAAGTTATATAAATGATAATGAGAGAGAGTTTAATTTTATAGAATATGAATAATATTTTTCCTCTACTGGCAATTGAAACTTCAGATAGTCTCTGCGGAGCCTGCATTTATTTTGATGATGATAAATATTTCTCATCAAGGCTGATGCTTAAACATTCTCATGCAGAAAAATTATTTAATGTTATAGAAAGCACCCTAAATCTAGCTTCAATTTCTCAAAGTGAAATAAAAGCTGTAGCCGTATCCAGCGGACCAGGGTCTTTTACAGGATTGAGAATCGGGATGTCTGCTGCTAAAGGAATAGCTCAGTCTTTGTCAATTCCAATTATTCCTGTTCCAACTTTTGAAGCATTGGCGTATCAGATTTCAACTATTCTTCCTGATAAATCATTATTTATAATTTCAAATAAAGTAGGAAGAGATGAGCTATATTTTGCAAAGTTTCAAATTATGGGTAATAATTATATATTTAAGGAAGAATTAAAAATTGTACCTCTTGTAGAATTAAAAACACTCATAAATGAGGTACCTGTTTTTGGAAATGTTTTCGGATTTGATACTGAGAAATCTTCTAAAATGAAGAATCTCTCTGCACCGGATCCGGAATTTATCGCCAAATGGGCGGCAAAATTTGGATCAGATAAAGCAGTTAGTGAAATAGATTTTGTTGAACCCAATTACGTAAAAGATTTTATTGTTAAGGAGAAAAAAAATGATTAAAAATATTTTAATACTTTTTCTTATGAGCACAATTTCTGTGTTACCTCAAATGCTTGGGCCAAAGGTTGCTGTGCAGCAGCTTGATCATGATTTCGGAAATATTAATGAAGGCGATATTGTTAAACATACTTATGTTATTTCAAATAATGGTGGTGATGTCTTAAAGATTTTGGACGTAAGAGCTTCCTGTGGATGCACTGCAGCAAGTCCTGATAAAAAGGAATTAAAACCAGGTGAATCAACAAATCTTGAGGTTTCCTTTAATTCCAAAGGTAGAAAAGGGCCACAGAACAAAACTGTAACAGTTACAACAAATGATCCCGAAAAACCCAGCATTTCACTTACCTTCAAATGTAATATCATTGTTAAAGAAACTGTAAAGACTAATGTTGGCGCAGTTATATTTTTACCTGAAACTCAACACGATTTTGGTAAAGTAACAGAAGGTAAAAAAGTAGAGTACACATTTAAGTTTGAGAACAAAGGAACCGAATCACTAATCATTAAAGATGTAAAAACATCTTGTGGTTGCACGGCTGCTGTAGTTAGTGATAATTCAATTAAACCTGGTCAGGTTGGATCAATTAAAGTTGATTTCGATACTAAAAACCGTTCAGGTCGAAATAGTAAATCAATTACTATTGTTTCTAATGACACGAAGGAACCTAACAAAGTAATAACAATTTATGCAGATGTGCAGAAGAATTAATTATGCCTTGGTTTAAAAGATCGAAACAAAATATTGCTGATAGTACTCAGCAAAAAGAGTTACCCGCTGGTTTGTGGGATAAATGTCCTACTTGCGGAGAAATAATTCACAAAAAACAACTTGAATTAAATTTGTGGACTTGTTTAAAATGCGATCATCATTTTCGTATAAGTAGTTTGGAATATGTTTCATTTCTTTTTGATAAAAATTCATTTAAAGAAATGGATAAGAAAATGCGCTCCGCTGATCCACTTGAGTTTACCGATACAAAAAAATATGCAGATAGAATCACATCCACAATTAAAAAGTTAGATTTAAATGATGCAGTAAGAACAGGAACCGGTAAGATTGATGGCCGGGAAGTAGCATTTGCTTGTATGGATTTTCAATTTATTGGTGGTTCAATGGGTTCAGTTGTTGGCGAAAAAATTGCAAGAGCAGCTGACAAAGCTTATAAAAGTAAAATTCCATTAATTGTAATTTCATCCAGCGGCGGTGCAAGAATGATGGAAGGTGCATACTCACTTATGCAGATGGCAAAGACCAGTGCCCGTTTGGCTAGACTGGCTGAAGCAAAAATCCCATATATTTCTATTCTTACAGATCCGACAACCGGTGGAACTACTGCAAGTTATGCCATGCTGGGAGATATTAATATTGCAGAACCAAAAGCATTAATTGGATTTGCCGGACCTCGAGTTATTAAACAAACTATAGGTAAGGATTTACCTGAAGGGTTTCAAAGATCTGAATTTTTAGTTGAACATGGTTTTGTGGATTTTATTTCGCATCGAAAAGAACTAAGAAATAATCTATCTAGAGTACTGGAATTATTATCCTAATAATTCCAGTACTTTGGAAAATTATTATCCGAGACTAACATCTCCATAATGAATTTTCTCAATCCCATCTTTGGTTTTTAGAAGTAAAAATCCTTCTTCGTCGATATCATAGAATATTCCAAATTTTTCAGAATCATTTTCAACGATGGAAATTCTTTCACCAATCATTTTGCACTTTGATTTCCAATCATTAATAACTTCAGATTTATTTTTCTTTATCATTTCCAAAAGTAACTCAAAGTTATTAAGTATTTCTGCAAGAAGTTTTTCTCTCTCAACGTTTCTTCCAAGTTCATTTCTAATGGATGTTGGCGGATAATTAAACGTTCCCTGAAAAGAAGGCTGGTTCACATTTATTCCGATTCCAATCACAAATCTTTCAATCTTATTTCCTTGTGAAGTAGCTTCGATAAGAATACCTGATGTTTTTTTACCCTCTAATAGTACATCATTTGGCCATTTTAGTTCTGTTTTCAACTGGTATAAATTCTCAATCGAAAAGGCTACTGAAAGAGAAGCTGCAAAATTTATTAAACTAGAATTACTTGTTAAAAACTTATCTTTTGTTAAAAGGATAGAGAACGTAAGATTCGAATCAGGGGCACTGTACCAAACACGATCCTTTCTTCCTTTTCCACTAGTTTGTTTTTCAGCAAGAACAACAGTTCCACTTTCGTTATACCCATTTTGCTTATCCATCAAAAAAGTATTTGTGGATGATAATTCTTCAGCGTAAACAAATGTCCGTCCGATATACTCGGTATTTAGCTTTATATCAAAGTTTTCTATATTAAACAAAGTAACTCCAAATGATGATCACAAAAATACGTTATTTTAAGCAAATTGTCAGTCGGAGTGCCGAAATGCATCTAATAAAAGACAGAATGGCAGATAATTATTAAACTTAATTTTTTACATTAACCGGCTCATAAGTTAAGTGCTTTACTTATAATGATTTATGAAAATTAAAATAATTGGCATTGTGCTTGCGTACATATTATGCTAATAAAAATAGAGTTTAATACAGAATTTAAAATATAAATTAAGGAGAATGAATAATGGGTAAAATAATAGGAATAGATCTTGGTACCACAAACTCTTGCGTTGCCGTTATGGAAGGAAATGATCCAGTTGTAATTCCAAATTCAGAGGGTGGCAGAACTACTCCTTCTGTTGTTGCATTTGCAAAATCGGGTGAAAGATTAGTTGGACAACCAGCTAAAAGACAAGCTATTACTAATCCTAAGCACACAATCTTTTCAATAAAAAGATTTATGGGAAGATTGATAAATGAAGTTGTAAAAGAAAAGACTGAAATACCTTATGAGGTAGTAGCTGGAGATAACAACAGCGCACGTGTTCAGATTGGAGATAGAATGTACTCTCCACCAGAAATTAGTGCAATGGTTTTACAGAAGATGAAAAAAACTGCTGAAGATTATCTGGGTCAGGAAGTAACTGAAGCAGTCATCACTGTTCCTGCATATTTTAATGATGCACAAAGACAAGCAACCAAAGATGCCGGTGAAATAGCTGGATTGGTTGTTAGACGAATTATTAACGAACCAACAGCAGCGGCGTTAGCTTACGGACTTGATAAAAAAACAAGTGATCATACTGTTGCGGTTTACGATCTTGGCGGCGGAACATTTGATGTTTCTATACTTGCACTTGGTGATGGCGTGTTTGAAGTGAAATCAACAAATGGTGACACACACTTAGGTGGTGATGATTTTGATCAGAGATTGATTGATTTTCTTGCAGATGAGTTTAAGAAACAGGAAGGTATAGATCTTAGAAAAGATGCGATGGCACTTCAGAGATTAAAGGAAGCTGCTGAAAAAGCTAAGATCGAATTATCAACCTCACAATCAACAGATGTAAATTTACCATTTATAACTGCTACACAGGATGGTCCAAAACATCTTAACTTAAATTTAAGCCGGGCTAAATTTGAACAGCTTATTGATGACTTAGTAAAGAATACAAAAGCACCATGTGAACAAGCAATGAAAGATGCCGGTGTTACACCAAAAGACATAGATGAAGTTATACTCGTTGGTGGATCAACACGAATACCAATGGTTCAACAGTTAGTAAAAGATTTATTTCAAAGAGAACCGCATAAAGGTGTAAACCCAGATGAAGTTGTAGCAATTGGTGCTGCAATACAAGGTGGTGTTTTAGCAGGTGATGTAAAAGACGTATTACTTTTAGATGTTACTCCGCTTTCGCTTGGAATTGAAACTCTCGGTGGAGTCATGACAAGATTAATAGAATCAAACACAACGATTCCTACAAAGAAAAGCGAAGTCTTTTCAACCGCTGCTGATAATCAGCCTTCAGTGGAAATTCACATAATTCAAGGTGAAAGACCAATGGCCGCAGATAACAGAACATTAGGAAGATTTCATCTTGATGGAATTCCCCCAGCACCCAGAGGTATGCCGCAGATTGAAGTAACCTTTGATATTGATGCAAATGGAATTTTACATGTTGGTGCAAAAGATAAAGCTTCTGGCAAAGAGCAAAGTATAAGAATTACTTCTTCAAGTGGATTAGATAAGAGTGAAATAGATAAAATGAAAAATGCTGCTAAAGAACATGCCGCAGAGGATAAACAGAAGAAGGAATCTGTTGAAGTTAGAAATCAGGCTGATAGCCTTGTATTCCAGACTAAAAAACAGATTGAGGAATTAAAAGAAAAAGTACCTGCTGATATTAAATCCAGATTAGAATCTGAAATGAAAAAAGTTGAAGATGCTATGGTAACTAATAATACAGAACAGATAAAATCGGCAACAGAATCTTTAAGTAAAGTATGGAATGAAGTATCAGCTCAGTTGTATTCTCAAGCTAGTCCTCAAGGTCAGCCTGCACCGGATCAGCAGCCAGAAACTAAAACTACAGATGAAAAAGGAGATGTTCAGGATGCTTCATATGAAGTTGTTGATGATGATAAAAAATAAAATATCTTAAAAATATTTTAGTTCAGCTTAGGTAAATTAAAGCTCCGGTTAATTAACGACCGGAGCTTTTTTGTTTACATATCATTTGGTTATTTTAGACATAAAGATAATATTACATCACTCATGGTTCGAAGCGAAAAAAAACACAGAATAATATTTATTGATCTTATGCGTGCATTTGCTGTAATACAGATGGTGCAGGGACATACTGTTGATGCTTTGCTGGCTCCTGAGTTTCGTTCTGACCAGTTTCCTGTTTACTTTTTATGGAATTTTATGAGGGGAATGACAGCTCCAATCTTTATGTTTACAGCCGGAACAGTTTTTACCTATCTTTTTCGTCTTGTTGATGAACCATTCTTTAACAATCCAAGAGTAAAAAAAGGTTTTTATAGATTTTTGCTGCTTGTTTGTATTGGGTACTTACTGCGATATCCAACATTTACAATTTTTAATTTTTCTGATGTAACTCAGGATAGATTAAATATATTTTTTGCTGTTGATGTTTTACAGCTTATTGGATTTGGATTATTATTCGTTATGATTTGCGCTTACATTGCAGAAAAATTAAAGTTAAGTGATACTATAATATTTACTTTTTTTTCATTGTTCTTTTTTATCGCAACCCCATTTATTATAAAGATCAACTGGCTGGAATATTTTCCTCAACCCATCGCCGGATATTTTTATGAAGGTACAGGATCATTATTTCCATTATTCCCATGGGCTGGATATGTTGTTTTAGGTGGAGTGCTTGGAAGCTACCTGGCAAGAAATCCATTAGTCTTTAAAACGAATAAGTTTAGTTTCAATCTGGCACTCTTTGGCTTTGCTTTAATTTTTGTTTCGGAAATTTCCGTGCTAATTACAGGTAAATATTTTAACTATTATTATATTACATCATCTTATACTCCAGATACAATTGTTTTTAGAGTTGGATTTGTATTAGTACTTACATCTCTGGTTTCATTTATTTCACAAAAGATCGAATCTATCCCAAGAATCATTATTCTAGTTGGAAGAAACACATTGCTGATTTATGTAGTTCATTTGATGATATTATACGGCAGTGCCTGGAATCCTGGTTTATCGTTACTATTTGGAAGTTCACTTAACGTTATTGAAACAATATTTTGTGCATTGGTAATGGTAACCCTAATGGGATTAATGGTTATTTTGCTAAGTAAATTTAAATTCAGAAATAAACAACTTGTTACCTAACGATGAGAAAATCCAATACAACAAATCCTGCACCTTTAGATGATGAGAAACAGATTGATCAATCACTTCGCCCTCAGTTCATAAATGATTTTTCAGGACAAAAGAGAATAACTGAAAATCTTAATGTATTTGTTTCTGCTGCAAAGAAGCGAAAAGATTCATTAGATCATGTTTTGCTTACGGGACCTCCCGGACTTGGGAAAACTACTCTTGCGCACATAATTGCAAATGAACTTGGAACAAAAATTAAAATTACTTCCGGTCCAGTTTTAGAAAAACCAGGTGATCTTGCAGGACTTTTAACAAACCTGGAAGAGCATTCAGTTTTATTCATAGATGAAATTCACAGACTTAGCCCTGTTGTTGAGGAATATCTTTACTCTGCAATGGAAGATTATAAATTAGATATTATGATTGAAAGCGGTCCAAATGCTCGTTCAGTTCAGATCAGTTTACCAAAGTATACTTTAGTTGGTGCTACAACACGAGCGGGAATGTTAACTTCGCCATTGCGTGATAGATTTGGAATTAAGTTTCGTTTGGATTACTACGACAATGAAACTCTAAATAAAATTGTAAATCGATCAGCAAAAATTCTTAATTTAAAAATTGATACAGATGCTTCACTTGAACTTGCAAAAAGATCAAGAGGTACACCAAGAATTGCAAATAGATTATTAAGACGTACAAGAGACTTTGCAGATTTTGATAATAAAACTCTAATTGATTTGGCCGTCGCTAAAAAAGCTTTAACTGCTCTTGAGGTTGATGAATTTGGATTGGATGAAATGGATAAAGATATACTTCTTTCGATAATTGATAAGTACAATGGCGGTCCTGTTGGATTGAATACTCTTGCAGTAGCAGTTAATGAAGATCCTGGTACTATTGAAGAAGTGTACGAACCTTTTTTAATACAACAAGGTTTTATACAGCGCACACCGCGTGGAAGGGAAGCAACTGCATTAGCATATAAAAGATTTGGCCGAAATAAATTTGAGAAAAATGATCAAACACTTTTTGAATGATACAAGGGAGACTACATTGAAAAGATTATTAATATTTTTTATTTCTTCTGTTTTTTCAGTTCTAACATTTTCACAAAATGATAATTATATCCCCTTAAACATAAAACCAACTTATGAAAAAGGTACACGATCATTAGATGGAAAACCGGGGCTGAATTATTGGCAGAATAGATCTGAGTA
>Ga0154020_10007462_pt1 | contig 12767 bp, 10 predicted proteins | sample Klosneuvirus_201_FD_109709 | JGI IMG/M metagenome (GOLD analysis project Ga0154020, IMG submission 109709) | Active sludge microbial communities from wastewater, Klosterneuburg, Austria - Klosneuvirus_20160825_MG | ecosystem: Engineered > WWTP > Aerobic digester > Activated sludge | place... | reverse complement strand
CGGAGCTCCGTTAGGAGCGACAGATCTTGTCGGCGGCAAGCCGCCTCCGATCCATCAATAGGCAGCGGGACGGTCGGGCACAGCCCGACCGCACTGCCAAAGGGCAAGCCCAAGTTCTGCCAAAGGGCAAGCCCGACCGCACTGCCAAAGGGCAAGCCCAAGTTTTGCCAAAACGTGCAAAAGCGCCGATTTTTGTTCCATCTTGTTCCACTTGTTCCATTGCGCGTGGAACGGAACAAACATCGAGGTTTTCGCGAATGGAGAAAGGCGAAGGGATAAAGGATAAAGTGCGAAGGATGAGCCGGGAAACTCTTCCGGCTCAGATTTTGCCTTTTGATTTTTTACTTTTGACTCTCCGTGGTTCTGACCGCCTGCTGACGCAGGCGGTTCTGACAAGCGGCGGACGAGGGTGTCGGCATCTACGTCGGTCGGGACTCAGACTTTGCCTTTTGACTCTTTACTTTTGACTTTCGCACTAGAACCGCGGTTCGTCGGGGGACAAATGGTTCCTGGCGTTTGACCGGGACGGAGCTTTGCGAATAGACTAGCGGAGTAAGTCTGTACATTTTTGATTTAAATCTGTTTCTTTTAGATCGTGGGTAGGATCAAATCTACCCGAGAATTGGAGGGAGAGTATTATGTTTTCAGTTTCTAAAACTTTTTCGAGCTGGCGTAGCGTCGCGCGTACGTCCGCTCTTGCAGCCGCCTTTGTTGCGGCAATTTCGCTCGCTGGTGCGACCACGGCATTTGGCCAGGCAATTGCAGAGGACTTTGCTGATATCACGACCTTGCCCGCTGCCGGCTGGGCTCAACAGAATCTCAGCAACCCGGTCGGCTCAACGACGTGGTTCCAGGGCAATTCGACCGTTTTCTCATCACAGGCCGGTGCCGCAACCGCGTATATCGGTGCGAACTTCAACAGCACGACCGGTGCAAACACGATCAGCAACTGGCTTTTCACCCCGACCCGTACGCTGAACAACGGCGACGTTTACACGTTCTGGACCCGCAACGCGTCGACCACGTTCCCGGATAGACTGGAAGTTCGCCTTTCGACGAACGGTTCGAGCACGAATGCTGGTTCATCGGCGACGAGTGTGGGTGATTTTACGAACCTGCTGCTCACGATCGACCCGAATCTCGACGGCAGCTATCCAACCGTATGGACACAATATACGATCACGATCAGCGGCCTCGCAGGTCCGACGAGCGGCCGTCTGGCATTCCGCTATTTTGTGACTGACGGCGGCCCTTCCGGCAACAACTCGAACTTTATCGGCATCGATACGTTCACCTACACGCCGGGAGCTCCTGTTGCCAATAACCAGCATGTGCTTGATTACAACGGCGACGGCAAGACCGACTACGCAGTTGTCCGCAACACAGGCGGCGGACCGAACGGCCAGATCACTTGGTACGAATGTAATGCTTCGGGTGCAAGCCAGGCTTGCACGGGCAATATCCAGACGGCTTTCGGCCTCGCAACCGATTTCTTCGTCTCTGGCGATTTTGACGGCGACAGCAAGTCTGACATCAGCGTATGGCGTCCGGGTGCTCCTTCGGTAGCTGCGTTCTATATCTTCCAGAGTTCGGACAGCACGCTCCGCGTGGATACATTCGGACAGTCGGGCGACAATCCGTCCGTTGTGGATGATTACACAGGCGACGGCAAGGCCGACGTTGCTGTATATCGCGGCGGTGCGGCATCGGGCGACCCGAGCTTCTGGTTCTACCGCGCAAGCAGCGGCCCGAACAGCGGCAATATCGTTTACACGCAGTGGGGATCGAACGGCGACTTCCCTGCACCGGGCGACTATGACGGCAACGGCCAGGCTGACTTTATGATCCAGCGTAACGGCGGCGGCGGCCAGGCTAACTTCTGGATGCTCGCAAACGGCCCCGGAACGGTAAGCGTTTACTACTTCGGCACACCGACCGACGTGATCGTCCCCGGCGACTATGACGGCGACGGCAAGACCGATCTCGCAGTCATCCGCGGCAACGCAGGCGGCATTGATTGGTATGTCCGCAAGAGCTCGGCACCTGCAGATCCTCCGTACTTCGGAACTTGGGGCCTTTCTGCCTCCGACTTCCCTGTTCAGGGTGATTACGATGGTGACGGCAAGACTGATGCTGCTGTCTGGCGTCCGAATGCTGATCCTCAGCAGAACTACTTCTATGTGAGGACAAGCTCGTCAGGTGCTCTCGCACAGACCGAATGGGGTCAGAACGGCGACTATCCGGTCGGCAACTTTAACGCTCACTAATTCCTTTTGGGATGCTGTGACATAAGTCAAGAAGGCCGGGCGTTTTGCCCGGCCTTCTTCATATTCAACTTGTTATCCGCAGCGAACTAGACGTGACGCTTGATCAAGTTCGCAAGGACCTCGCGGCTGACACCGCCGACAACGCGCTCCTGCTCCTGTCCGCCCTTGAAGACGATCAGCGTCGGAATGCTGCGGATCCCGAAACGGTTCGAGACATTGGGATTCTCATCGACGTTCAGTTTATATACGCCGGCCGCCCCCTGAAAGTCCTCCGCAACAGCCTCGACCGACTCTGCGATCGCACGGCACGGAGCACACCATTCCGCCCAAAAATCCACAAGGACCGGTTTATCCGAATTCAAGACCTCCGCTTCGAAAGCGGTGTCGGTTACTGCTTTTGCAAATGCACCCATTTATTCTATTCTCCTTAAAAAAGTTCGATCTTACTTTAATGTTACCCAACTCGGGCAAAAATGTCTGTTTACGAACTCGACAAAATCGGAGAGTCCGCGTCAAAATCCAACGACGATCTTGCCGAAATGCTCGCCCTTCTGCATATACCGTAAGGCGTCCGGAGCCTCGTCAAAGCCGAACTCGCGGTCGATGACAGGCCGCAGTTCCGCTCGGTCAAATTCCTTGAGCATACGCTCGAACATCGCTTTTGAGCCGACGAAGATCCCGTGCAGACTGATCGCCTTCATAAAGATCGGCACTGCGTCTATTGACGCTCCGCCCGAAAGGGCTCCGACCAACGCGATCTCGCCGCCGATCCGGACGGATGCGACGCTCTTCTCTATCGTGCCGGCACCGCCGACCTCGACAACGTGATCGACGCCCTGGCCGCCTGTCCATTCGAGAACTCTCTGTTCCCAATCGGGCGTTGAACGATAGTTGATCGTCTCATCGGCCCCGAGAGCCTTGAGCTTCGCGATCTTTGCATCGGATGAGGACGTCGCGATCACCCTCGCACCGAAATGCTTTGCGATCTGGATCGCGAAGATCGAGACACCGCCGGTGCCAAGCGTCAGAACCGTTTCGCCCTTCTGCAGGTTGCCGGATTCGATCAACGCATTCCACGCCGTCAGAGCCGAGCAAGGCAATGTCGCGGCCTCCGCGAAGCTCAAATATTCCGGGATGGGGACGACCGACCGTTCGCTGAATGTCGCATATTCGCGCAGAACTCCGTTAGAACGAGCATCGCCGCCGAGCGAACTCCTTGACGCGGCCAGGTCGAGCCTTCCGTCGAACCACTTTTGTACAAAAAGCGGCATTACGCGTTCGCCGACCTTCCGCGAGACAACGTTCTTTCCGACGGCGACAATTTTGCCCGCAGCGTCCGAGAGCGGCACGACCGGCAGCCTCATACGCGGATTATACCGTCCGCCGACGACCATAAGATCGCGGAAGTTCAGCGATGCCGAATGCACTTTTACGAGCACCTCATCTTCCGCCGGTTCCGGCGTCGCGGCATCGGTCATCCGAAGATTCTCGATGCCGAATTTGTCGAACTCGTAGACTTTCATCTTCAGGCCATTTGGACAACGGCGCGTGCCGCGACCTCGGTGCCGACCTTCGCAAATGCCGCGATCTCTGCGGCTATCGAATTCCCTTTATCCGAATTGTACCAACGCTGGACCGCCTCGAGGATCTCCTCCTTTGGCGTATCCTTAGCCTTTAGATCCGCGAAGAGCGCTTGTGCCGCCTGCGGCCGCGGCCCCCAATTCCAAAGCACTGTGTCCGTGTCATTGTGCACCGAGATCACCTTTGGGATCGAGCGTGAACCATTCGTCAGGAATTGATCCATCAGCTCAAGATTCTGATCGCGAAGCAGGTATCGCGTTTCGATCAGCGGATTCAGGCTTGCGAGCTGCTCGATGACCGGTACGCTTTGTGCGGCGTCTCCGCACCAGCCTTCGGTCAGAACATACCACGTTCTCGCGTTCGCAATTTCACTTATACTCTTTGCGGCTGCCGTTTCCGGGATAAATGTCTTCAGGATCCGCTCGATCCGTTTGCGGTTAAGCAGAGCGAAATTTACTTTCTCGACCGACTGGTCGTCGCCGGTGGTCCTGCCGTCCGCAAGCAGGTCATCGATCAGATTCAAATATTCCTGAAACGTCATTGACCTTGCCAAATATTCACGCATAATTTCACCAACCTTGATCTGTAACTAATCTTGCTACAATTACCTCTAAAAAATTTTAAGCCGCCAGAGCGTCCTCAGAATCGATCATCTCAAGCACCCTCGCGAGCGTAAACTCGCCCAATTTCTCCGCGACACTCCGATCGATGGCCTTTTGAAGGTTGCAGAGCACGGATTCGATGTTTCGTCCAACAGGGCAATCCTGACTTGCTGGCCGCGACGGCAAAGCAAAGACCTCGCCGCACGAAACCGCCTTATAGACATCGACAAGGCATATCTCCTCTGGCGGCAGAGCAAGCTTTGTGCCGCCTGACGCTCCTGTTTGCGATGCCACAAGATCCGCGTGGGCGAGCTGCCCCAAGACGCGGCGTATCACAACGGGATTTGTATTCACGCTGTGTGCGATCTTGTCGGACTTCAGGTTTTCGTCGCCTTTTCTCGCAAGCAGCGTCAGAATGTGAACCGCCATTGCGAATTGGCTATTAGCCGCCATAACTGTAACAAGTATAGTTACAATACTTTGGAATGTCAACTGTCGCTAACGGCAGAACGCCGAACACGCTTTACGGCGGATCCGGCGTTCTGACAAAAAGGACCGAACAGCAAAAGGCTATTTGGCCGGGATCTTGATCTCGCGACCAGAGAAAAGAACCGAGTTCGGGAGAAGGCCGTTGAATTTAGCGAGCTCCGCGGCATCGATCTTCTCGCGAGCTGCGATCTTGGCGACAGTATCGCCCGCCTTTGCCTTAACGACACGCACCTTTGCGGCCGCCGCAGGCGTCGCTGTCGGACGATTCGTAGGACGCGTGTAGGCGGTCGATTCGACCCGATTTCCGGCGGCGACTGGCACAAAGACCTTTCCGCTCGGATGCTTCATCCCGGGATTCGCCCCCATCAGTTCCGCGACGCTCACGCCGGTGCGGTTCGAGATCGTCTGCCAAGTTTCGCCGTGAGCTGAGTTCGCAAGATTCGCATTCGGGATCTTCGACGCAGGAAGGCGTTTGAAAATCGCGGCAACCTCATTTCCCTTTCCGTAAGGCACGTTAACGATATACGGCACGGGCGGCGTCGTATTCGTACGTATATGCGGATTCAGATAACGCAGAAGCTGAACGTTCGTGTCGGCCGCCGCAGCGATCAAAGCAAGGCTCGTCGATGCAGGCACACGCAGGCGTTCGTATCGAAGCGAAGGAGCCGGACGGATCTGTCCAAAACCGTATTGGTTCGGATTGTTCGCGATCAGGATAGTCGCGAGGATATTCGGTACATAATTCCGCGTCTCACGCGGAAGATATTGGAACGCAAGCCAGAAATTCGATGCTCCGGCCCTGCGGATCGCACGATCGACATTTCCCTCGCCTGAGTTATACGCCGCCATCGCAAGTTCCCAATTACCGTTGTAACGGTTCGCAAGGAACTTCAGATAGCGTGCAGAAGCTCGTGTTGCTTCGTCAAAACTATTTCGTTCGTCAACATATGCCGTTCTCTGGAGACCGAATCGGACACCCGTTCCCGGGATGAATTGCCAAAGACCCGAAGCAGCGGCGGTTGAGTACGCGGTCGGTTTCCAGGCACTTTCGACCTGGCCGAGCCAAGCGACGTTCTCGGGAACACCTTCCTCACGGAAGATGCGCCGAGCCATCGACATGAACATTCCCGACCGATAAAGGCCGACCTCCATCGTCGTACGGCCGCGGCCGCGGTAGTAGTTGATAAACTGCTGGATCATCGGATGCACCTGGAAGGTGAAGCCGAGAGAACGGTTCGAAACGACCCTTTGCAGATATTGATACTGCTCTTGAGCGACCGGATTATCGTCAACCGCCTGCTCTTCGGGCGTCAGCTCGAGTTTTGCAAGGTCATCGAGCGGCGAAGGCTCGAACTCCTGATTCACGAAACCGCGTGGAGCTGCATCACTTGGGCCGCCATTGACCGCGACTGTCGAAGCGGCGACGGTATTATTTGCGGCAGGACGCGCCATCTGCGCGACCTGGTCTGCAAGTTTTACATCAACTTCCCATCCGCAAGTCGTTGCAAGACCACGCACTTGCGGGATCTGCGAGTCTGACGGATATTCGATGCGATAGACCGTTTCGATGAGCTGGTTGTAGCAATTTTGAAGACGCGGTTCGCCCTGAATGTTCAATGTCGAGTACAAAAACACCTCGACAGACTTATCAAAACGCGTTCCTGCCTCCTGATAACGTCCCTGCGAATAGGCGGTAAGGCCGTCCTTGAACGCCTTTCCGGACTCGAGCAGGACGTAGTTCACGTCTGCCTGAGCTCGTGCGACCTCAGGCGGACGCGTGTTATTGCTGGAACGTGTACTTGTGATCTGGGCAGACCCGCTGATCGCCGCACAAAGCGAGAACGACGCAGCGAGAGCTATTGGGGCAATTCCGAATTTCTTCATCAAAACCTTATAAATGCTGCTCTTGAGACCGCATTCCGCTCGAAGGAACGCGAGAGCATTACACGTTCTCCTCACAAACATCAAAACTATCTAACGCAAATGGAGCGATAAAGTTCGCTTTTCCGTGTCCGCGCTCAAGGACCCATCCGCCGAGCGCCGAACACAATTTATGATTTTACCAACTCTAAAAAGCCCAGGTCAATGCCCGAACCCATTATAAAATAAGGAATTCATCGATCTGCTAGTATCGAAGGATCGCCTATTTCGCCGCCGCAGCCTTTTTTGCCGCGGCCTTTCGCGGTGCCGGACGCAGTGCCGCCTCGAACACATCGAGCACATTATCAACAAAGATAAACTTCAAATCGTCGTGAACTTCCTGCGGAAGATCGACGAGGTCGCGTTCATTCGCCGTCGGCAATATCACCGTCTTAATGCGCGCACGACGTGCTGCAAGCAGCTTTTCTTTGACTCCGCCGATCGGCAGCACGTTGCCCCGAAGCGTGATCTCGCCCGTCATTGCGACCGTATGAAGCACAGGACGTTTTGCTAGGACGGAGACGAGAGCCGTCGCCATTCCGATGCCGGCCGACGGGCCGTCCTTCGGGATCGCTCCTTCCGGCAAATGTATATGGATGTCGTAATTATCGAGAACATCCTCTTCGATCCCGAGCTCGGCGAAGCGGCTTTTTGCGAATGTGAACGCCGCCTGCGCGGATTCCTGCATCACTTCGCCGAGCTGGCCCGTAAGCTGGAGCTTACCCTTACCGCGTATCCTCAATGCCTCAATGATAAGGATCTCGCCGCCTGTCGCCGTCCACGCAAGGCCCGTCACGGTGCCGATCGAGTCCTTCTCAGGGGCTTTCTCGATATGTATCTTCGGCACGCGCAGGAAGTCCGTTACATTGTCTGGCGTTACCTTTACCGGCTGGATCCTTCGCTTTGATTCGGCCTTCCGACGCGCAACCTGGCGGCAGATCTTCCCGACCTCGCGTTCGAGCTGGCGAAGGCCTGCCTCTTGTGTGTATTCGGTAATGATCCTGAGGATCGACCGCTTGTCGAATTTCAGATCCTTGTCGGTAAGGCCGGTCTCCTCGATCTGTTTCGGGATGACGTGGCGGCGAGCGATCTCAAGCTTCTCGCTGGCCGTGTAGCCGGAAAGGACGATCACTTCCATTCGATCGCGCAATGCGGGCTGAATGGTGTCGAGCATGTTCGCCGTCGTCATGAACATCACGTTCGAGAGGTCGAACGGAACGCCTAGATAGTTGTCCCTGAAAGCGAAGTTCTGCTCAGGATCGAGCACCTCGAGAAGGGCCGAGCTCGGATCGCCGCGAAAATCCGCACCGACCTTGTCGATCTCGTCGAGCATAACGAGCGGGTTGTTCGTTCCCGCCTGTTGGATCGCCTGAATTATGCGGCCGGGCATTGCTCCGACGTACGTGCGTCGATGGCCGCGGATCTCAGCCTCGTCATGCAGTCCTCCGAGGCTCAGACGCACGAATTTGCGGTTGATCGCACGAGCGACCGACCGGCCGAGACTTGTTTTACCAACTCCCGGCGGGCCTACAAGGCACAGTATCGAGCCTTTCGGCTTTTTACGCAGTTTGCGGACGGCAAGGGCCTCAATAATGCGGTCTTTGACCCTCGGCAGGCCGTAATGATCCTCATCGAGTACCTTTTGAGCCAACGCAAGGTCAAGGTTGTCATCTGAGGCGTTCGACCAGGGAAGTTCGATCATTATATCGAGCCAATTCCGCAAGGTCGCGGTCTCTGCGGCGTCCGGATGCATCCGCTCGAATTTCTTCAACTGACGAAGCGCCTCGGTCTGGACAGGTTCCGGCATTTTTGCCTCGGTAACCTTTTCGCGATAATTCTCGATCTCTTCGTAAAGCTCGTTGCCCTCGCCGAGTTCGCCTTGAATGGCCTTCATCTGCTGCCGAAGGAAGTATTCACGCTGCGAGCGGTCGATATCGGCACGGGCCTGACTGTTGATCTCCTGCTGGAATGTGAGCACCTCGATCTCTTTGCTCAAAAGCTCATTCACACGGCGAAGGCGCGGAATCGGATCGGCAATATCAAGGACGGACTGTGCCGCCTCAGGCCGGAGGTCGAGATTCGACGCAGAAAGGTCTGCGAGACGGCCCGCGTCGTCGAGGTTCGCGATGATCGCAAGAACCTCGGGCGAGATCGGTTTGCCAAGACTTGTCGCACGCTCCATCGAGCCTCGAACGTTGCGGATCAAAGCTTCCGTCTCGAGCGAATTATCTGGTGCGAGCGGCTCGGTCACGGGCGTAACCTTCGCCCGAATGTGGTTGCCGTTTGAATTCACGGCATCGACCGAGCAGCGTGAAAGCCCTTGGATCAGGATGCGGATCCGTCCGTCGGGGAGTTTGAGCATCCGCATAATGATCGCGACGGTACCCATTTTGTATAGGTCGTCCTGCGCGGGTTCCTCTTTGTTCACATCCTTTTGCGAGACGAGAAGGATCATCCGATTCTCGTTCAGAGCCTCTTCGACGGCCTTTATCGAACGATCGCGTGAAACGAAAAGCGGCACGATCATGAACGGATAGATAACGATATCCCTTAGCGGCAGCACCGGAAGTTCCGGCGGCACTTGCATCATCGGTTCAATGATATCGGGATCGCTTAGCGCGACCGTAAAATCTTCGCCTTCGGTCATATGATTCAATCTTAGGAAATTAGCTTTTAAAGGGCAACGATGAGGGATCTCACGAAGCGGCCTTGATCGCGGTCACGCGCCAGTAGATGAGGGCTCGCTCGGCCTTCGGTGAAAATCCGTCGAGCGTGAGTGAGACCGGGACGGTCTCACCGGCCTTGAGGATCGGCTGCTGGCCGGGAACGAAAAGCAGACGCCGCTCTTTTACGACCTGTTTTTGGCGATCGACGACTGAAACATTCACCTCGAGTACTGAAATGTCGTGAGTGCCTTTGTTGTGGATCTGCCCCTTGATGAACATCGAGATCGTGCCCAGACCTGTCGGGGATTCGATCGTCTCATTGTCGTTGGTCGCGATGATGATGTCCTTGTTAAGTTCAGCAAATTCAGGACTTCCCGGCTTGGCGGCGGTATCGAGAAGCTGCTTCGTCTGATCCTCGATCGACGGCCTTTGCGACAGGAAATAGAATGCCGCACCCAACACGGCAACGCCCACCACGATCCCGATCAGGAATAACGGGTTGAACTTTCGCTTCTCCTTTCGATCTGCAAACATTTCGTCCATTCTGAACATTCTAACCTAAAAGTTATCCGTCCGCTTTCGCAGGCAACACGAACATTTTCCCACGGCTCGCGGTTCACGGCCTATGGCTCGCCGATAGCGACTGGATTTGGCCTGTCAGAACCGGGAGCGATAGAGCCTGGATTTGGCCTGTCAGAATCGGGAGCGATAGCGACTGGGCAGAACATCCTGTAAAATCATACATACATTGACACTCACGGCAATAAAATCAAAGACCGAAGCGGTCAATTTCGTCGAGGTCGTGCTTCCCGTACCGCTAAAGCGTTCATTTACATATGCGGTACCGCAGGATGTTGCGACGCGTCCGGAATTGGGTCAGCGTGTTCGCGTGCCTTTTGGCAAACGGCGCTTGATCGGATTTGTCACTGCGACGCACACCGAGATCCCGAAAGATCTCGATGTCGATATCAAGAAGCTTCGGCCGATCATCGAATTCCTTGACGACGAACCGCTCATCACGCCCGAGATACTCCGCCTTTCGGAATGGACGGCGGATTATTACGCTTCATTTTGGGGCGAGACACTCAAGGCGGCCCTTCCCGCCGGAATGAACAGCGAAAACGTTCGACCAAAGCGGCGAAAGGCCGTCAAACTGCTCGATCCAGCTTTGGCCGATCACTCAAAAGCTCTCACAGAGCAGCAGTCTGCGATCCTCGAAACCCTTACAGATGCCGGCGGCGAAATGCTCTGGATCGATCTTCTTGACTCCGCGAATGTCGGTGCATCGCCGGTCAATACGCTCGTCAAAAGGCGTTTCCTAGACGTATTTGTCCAGGACATACTCAGAGACCCCATTTCGGCCGAAAAGTTGCCTGAGCGGCCTGCATTCGCTCTTACGGTGCATCAGGATTCGGCTCTCGCAGCGATAACCGATGCGATCGATGAAAGTGAGTTCAAGGCATTTCTCCTTCACGGCGTTACGGGCAGTGGGAAAACTGAAGTCTACTTTCGAGCGATACGGCATTCGATAGCGATGGGACGCTCTGCCTTGATGCTCGTGCCCGAGATCGCGTTGACGCCCGTTTTCTCTCGGCAATTACGTTCGGCGTTCGGCACGACCGTCGCGATCTTGCATTCCGGACTCTCGCAGGGCGAAAGATTCGACGAATGGCGCCGGATCCGAGCAGGCGAAGCCCGTGTGGCGATCGGAACGCGTTCCGCCGTTTTCGCTCCCCTCGAGAACATCGGCCTCATCATCGTCGATGAGGAACACGACGCCTCCTATCGCCAACGCGAATCGCCATTTTACAACGCCCGCGATGTTGCGGTCGTTCGGGCGAATTTTGCCGGCGCCGTCGCCGTGCTCGGTTCTGCGACGCCGGCGATGGAGTCTTTTCATAACGCACAGAACGGCAAATACACGCTCCTTTCGATGCCCGAACGCATCGGCGGACGTAATCTCGCGGCGGCCGAACTCGTCGATATGCGTGAGGCCTTCAGGCGTGCGGGCAAGGATGTCGCTCTTTCAGCCGAACTTCTTGAGGCAATAGGTGAAACCGCTTCCCGCGGCGAGCAGATCATCGTGCTGATGAACCGACGCGGATTCTCGCAGTTCGTTCTATGCCGCACATGCGGCGAGACGATCAAGTGCGAGAACTGCGACATCACGCTTACATTCCACCGACGCGACGGCCGCTTGTCGTGCCATTACTGCGGCTTCGGAATGCCCGCACCGCGCGTCTGCCCGAAATGCGAGAGCGAATTCCTATATTTCGTTGGCGAAGGCACCGAGAACATTGCCGACCAGCTCGCAAAGAAGTTCCCGGCGCTCAAGATCGAGCGCATCGACCGCGATTCGATCACGCGAAAGGGCGAGCTTGAGCAGAAACTTCGCGATTTCGCCGAGGGCCGCACCGATATGCTCGTCGGCACGCAGATGATCGCGAAAGGGCACGACTTCCCGAACGTAACGCTCGTCGGGGTCGTGGGCGTCGATATCGGCCTCGGTCTGCCCGACCTTCGTTCGGCTGAGAGAACGTTCCAGATGATCACGCAGGTCGCGGGCCGCTCCGGCCGCGGAGAAAAGCCCGGCCGCGTCGTCATTCAGACCTATCATCCCGATCATTACGCGCTGAAGCGGTCGATGGCACAGGATTATGAAGGGTTCTACGGCGACGAACTCAAATTTCGTGAGAATTTTCGATATCCGCCGTTCGTCGCCCTCGCGTCGATAATGGTGCGGCACCGCGACCTTTCTCGTGCAAAGAGCATCGCCAACGCCATTCGCCGATTCCTCGATGCCGCGAATCCTTCGAAAGCTGTGCGGATCGTCGGGCCTGCGTCTGCCTCGATCGCCCGTCTCAAGAACGAATATCGGATGCAGTTGATCCTGCGTTCGGAATCGCGGCGGGAGTTACGAAAGGTTGTCGATATCGCGCTTGCCGAGGCCGAGGCCCGCGGCGTCGAAATGCGTTACGTCTATGTCGAGATCGATCCGGTCAGCTTGATGTAACGGCTACGATCCGCCGTCATTTTTCGCCCTCTTTGACTTCTTATTCCGGCCGATTGCGTTAAATCGAATTCCATACGATACTAACCGCGTAATTTAACGACGAAGACCAAATAAACTTAAAGGACGAACCCTATGAGATCGCTGCTTGCCCTTGGACTAATAGCCTTCGTAATGTATGCCTGTCAGCTCGGAGACGATAAAGAAACGGCGAAGCAAGGTCCTGCAAATG
>Ga0154020_10007461_pt1 | contig 12767 bp, 5 predicted proteins | sample Klosneuvirus_201_FD_109709 | JGI IMG/M metagenome (GOLD analysis project Ga0154020, IMG submission 109709) | Active sludge microbial communities from wastewater, Klosterneuburg, Austria - Klosneuvirus_20160825_MG | ecosystem: Engineered > WWTP > Aerobic digester > Activated sludge | place... | reverse complement strand
CTTGCGCGGAATTCAATGTGTTTAAAAATTCATCTTGCGCGGATTCGTAGTCGCCTCGCGCCATAGCACTTTTACCTAAATAGAGTGATGCTTTATTTTGAGCACCTGCATTTATATTACCTCGCTCCAGGATGATTCGTGCATACACATCGGCCGAGTCATACTGAGCTAATAAATAATACGACTCCATGAGACCAGACCAAGCGGCATACTGTTCCTTCTTGTTGGAAGCCAAACTTGCTAGCTGCTGAAAATAAGGAACCGCTCGCTCAAATCGATTTTGCTTAAACTCCAATTCAGCTAACCGACCAACTACTTTACTCGCAAACAAGAAGTTTTTATCCCCAGCCAGTTCGGCATATAAAGAGGTTGCTTTGTCCCATTCCTTTAATCGATAATACGATTCGGCCTGATAATATTTAGCTTCTGCCAATCTAGGGCTTTCCGGATAGGAACTTAGGTATCTTGATAGTGCGGCTATGGCTTTTTGATAATCCTGGTTGAAATACAAATTCTTACCGGACTCAAACTCCACCGACTCAATACCTTTTGCATCTGGATTTGCTGCTTTGAATTCTGTGAGGTATTTATCAAAGTCGCCTGATCGACCAGCGAGGGTAAGTGCTTCTTGTAAGGGAATCAAAATATCATTACTAACGGGATGATTTCCATAATTTTCGATTACCGTAATATAATCCTGAGCGGTTTTATTGAATTCCTTCAAGTTGAAATAAGATGCCGCTCTGCGTGTGTAAGCATACGGAACAAATCGGGATGAAGGCTTAGATTGAATTAGTGAGGTATATCCATTTACAGCGGGTTGATAATTACCTTGTTCAAAATCCAACTGAGCTCTCTGAAATAGTGCTTCGTCTAAAATGCGAGATTGAGGAAAATTCTTAATTACCAAATCCAATTCCGTACTTGCTTCCTCATACTTTCTCATAATGCCCAGAATAGCTCCTGATTGCAAATGCGCATAATCCTGATCGACCGATCTGTATTGAACAACTTTACGATAGTTAATAAGCGCTTCCAGATATGATTTGGATACATAGTAACAATCTGCCAATCTTAAAACACCATCAGCCAGATTACTTTGGGTTCGCGTAGCCTTGTTTACAAACTCTTTAAAATTAAAGAGTGCTTGATCATACTGTTGCAGATTATAGTAGGCATACCCCAAGCCATAACGTGTTTTAACAAGCAGCTCAATATTATTTAAGCTACTAAGTCCAACAATTCTAAGATAATTATCTGCGGCCTTTTCATACTTCCGTCCTATTGAATAGGCCTCACCACACCAAAAACTTGCTTCCGCCACATAATCAGGATCGACTGGATATTTGAGCGATTTTTCAAAAAACTGAACAGCTGTGGGATAGTCGTCTTTATTAAAGAGTTCAATGCCTTTTAACATAGTAGCTTTTTGATAGGCCCGGTCAACCGCTGGACTCCTCTTGGGCATAGCCTCAATGTATTCAATCGCCTTGTTATAGTTGGTCGCATTTACGTAGGCCTGCGAAAGCAATTCCCTAATTTCATCTGAATGAATACTTTTTGGAAACGTTACAAGCATTTTTTCAAATTCGGTGATGGCCTGATCCGGACGACCAAGATCATAAGACACTTTAGCAAATTGAAACGTACTTTCTTCAACCAGCTTTTGATCGGGTTTAAATTTGCGGGCAATATCAAAAGCGGTTTGCGCCATAGGCTTTTGATTTTGCTTTAGATATAAGTAACCAAGGTAATAGGCTGAGTAAAATCCCACTGAATCAGAATCGGTAAAAGATGACTTCAAATATTTTATGGCACTTGCATCTTCCCCTAACGTAAAGGCCGTGTAGCCGGCCCGCAGCAACACACTCTTATCTGCTTTTTCTTCGCGGCCATCCAGATAAAGTTTATAACCATCGAATGCTTTTTTGTAATCATTCTTTTTATAGTAAGCTTCAGCCGCAAGCAGAGCGATCTCCTCTTTATTATTTACTCCTTCAATAGCATTAACCTTCTCAACGTAGGATAACAACTCCTCATAATTTTGCTGGCGGAAATACACATTGGCCATGAGGTACGGGACTATTTTTGAATAGGCCTCATTCTGTTCCGCGCGTTTCAAATCAATTAGAGCGCTCGAGAAATCACCTTCGCTATATTCAATAAAGCCAGCATAGTAACTAGCGGCAGGTCCATATTCACCCCCTATTGTCTTATTATAATTAAACTGAACAAGAGCTTCCTTCAAGGACCTTTGACTGAATAAACTATATCCCCACCGAAAGCGGCCGATTCGTTGTTGTTCCTGACCCAGTCCGGCAAAATCAGCTTTTGCAAAATTCAATGAGGCTTTCTTATAATTCTTTTCAGCATAATAAAAGTTTGCTAACTCATAGTATGCTGTGGTAGCTTTTGGATGCGTTGGATTCTGGCGGATAAAATCCGCAATTTGTTTTTCAGAGTCTATGTGATAAAGATTTAAGGCACAAAATGCTTTGTAATATTCAGCCTCAGCCCGTCTGGGATCCGTAGTGGAACTTGTTATTATAAATTCTGAGAAAACTTCGCGGGCAGCCGCAAACTGATTATGATCAATAAGATCCAACGCAGAACTATATAACCTTTCTGACTTGTCTTGTGAGACAATATTTTGAGCGGACAATGAGAATGCAAAAAGCCAAACACTAAGGAATACAAGGAATCTCTTCATCAAGACTTTATTGGTAAAACTGACAAAGTCAAAAAATATTGTAGAACTAAGTTTAAAAAAAAAATCACATGCATTAGTTAAAAAAATGGATTGCATGGACTCAAAGCTACTAACTCTTTGCGATAACTTCATCATTTCTGTTAAGAATGATAAAATCTAAACAAGAATTATTCCGCAATTGCGGACAGTAAAAAAAATTAAACTTAATTACATCATAAGCCGAAAAATCACTTCTTTTAAGATCTGTCCTTCACCGGTGTTACCGGAGTCAACACCTTTTAATTTCAAGTCCGCTTGTTTTAATAGTGAGATACTTTCTATTACCCTATCCAATGGATAATAATTCAAAGCAGCACTATAATCTTTGGCAGCAAACGGACTGATTTTTAGAGCAGTAACTAATCCTCTTTCACTTCGATCACTAGTTGAATACGCAACTAGTAACTTGCTAAAGAATGAATACAAAAATGCAATCATAGGTATCACTGGATTCTTCTTGGTATTGGCTTCAAAGTAATTTACAATTTTAGAAACCTGAAAAAGGTCTCTTCGGATAAGTGCCTTTTGAAGTTCAAAAATATTGTACTCTTTGCTGATTCCCACCTGACTCATTACATGTTCAGCAGATACCGGTTCGTTGGCGGGCACTGCTATCAATACTTTCTCAATCTCGTTGGCCAGTCGATTTAAGTCATTTCCTACATATTCGGCCAGTATTCGCACAGCACCATCATCAATTTGCTTCCCCTTCCCTTTTAAGTAACCGATTACAAATTCGCCCAATTGGTTCTCATATGGCTTCTTAAAGGCAACGGATACCGCTAACTGATCAATCTTCTTTCCTAACTCGCGCCTTTTGTCAAGCGTTTTATGTTTATGGCACAAGACAAGAATGGTGGACAATAGTGGGCGCGCCAGGTAATCCAGTAAAAGCTTCGAACCGGCTTCTTTTTGCAAATCCTGAATCTCTTGCGCCTCTTTTACAATTACTACCTGACGCTCAGCCATCATTGGAAATCGCTTGGCATGAGTTAAGATAGTTGCCACAGTAACGTCCTTGCCATATAGCACTACCTGATTAAATCCTTTGTCAGATTCACTTAAAGCATTGGCTTCTATATAATTGGAAATCAAATCTATATAGTATGTTTCTTCACCTTGCAGTACATATACTGGATCATATTTACCAGCTCCAATTCGATCCATTATTTTCTTAGCGGCCGCATCCATTAGCTTCTTCTTTTTTGCGCCAAGTTAAAGGCTGTAACCAAGCCTACCAAAGCTCCTGCTAAATGAGACTCCCATGAGATCCGCGGATCGCTTGGCAAAACGCCCGCTAAAAATATTCCACCATAAATAAAGAACACAAAAGCAGATACAATGAGGGAAATAAAATCCTGCTTTAAAAGTCCGTAACAAATCAAGAATGCAGCCAGACCATAAATCAATCCACTCGCCCCAATATGATAGGACATTCTTGGGCTAAAGATCCAAACCAAAATATTGGTGATGAAGTAACAACGGAAGAATACGATCCCTCCTATTCTCTCATAAAAGAAAAATAAGATGGTACCTAAAAATAGAAGCGGTACTGTGTTGGACAGCAGGTGAAGATAATCCCCATGAATCATCGGAGCGGTAAATATCCCGATTAAACCTTCTACACTGCGAGGTTTTATTCCCAAAAAGCCAAGATCAATATGGTAGAAGAATTCAATACTGAAGGAAAGCCACATGATAAATACCAATCGAAAAGGAACTACTGAACTCCCAAAAAACCTTTTCTCCCTCGTTGGCATGCGCTTAATACTTGGCCGGATCTTTTAGCATTGATAAATTCATATGCTTTGCTTCTTCATCTCCCACAGAATTAAGTCCTAGCAAACCTCCTGAAGATTTGGCTATCTCGGTAGCAATTTCAAGCAGGCTTTTATAAAATTCTTTTGCAAAGTTTTGGTCAACCTTTTTAAGAATAGGGTTCAAGTTACTTAATGATTCTTTTAATAAGGGTGTCCTTGACTCTTCCTCAGCGGGAAAGCCTTGAATCACGATTTTCAATTTATCTTCAAAGTCCTCACCTACTTCGCGATAGAAATCCAGGAGATGAGATTTGGCCCGTTTTTGTTTTTTTTCAGTTAATAAAAGTGCTTTTTTAATTTCTCGATTATCAATGTGATCGTCTGCTCCGGCTATGAGAATACAAACCAGAATAGGTGCTTTATGCATCAATTCTATTTCAGCCTGACTGAGTTCTTCAAATTCTGGAATCATACTTATTTCTTAAAAAGGGAGATGTCATTTTATTAACTATCGGGAATTAACGTAAATTTCAAATATTTTGACCAAATCTTAGCATTACTTTTAGACTAAATACCAAAGAGCCAACGGATGTACGAAAAAGAGCCAGTAAGAATATTTGTCGTAGAGGACGATCCGGCCTATACTAAATTCTTAAAATACGTTTTAAGTCTAAATCCTGATTTTGAGCCTGAGTTTTACACTACTGGAAAAGGGTGTATCGATAATCTCCATAAAATACCATCTATTATTACCCTCGACTATTCCTTACCTGATATGGAAGGCGAGAAAGTATTGAGATCAATAAAAGAATATGACCCGAATATAAGTGTAATTATCATTTCAGCTCAAGAAAAAATTGGAACTGCCGTAGAGCTTTTAAAAGCTGGAGCCTTTGATTATATAAGTAAAGACGAGGAAACAAAAGACCGCATCTTAAACTCAATTAAAAATGCAATTAACAAAACCAGCCTCATAAGAGAAATAGATCGGTTAAAACATGAGATAACAACAAAGTACGATTTTGAGAAAAGTATTGTTGGGACCAGTGATACTATTAAAAAAGTTTTCGACTTAATCGAAAAAGCAGTTACAACTCAAATCACGGTTTCCATTACAGGCGAAACAGGTACTGGAAAGGAATTAATCGCCAAGGCCATTCATTACAATTCTAAAAGGAAGAATAAAGCTCTGGTTGCTGTTAATGTGGCTGCCATCCCCAAAGACCTTATAGAAAGTGAATTATTCGGGCATGAAAAAGGTGCCTTTACTGGTGCCGTGACAAGGCGGATTGGTAAATTCGAAGAAGCCGAAGGCGGAACCATCTTTCTGGATGAGATTGGAGAAATGGATTTAAACGTGCAATCCAAACTTCTGCGCGTACTTCAGGAAAAAGAATTAACCCGCATCGGGGGCAACCAAATTATTAAACTTGATGTTCGTGTAATTGTTGCCACGCATCGAAATCTACAGGAAGAAGTTAGGGCGGGCCGTTTCCGTGAAGACCTATACTATCGTTTACTCGGATTACCCATACACCTACCCCCGCTGCGGGAGCGTGATAAGGACATCCTTCTTCTGGCGAAATTTTTTAGTGAACAGTTCGCCAAAGAAAATGATCTCGGAAAAATAATGCTTGGCCCTGAAGCCCAGGAAAAATTACTTCACTATTCATTTCCAGGTAATGTGCGGGAACTGAAGTCTATCATCGAGCTAGCAGTAGTAATGCGTAGTGATAATGAAATTCAGGCCAAAGATATTACCTTTAATACGCCCATACGCGAAAGCTCCCTTACTTCTAAAGAGATGACCTTACAAGGTTATACCTATCATATAATCAGAAATTATCTCAATAAGTATGATAATAATGTGCTTGACGTTGCACGAAAACTTGAGATTGGAAAATCTTCGATATACCGGTACTTGAAAGAAATGGAATCTAAAGGAATTTAAAATGAAGTCGTTATCTGCATACGTCAAAAAGGGATTATTTTATAAATCGGTTGTCGAAGACGGATCTGATATAATATTTATTGTGAACTACGAAGGAACGATTCTATATCACAATCGCTCAGTAAAGGAGACACTCGGCTATAAAGCTTCCGGTTTAGTAGGTAGAAACTTTTTTGATTACCTACCCTCCCACCTGATTACCCATTTTAGAAAAGAGTTTATTAAAAGCACCAGACGTGCTTATAATAAATCAATTGAATTTCAATTTATATGTAGAGATAAGAGCTATAAATATTTGGAATTTAATTCCGTAAACTTAAAGCAGAAAGAGGGCATTGACGGCCTTATTCTCGATTGTCGGGATATTAGTCAAAGAAAAAAAGATGCGGAAGAGCTACTTCGTGCGCAAAAAGCGAAGGAACAATTTTTAGCTAATATCAGTCATGAAATCCGCACACCCATTAATGGCATTGCCGGAATGGCATCACTATTAAGTCAAAATCCCTCCAGAGAAGAACAACGGACCTATCTCAACGCTATTAAGAGTGCAGCCGACAATCTCAAAGTTATCATTAATGATATTCTTGACCTCGCCAGCATAGAATCTGGTAAACTGCAATTAGAAAAAATTGGATTCAATTTAAATGATCTATTGCATTCCCTCATTGATACGTTTGGTGTACAGGCTTCAGAAAAAGGGATTAAACTCTCTCATAGTCTCGCTAAAGACGCTAACAAAATTTTTATTGGTGATCCGGTACGTCTCAATCAAATTCTTATAAATTTGATTAGCAACGCAATTAAATTTACCCATGCCGGAAGAATTAAGGTTGACGTTAAGGCAGACATGATAAAAGGTAATAACTACAATCTGCGATTTGATATTTCCGATACGGGTATTGGTGTTCCAAAAGATAAACTTCAGACTATTTTCGAAAGCTTTAGCCAGGCAGACGCTAGTGTAACCAGAAAATATGGTGGTACCGGACTTGGCTTAACCATTGTAAAGCAATTGGTGGAACTTCAGGGCGGATCAATTAATGTTGTGAGTAAAGAGAATGAAGGCTCAACCTTCACCTTTACCTTGCCTTACGTTATAGGTAAAAAAGAATTTGTGTCGGATGCAAGGATGATTAAGCCCCGAAACCTCACCCAACTAAAACGAGCTTCAATACTACTGGTGGAGGACAATGACATTAATCGGCTTTATGCCAGCAGTATTTTAAAAATGTGGGGCTGCCATTTTGAAACTGCTGAGAATGGAGTGGTTGCTCTGGAAAAAATTAGAAATAATGCATTCGATGCCATTCTCATGGATATTCAAATGCCCGTGATGGACGGGTTTGAAACCACTAAGGCGATTCGGAAAGGTGATCCAAACAAAAGCCAAGTACCTATTATTGCATTAACTGCCAATGCGACACAAAAGGATTTTGAAAAATGTCTTGCCGCTGGAATGAACGATTGCATTACTAAACCGTTTACACAAGAGGATTTGCTAAAAACTTTAACTAAATACCTGGGAGCAAAACTTAAGAAAAAAAACCAACCATCGCAAGAAGGAAAGCAAAATAATACCGAATTTGATTTAAGCTATTTAATTAAGGCTTCAGATAATAATCAAGAATTCATACAAGAAATTATCAATACTTTTCTTGATTCTATGCCCAAAACAATTGAAGAAATACAAACGCAATTGCAGTTAAAGAATTGGGAACACTTGGCCAAGGTTGTTCATAAGATCAAACCGAGCATTACACTTATGGGCATTCACCATCTTAAAGATAAAATAGCGTTACTCGAACATGAGACACGAACTAATCTGGACCAACAAACGATTAATGGTCTTGCCACAGAAATTAGTCAGTCATTATTGAAAGTGATTCGGTCTCTTAAAGCGTACGCTTAATTTCTGTTCATCACCATTAACTTCTTTCTAACGGTAACACCCTTAGGCCCTGTCATCACAACAAAGTAGACAGCATTCGCAAGTTCTGCTACATTTACTTCCTTCAATCCATTTACGGCTCCTTCAAAATTACCTTCAAGCACAGTTACACCGCGTTGATCAATAATCTGCCATTGACTACCCGGATAGACTTCGGCTGGTATACCAAAAGTAAATTGATTGTTGGCAGGGTTAGGGAAAATCTGAATATTATTTAATGTGGTAATCAAAGGTAATTCATCTTCGATTCCAACAACAGGATCTCCATTTTTAACAGGGCCATCAATAACTATAGATTGATATATTTCCTTTGTGTTCTTATCCTGAACATAACCAATTAATAACAAACCATTAGGATTTGAAATGGGCACATCGATAGGGACGTTAAAAACTAAAGCATTCTTATTAGTTTGGTTTTGAATAAATCCAAGGCTAATGGTTTTCCCATCACTTCCAAAGAGATTTTTTCGCAACACATTCTTAAATCCATTGACATCTTTTTCAACTAAAGCGACATTTACTATAACTGGTGAAGCGAAATCTTGCTTTGCTGTTATAAACATTCTTACACTAATGTGAGTATCGTCAATAGAGGTTGTGTCTTTCAAGCTTAATGAGAAAATCGGTTCAACCAAAGCTCTACGATCAATTTCCACTTTATTCAATTCATAGGTACTGCCCGTAAATTTGCCAGGAGTTAGCAGTCCATCCATAATTGTAAATGGAGGCTGAGAAGCCCCAAAGTAAAGTGCCCGGGCAGCTGGATCGGTTGGGTTATCCTTATTAAGTGGATCTGTGCCTGAAAAATTAACATGATACTGTATATCCTGGAAATCGGATGTACCCCTATCGGTAATCTGTTGTTGATAGAGTCCATTCAGATAAGTATCTGCATTTGTACTCGCTGTAAGGGTTGATGTGGTGAAATGTTCAACAAGCACATGCCTGGCCTTTTCTCCAACAAAGAAATTGTCAAAAGCAAAACCATCAAAGGCTGGCGGTGCTGGAGCATTTCCATCATTACTGCTAAAGGCTATCCGTAGTCTTACTTGCGATCGATTAACTGCCGGTATCATATCTAAATTGAATCGGGCGTTCTTCCATTCAGATTGTTTATCAGTCCATCCATAATTACCAATAGGTTGTGATCCGGGATTAGAAAGAATTCCCACCCCATTAAACCAATTAATGCCTTCATCCCGGTTTGACTGACCTTCCGGTGGCCCAACAATTCGCCAGGAAAGTCCGCCATCGATGGAATACTGAAGAACGGAACCGTCCAAATTCTTTTCTGTATCCGAGAAATAATCCAAAGCCACCATAGGTCGCTTCAATTGTGTTAAGTCAAAGCAAGGACCATTGACTGTAGAGTTTTCGTTTGAGAAATAAGTATTCGCATTTTTCCCGGTCCACCATGCATTACTTCCAGAGGCAGCTGTATTAATGGTCCCGCCAGCCCCTGCCGGCATTCCCCAAATCCAACTTGTATCGCTTAGCACAATATTGGTTGGTGTTGAATTGGTTGTATTGAATGCCTCAGCTATCCAACCACCATCTGTTGATTCAAATCCTTCCAGATACTCTGCACCAGCAACAGGGGCAACTGTATTGTACGGAAGGATAAATACATTCTGTGTATTTGAATTAGAACATCCATCATTCGTATCAACCAAAAGGGTTGATGAATAAGTGCCATTTGAAACATATTTGTGCTGTGGATCTTTGTAGGTACCGAATGTTCTTCCTCCATGAGTACCTACTGGTATTGCCCCAACTCCTGAAGGCAATACATCCCCATCTCCAAAATCCCATGTATAACCGGTTATCACGCTTATTCCTGGCGGTACAGAACCAACTACCTTGGTAGTCATATCCTGGAAATTAGTATTATCATTATTGCATATAGCTGACCAGCTAAAATCAACAATCGGTACATCACCAACGCGCAGCACATACGGAGTGCCTGTTGACGAACAGCCTTGACTGGTCGTTACTTTCAAAGAGACATTAAAGGTACCCGAAGTAGTATATCGTTTAGATGGATTTTGGTCTGTACTAAACGTATTATCACCAAATGCCCATTGCCAACTGGTGATTGCAGCTGGGAAAGGAGAAGGATTGATTATTGAATTGTCTGTAAATACAACATCGCTCACGATACAATTATTCGAAGATGAAAACAACGATACTGGACTTCCAAAGAAGTTAATGGTACGCTCTCTAAAGGTTATCGCATTAAACTGATTTTTAAAAGTATAGCGAATTCTATAAGAGTCTGATACTAATCCACTGGTTTGTATAAAGTAATCGGGGCCAATTTTAACAATTGTCATATTAGCTGCATTGGGTCCTTCTGATGTGAATTGTGTTTCTGGCGGGAAACCATCGGCAGGAACAGGGAAACCAAGTAATTTAACCAAACCTAAATCAGAACACAGTTCAAACTCTCCAATTCCGTTTAGTACCGCCCCCTGAACGGCAAAGTCGATAGTAGTAACGGGATTAATAAATACCTCTTGCTCGTCAAAGTTTGTGCAGCCATTACCATCGGTATATGTGTATTTGATGAAATTAGATCCCAGATCCGCTGCACTTGGATCAAATACCGCCCTATCTACCACATTAATAAACGTACTCCCTATTACCGAAGATGTTGGAAGAATGGTAAATGCACCGCCAGCCAAATTTCCAGTAAGAGTTATAGGTGGACCATTTTCCGCCAACGATGAAGGAGCTCCTGGAGGCAATCCCGTATAAACAACGACCGGTAATGGATTGATCTTTAAATTCATTTGGTCGGCAACAGCCGAACAAGGCCCTAACCCATCAGGATCAAGGGCTGTTAGTGTTAACACAACCGTTGCATTCACTTCTGTGGGATCATTAAACGAATATAATGGTTGAGCTAAAGTTGGATCTGAGAACAAACCTAAGCCTCCGTTCCACGCCAGCGTTGTAGGCGCACCTGAATGTGACCCTTGCAATAAAATGGATGGTGTATCCCGACATAGTTGTAAGTCTGGACCAGCCGAAACAACCGCAGCTTGATTGATTGTAATATCAATATCTTCAAACTCCTCAGTACACGGCCCACCAGGACCATCAGGATCATTTGTGGTTAGTCTTAATGTAATTGTTGTTCCAATGTCCGATGCATCGATAGTGTATTGCGTGTTAACGAGCGAACCCACAAGATTTGAAGCACCCAACGTCCCTGCTCCTGAAACGATACTCCACAAACCTGTTGTTGCACTTCCACCAATCGTACCACTTAAGCTTATTGGTGAGGCTAATAAATTAGCTGGTTCACAAACCACGAAATCAGCAGGAGCAATAACCGTTGGTCTGCGATTAATTTGAATACTTAATAAATCAGAAGCTATCGTACATGGTTCTCCAAGATCCGGGTCGTTAGATTCCAATTTTAATACAATAGTTGTAGCAATATCCGAAGGGTTAACCGTATAGTTTGCAGTCACCGTGTTGCCAGCGACTGTACTGGCAGAAATACTTCCGGCTCCTGTTACTATTGTCCATGTACCCGATGTAGCCGCACCTCCAATCAGTCCACTTAATGGAATAACCGTTGGCTCACAAACTTGATAATCCACTCCTGCATCCGCAGTGGGGAGCGGGTTAATCGTGATCGTAATATTTTTTACAGCCCCAGCACAACCATTTGCTGATGGTGTGATTTGATAAACCACAGTACCTGTTGTAAAGTCAGTCACCGACAAGGTTTGACTAATAGTTGATCCATTACCATTTGCTGCTCCAAGAACATTTGCAGACGGAACTGCCACCCAACTAAATGTTGTCCCCGCAACATTATTGGGTAACGAATTAATTAAGACTACTGCATTTTGACCGCTGCAAATAATTATATCAGATCCATCTGCTGTTGGGGTTGGAAATACCGTAACTATATAGTTGACAGAATTTCCAAAACAACCGGCTACTTCTGGTGTAATAGTATAAGTCACATAGCCAACTGTGTTTCCTGTATTAACCGGTGTATCGGTAATTGTACCTGTTCCACTTGCTAATACTCCAGTAAATGTACTTCCACTTACAACACTAGTCCATGAATAGAGTGTAGCAGGGTCAGTAGTTGAAACTGGTGTAAAGTTTAAGACAGTATTACTGCAAATTGTTGTTAATAATTGTAGTGCGGTATTTGTAATTATTGGCTTAGGACTTACCGTTACTACAATATTGATCGGAGTACCCGTGCAGCCATTCGCACTTGGCGTGATGGTATACGTAGCGGTACCCGCTGAACTTGTAGTTGCTGTTAAGGTCTGATTGATACTCGTGCCAAAACCTGAAGTTGCTCCGCTTACATTGCTCTGAACAACT
>Ga0154020_10007460_pt1 | contig 12769 bp, 24 predicted proteins | sample Klosneuvirus_201_FD_109709 | JGI IMG/M metagenome (GOLD analysis project Ga0154020, IMG submission 109709) | Active sludge microbial communities from wastewater, Klosterneuburg, Austria - Klosneuvirus_20160825_MG | ecosystem: Engineered > WWTP > Aerobic digester > Activated sludge | place... | reverse complement strand
GCTTTCTCTATTCCCGAGCCCGCACGCGAATTCTCTTTATTGCCTTGGTATATCTAATGAACTTAACTGGATTTTGCGGAATGAATTGGCTGCCGCTGTGGTAGCAATTCTCGATGTGTCGCTCAACGAACCTTCTTCATGTTGTGTAGGCGATTGCGATGCCGAGCCACATCCTTGCCACCGGTGGCTACGACCATCAGATCCGGTTGTGGGAAGTCAGTTCTGGGTTTTGTTACCGAACTTTACAGCATGCTGACTCGGTGCCGCCCGTTTCTGCCCTAATTAATGATTTTCGCCTGTCTTGTCGCCTCTCCGGTCATGAAGCCTTGTACCTTTTCTCATGCGCTTGTCTCAGCAAGTCAACAAATTAGCAATTTCGCCTAACAAGCAATTTCTGGCGGCGGCTGGCCACCAGCAGATCCGCCTCTTTGAAATTGCCATCAACAACACTAATCCTGTTCGACTGATCTTCGTTTTGTGATATGTTTTTGCTCACCATTTCGCTTAGATCAATACGTTGACCGGCCATAAGGGAAATGTTATTGCGCTTGGATTCTACAGAGATGGTCGGTGGTTATATTCGGGAGGCGATGAGGGCTCGGTGCGGCTATGGGACCTGAGGAGCCCCGGCGTGGTGAAAGAGTTCGAGGCTAAGGAGCCCGTCGCCTCCATGAGCATCCACCCCAATCAGGTTCGTTGACTCTTTTCAAGGCTCCCCTTCCGTTCCTTCTTGATAGGTTTTATCTGTCCTCTAGAAAGACTTGGTTGTCGTCTTGCAGACGGGCCGTGTGCTGATTCTCGACCAATCTCTTGCACTGGTCGGCCCCGAATTTCGCGTCCTGGAAAGCGAGGACTCCACGATTCTCTCCATCGCTTTCGACCCGTCCGGCAAGGTTTGTGCGGTCGTCAATATGAAGGGTATTTCTTTCTTGCCATCTTTTGGAGCAGGACACCGGCTGACCTGCGCCTCTCCTCTGACAGGAACGATTGCCGTCCATGAGGTCAAGCCCAATGCCGCCTGGCCCCTGGTGAAGAAGTGGAAGGGCCACGAAAAGTATATCCTGAAAGCCGTCTATAGCCCTGATGGAAAGTGCGACACAGTCAAGAGAAGTTCTTTCCGTAACATCGTTGAATTGAATATTTGCAGGATGTTCGCGACCTCGAGCTCGGACTCGACAATCAAAATCTGGCGAGTCGACCTCGATTACAAAATGGAAAAGGTCCTCAGCGGCCATCAGGTTCGCCCCATTTGAATTTGTTGCTTCTGTTCTTATCCATTGATTGATGAATGTTGTTTTCAGCGATGGGTGTGGGACATTGCGTTTGCCTCGCAGTCAAACTATCTCGTCTCCGTGAGCTCTGACAACATGTGCCGCTTGTGGGACATTGCGCAAGGCGAGACCATCCGGCATTTCACTGGTCACCGCAAAGCTATCACATGTGTCGCTTTGCATGATCATGATGAAAGCCAATAATATGGCCATCGTGAATGCGACTTTTTTTGCTTTGACTTGCCCATGTAATATCATAGTTCATCAGAGTGAACACTGCGCTGAGAGTATTATATACATTCTAAATTACAGCAACAAGAGCTGTGTTAGCAGCTGCATCCTTCCTCCTGGACAGGCGCTTCGCCGCCAAGGACGACTGTCCGCTTGCCAGCGCTAAGGTTACCCGCCTGTCCGCCGGAGCCGCCCTCAAGATTGCCGGTTTGGTCGCCGATTTTGTGAATTTCTAGAACACCGTTGATCAGCAACGTCGTATAAAAAATTCGGGTTGAAGGGGTTAAACCTTGCAACAGAATCTGGAAAGCGCGGTGGACGTTGTTGCCAGAGAGGGCCGATGTCTCCATGAAGTACAGAGAGTTCTCCTTGGCAAAATTAAGGCCGACGTCAGTGGGAACTTCGCGACGAGCGGCAAGGTCGGATTTGTTGCCAATGAGCAAGATTTGCACTTGCTCGTTGCCGGGGGCATCACGAACATCACTGAGCCAGCTCTCCACTCGCTCAAATCTGCCAGAGATAGGACTTGAAAGAAGGTAACGGAAAAGCGAGCAAGCAAAATTGAGTCGAACGATTGCTGGTTTGTAATGTCATAGACGATCAGAGCGCCCCGAGAGAAGCGGTAGTATGAGCGAGTCACGGCACGGTATTGTTCTTGTCCAGCTGCACACGAGTATAAGATCGTGCCTTCATGCAAAAGAAGAACAGAGCGCACCAGTATCCCAGAGCTGAACCTTCACGACCTTGTTGCTGACTTGGAAACTCTTGGTTGCGAACTCGACGTTGATGGTGGCAGAGGTCGCGTTGAACTTATCCTCCATCCAACGGCCCAGCAAATTGGTCTTGCCAACGCCAGAATCACCGATGATAATTACCTTGTACCTGTTGGCAACAACGATGACGAGGAATGAAAAAAAAATCGGGGGCACGAGAAGTACATGAGATCGTGCTGGGTATCGCTGGTAAGCGCTGTTTGAAGCGAGAACTGGAAGAAGAGAAATCAGGATAAGGTATGTGCAAGTGCGGGTGAAATCGTACAGGTCCAGTGAGAGAGTACGCATCCGATTTTCCTGAGCCAGTGGGAGGCAATGATCTGCGGATGTCCTTGGCAGAATTGGGGGTCGGTTGTTCGTCATATGGATTTCCAGCCTGCAGCGACCTTCGATTTCCGGCTTGTCCAAATTCGGTCTTGTCAATTTCACCGACATCATCAAAGGGATTCGCCTCAGCATTAGCAGGAGGGCCGCGATTGCCTCCAATCGTGGGCCTCCTCTGAGCGCCAATGGAAGGGGAGGAAGGCAGCTCCGACATATCAGCGCTCGCCCTGCTCGAACCGAGGGTCACGCGGCGGCTACGGGGCGACACCGGTTCCTCTGACGGTGACGCCTCAGGACCAGCCTCAGACGGAGCTATACTGAGTGACCGTGAAGAGTTGGAGGATTTGAGTTTCTTGGGAGGAGGCTTCGGCTTCGAGCTCTCAAGAACTACGCAAGAATAAGAATGAGCGTCTGAAAGCCTCACACCGTGGATTTTGAGGCCGTTGACAAGTAACGCACGGAGAGCTTCGGGATCTTGAGAGACGGAAGCGGGGTCGATACCGGCGTCACGCTGAAGCTGGTCAATGTCGCGACGGATCTCTTCAAGTTCGTCATAAACGCGACGTGCCACCTATAGAAACAGGAGTCAGAGACTCAAAGCGAGTCGAGCAATCAGAGTAGATACCTCGGCCATTCCGGCTTTGTCACGATCTCCTTCTCGCATGCGGTAGAGGAGCAATCCATTTTCCCATTTTTCACGCATGATCTTCTGCTTCATGTAAATCTTGTATTCCGCCTGACCCTCGCCCTGAACGATGGAATTAGGAACAAAGAAACGGTGAAATGAGGTCGAATATCTCAAGGCGTACATGGAAATCACCCACCTTGGGGACCTCATCGGGGAAGGGCACAGAAGGTGGAAGCTCGGCCTCGTCAGCGGCATCCTGGAGCTCTTGTCGAACGCGTTGGATGATCGACTTCATCGCTATAAACCAACAATCAGACCATTGAATCACAGATAGAGTCGGTAACCAATACCAATGCGATCACCCTCGAGCTCCTTTTGCTTGTAGAGCACCAAGGAGTTCTCCCAGTTACTGCGATTCATCTTTTTCTTCATGTGCGCCTTGTAACCCTCCTTATCAGTTCCTAGTGAGAATCCAGAAGCATGTGCCCTGCGTTCGAAGAGCAGGATCATTTTGCAAATGCACCTTCATAAGTCGCAGGTACAGGCGGCGGGGGCTTAGGGAAGCCCTCTGGAAGGCTGGCGACGAGATCGCGCTCTCGCTGAGCTTCCTCTCGCACACTTCCCACAGTGACGCGCCGCCGAGGGGAGATCGCTCCAGATGCGTCTTCGGCAGGAGCAGTCTTGATCTCAGCAGCAGGGGCCAAACGATCTAAGAAATGACGTCAATGTACTGCAAAAAACAGTATAATCGAAGCGAAGAGTACTCTCAGGGTGAGTATCAGGATTGTCCTTGTAGCCAAAGCGCACATAAATCTCACCGCCAACATAAGCGCGATCCGGATCGTCGTGAGGCAGAAGAGGCAGCCAGCGCGAAACGGAAGTCTCTTGCTGACCAGCCATGCGGAGCATGTTGGAGGTTATAACGGCAGTTCCCTGGCAATCAAGAAAATTAGAGGAGTTTCTATTACAATTAGGAGGGACCTTGTTCGCGTACAAGGTGAGTACGAGCGACTTTCTCTTTGTCCACAACACGGATGACACAAATCGTTGCAGCGGCTCGCACTTCACTAGAGGTGAAGAAGCACTCAAATTCAACTGCGCCACATTACTAACAAACCAAAAACAAGCGCACAAAGAAACACCAAAGTTCCACTCAGGTGTCAGGGTGTCATCGATAGGCTCCGTCTTGTGTTGTTGCGGTCCGTAGGCGAGCTCGACCATCGGGTTCCGATTCGAACCTCCATCGCGGGTCTTGAGACCACGAGCGGAGATCACTGCACGTGATACCATTTTAAACCTCATGGAAACCAAAAGCGATGAGATGATTGGAATTCCATACCCGTAAGCTGAAAGGTGCCGATGACCTCTCCTTGCTCAACCTCGGGCGGTTTGTCGGAGTCCTCAAACGCCTCAAAGCGCCAAGTCAACAAGATCTTTCCGGCTCGGTCGCCCTTCAACTCGTACCTGCAAGAGATCATCATAAGGAGCTATTAGACATATTCAAATCAACGATGCGCACCACTCACGACGTTGCTTTCCATCCTTGAGGATTTTGATGGGAATTTTTGCTTCCGCCATGACATCCTTAGGGCTCTTATTGCAGATGGAAAGCTTCAACCGCGACTCGATGTTGAAAACGGAACTAGGAAAACATGTCAAAGTGTGGTGAATCACTCACCAAGTATGCTTTTGGCGCACAATAAGAAGGAATCTTTCCATTTTGGGGTGTTCGGATCCTTCGACGGCGCCGATTCAATTTCCTGACGTTCGAGGTAAGCGACCAAGAAAGGCTTAGTGGTCGACGGATCCGCGTCGTCATTGAAAGCAGCTTCATTTGCTATCAATCATAATTCGGCATTAGAGATGAGAAGACTTCATTGCTCCAACGCGTTACCTGTGAGATAAATCTTGCCGATGGCGTCGGCGCCTTTGATATAAGTCATGTTCTTCGAAATGGAACGGTTCAACTTGGCGCCAAGCCCCGACGAAGAGGACACAGTCCTCCTCAAGGCAGGTCCTGCTGGAAATCATCGATGAGATTAGCATAATAAAGGAATATTGTTTCATCAGGGCCAAGACAGGCCCCAGAGTCAGAAAAGGTCGTGCCTGCATCAGCAACGGTCTCTTTCGCAGAGGCAGCGGCACCAGCAACAACATTCAGCAAGTTTGCTGACTTTGTTCTCTTCATGCGGCTCTCTCCTTCACCACTTGGGGCATCCGATGCTGGGGCGGCTGAGGATCCGCCTTTCTTCGCGAATGACTATTGCGGCCAATAGTAAAGAGATGAAGTAGAACAACGAAACGTCATCAGTCTGGTACATTTCCCTCTTCCTCAAGGGCAGCAAGGGCAGAATCCTCCTTCGATGCAGCGGCTTCCTTCTTTTTCTGCATCATAATCGCTCCCATTGAAGTGGACCTTCTGACTGTACGGCGAGGGAAATGCTTCTTTAAATGGGCCTCAATCTAAGTCGAGGTTTTTAGAATCCGAACAAGCCGTTGGAATACACCACGACAATCCAGACAAAGATCATTAAGTACCTCTTGAACCCAGCTATTAGTATCGGAAGAGGACGCAGTAGAGATCATGTAGTCGCGCTTTGGCGTGAATAGAGTGAAGCAGTGCGGCTTCTTGCCCTTGACGTCCTCGGACAAGGCGACCTTGGTCACCTCCTTCAGTTCGATCTCGCCTTTCTTTTCCTTGTCTTTCATGAGCTAAAATTTTAGTAATGTTATTAATAGAAAAAATTCATTGAAAGAAGCCATCATTTATCAAATCATCAGAGGGATTAAAATAAAAAGCTCGGCCTCGTCGACGAGGTCCTCCGAAGGAAGCGGAGCTCTCTCCATCAAAAGGAGAATCAGATAAATGATTGTGTCCCGCCTAGGGTAATCTAGACTTCGCAAGGCTGGGATCGGTCGCCTCAATTAAGAGAAAAGTCAGCGGTGACGCAAGGAGCAAAGGGCGAGGACATCAAGGAACGGAAGGAGAAGATTCAACACTCACCAATAACAAGCAAGGATAATATGAAATGTATCATTTAATTAATTTATTGGCGAAGGGCTCGGAAAAGAGCGTGCCTGGCTCTTGTAGTAAGCGAGAACATGCGTGTCCTCGATGAGAACCATCCAGCGCGTCTTCCAGCTCTGAACGCTTCCTCCTTGCTTCTGCACCCACCCAGACTTCTTCGCCGACATCACGGTAAAATAAACAGATAGACAAGCTGCAGATAGAAGAATAGCCGAGTGCGGCGGCCGGCGAGACAGCCGCCGGTTCGTCTTCGAGTGACTTTAAAGTAACGTCGGCATCGCATCCTCCGAAGGCGAGATTCGCTAATATTACCAGCTCAGATGCTTAAGTCAGAATGAGACAAAATGCCACGACTGCTTCTTGACCTAACTACTTTATTTTTGGTCTAACTATCTTTCGGGGAGGAGGGCTCGCGTGGCAGAGAGGCTCATCCTCAAAGCGGTTGATTCGCCCTGGAATCATAAAGGTAAATGAAACAAAAGTACAAATGATTTAGAATGATTCGCTCGATGTATCAGCAGAAACTGAATAAGAAGATTGTGAGATTTTGCGGGGAACGGTGGGCCCTTTCTGAGAGTGCCCAGAGAGCTCGCAGATGGACACTGGAATGTCATTGAGCCACGGATGCTCCAGCAACTCGTTAATCGAAATCCTCTCTATAATAAATTTAATAATTAGCAACTTTGAAATAATATCTCCGCCATATGCATCTGTGTTGCTGGCAGGGAGGAGTACCTTTAGGCTGCTTAGCTAACAAACCGTGCAAAATACTGGACGCGTCAGGGCTCAAGTGCTCGGGGACGTCGAAAGGATCGTAGATGATCATATCGAAGAGTTTCTATTGAAAGAAAAACGAATAAGGTATTCTCGAAGGAGTTTGGAAAGTGAAAAATAAAGACAAGGTATTAAATACTGCGGCATCATAGTGATTCCATGGAAACTCGCCACAAAGCATCGTATATAGCATCACACCCAAGCTCCAAACGTCGACCTTCGTGCCATCGTATTCCTCTTTCATGCAAATTTCGGGTGCTAAATGGTGAGAAAGAAAAGGAGATATTGGTGGCACAAAGACGAGAAACAGAGTATACCTGCATAAGCATGCGACCCGCAGAAGATGGAGAATTCCTTTTTGTCCGAGAGGTCAGCCGCGAGCTCAAAGTCAGTCAATTTCACATTGACGACGCATTGGCCAGTTTTGCAAAAATTGATGAGGAAATTGTCAGGCTTCAGGTCTCGATGCGAGACGTTGTTCTTGTGAATAAACGATACGATATTGACCACCTTCTTGAAGACAGCGCGCGCTTCGGGCTCCGGGACGCGCCGCCGCCGCTCCACCAATGTTATAAGATCAGCATCTAGCTTTTCCATAATGAGATAAAATGCTTCGTTATCCTCGAAGGTGGCGACAAGGTCGACAATGCCCTCGTGATTCAGCGAGTTCAGCCGCTTGTGGATCTCGAGACCTCGGCAATAGTTTTCGTGGCCACGCTGCGTGAGCTTCCATTTGATAATGCGCTTTGCCACGTAGATGGTTTTTGTTTCTGCAAGAAGAGATCAGAATCGAAGCTACCATTGGCGGAGATCAGAAGCAGAAATCCTTCAGCCCAACGAGAAAACCGCGCAAAAGTCAAATCGCCACAAAAATGCAACAAATACACTAAACAATCGAATCATAAATTTTAATTTACGGATAGGGGTGAAATGGTCGAGGGCAGGGTAAAGGACGGGATCGAGAAAACGGTAAGAAGCACGAGGCCCGAAGAGGAAACGCAGCCGACGCGCACCTTCATTAAGGGCGATTTTGATTGATGGCGGTGCGCCTGCCACCACGATACGGTCGAGAATTACGAATGGGGACAGCCGCGCTATCACCTCGTGAGGGGCATAAAGGGGCGCGGGTGCGCTCACTTCTGGCGCCTCGTCGACCAGAGTCCGCACATTATTTGAGCTCATTACTCACGGAGCGCACTGACGCAAGCGAACAATATTTTTAAAAAATGAGAGGTGTTTAGTCCTACAAGTGACATGTCTCGCATCACGATACGAGCGACGCGGTCTTTTTCGGCGAGAACGCAAGAGTTGTAATGATCGCGGTTTTTCGCTCTGACTGGAAGTGTGAGAACTCAACACGTGAGTCGACTTCAAATGGCCTCAGAAAGTCAAAGCAAACGACCCTGATCAAGATACAATCGGAGAAGAAATATCACTCATTCATTGCTGCCCGATATCGACACTTCATTGTCAGAGATGATAGCCTGGTGCGTGCAGCCGGTTGACTCTTTTGTTGCCGACTGTCCACTGCACTGTGAACCAGTGTCACACGTATTCCTCAAAAGAAAAATACCTTTCAATCTATATTCTGAAGGGACCAATCAATTGAAGAGGCAAGTCCTAAGATTCATTTCCCAGAAAGAAAAAAGGGATTAAATACCTGGAATGGGTCATTACTGACTGACCCTCGTCGCAGCCTCTCTCAATGTGAAGATATTGCTGCCAATTTTGAAATTCCCATTCGACTTCTTTGATTAGTTATTAATGATAGGCCTGGGGTCAATTGTAGTCCCGCTGTTCCATAATTAGGCCTCGTTATTAAAACAATTACCGGATTGGGAGAGTGGAATATCTCCGCTCCTCCCCATCAACGGAAAGCGCAAGAGTCGGTGTTCTATCGGTGAAAATTGTCATGCCGTCGTCCCCTCTGGGCTCTGGCTCCGTCATTCGCTTACGATGCTCCCGGCTACGTTTCCTCGGTCCTCGTTTCCTGCCAATCCCCAGGAGATCTATCAGTGGGATTTTCTCGGCTACATTGCTCAACAAGCGCAAATGAACGCCATCGATACCTACACCCAACTGGACGCGAGGACTACCCAGTCCTTCCCTTCCCAAATTCATACGTCTGAGAGTAATCTTTATATCCGGCGTCACAAGATTAGCGTTCGGCCTGCGTGGGACGAGGCGCAGACGTTCCCGAACTTGATGGGCGTGATTGAGAGCCCTCACCACCAGCCCCTTCCTTCTCCACTTGCCCCGTCAGTAGCCCCGGATTATATCGGACTCAAACAAGACTTTGAAAGCGTCGCGTGGACGAGCGTGGACGAGGAAGCGCCGCGAGATCACGCGCTAGATTTGCAGGACCCAAATGTGGACCTACGATCTCTTCCCGATCGAGCGGATTCCTTCCCGATCGAGCGACATTCACCTGTCGGTTCTTCCGCCCCTCAGCTCGACTCGGATAATCACGAGGAACGAGCATTCTTCTGCCCTGTGCAAGGTTGCGGCCGTAGATACAGGTGCGTCTCCTTGCCGTTGGTATTCTCGGGCTTATAATTACGGAAGTCGGAACTTGCAAATTCCGCGGTCTAAGTCAGGTGTCGTTGGTCTCTCCGCCTTTCTTGCCTGCTCACGGATTTTTTTGATAGGTATAAAGGCGACCTGAAAGTTCATTGTGCTCGTAAGCATAAAAACTTGGTCCGCCTCGACGCTATCTCAAAATCGAAGAGCTCGAAGGAGAACAAGTCCTTCCCTTGCCCTCTTTTACATTGCAAGTGCGGCTATGAGCTCCGCCGCGATTTCCTCCGCCACCTCCGCGCGAAGCATTACGACTTGTACCTCGAACACCGCGGAATGAGGCGGCCGAGCTTTACCAGTGACTCTGGAAGCTGCGCCGAGTCGTCCTCTTAATTCGATCTCCGCCCCTCTGCTCACTGCGCACAGTGGAGCAACACGTGCCACTGAACGCATGCCAATGTAAAATGTTTATATAGACGTCGAGAATCTAAAGGCATTTTCTGGTAATTAAGAGTGAATACGGATCCCCTGTTGGTTATAATCATTTCATTCCCTTTTTGGTCGTTACCTTCCTTTCTCAGCCAACTTCACCTAGCCAAAGATTGGGTCAAAGAGCGAGCCGAGGCCTTGGGAAATGCCGGACCTCGGAAACGATAAAATGAAGAAGAATTCAATCGAACTTAAAATTGAACAGGGAAATTCCGGTGTCCACGGGCCACAGCGTGGGCCGCGTGGCCTCTCGAGCCCTCCAATATTCCTTATCGCGACCGCGTTGGTTCGTGCTGATTGGGCGATGACCGTTCGCTTGGATCTATTGCGCAGAGAGGCCCCGCTGCTGGTTCCTTGCAGCGCCGACCTCGGGCGTTTCGCAGGCTCTCTCTTTGTTCAGGTTCTTCGCTCGTCCTCATGCTTGCCTTGTTGTGGGTCTCTCTTTGACGTTCAAAGATGAAAGGATTTTTTGCAATATTGCAGTCGGTAATTGTTTTCGATGCAATAATAAATAATGCTGTGATTTTTTTTAAATAATTTCTCGATGTTGATGCTGTTTCAGGGTCGCGAGGTGGACGTTGAGGTCGACTGGTCCGCTCGCCGCCTCGTCTTCTTCGACGACGACCTTCAGCAACACTTGGTGCAAGAGCTTCCGACGGTCCGAGCCCTTCTGAACGTCCACGAATTGAACCAATTCTTACTGGTTTCTATTCACATGTCAATTCTTCTTCTAATGAGATAGTTTAGATGGAAGAAGCTATGCGAAGAGCAGCGAGTCTTGACCTGTTCATTCGAGATTTGTACTCAACTTCATATAGGTTTCTCTTCCTCTTATTTCTTTCCTTGATTTTTCTTCCGATTTCCTAGGAAGTTTAAACTGGAAAAGATACTCGTCGAGGCAGCGCGGAGCTCACAAGGCGTCAGCGAATCTTCGTTTGATAAGCGGCCCGAGTTCTTTCAGCGCCTCGTCGCCGAGCTCGGCCATGTTGGCTGGTCCAACCTCGCCTCTGTGAATCAAGTGCGCTTTGAAAATCATTGCCGTTTGTGATCACATCCTAGTCAACTTTCTTTGTGGAATTCTCCTCGATGGGCCCTCGTGAATGTCACCTCGAAGATGAGCTTTTGCCTTGCGAATTTCATTTGTCTTTCCCGGTTTTCGCCTTTTGCTGATGGCCTCGTAATTCTAGGATCTCTCTCAATTTTCGATTGTGATCCTGGATGGAGCAGGTCGCCCACATGAGCTTCGTGTGGAAGTGGATCACGATTATCCTCGGTCCCCTCCTCGGTGCTTGCTCGACCTCCCGAGCTCCATCATTGCTGAGGCGCCCAATGATATAACAGCCGCAAATTCTAAGAAACCCAAACTGAACAACAAGAAGGCTGTGATTAATGAAGTGGAGGTCAAATGGGTCCCTGACAGCTCATCACTCGCCGACCTCATCTTTGAAGCCAAGAAACTCGTGAATCCCTTCTTGGTACTGCATCGTCAATAGTTCCCTCGCTTTCCTTTTTCTGATCTGCTTTGTATTAGGAATTCTGGAGGGTGATGGAAGATATTGATACCCATTTGTGGGTAATTGAGCCCGAGAAGCCCCGCCCCAAGGACACGCGCCGCCGCCTCGCCCTTGCCAAACACGCCACCCTCCTCCTCATAGTCGATCCTGCGGAGCCTCGGGGCGTTGCCGAATGTCATTTCTTTGGTGCTGAGAGCGCAATTGCTCCTTTGAAACAGCGATTCAACGCAAATGTGAGGTCGTGGGACCGCGCTACCCTTCCGAGGGAGAACCTGTCGCGCTGCCTCGGCCTGTCATTACCGAGCAAAGAAGAAAGGGAAGCGGCTCGTGCATCAGCATTTGAAAACGAAGGCGACGAATTTGGAGAAGAGTGTGCGATCTGTTACGAACGCTCCAGGTATCAGGTTTTCCGCTCTCATCGGTATTTCGTGCCATATTTTTTCTAATCTCTGTTTGTGTTGTGAAGCGAGCGAGCCTACCCTGACCGCATCTGCGATGGCGCTAACTGTGGCAAAGCTTTTCACTCGCAATGCCTCTTCGAGTGGCTTCGAAATGTGCGAACATTTCGCCAGAGCTTCGACACCATCTTCGGCGAATGCCCTTATTGCAACGCGCCCATCACTGTCAAAAACGTCATCAAATGAGTTTTCCAGGCTCTGAATCCCCGCTTTGTGTTGCTTGTCGATACTAAACTATTGCCCATTTCAAGACACAAATTTACAACATCTAAATTGTCATTCTAAAGCTCCTACAGCTTGATGTACACCATGATAAATAGAACAGTCTAAAGGAACGCCGAGAAAAACCAGCGGCTTCGAGGTGGGTATGGTGCAATATACAAATTCAAAACGAGGTAAAGTACAACCATGGTACAATTTAAACGAGGGAATGAGCGAAGGCTCTACTGAGAGGCCGAGGACTCATGCTGCGGCGGTGAGGACGAGATGCGATCGGAACTGTCGCGCGTGCCGTTGCTGTCAGTCGTTGCCGTACTCGTAATGTTGCCTTGCTGCTTCGCCTTGCTAGTCGTCCTCGAGACGCGAATGACTTGGAAGGAGGAGACAGCGCCTGGGGTTTTGGGACCTCCCATGCGTTTCTTGTGAGACTCGGTCAACACTGAGCTGCCACTTGCGCTGGCCGCACTTCCCGAGCTCGCCCCGGACGCTTCGCCGGAGGCGCTCACGCTCGCGCTAGCGCTGAGGGAAGCATCTTTCTCCTTC
>Ga0154020_10007458_pt1 | contig 12771 bp, 12 predicted proteins | sample Klosneuvirus_201_FD_109709 | JGI IMG/M metagenome (GOLD analysis project Ga0154020, IMG submission 109709) | Active sludge microbial communities from wastewater, Klosterneuburg, Austria - Klosneuvirus_20160825_MG | ecosystem: Engineered > WWTP > Aerobic digester > Activated sludge | place... | reverse complement strand
GTTGCTCTCCATGGGGCAGAAGGCTGAGCGAGTCTTCGGCCGAAAGAACTTCATGGAGTTGTACGCCGTCTTCTCCTCACCGCTTCTGTACCGGGTCGTTACCGGACCTGGACGTGATCTCGGTTCGCTGGAGCAAGGCTTCGTCGATCGCCTGGTCGAGCAGATGTCGTCATTCTTGCTCGCCGGCCGGGCGTGGACTGTAGACCGGGTCAACCACGAGGACCGAGTCGTCACAGTCCGAGAAGCACCGGGCGGTGTGAAGCCGTCCTGGGGCGGCTACATCCCGTCCATGCTCGGGTTTGAGCTGTGCCAGCGCATCAAGCAGATCCTCGTAGAACAAGCGGAGTACCCGTACGTCGATGCTCACGTCGCTCAGCACCTTCGAGAGCATCGAGATGATCTCGGGGAGCTTCTTCGTCGTCCTGGAGCGGCGGTACAGATCGAACCGGGCGTTGCCCGCTGGTGGACTTTCGCGGGCGGCCGGATCAACCACACGTTGAAGTACGGCTTCGAGATCAAGGAGGGCTGGAAGGTTGTGGCAGATAACTTCCTCCTCCGGATCGAGGGCAACGGGATCGGCCATGAGAGCGTCGGTGCCGCCATCGGCCGGATGTCCGAGTCGGCCTTCTGGACTGAGGAAACGTTCCGGCGATCACTTCTCGGTCGCCTTCCGAACTATCGGCTCTCGAAGTTTCAGGACTGCTTGCCCGAGATGTTCGCCTTGGAAACTGTCGAGAGATATCTCCTCGATGTTGAGGGGGCGGTGGGGTGGCTTAGAGGACCCAAGAAGCAACGCCCGAAGGTGCAGCTTCGAGGCGTCGCCGCCGAGACGCCGGAGAGACTCCTCACTGCTCTCCTGGGCCATTGGACCGAACTTCCGGAGAGGCTCTCCGTAGACGAGCTAAGCACTCTGGCTCATATGATCAATGGGTACGAGATCGCGGACGCCTACGTAGGACGTGAGGCCTTTGCGGTCGCGGAAGACCTTCGGCGGTGCTTTGACGAAAACGGGATCTGGAGAGGTAGCGCTGTGGAACTGCTCGTGGGGTTCTTTGCCGTTGTGCGCGGTTGGCGCGGACTTCAATCTGGACCTGATGACGGCGATAGCCACCACCGAGAAGCTCAAAGCCTCTACGGGGCCGTCCTGGCTCGCCTTCGCGAACATCCGGAAGAAGTCGAGCTACTTCCTGCTGTGCCGAGGCCAAAGATGGAGAGTTCTTGAACCGGCCGGTGCGGTCAACGGCTAGCCGAGCGGCGATGGGCGCGAGCTTGTGCGCTCGTTGAAGAGGTCGCCGAGGTCCGGGAACCTCTTTACCCAGACCCGACAGCCGTCACCCTCGACCTCGACCGAAGCAACCCCCGGGAACTCCTGGAGGAGCCGAGCTGCTGCCCGGTCATCTTCACTTTCGAAGTCTAGCCCGATGCCAATCAGGTTCGTTTGACTGTTGGACTTGCTCGCTCGGTCCTTGACCGCCCGGAACATGGCATCGGCAACCTCTTGGATTCGATCCCTGCTCTGCTCGCGGTCGAACCTGGCCTGTTCAATGCGAGCGACACGTTCCGCGATCGAATTCGCGTGCTGTGCGGTTTTCCGTGACGCGATCACGGTAGCAACCGAAACGATCAGAGACACACCGGCAACTACGATGGTGATCACATCCGAGGTGGTCATGCGCGAAGGTTGACGCATTCCCGGTACCACCGCCAGCCTCCATGAGCCGGCGGGGACCTTGTTCGTCACACTGTTCCGGGCTCGCACATTTCCCCTTCGGATCGCATGGAGCTACCGTCCATCGAGCATGGCCGAGAAGAAGCACCGTTCCTCTGGACGCCGACGGACTGTCGAACAGGAGCAAGAACGGGAGAGTCGTCTTCAGCTTGCGCTCGCGTGGAAGAGCTGGCCCCTCCAATCAAGCGCCGAGGACCTCGGCGAGGATCTGCTGTTCCAAATCTATGCGGACGGGAACTTCACCGGCCTTTCGTTCTACGTGCAGTTGAAGAGCACCACGAGCCTCGACGCGCTTGTTCCAAAGCGCCGCCAGGACTCGGTTGCATACAGTTTTGAGGTCAAGGATCTACTCCACTGGGAGGGCTCCAATCCGCCCGTTGTGCTCGTCGTGTGGGACGTGAAGACGATGGCGGGCGTTTGGCAGGACGTGCCCGATGCCGTCAAGCAGCTCGACAAGCAGGACAAGACCTGGCGTACAAGGAAGTCGGCCCGAGTGCTTCTTTCCATGAAGCACACAACGGATCAGAAAGGCCAAAACGCCCTTCGAGCGACCGTTGCGCATCACACGCTTCCCATGCTTGCTCGCGGCAAAGAGGTGCTGGTCACGCCAAGTTTTGCGTTCCCCAAAACACCAGCGGGAAAGGCCGCTTTCGCTGCCCTCCAACAGACCATCGATGAGGGCGGAACCGTTACGATCGGTAAGGAGTACCTGACGGGCATCCGGATGTCCGACTGGTGGGAGCGGGCATGCGGCGTAACGAACGCGGAGTCCATCACCTTCACCTCCCGCGTTGAGCCCTTTTCGTTGACGATGCGGCTCCAAGCTGTTGGACCCGCACGAACCGAATCCGTGAACATCGAGCTTCGGAAGACAAGAGCTGGCCTCAAGCGCACGACCTTCGAGAGCACTGACACGTCAGGCCCGGTCAAGATGTCGTTGGTTCTTCACGAGAAGGAGAGGCGACTCGAATCCAAGCTGAACTTCTCGTTCCCGTGCAAGACGGTGAACGATTCGCTCCAGCTCGCTCGGCTGCTCATCGCCCACAAGCAGGGTGGGAAGCTCCAGCTCCTCATGCCTGACGGCCAAGCAGTTGGGGAAGCTAAGCTTGACCCCAGCGCTGGAAGGCCGCTCGATGAGCTTCTCCGGTGGGAGAAGGTCCTCCAGAAGCTCAGCTTCATCCAGGGCCGGATCGCCCGTTTTGGGACATTCGACGTTCGCAGGCTCAAAGACCGCGATGTCCCGACGATCAATAGGCTTCACGAGATCCTGGCAAGCGGCACCTTCCGGACGCGGATGCACTTCAGCGTCACGGTCACTCGCCCGCCCACGGTGCCTTCCGCGAGCAAGAACAAGAAGGTCCCCCCAGTGACCGTCCGGGTTAACCCCTTCGGCGAGCAGAAGTTGCTTGGTATTCGGATCCCCTTGGGCGAGGTTTCGTTGATGTTTTTGGAGCCGGACGAGATGCTTACTCAGATGCGGTCCGCCCACGCCACGCCGGAGCATCCTGCGACGATTGCAGTTCAGAACACCCCCGTGGTCCAACACTTCCACGACTGGGAGCCAACCAAGTCCGGCCCGGAGAAGGTGCCTCGACCGACCCCTTCCACCCGCAGGAAGAAGAAACGGTAAGCAGTTGCGCAAGCTCACATTGCTCTCACTCCCTCGCCACCGAACCAGCAAAGGCGACCACTACCTGGACCCCGTCCGGAAACAACTCGTGCCGGCAACGCGAGAGGAGCAGGTCAGGCAGAGCGTCATCGCCTGCCTGGTGAAGGACTACGGATACCCGATTCAGTCCCTCCTTTCGGAAGAGCCTATCGCAAGGGGAACCCAGGACCGTCGGCGGGCGGATGTAATCATTCATCTGCCAGCTCGTAGCGTGCCCGGGAAGCTCAGCGTTGTTGAAGATCGTGAACCCGGGCATTGCGAGCCGGCTTACTCGGAGAAACTCCACAAGCTCAAGGGCCACTTCGAGCCAGGCAAAGACATCACGCTCGTCACCGTGCCCGACGAATTCACCGTGCCGGTCGCGGGTCATCTGCTTACGTGCAAGACCCTGGGATTCGTTCGATGCAACGACGGGTTCTGCCTTGGCTTCGAGCCCCCGAAAGCAGAGTCAGAACGTCTTGGCTTACCGCCGATTCTTGGGATCTTGGTGGCGGGCCATGGGTTGACGCACTTCGAAAAGGATGTGGCCCAGAGGCTCGCGATCCCCGAGTGCGAATGGTCCTTTCAGGCATCTCTCGACTTCATGGACGCCTTGATCGGCGTTGATGAAGATCCAGGTACCAGGCTCAGCGTCGAAGCGAACGCTTTGTCGAGCGATGGGATACGAGGCGGAACGATCTTGATGGCTGGAGACCTCGACGAACTTGGTGTTCTCGTGTGGGTCGACATGTCGAAGGCCGAACCCAGGGCCGAGCATGAGCCAGAGCGAGCGCCCAGGTCGTCCAAGTCCGCCGACCTAGATCAGACAGCCGAGAGTTGGAAACCCATCGCTGTGATTGAATGCAAAGCTCCTGCGGTACCGCTCACGGAGGAGGTCACGAAGCAGGGGCTCGGGTACGCGACCAAGCTTCAAGCCGACTTCCTGGTGGTTACCAACGGGGCCGAGTCAAAGGCCTTCGCTGTGACCCCAATGCAGCCCATCAAGGACCTGCCCAGCTACGAGTCCGTGGTGTCGGGCCACGCTGAGTGCGTGAAGGTGGTCGAACGGGACCCGTACCGAAAACTCAACACCGAAGCGGCCAGGCACCCGGATATCGTGCGCTTTCACCGACGATTCCGAGACAATGTGGGCAGCGAAACGCCTGAGGCACTCTGGCCAATCCTAATCGCGTTGGACGACGCCCTTCACCTCGCGACCTCACACCAGGGCTTCACCGCGACGGGGTTGAAGTTCTTGGAGGACCTTGGCGTGAACTTTCACGTACCAGGCTCGCCCACCGGGGCAGGGTGGCCAGGCGAGTACAGGGACTTCTTGGTCGAGGATTCAGCGGGTCACCGATTTGTTTTTGGTCTGGGACTGCAATCTGCCTGGTCGGTGGTGAACAAGGATATGCTCTCGAAGAGCGTCGTCGTGCCGGGCGCCTGGACCTACCTGCTGGCGGCCGTGTCAGAAGGCTCGGAGTACGAGTCCGTCCTCCAGGTTCCGCTCGACAAGTCGCTCACCAAGACCTCGACCGGGTGGGTGCTGGCTCACGACGGCAAGATGACCGCCGGGAAAGGGGGCGTTTCCCCAACGCGTGTGGTCGAAGCAGTCCTGCACGACGCTCCGGACCTCGTGAGGAACGGGAGGATTATCCTTGGCGAGATCCCCGGCCAGATCCCGCTAGACACCAAGACTACCCAGCGCTTGCTCGGCAACCTCGCCAGGTACGTGGTCGTACGGCGGGCGTTGAAAGTCGAGGTCAAGAAGGAGCGGAAGAAGCGACGGAGCTAAAGGCTACTCGGTTACTTCAGCCGTCGCCGCTGGACCTTCTGGAGCCTCGGGCGCGTTCACGACAAGCCCCTTCGCCTTGGCCAGCTTCACGACATTCTCAGCCGTCGCAGCACCGAAGAAGTGCAGGGTCAGCCAGATGCCCGAGAGATCCGCCGGAGTGAAAGAGATCGTGTCTCCGAGCTTGAACACCCGCTCGACGGTGCCGTACCTCATGAAGACTTGCGTCTGCGCCACCAGTGTTTGGAGCGGGACCAAGGGGAATTCCGTGCCGTCGGGAGCACGACCATGAAGCTCGAAGGAGCGCCACTTCACGGTCAGGCAGTCCGATGTCTTGCAATCATCAGCCCCGGCTACTCCATGACGATGCACAAGGCAGTTGCGGGCGGCGTTCAGGGTCGCGATGTGCTCAATGCTCTGCGGCAACAAGTCCTCGCCGTACGCCGTGCGCAAGAACGCAAGCTTGTCCGGGAAGTTCAGCTTGCCAAACCCTCGTGCCGGGCCAACCACCAGATCATTCCATCTCTCGGCTGGGACGCTCGCATGCTCGAAGAGCGCAACTGCGGCACAAAGCTCGCGAGTCTTCTCCAAGAAGAGAGAGATCTCTTCGATGCAGTCCCTCAGGGCGCTCGCGATAACCCATCGTTCCGACTCCCCTTGCACCTCTTCGAGTGGACGAGGCGTGAGCTGAACAGGAATGGCCGGTCCCTGAACCTTCGGGAGAAGGCCACTGTTTCGCTCGGCCCCGTGGATCTCGGTGAGCAGAAACGCTGCTCGTTCAAGGATCCGGCCGGTTCGGGCCGAAAGTCCCAAATGCAGGCCGTCGAAGTTGAATGTAACCGTGTACTCTGCCACGAGCCAGAGCTTGCCACGGCCGAACCTGAACGCCACCAGGGCAGCGGTGCAACCGGGCACGACACTAGCCATGCCCTGGCCTTCGATGTGGCGCCGGGAATGACGCTCGTTTGGATGGACGTGACGACCGGGCCGAACGTGTGCTGGTAATCCATCAGTGCCGTTCCCTCTTCACGCCCTCGCTCCGTGGCAACGAGACATGGTGCTCGCCGTCTCACGGCAAGCCCAGACGGATCCCGACATGGCGGCCATGTTCTGCCTCGGCTTCTCGTCATCGGTCATCGCACGCTCGATCCTGATCCGAGACGCAGCGGGAAGGACCGACGTTCCGGCACTGTGGATCGTCGTCATCGCCGAGAGCGGGGCCGGGAAGTCCGCCACGTTCAACCCGCTCATTGCTCCGATCCGAGCGCTTGAACTTGCGGCCGTGGGTCAACTCGCGGCCCCGGATGCGCCCTCGCAAGCCGGACCTTCCGGAAGGCCATGGTACGAACGGCTCGATTCGCTTGAGGCCGTTCCGGCTGCGGCCCACGCCGCTCCTTGGGCCACGGCAGCACTCGTGGGAGACCTGCTGCGGGTAGCGCAAGAGGCTGCGTTCCCTGGGGTTGCTGTGCGGTTCATCGAGACCAACACGACCCCCGAAGCCCTGGTGGACAGCATCGCGAGCCAGGTGTTCGGGCTTCTTCAGGCGTCATCCGAAGCTGAGATGCTGAGCCGGGTAACTGCGGGCAACGCGGTGGAGGCGCTCGCCCAGCTCAACCAGATGTGGGAAGGCGAGGACGTTCGACGTAGCCGGGTCGTCCGGGGTGCGGTCATCGGCAGGAGGGCCGTACTAACTGTCGTGGTGGCTCCGCAGCCGAGGACATTCCAAGAGCTGCGCTCCGGGCGCCTCGGTCGGCTGATCGAGGAGACCGGCTTCCTGGCGAGGTGTTTGTTCTGCGTTCCGCAGTCCACCGTCGGAACCCGCTCTCCCGACGTCGAAGGTATTCCAGAGCCCGTTCGTCTGAGGTACGCGGAGAACCTGCGGGCAATGCTGGCTACGTCATTGCCGGTGGGAGGGGAACCTCGCGTCCTGCACCTGTCCGACCAGGCAGAGCAACTTCGAGCGACGTTCTACGCACAGATCGAGCCTCGACTCGGTCCTGCGGGAGATCTCCACCACGCGAGGATTTGGGCCACGAGGGTCCGGCAGTCCGCGACCCGCATCGCTGCCATACTTCACATCGCCGATCTGGCACATGCTCGCCCGGACGGGATCGAAGAACCGATCTCGGAATCGGCTATGGAGCGGGCCATCGAGATCGCCCGCTCGCTGCTGGCCGATGGACGCCAGGTTTGGTCTGTCGAAACCGGTGAGGCGGACATCGAGGTGGCCGTCATGGAACAAGTGCGGCGCCTGCGAGGTGATTTCACTGCCCGCGACGTCTATCGTCCGCTCGGTATGGCGGCGACCCAGGTAACGCCAATCCTGGATCGCCTAGTAGTGTCCGGTGTCCTTAGGATGCGGCAGGAAGGTCGCACCGTCCGGTACGACCTGGATGACAGTTGACAGTTGACAGACCGCATCTTGGAGAGATTCCAACCACTTTGGGTTCCGTCAACTGTCAAGTGTCAGGTTACGTAGAGGTCTGAGGCTTCGTGAACGACCTGCGGCGACGAAACCAGAGTTCCGACCCCAATTCTCGACATCCACCACGACGGGGTCGGCCCCAAGGAAGACGACGGTGGTGGAGTGAGTCGAGTAGATCAGTAGATCAGATATCGCGTGGCAGGTGCTCGCGGGCTGCCTGGTAGAGGAGCGCCCCGTAGGGATCCGGGCATCGGTCTCGCTTGATGCCGAAGACCCCCGCAGCCACGATCCAAGCTCCATGATCAAGCTCGCCCGGGGGATCCCCTCGAAGAAGCCCTCGAACCTCGTCGCGGGCACCGAGACGAACAAGGCCAAGCAGGGCCTCACGTCGGACTAGCGGGGACGGGTCAGCCACCACGAGCCGAACAAGATCCGGCACAACGGGGATCCTCTGCCTGCTCAGAAATCGCGCTGATTCTGCTCGATGGAGCGGAACCGGGGCACCAAGGACAGCTTGGAATTTCTGGACGTGTGCATCGAGCCCACCTGAGCCAGGAAGCAGTGCCTCGACCGTCCTGAGCAAAGAAGACAAGCCGACGGACACACGGCAGGCGGCATCCGCAAGGAGACGAATCCAACGCGACCGCTTACGACCATCCCACGCAGAGACGAGATCCCGAATGTCGCGAAGGGCTCGCACGAGCTTGACGCGATCAGGGTCATGCTGCCCAAGAAGTCTTCTCCCCTCCTCAACGGGGTCCAGCTCCTCAACCTTCCACTTGGACGGTCGCAGTTTGGTCTTGGACTTGTTGATGGTCAGCCCTAGCTTCTCCGTGGCGCCCGAAACGATCTTGATCACCTCGGCTGCGTCTTTTTCATCGCCAACTCCGATAGCCATGTCGTCCATGCGTCGGACGTGGAGACGACCGGCATCGATCAGACAGCGATCAACGGCATCGAGAAGAAGCTCGCCCAGGATGCGAGCTGGAATTCCACCGACGGGAAGACCAAGAATCCCGAGCCGTCGATGTTCCTGCAAAAGCGTTTCTGGCTCTGGAAGAAGCTTCACAAACGACTCGAAGCGCACAGACGGAAAGAAGGCGGCCAGATCAAGCTCCAACACCATCGCGCACTTGCCCTCGATATCACCAAGGGCCGTTTCCCAACGCTGGAACGACCCGGGGAGAATGATCCGCCCCCTCGATCTGTTTGGAGCCCAGCGCACGGCCGTGGCGACTGTCGCGGGGACGCGCTGGGCCTCTACCTGATCTGCAAGGGCTAAGACTGCTCCTCCAAACCGCAAAAAGGAGATCGGATGCAGAAGATGAACATTCCGACTCGTGAGTTTGGAAAGCGGGGCCTGCACGGTCTCGATGGCGCGTGTGCAGTCATCGGCCCAGGCCGCTTGGGATAGCTCCTCGGCGAAGGCACGAAGGATCCGAAACTCCGCACACCAGGGCAGGACATCGCTGTCTCCCTTCTCGGCAGCATTCCAGGCCAACAGAGCGGTCCTCTCCAGCAAGAGCTGAGACGCACCGCTGGTGGGCACAGACCGCAGTGACGCGACGGCGGTCATTGCCGCACCTCGAAGCTCACAGATCCAGGTCGTCTGCGGATGAAGTATTCGAGCCGGTTGATCGCCATCTCAACTTCTCTGGACTGCGGCATTGCTCTGTACGTCATCAGGTCAGCGGCATATTTCCCCACGATGAATGTCACAGGTTTCAAGTCCTGATTTCGCTTCAAGTACCGCCTCATCCCTTCCAACTCGATTTCGACCGGTGTCATCCCAGGACGCATCTTCGCTGGTGGGTAAGTGCGATGATCGACTTGCCCGACCAGGAGAAGGGCTCCGTGACTTGGGGACACCACCAAGCTTACAGTGCGGGTCATCGTCCCCTCCCACGCCGAGTACCTGCGGTTTCAAGGTGATCGCCGACATGGCTGATAACTATTTGAGGGGAACCCTCTGGAAACACATAGTGGACCCTGAGAATATGTGGTGCCCTGTTGCCGTATTTGACGTGCCCCTCTGCGTACAGCAGTCGATTTCCGTAGTTCACAAGGCGCTCTCGGATCAGCTCTGGGTCGGCCCTGGTTGCAGAGCTTTCTGTCAGAGCCAAACCGAACCCGGTTAGATTGCAGAAGTCCCGTGGGATGTTGCTCGATGTCTCGTAGAGACCATGAAGGCTCAGGGCCATCGACCTAAGCATTCGCCAGGCGATGTGAATGTCCTGAAAGCTTGCTTCCCTTGCTGACTTTCTTGCCGTATCCGCGAACGCGAGGCGATCTGGGTACAGCCGTTCGGCCAAGTTGATGACCTCCAGAAGGTTGGATGGAAGTTCTTCCACGTCCGTCCTCTGAGTCTCCAGGAGCTTGATCCTAGTTCTCAATTCGGCAGCCATTCTTCTGGCCTCGTACATCTCAGGCCAGTTCGCGATTCGCGGCTGGACTTTCCTTCTCCATTGGTGCAGCGCCGTGTTGTCTGCCTCCAACATCGCCATGTACTCGTGGTCATCAAGCCTCGCGGATTCACGGCGGAGGACTTCCGCAAATCTTTGAGCCTCAGGAGCTTTGCGTGCCGCAACCGTCGCCCTCCGAAACTTGCGGTTGAATCCGCTCACGACTCACCTCCTTGTCGCACGGGATGCCGACTCTGAAGCTTGTGGAAGACCGACTGGAGCTTCGAGAGGAGGTGAGGTTCAAAGTTGCGGGCTTGCTCTGGGGTCATGACCTGGATCCTTTCCTGTTCTTCTTGCGAGGTCGAAGCCGCCTCATCCGAGAGCGTTGCGCCTCGGAGTTGGCCACGGCCTGCTCCCCGTCCTCATCACCGAGGCGCTCCCAAAGTGTTCTTGGCGTGGCCTGCCGAAGCGACGGATCGACCTTGTCAGCCCATGCTCCGCAATACGCTACCCAAAACAGAGCGTCGTGAACCACTTGGTCCAGGGTGCGACCTGAGACCTCTGCGAGTTTGACCGTGTCCTCATAGAGCGACTCCGAAAGGTCGGTGATGAGGATTGTCACGACGGCGCCTCGTCGTTCGAAGACGAGCATCCTTGCACGGTGGAGTCTTGCTCGATCTCCACTTCTGTCTCTTCCTCTCCGCCAGTGAGCGCTTGAGCGACACCTGCTGAGGCGGGCCAGGTCACACCGATGTTTGCAAGCGCTGCTTCGAGATTCTTGAGACTCGTCCTGCCGAAGTTCCTAGTCTTCAACAACCTGGCCGGTCCAAAGGCCAGGATGTCTCCAACCGTACCCAGGTTGAGCTTGCACAGGACATTCGCAACCCGAACGGACACTTCGAGGTGATCGGCGGGTCTTAGCAGCGGGTCGAGATGATAAGGCTGAACTTGCTGAACGCCACTCCGGTACGGAAGCTCAACGGCCTGGCGAGCCACAGGATCCTTCCCGACCCAGGGTTCCAACACCTGACGGATCAAGGTGGAGACGGTCACGCCTCTCTCGACAGCGAGAAGCTTCAACCTCTTCTTGGCCCTTGTGGTGAGGCTCACGCTGACCGTCGAGTGGGCAGTGTCGGAGCGGCTCAGTGCGGCCTTAGTGTCCTTCCAAGAGCTGCGGTCCTTCTTGCTCATCATCGTGATGCCCTCCTAAGCGACACAGAGCGGCTCCGACACGAACTCGACGATCGACATCCCGGGCAGTTCACGAGAGACGTCGTGTCCATCGAGCCACGGAGCATCGATGGACATCCCATGCTCTTGCTCATGCGTAAGGATCGGCTTTCGCACCCGGACCGGGTACTGCTCCAACAGCATCGTCCTGAAGAGGCCCACGCAGGCGTGGCTAAAGGAGTCAGGGGCCGACCCTGGCGGGAAGCCGAGGTCGAGCAACCGACGCCTGAGCTTTCCGATCTGTGCGGAAGAAACCCCAAAGAGGTCCCTCAGCTTCTTGGAGGTGCCGTGGACCGAAAGGAGTTGGTGAGCGGATACGAGCTGGCAGAGGGCGGAGAAGGTTAGGCTCACGCCACGCTTCTCAGCCGCAGCCATCAGAGCACCGGCCAGCCCGGCCGTGCTGTCCTGATCGGTGGTTACCAACGTGATGCTCCGGTCGAGCCGGAAACGCTTCCTGACCTCCTGGGAGAGGACGTAGGCCGCGACCTTGGGCGTGATCAGAGGAAGCATCGGAAGCCAGCCGGGCCTGAGCCCGAACAGGTCTCGAATGTCTGCGGACCCGAGCGTGACCTCCAGGCGAAGTACCCGAGGAAGCTCAGGACGCTCGTGGAGAAGTCTCTGGTAGGCCACACGGTCCATTACACGCCGGAGTTGCTCAGCCTTCGCGTAGAGCTGGGTCTCCTTGCTGCCAGAGTCCCAACGGACCGACGTGTTGCGGAGAACTCGCTCGCCAGCGTGAGGCAGCTCAGCGACGGCGTTGAAGATCCCAAGCTTGTGCTGAGCGTACTTCTCAGGAACCACAAGATCCGCAGTTACAGCCAGCTCACGGACCCCGAACGTGTGCCAGTGAAGGCGGGTGCTAGGGATTCCGACGGCCCTGCCAATCAGATAGGCAGGGACGGAAGCCGCGAACATCCTCACGTCGAACGGACGGAGGGGATAGTTGATTTCCTGTTTGCCCATCACACGGGGGATGGACAGGCGGATTTCAAGAACACCTCGGTCTTCCTGATGGTCAATTCTCCAGCCAAGATGGCTTTGGTCGAGCCTGTACCAGGTCTCCTGGTGATAGTCCCCGGGGTGACGGCGAAGATGGGGAAACCAAGGACCGTGGCGATGGATGCGTTCATCATCGAGGAGCTTTCTCGTGATGATGATCGTGTCGATGTGTCCTGATGGGGTGGTGATCCCTCCAGAGGGGATCTTCCCCCGAACACCTGGCGGGGCAGGTGGTGTTGATTCCCCTCCCTCCCCCTGAAGGGGTCGTCCAGCGCTCCTGGTGGAGCGATCTTGTTCCTGTTGACTCTGCGGGGTGGAAGACTCGCAGGTCGGTGTAGAAGAGGCTCTGGTAGGCATAGTTTTCCTCGGCCCCGGGCGCTCGTCTTCCCCTGCAAGAGTGGGCGAGCCCCGGGGTTCTCTTTCTTCACGGCGTGATCTGTGACTGGGCGAGCCAGTTCTGGAGACCATCACGGGCGATCCGAACGACTCGACCCCTACGAATGCAGGGACACCCCTGGAGAAGCCACCGCCGGACGGTCTGGCTGT
>Ga0154020_10007457_pt1 | contig 12772 bp, 11 predicted proteins | sample Klosneuvirus_201_FD_109709 | JGI IMG/M metagenome (GOLD analysis project Ga0154020, IMG submission 109709) | Active sludge microbial communities from wastewater, Klosterneuburg, Austria - Klosneuvirus_20160825_MG | ecosystem: Engineered > WWTP > Aerobic digester > Activated sludge | place... | reverse complement strand
TGCCGAAATGATGCTGTTTCAATCCTCATCCACTGATCGCAGTGGATGCTACTTGGTTTCAGGATTCAGTTGATCGGTAACCGTCAGTTTCAATCCTCATCCACTGATCGCAGTGGATGCTACTGGAGCAGGATCGTCTCCGAAGTCCAGACATCGTGTTTCAATCCTCATCCACTGATCGCAGTGGATGCTACCTCCACCGCTTCAAATGGACGGATGGCGGTCCCCTGTTTCAATCCTCATCCACTGATCGCAGTGGATGCTACGGCAAACAAAGTCAGTTATCGTTAACCCTGCTGGTTTCAATCCTCATCCACTGATCGCAGTGGATGCTACTTAGCCTCTTCCCGTGTGGCAAAGATCGACACACTCGGTTTCAATCCTCATCCACTGATCGCAGTGGATGCTACAAGAGTTTGAGTGATGCGCGCGCGTGTCGAGATGTTTCAATCCTCATCCACTGATCGCAGTGGATGCTACTGCAGACATTGTTGTTTGGGGTTGGGGTTAGATGTTTCAATCCTCATCCACTGATCGCAGTGGATGCTACAAGAGCAGGTCTTCGAGGTCATCGAAAGCTTCGGAGTTTCAATCCTCATCCACTGATCGCAGTGGATGCTACGTGGTGGTTTGCATTGTGTGTACCCTTTATAAGAAAGTTTCAATCCTCATCCACTGATCGCAGTGGATGCTACCAAACGCAGTTGCAAGCGGCCCCGCTTAGTCTTGCCGTTTCAATCCTCATCCACTGATCGCAGTGGATGCTACTGGTGGTTTGCATTGTGTGTACCCTTCGTAAGAAAGTTTCAATCCTCATCCACTGATCGCAGTGGATGCTACCTACTTGCTACGGGTCTTAAAGCGGCACAGGTGCGTTTCAATCCTCATCCACTGATCGCAGTGGATGCTACTTCTGACATTACGCTCGCCAATGGCGTTGAACCAGTTTCAATCCTCATCCACTGATCGCAGTGGATGCTACTAGGTATTCATTGAACGACTCCTGCTTCATCTCTTGTTTCAATCCTCATCCACTGATCGCAGTGGATGCTACACGTTCCGCAGCCGATCCAGAGCCATTGTATCGGCGTTTCAATCCTCATCCACTGATCGCAGTGGATGCTACCTAAACGCTTTTTGTCTTTCGACAGCGAGGGCACGTTGTTTCAATCCTCATCCACTGATCGCAGTGGATGCTACGGCAAGCTCTGGCTGATTTTGGTATGACTGCTGCAGTTTCAATCCTCATCCACTGATCGCAGTGGATGCTACCTCTGAGGCGCTAAATACCCGATTTTGGGTTATCTGCGGGGCGGTTTTTGCGAACCCCCAGAGGGGTGCGCTAGTCGTTAAGCAGAATCGGGCATTTTGTGGCCTAAGTCCAGCATTTATCGCGAGTGCGAAAGGGTGCTGAATCCCACAAGGCCTGAGGTTCGCGAGCTGGTTCATAGGATGACTGGACCGTCCAAATCCAGAACGGTCTGTCTCCCCCACGTCTCGCGGTGCTTTTCTAATGGTTCCACAATGGTATAGATGCGAAGACTATCCTCCTCTTCGTTTATAATTTTCACAAGTCCGTTTTTTAGGCGCTGGTACTCAGTGGGCGTCAAATCTACTTCAAAAACCGATTTTTGAGCACGCTGTCCGAAGTTCTTACAAGCTTGGCAGACGCGCCGGAGCCTTCTGCGGCCTTCTTTTGTTTCGGTATTCACATCATAGCAGATGAGATAGTACATTGCGCTTTCCTAACGGTACATGAAAGGCGGGTAGTGCTCAAGCTCTCCGCGAATAGCCCGCGCCAGTAGTCTTGCCTGTAAATGCATCACCAATCCAAGTGGAATTTTGCGTCCGGAATTGCGATGGAAAATAATCTCGCGTTTACGTTCAATGTATGCTGTCAGTACCTGTTTCCGCGCAGCGTCCCTAAACATAACGGATCCTCCGGGCCTGGTCAGAAAATCGTCTGTTGTCAATTGTTTTCTGTTAATCAGCGTTAACGCCAGCCTATCTCCAAGAATAGGACGGAATTCTTCCATTAAATCTAAGGCCAACGCAGGTCTGCCAGGTCGCAAGCTATGTAGAAAGCCTGCCTGCGGATCCAGACCTACACCCTCCAATGCGCTGCGGCAATCATGTGTGATTAAAGTGTAAAGAAATGAGAGCATGGCATTGGCAGGATCCAAAGGAGGCCGCCGGGAGCGCGAAGAGACTCCGAACACTGCACGGTCAGCAAGAATCATCTGACTCCAAACTGCAAAACTGCGCCGCGCCGCATCACCTTCAACACCGCGCAGATACTCTAAATCTTCTGCGCCGGACGCATGCCGGATTGCGTTTCCTACGGCATCGACTGCGCTTCGCAGTGTAAGCGAATCATGCTCGTCATTGGATTCGCGAGCCGAGCGTGCCAGATTATGCCGCACATTTTGAAGTTTTCCCAGCACAAACGATTTTGCCAAGTCTAAACACTTTATTGCGTTGTCAATGGCACGGTATTGCGCTTGTCTAAGTAAAACATTACCGGTTACCGCTCCTTCAACTCGCGCACGAAATCGTCCCGCGAAATCCAGATAGGTGACTGTCCGACCATCTTCAGCACAGCGCCGCATCAATGCAGGTGACAACATGACATCGCCAAACACCACGATACCGCCAAAGGCCAGTAACGGTAAAGTGCGTTTCTCGCCTTCTTCTGGTTCAACGAGAATCGTATCGTGGTCTAATCGCAGATAGCTCCGTTCGCTTGTCACGAACAGAATATTTTCTACAACTTCCATCACGGCTCCCTCGCAGGTTCATGAGAGTTTCGCCACTCGCTCAACAACAATGTCTTATTCTCATCAACAAGCAGCGCAGGTTGGCAGATATCAATCAGCGAACAGTTCGGGCAGCGGCGATCATTGACGGCAGGCGGCATGATATTAGACCGTAATAACGCACGCACCTCGGTCAATAGTTTGAGTGTGCGATCACGCAATGCAGACGAGATCGTTACTTCGGATCGGCGATGTGTTGTCAGGGCATAGAGTGCCCCTTTTGGAACTTCACACGAGAACATTTCTTCAAGGCACAACGCTTGTGCACAGAGTTGCACCTCGGCATGAGCTTTCACACTGCGAGCGCCGTGCTTGTACTCCACTGGATAGGGGACACCGTCAGGAAACTCGACGATGTCCGCCTTGCCAGTAAGATTCAGTTTGCGGCAAAACAGCGGTAAACCGTGTTCAATCCGCAGTCCGTCCTTGTACTCCGTAACCGGCTCGTCTGCCCGTTCGTGTCCTGTTTTGCCTTTGAGAGTGAACACGTTCTCGTCATAGCATTGTTCCACGTGAATTAAGGCGCATTGGCGCGGACAATAACTAAAATGCTCAAGCATCGAGAGCATGATCGGTGGTTCGCTTTCGGTGGGTTCTTCTTCCCACCAAGGCACGGCGGGCATTATTGCACCAGCTTGGTCACTGTAATGCCATTCGGGAGGTTCTTGTCGTCAATTGAATGTTCATAGTCTTCGAACTTTCGCGGCGCTTCAATTCCTGCTTTCAGTGTATGCTTAATTCGTGGGAACAAGTGATGCGAAGGAGCATTGCCAGTAGGTTTATCATGCGTGAAAATATACAGACCGCGCAATTCCATCCAGCCGCGTGACGCCGAGCGATCAAGGCCAAACATCCCTTGCATTGCCTCCCAGAACAGCGTAAGGTCTTCAGTCGAGAAACCGGTGCCTTTAGCAAGTAACGGGTTGAAGAAACCATAACCCATGTAAAGTCCGTAGGGGAGCAGAGCTTTGCGACCCATCTCGGTTTGCTTGCCTTTGCCCTTTTCATCATCGCCAACCACAACTTTTGCGTCTTCCGGCTTCGTCACCGCCACTCGTGTAATGGAGAGGTCATACGAGAAGACACGGTCAAGCGAACGCGCAAAAGTAAGTTGTACGGGGCCGCGAACTTGACCGCAATTGATGCCTGTACTCATAACTGCACCGAAGGTTCTTACATCATAAAAAGTCTGGCACATCCATTTCTGCGTTGCCATGACATCATCTTTGTCTTGCTTGGTGCCTGTTGATTTCTTACCGGTTGCAGTGTATGCTTCTTGGTGCTTCTCATTCAATGCAGTATCATTCTTCTGAACATAAATCCGGTGTGGAATTTTGTTCTCTTTGTCAACAGTAACAAAATCACGAATTTTGCGCTTGATGCAGACGTCCGTCACCAAACCTTGGCCTGTCTCAGGATCTGTGCGCGGCAAATTATCATTGTCCGGATCACCGTTTGGGTTACCATCGGTGACATCAAACAGGAAGAGAAAGTCGTGGCGCTTGCTGGCATCTGTGTAAATAGTGCTCATATGAGTATGTCCTTAATTGTTTTGTTCGTTGAATTCGGACTCGCCGCGCTTCTCGAATCGCGCCGCGTGTTGATGCCAGTAGCCCAAGACAAAGAGTCCTTGCTCTTCAGCATTGAGTTGTTTCTTGAATGCGAGATCAGGGCCAAGTTTACCTTGAATTTCATCCAGCAATTTGGTGTAGTTGATTGCCGCACCGCGCTTGTCACGCATCAGCTTGCGGGTATGCACGGTTGACCTTGCCACCAATCTTGGCAGTGTTGAAACAGGGGACATAATCGCAGTTCCGAAAGTTCGTTCAACACTGTTGCCTCCGGTGGCTGCCTCTTGAATCTGCTCCAATACATTGAACAGCCTGCCATACAAATAGCCCGGGTCTTCGTTAGTTGTGTCTAACTTGATCATCCAATCCTCCGCATATGCTTTATTGCTTCGTTTGTTTTCTGATATGAGACATAGCTTGACCAACGCCGCTTGCTGGGCATTAACGTGCTCTCGTTCGTGCGTGCCGGGGTTGGTCTTGCCAATTGCGCATCTCCGCACTGCTATCGATAGTAGAGCCGGTGGAAGCGGAGTGCCTTTGATGGCATACTCCACGAGCGACAGAGATACCCACGGCGCAAGATCGTCCAAATCGCGAACGGTTGCGCCCGCCAATGCCATCAGTTTCTGATAAGGTTCTCGGCCTCCGCTGATTTGTTGACCTGCAAAGTATTGATAGAGATTCTTTTTGACTGATGGCAGCGAAGTCTCAATCCAATCCCGCACTACTGCGCGACCTCCGCTTCCGGACAACGCCAGCATATAGAAGTTATTGGCATCAAGGTTGGTTGCCATTTGTTGCCCACCATACACTGACTTAAAGAGCTCCTTCACACTATCTTCATTCGGATCATTGAAGAATGACCTGAAGTCAAACTCGATATTCTCGCGTGTCCAGAACAGGAAGATTACATCCCGCAACCGAAAGTTTTGTCGCTCGTTCGAAATCATGTAGTTGATCGCGTTATGGGATAGCTCAGCACATGGTTTGCACATCGGCGCAATCAATGCGGATTTTAAGCCGTAGGATTCAAAGACATCTGTGTTCGCGCTTATTAGTTGAACACCTGCGGACTGACCACCTGGAACAGATTTCAGTGCAACGGGCTGTAAATCTACCAGCGGCACTTTGATTGAACCACAAATCATGCAGTCACCTGTGCGTTTTGCCTCGCTTTGGGATTGACTCCAGTAGGCTTGAACAGTCGGCTTGTCTATAACTAAGCGACCTTCAACTCTAAAGGTTACCCAATCACCGCCGTCAAGTTCTTGCAATAACGGTTCATCCGCAAGATCGGATCGCTTCACAAAAGTGCTTATCGTCTGAATGTCCTGATCATTAAGAACTGCGGCACATGCGTCAACTTTCTCCAGAAAATCGGCATGCATCAATGCTAATCGCTCCGGTCTTGCTTCCTTTGCAGCGGAAGATTTTCCAATTGCGTACTCTGCCGTATCAGCAAGCAAACCAGCTTTGATATTTACTGCACGTTTACCGGTCAGGTTTGGGTTCGGGGCCATTCGTTCAATGAATTTCTGCTTGCCTTCACCTTTCGTCGGAATTGCTCCCAAGAGTTTTCCATCTTTATCAAGCTCGATGATCCAAGATATTTTCATCGGTGCATAACCGGGTGGAGGAAGCTCATCACTCTTCCTTTGCGCAAATTCCCGGAGTCGTTCCAGAATCATGATTGCACCCCGTTCGCCCAGCGAAATTGTTCGTATTTCTGATGCGGAACTTTTAGGATACCACTCTTCAATTCTGCGTCGAAGAAAACAGGAAATCCTGTTCCGGGACAGCGATTATCCACTTTTAGCAATGGCTTATTTGGCTCAAGGTAATCGTCAAACACAACGCCCTTCAATTCCTCCTTGGTTAGGCGTTCAACTTTTTTTCTCTGGTCAAAGTTAATATCAAGCAGCATTCGTCCCAGGTCTTCCGACAGATCAATCGCTTTCTCATGGCCACGCGGTTTACCGAAATCTGCGGCGAATTCGCGACAGCCGAGTGCGGGATGATGAAAACACTCTCCACCCTCCACCCGTCGCCGGAACTGATCACGATACTTCGCCACATCGTCCGTCGCATGTGGTCTTAGGCCGATATCGGCCTTGATCAGATACGCCACATCGCGTAAACACAGCGTGGCCCGCTGCGTTCGATCCTCGTCCGCGTAATACTGCCCGGTTGTACGCGGCGATTGCCGACTCGATATCTCGTTGCGCTTAATCGAGAACCAGCGAATCGGCTTGAGCACATGAATCTCACGCACCAGCCAGGAAAACTCCGGTTTCCAAAAGATTGCTTCAAGAATCCCGCGCGCGGCGGACGGTGTCATTACCGGATAGCTGACACGCTCGACTTTCATTTCTGGTCGTGTGAAGCACGCATAGTTTCCCCACACTACCACTTCCAAGGGCGGTCCGTTCATAGCGTTCCTCCTTATGTTTGTGAGTCCGTCATAAAACTGTACTTTCAATATCTATTCTGTTCTCTGCAATTCCAACACTATTGCTGTACTCAGCAATTTCACTCCAATAGAATTGACCTGTTGATGTATCTTTTACCACCAACCCTTGACTAATTAGCCTTTCGAGTGCTTTTGCAAACACCTGCACCGAATACGGCTGCAAATGACGAAACAGCGAGCGCCTCTGTTCGAATGAACTTCCGACGATTTGGCCCAGCAGTTTCGCCGCAGGCGAACTCTCCCAACGATGCCCTTCTCCGCCGAACCCGACATAGACTGTTTGCGCGACATCATCAATCAAACGAAAATTCTTGCCAACCGTCTCGAACTTCAGTCGCATGCGATCCCCCTGTATATCACTCGCATCGAGTTTAACATCTTGGAACAACCGCTCAAAATACTCCGGGAAAATGATGGGATCGTCAGGAACAAAGCGGTTACTCCGGAACATAGCTTCAAAGTGACCCGCCCCGGTCGCGTACGATCCCCCCGGCATTGCATTCTCTTCAGGCTTAAATACAATCACTGTTCCGTTGATGTGCTCTCCATTCTTCTTCAGCTTTCCTTCCCGATTGCATCTGCCAGCAGCCTGCACTATACGGTCAAGAGGGCCGACTGCGCGCATAACCAGCGGGAAATCCAAATCCACACCCGCTTCCACGAGTTGCGTCGCTGCTACCCGACAACGCCGGTGGTTCTTTAGTCTATTCCTAATCTCTTCTATCACCTGTCTGCGGTGTGCCCCACACATGTAGGTAGAGAGATGCAGCGCGTCTGGATCTTTCTCCTTCACAAGCTCAAAGAGCTCAAGCGCATGCCTTTTGGTGTTGACAATCACCAGTCCAGACTCAGACTGAAGCAACCGATCTGCAACTCTCTGCCATGACCACGGTTCTTCAATCGACACCTGATATTCCACGCGCTTCAGAATTTCATAGTTCTTTGCGGGTTCATCAACAATCTCTACAATCTTGTTTCCCGTGTAGGATGGCACGTGGTCCAAAGCGGGCTGTGTTGCGGTAGATAACACAACCGTCGTCCCGTAATCCCGCACAAGTCTGCCCAGCACATCGCAGATCGGCTCGAGATACTTCAGTGGCAGAGTCTGTACTTCATCCAGAATAATTACACTGTTCGCTATCCGGTGCAGTTTACGGCAGTCAGAGGGCTTGTTTGAAAATAAACTGTCAAAGAGCTGAACCGTTGTAGTCAGGATCAAAGGCGCATCCCAATTTTCCGCCGCAAGTATCATTGCCTTGTCTTCTGGCGCCTCTTCGTGCGCAACGTTACTCTTTCTACTCTGCCATCCCGTGTAATGCAGTAAGAATCTATTTGCGCCGTAGATTTCTTCGTATTCATGAGCAAGCTGATCAAGAATGCTTGTGAAAGGCAAGGCGACGATTATGCGCTGAATATTCTCATGCCGTTGAGCATGTTGAAAAGCAAAACCCAGTGCCGCTCGGCTCTTGCCCCCTCCGGTAGGAACAGTCAGCGAAAAAACTCCTTGAACACTGTCCCCCTTTTGCTTCGCTTGCTCAAAGACATCACACCGAAGTTTGTAAAGCTGCTCGTCCTTGTCATATTGTTTTGCGCAATCCAATATCAGCTTTGCCTGATTTGCGCGAAAGAGGTTTGCAAGTTCAACGAGTTCAGGGAATTTGACGCCGTCCCTCTTGCCCTTATCATAATTTGCTTCGGTATCCAAATAGTCTGCATCCACCAGGCATGAATAAAGCAAGCGCGTTCTGAAATCGGCGGCAAGGGGATCACTAGCAAGCTTTACGTAGTCCGGCGTTACAAGGGGAAAGAGTTCCACAGGACGAATCGCTTCTATTCTTTCCTTCAGTTGCTTGTAATTGTTCATGCCACTCCATGAATCGATACTGTTACCAGTGCACCTATTCATCAAGTCTGTTGCATCGGGTATACCATTATGGTGACCAGCAATCACAAATGCAACGTCCAATAACTTCTGATTGACACTCCACAGTGCGCCGAATCCCTTGTGGTCAACCTTCATGGTGGGATTGATTGTCAACTTACGTTGAAAATCATCTGTAAGTTTCCCGATGTCGTGCCAGAGTGCACATAGAATGGCTTCTTGCTCCAGACCGAGTTGTGATGCAAACGCACGTGCCCGTAGTACGACGCCAGCCGTATGATCGCTGAGTAGCTGGTCGGGTATATCATCGCGTTTGGAATGGGCAATTGCATCACCCAGCAAAGACTTGAAAGTATTTGAGAATTTCATGAGGTCCATTAGGTTACTTGTCACAAAGGTTAAGATAGTCATAATTGAATCTATGTTCAACAGCATTGGCATGTTGGTGAAGGCTGTGGTAGGATGTTCCAAAGGTCGTTTCCCAGAGCGTCGAATTTGGTCGCTCTGGGGCGAGGTCTGCGGGTGCTGCCTCGCGGAATCCAAGTGGCGTTGCCATTCTAATATATTGTTTATTAAGAATTTCAATTATCTTCTTAGGGATAGCCGGAGAACGCACTCCTAACCCCTTAAAAAACAGCCTCCCAAATTCGGCCCCTAGGCCGAGATCGATGCCCGTTCGTACATCCCCGGAAGATCGCCCGAAATTGAACATCTTTTCGACAACTACCTCTCCAATTCGAGACACAATCTGGAGAGCACACGAATCCTTGGGTGGCAGCACCCAAAAAGGAATTGAAATCGCATTCGGGGAATATTCTCGCGGTCTGTACTCGGCATGATGGAAATCATATTTGCAATTTTGCATTTTACCATTTTCGCAAATCGACATCGAGACGCGGCAAGGATTGCACAATAAAATTCTGGAACATTCGGGCTTGCAGAAAATTAAAAAGTTATTATATTAAATAAGTAGGCACGAATAAATCGCAGAAAATCCTCGGGAACTCTGCGTGAGTTCATGCGTATTACATATATGCAAGCTTGCTTGCACGTTTCGAGAAATACAATAATAAATACAGGAAGAATTCCGATGCGAGATTCGCGTCGGAGACATATGCAAAAGGTTTCGAGTGATACTCTCGGAACAAGACCCGTGAAATTTCTTAGTACGTATATGGTGATGGCTTGAACAATTTTGCTATCACAATTCCGGCTGAATCTTCGTGGTTCAGCCTTTTTTAATGTGGTTGCGGCTGCCACTTAATATCGTCGCAGAAAGTATAAACCATCATGACAATAAGCCATGAAAAACAAACATCCGACATCCGACAATCTGTCGATTTGTTAAAGAAAACTATAGATCGAGGCGCAGTGTTTCTTAGCGCGGGGGACAATTACGAGTACATGTATGACCCTCCAAGCAAGCAACTGATTGACCTCATGGATACATACGGCGTGAAAGCGTTCTTGAAAGAGCACTTTCCGGCAGGCATCGAGCGGAGTTTCCGCCATAGATATACCTCGGACTTTCAAATTTTGGCATCGAAAATCAGTACCCCCGTGATACAATTCTTGAAAGACCCCACAAGCGTTACAACGCCCTTACTGGACTCGGAGAGACCGTATGTCAATCGGGGCGAGGTCAGACTGTTCGTGTTAACTACTTATGTAGCATCATTCAATCAACGTATGATTGATGCAAAACTATTGCAGGATTTGTCCCTGCGAGATACGCATAGAATGGAAAACTAAAGGAAAATAGTTATGAGTGACAATGAATTTGCAATAAATGTGAATAGTGACAATTCAGATCATGAATCTGAAACCTCGCACGACGAAGAAACGCAGGAAGATCCCCGACAACACTTGGTGTGTCTGCCACTCGGTGATTTGGATATCGAAATAGATATCTATGATTCGGAAGACGGTCCTGTGGCTGCGGATCTTAAGATTCTTGGCCTTATCGCAAAAAGCTATATAGAAAGAGAGTTTCGCAACAATCCCAAAGAGGTGTCTAAGGAAATTGACGGGGATTTGCTGATCAGGGAAGTTAATGCACCGACGGAGCTTGTACAGAAAGTAAACGAGGCGATAGGCAGTGAAGATGGCACACTCTGGTTTCGTCAATACGACCAAGATGACTTCGTGGTGTGCTTTAGTTCGAGTTGGTTCGAATTCGACATGTTCTTTAATGTCAAAGATCATTCCTCAATTAATCCGAAAAAACCGAAAGATGGTAAGAATCTGGAAGGTAACCAGGGCAACGAGTGATTATATTCAGCAAACGGGTAACGGCGGGAGTGAGATTTTCCCGCCGTCCCGTTGCCGATGAGTTACCTATAGCAAAATTAGGAGATACAAATGAAAACAAAAGATTTTGGACTGTGCAGTTTGTTAGCTGCGAACCAATGCGAGATTGTCCGGTATGAGACTGATTCGCGTGGACAAGTTTGGCTCGAGTGGACAGACGACGATAGATCAAGAAAACTCGAACGTGAGTTTTTGAGCGGCACCGCAATAGTAAGACTTGCGGACTACTTGAGTGCGCAAAAGCACATCAAGACTTTGATATTTAACACAAGGAGAAACGCCTACGGCGATGGTGAATATGAATTACACAGAAATAGCTACAGCATCTAAGCTGCTTGAATCCGCGTCGAACAATGACGCATATACTAATGATATTACATTTGAGATTACATGTTCTGTTTCCCATAGGGAAGTTCGCACGAAGAAGGACGGCGAAACCGTCATTCAGTACGCTACGAAGTCATTGACTTCGAATGATAAAGTAGCACTTACACATTTACTGACATCACAATGCTATTCAACCAACATCTGGAACGGCCGATGCGCGGTCGAAACTTACCTCGGCATGACTGGTGCGGTCCTTGATTTTGACGGCACGTTGACTATTGAACAAGCAAGGACCCGCTATTCCAAGTGGAATCACATCATCCACACAACTACTTCGCACCAGTGCAAGGAACCATTGGCAGACCGCTTTCGCGTGATTCTGCCATACGAACCGGGTGCGTTACGTTTCCGTTCGCAGGAGGAGCACGAAAAAGTCTATTGGAAGCTATTTCGGGACAACCCGGAAGCAGACACAAAATGCGGATCTGCAGATCGCAAGTTCTTTCCCCATTGCAAGGAAAGCAAGTCAGAATTCGAAATGTATGTTAATGCGACCGGTGACTACTTTGAAATCGACATTTCAGATGTACCAGACAGTGTGCATAAAGCGAAACGACTGGACTACCAGCCAAGCGATGAACTTGGAACAAAGGAAGACCTCGCACGTGTCGTGAAGTTCTGCCCCTTTATTCAGTGGTGCAAAGGGGGGGCCGGTAACGGTCTTCCCGAACCACTGTGGTATGCGATGATTTCAAATCTGTGCAGATTCGAAGGCGGTCGCGAACTGATCCATGAAATCAGCACGAAAGACCCTGTGAAAGGACGATACAGTTTTGATGAAACTGAAGAAAAGATTCAGCAAGCGCTGGACAACAGTGGCCCGATTGGCTATGATACTATCGTATCATGGGGGTGGAAAGGCCTTGCACCGAATAGTCCGTATTCGCCTGCTGGATGGGCGAAGATCGGGAGAATCTTCTCCAGAGATGCATCTGACAAGGATGGGACAATACATATACGATATGATGATGAGCTCATTGTCAAGATTGATGGGTACTGGACCGTCGTCACATTCGAACGGGTAAAAGCCGAATTGTTGCTCGCGAGACGTGAAATGCCGTGTTGCTGTCCCTTTTGCGATGCCGATGATGCAATCATATCCAGAAATAACTTCAACTTCGTGAACATGGTATGTTCTTCATGCCAAGTGACTTGCTGGGAGCATCCATTTGCTCCCAGCTTGTTTACTTACAAGAATCAGGTCTTGCGAGTGGAGCAACGCGAAGGCCAATTTAGCAGTATCGAGGTCATGGGAGCAGACCACTTTCGATCGAAGTCAGAATTTCAATATGTGAAGAAACGCTTGGCAAATAGTCAAGATCGGCGCTTTCTCGAT
>Ga0154020_10007456_pt1 | contig 12774 bp, 12 predicted proteins | sample Klosneuvirus_201_FD_109709 | JGI IMG/M metagenome (GOLD analysis project Ga0154020, IMG submission 109709) | Active sludge microbial communities from wastewater, Klosterneuburg, Austria - Klosneuvirus_20160825_MG | ecosystem: Engineered > WWTP > Aerobic digester > Activated sludge | place... | reverse complement strand
GTGCGCTTTACCCAACTTTTGAATTTAGTTTGCTTCCCTCTGTTAGCCAGATTATACACCCCTAAATGAAACCTGAAAATGCCCAGAATTTTACGGTTTGGCTTTTGCTTCAATATGGAAGTTACACTTTCATTCAGTTCGGACTTATCGCTTCGAATGGTGTTTTTATGAAGCATGTACTTGTTTTCACCCAAATCCCTTACAGGACTGCAAGATGAAATAAACCATGCACTTAGAATAATTAAAAGCCTTACCGGGGTTCCGAATAGTGGAAATGTTGGTTTTCGTTTGCTGAATGACATATATATCCCGGACAATTGCCGTAAAATTACTACTATTTGTTTTGATTGTTAGTCCCTTAATGTGGTTTCGGGAAAATTTACAATTTGCTGGTTCTGCAGCCACTCAGGTAATTTGTTTAAATTTGACCGCTATACAAAGCCCGGTTTGACTATGAATATCAGTAAGAGTGTTTTGTCAGATATCCGTTCCCTTCACCAAACCAAATTTCGAAATGATACAGGTTTGTTTATTGCTGAAGGAGAAAAGGTAATAGATGAATTGAAGCATTCCGGTCTGCGTATCAGACTGATTGCAGCTCTTCCTGAATATTTTGAAACTAATCCTTTTACAGCGTCCGGTACTATCCAATATGAAGTAAATGAAAAGGATTTAGCAAGAATCAGTTTGCTCTCAACACCTAATAAAGTTCTTGCTGTAGCCGAAAAACCTGCAAATCCGGAATTTCTGATTGCCGGTGATTCAGCACCAATTGTACTCCTTGACAGTATCAGAGATCCCGGAAATCTGGGGACCATTATAAGAACAGCAGAATGGTTTGGTGTTAAAAAAATAGTTTGCTCCTCCGACTGTGTCGAAACTTTTAATCCGAAGGTGGTGCAAAGTGCAATGGGGTCGTTGTTTCGTATGTCAACATTTAGGGGTGACCTGGTTACCTTTTTAGAGACATTGAAGCTTGAGGGAGGTTATAAAGTATTTGGGGCAGATCTTTCCGGAGAGCCTTTGAACCACCGAAAAATTGATGACAAAGTTGCCTTGATAATTGGAAGTGAATCGCATGGGATTTCGAAAGAAATACTTCAAATGGCTGATATGAAAGTGCTGATAACCAGGGGTGCGGGTTCGACAACAGAATCACTAAATGCTGCGGTGGCGTGTGGAATTTTACTCTCGGAATTAACCACTAAATAAAAAGTCCCGGTTTTGTGGACCGGGACAGGAGGTTGAATTCAGGGTTTTGAGATTATATTAATTTAGTTTACTGGGAACCACCATTTTAAATTCAGGGATCCTTACATAAAACAATTTTTTATCGCTGACTCTTTCCATCAGATAAGTGCCATGCATTTTACCAAGTTCAGTATTGAGATTGCAGCCTGAAACATACCGATATGTTTCTCCTTGTCCCAGATAAGGTTGTTCACCTACTACTCCTTCACCTTCCACTTCCCGTCTGCTATTATCAGAGTCAACAATGTGCCAATGGCGACGTTTGAGTCTGACTGTTTCGCCACTCTCATTAAGGATGGTAATCCTGTATGCGAAAACATAGTGTGATTGGGAAGGGTTGCTATGAGTGGGCTGGTAAAAAGTTTCTACGGTTACTTTTATCCCTGCGGTAACTTCTGTGATCATAGTCTCGTGTGTATTAGCGTGTCGACTGTGTACCAAAAGTAAAAACCTTGTTCATAAAATGGAAGTAAATTTGACCAACTGTTTAAAACTTTAGGCGAATGGTAATAAAACGCCAACAAATATTAACGGGTTGATAGCTTTCTAAAACCAACCAGTTGATCATAACGACCACCAACAGGTCGGTAATAGACCAAAATCGTGTATTTATTTTCTGTTTCAAAATGACTTCCTTCTACAATCGATTCATCTGCAATGCGTTTGCCATCCGCAAGAAAAACATACTGGTAGTCATAGTAACCTTGTTTCAAAAAAAGCAATGCTTCGTAAGTCCCTTCATCCTCATTGTAAACCATTTTATTTGAGGCATTTAATTTCCAATCCGTCAAGGCCCCGAAAACATAAAAATTGCCATTTGTCAGAATTTCGTGCTTCAGAGCGAATTTCACAGTTACGTATTCGCTTTCCAACTTATCATCACGGCCATCCTGATTACGGATCAAAAACTTCCCATTAATGTCATTTTCAGTTACATACCGGTCGAATGAACGGCTAATACCCGGTGCAACTACAACGGTATATCCTGTTTCCGCTTTAATAATGTCTTTTACGAACTGGGTGTAAATTCGAAGAGTACGAAGATCAAAAGTCCGGTATTCATTTCCAGCGTTAAAGGTATTCTCTTCGTCATAACTGTAATCCAGTTCTTCTTCTTTTAGAAAAAGTGGTTTTAATCCGGTGATTGCATTATCCCATCTACCATTTTGCATCAATACAACTTTAATATCTTCAAAAGGATTGGCTAGTGATAATCCTTTGTGAAAAATGGAAAAATCAATTTCCTGCTTTGAATTCATATCGTTGACAATTGTAGCCCTTTGCACAGTAGCTTCAATGGTTGCTCTGTTTTGTACAATCATGAGTCTGCGGGTAATCACCGGCTTTTCAGGTGCGTCTTCAGTGTAAACCTTCAACAGGTAATTACCCGATAACATGGGACGAACATCCCTGCCCGGAATAATCAATTCATAGTGCGTATAAGGCTGCAGTGTATTGAATGAAGATTTATAGTTTTCAATCCGGTCTTGTGCAAAACCAGCCAGATACTCATTGTCATTCAGATTAGAGGGCTGCCAGTTGTAATCACAGTGAATCAAAGTGTAATTGTAATTTTTGAAGTCTCCATCAAGATCATCAAATGATAAAAGTAATCTGTCGGAACCACCAAGTTCAATAATAGGTTCAGAAAGTCTGATTCCTTCCTGTTCCAGGGTGACAGTTTTGATGTTATCTGAATAAATGTGATCTTCATATCGCATATAATCAGAAGTGAAAAAATCAGTTGAATCCTGAGCAGAAAGAGTTGCACAGAAAAAAATCAAAAGAAATGAACTCAGAATTACGCTTCCAGTTCTATCATGAGTGAAAATGCTTCTTCCCATTCTTGTTGCTTTTTTAACAAATCCGATTCAACAGCCTGTAATTGTTGCTTCAGCAGCTTTGTCTTTTCACTGCTGGCATAATTTTCAGGTTCACCCATTTTTATTAATAACGATTCTTTCGTTATTTTGAGTTCATCAAGTTCTTTCTCCAACGATTTTACGGTGGTGCTTAGTTTCTGATGTTGTTTTTTTTTATCCTTATCAGGAGGTGGAACAACATTTTTAACCGGTGCTGGAGCTGAAACTTTCACCGGTTCTTTCTTAGTGGCCTTTTCTTTTTCAGCTTTATTTCTTTCCTGCCACTCTTCAAACTCAGCATAGGTGCCGGGGTACTGTTTTAATTTCTTATCTTCAATATACCAGATTTTATTAGCTACTTCTGCCAGGAAAAAACGATCGTGAGAAACAATGACATAAGATCCTTTGAAGTTCTGTAAAACCTGAATCAGGATATTTACCGATTGAATATCGAGGTGATTGGTGGGCTCATCCAGTAACATAAAGTTGGCTTTGGTAAGAATGGTTCTTGCCAATGCAACCCGTGATTTTTCTCCTCCTGAAAGCACTCGGATTTTTTTAAAAACATCGTCACCCTTGAATAAAAATGCACCCAGTAAAGTTCTTAAAGTGGTATCACTTTGCTCTGGAGCACAATGTTGCAATTCTTCAAGCAAGGTGAAATCAAGTGTGAGACTTTCCAGCTGATGCTGAGCATAAAATGCTTTTATTACATTGTATCCGTTATGAAATTCACCAACATATGGTTCGCTTTGATCAATCATGCGTAAAAGCGTCGATTTACCTTTTCCATTTGCACCAATCAGCGCTATTTTATCACCACGCTCAATGGTTATCTGTGTATCATGAAATATTTCAAGATCCTTGTATTTTTTTTCCCTTACATCCATTTCAGCAATTACTTTTCCAGGCTGAACATTGAAATTAAAATTGATGTTTATAGTTGCTGAGGGATCTGCAACATCATTGATTCGTTCAACACGCTCCAGAGCTTTAATCCTGGATTGTACAGCCTTGGCTTTGGATGCTTTTGCACGAAAACGTTCAATGAATCTTTCTTGTTCCTTTAAATACTTTTCCTGATTCTTAAACTGACTTCTTTGCATGTCTTCTGAAAGTTCTTTAGCTTCCACATAAAAAGAATAGTTACCGGTATAGGTGGTGATTTTGCTATTCGAAATCTCCGCAATTTTTGTCACAACTCTATCCAGAAAAAATCTGTCGTGAGAAACAATTACTACCGTACCTTCATAATTATCAAGATATTCTTCAATCCATTCAATAGAAGGGAGATCAAGGTGGTTGGTAGGCTCATCCAGTAAGAGTAAATCGGGTTGACCTAGCAGAATTTTTGCTAACATGACCCGCATACGCCAACCTCCTGAAAATTCATTTAAGGGTCGCACCAGATCTGTAGTTGTGAACCCTAATCCCTCTAAAACCGATTCGGAACGGGAGCGAAGCTGGTAACCATCCAAAGCTTCGAAATGTGATTGTGCATCATGCAGGGCATTCAATACATTGTCAGAATGGTCCGTTTCAAGCAAGTGCAACAATCTGTCGATTTCAGCAGCAAGCTCATTTTGTTTTTCAAATGCCTCCATTGCCACTTCCAGAATCGATTTTTGTGATTCATATGAAAGCAAATCCTGATTTAGAAAGCCAATGGTAAGATCCTTCCGTTTGGTCACTTCACCGCCGGATAACTGGTACTCACCATTTATTATCCGTAGTAAAGTCGATTTACCTGTGCCGTTTGCACCGATAAGTCCGATTTTTTCAAAAGGTTTAATATGCCACGAAGTATCTTTATATAGATATCGTGAACCGAATTCGAAGCTAATGTTATTGAGAACCAGCATGGTTTATTTTGGCAAGGTGCAAAGGTAGCGAAAAATGACGTGCTAAAAACTTAAAAATGACTTATAAAGCTGTTGCAGATAGGCTTTTGCGATCGTGTTTTCAGTGGAATCTACTGATTGTGACTCCTGTTTGGAATCTAATCGAACAACTGTATTCCCCTTTTGATGGACCCATGAAATGGCATAGTCGAGCGATAGGTAGGCAAATGGGTTTTGAGATGGAACCATTAAATCACGGCTCCAGGGAAACTCGTTGTGGTTGTAATTGAGCGCGGAAAGGAGGGTAGCCGGTAAATCATTCTGATTGCCAATTACATTTATTTGTGTTCCTTTTAATTCCTTCCTTAACGGATTTCCAATAATTAGCATCGGAATTCTCCTGATAAAAGGATCATCAAATGATCTGTTTAGTGGTAGCCGGTGACCATGATCGGCAACCAGCACAAAAATTGTGTTTGTAAACCAGGACTCATTTTTCGCCTGTTCAAAATATTTTCCAAGGCAATAGTCAGTATACCATGCCGATTTTTTAAATAATTCCGGTTCAGATGGATCATTGAATGGTGTGTTAACCGGAACTTCAAAAGGTTCATGAGTGCTCAAGGTAAGTAATGTTGAAAAGAATGGTTGCTGTGCTTTTTTTAAATCGCTTAACTGACGGTCAAGTACTGCTTCGTCGTGTGCTCCCCATTTACTATTCATAACATCATCCTCAAAAGCTTCCTTGCCGGTAATTGTTTTAAAGCCTGTCACCGATAAGTAATTGTACATGTTAGCAAATCCTAATTCTCCACCATAGTAAAATGATGTTTGATAACCGTTTTCATTGAACACATTTGCTATAGAAGGTAATTGGGAGGCTTTGGAAGGAAAACGGATTATTGAATTGTTTGGCTGTGATGGATATCCACTAAGCGCAGAAACCAAAGCCTGATCAGTCCTGAAACCGGATGAATAAATAGCAGAAAATAACATACCTTCTTTACATAGCTTTGAAAAATTTGGAGTTACTCCTGCAATCCCACCTAAAGGTTCAATGATATCTGCGGTCCAGCTCTCCAATAAAATTAAAACAACATTTGGTTTATGATTCATGTTAAAAATTGAATCGGGAACTGATTTTTTAGCATAAAGACTTGCAACAACCTGTATTGATTCCTCATCTGAAAACCACTGGTAAGGATTTTTATTCGTGGTGCCGGCTTGCTTCAGATTATGTCCCAGATACCATAAATTATTGGTGGCCGCTTCATTCAATAATTTATTGGAAGAAAAAACTGCAGCAGATTCATTTACCGGAATTAATTGCAAACCACCTCTTATGCCAATTACGATCAGTGGTAGTGCTATGCATACTGATGCCAGTCTTTGTAAGCGCGTTCCGTTTATTTCCGCTAAAGCGGGATGTAAATAAAAGTAGTAGGCTTTTCTCATCAGGAAAAACAATATGATCAGTACAATTATTCCTGATACCAGCTGGAAATCGGTAACAGAAGCTAACATTTCTGCAGGTTGAAGTGCATAGGCTAAACCACGACTGTTAAGTAAAGTTCCCCAGTATTTGTAGATTATAATATTTCCAATACTCAGTATCATAGTGATAAAGAGTATTAACAGATAATAAACTTTTAGTATATTGAAAATTATCCAATCTCCACCCCAAATTAAAGCAATTGTCAACAAGAACGGAATGATTGCAAAATAAGAAGCTGTTGAAATGTCGAGTTGAAAGCCTGCAAGCAATGAGAATGCAATTTCAGTGAGTGGTGTGTCACCTAATGATTGGCTTTGTGAAAATAAAAAAAGTATTCTGAAACCGATAAATATCAGAACCCAGAACAAATAATGTTTAAGAAAAAAAAGTAGCGATTGCTTCATGGTATTATTGCCGGATGAGTTTTCCGCTTCCCGTTACTTGTTGATCAACTTGATATGGATTTCCGGAATAATATACATCGCCGACATACTCGATGGTAACTCCAACTTCTTTGGACACAGAAACAAAACAATCGCCGGTACTTTTAGTTGTCACATAGCAATAGTCGTTAATCAGATTTTTGGTATCGCAAAACCCGTTTCCTGCTGAATAAATGTATCCAACGTCAGACCTACCTGCGGCAACAATATCGGCAGGACCCGTATGAAGTTTAAATCGTGTTTCGTTACACTCAAGCAGAAGTGAAAGTGTACCGGTGCCATTCCAGTTGTCAACTTGAAAATCCGGTGTTACCAATGTGTCGGCAAACGAAAGGTTGCCAGATCCGTTATTGGTGATTTGATTTAAATCCCTTACAGTAACCTCTACAACGAACCGGTTTTCAAAATCGCGCAGCCAATTACATTTATTAATATTTTTGATTTCAAGCCGGTTGTTTTTGACTTCAGTTTTTAGACCGTCCATCAAATTTTTGCCGCACGTAACTTTAATGCTGAAGAAAGTGTCAGGAATAATTATAACATCAACATTGTTATTCATTTCAATAGATGAAAATGAACTTACTGATCTTACTTCAGTTATTTCATCTCCCGTTTTTTTCAGGCAGTTACATAGCTGATCCTTGCCGCAGGAGGCAACGAAAATAGTTGCAAGCATTACAATGAAGATTCGGTAGTTCATTTTTTTGTTTGTCGGTTTATTCTATATCCAATTCCCCATTCAATAAAATCTGCTTTTGCCCAATGTGATTTTAGGTTCATGCAAACAAATATGTTACTGCCTGCCTGGTATCTGATTCCAAATCGGTGATAGAAAGTTCCATCACCTGTTACCCTGTTAAACAGATACCCTCCCATGTTTAACAGGAGCGTAACATCTGCAATTGCCAACTCGCAGCCGGCATGTACTCCACTTTTAAAATAATCAAGGTCATTTTTTACAGTGCCACCTTTTTGCTCTTGTTTTTTCACCGCCGAACCATCATAAAACAGGTCAACACCATATCCTAATCCTATTTTAGGAGATATCTGATGAAATCTGCTTCCCGATAAAGTGAATGCAGCATATTTATTTCCTTCAGCCGGATAGGTTTCCTTAAAAGATGCCGCTGCAAAGGCCGTGATTCGGGTTGTTTTTGTGAATGCAGGAATATTTGCCCGTGATCCACTTGCTGTTTTTGCAAATCGGTATCGTGCTCCTGCCGTAATGCTGGCAAAATTGATTCCAAGGTTGGGTGTTGCAGCGCTTCCATTCGAAAAGTGAGTAATGTTCAATCCTCCGCCTAACATGAGCTGCTCTCCAATATTAAAGCTGTAATTTGGCTGAAATTGGAGGGCACAATTCAGGTGTGATCCAATTACTATATTTTTGTAGTTATTATCGGAATCAAATGTTTTTTCAACATATCCTACTCCCCAGCCAAATTTGATTGCAAACTGATGTTTGTTATTTTTGATTAATGGGAAATTAATAAATGGAATCAAAGCATAGGTGTTCCCAAGTTGTTCGTCGTTTCCGGTATTCCAACCAGAAAATGAAATTCCTATTTCAGGATTGTTGTATATATTATGCCATGCTTTGGAACCGGATGTTGTTTTTAATATACTGAATTCCAGTGCATTGAGATGGCCTTTCTGCAGTGAAACAACCATCGGACGATGTGCAATTAAAAATCCATGGTGATAATTGCCAGTCACCGACCAACTTCCGGTTGCGCTTTCCTGGGCTCGGGTTGTATTGAACCCTGATAATAAATATAGAAAGATTAATAGCCCTCTCATTTTTTGCATCCCACAAATATAAGAAGCATTTAGAAGACAATTTTTAAAGTTGACTGTTTTTACCTTCCATGGAATCAGTACTTTTGTCTAAAACTAATAGTATGGATGCCCGGTTAATAGCTTTTGAAAGGCTGCTCAATATAATGGATGATCTTAGGGCAAAGTGTCCGTGGGATAAGGTTCAGACGATGGAGACATTACGGCATCTGACCATTGAGGAGGTTTATGAGTTAGGAGATGCGATTCTTGCCGGCGATAAGGAGGAAGTTCGAAAAGAGTTAGGTGATATTTTATTACACATTGTATTCTATGCAAAAATTGGCTCCGAGTCAAATGATTTCGATATTACCAGTGTGATTAATCAGGTATGTGATAAACTGATTCACCGCCACCCGCACATATACAGTGATGTGAAAGTAGACAATGCTGATGATGTTTCCCGCAATTGGGAACAACTGAAACTTAAGGAAGGTAAAAAGTCGGTGCTGGAAGGTGTTCCGACCTCATTACCTTCCCTTGTGAAAGCTATGAGGATTCAGGAAAAAGCCCGGTCAGCCGGATTTGATTGGGAAGAAAAGTTGCAAGTGCTTGATAAAGTTGAAGAAGAACTGAAAGAATTGAGAGTTGAACTTGCCGCCGGTAATTCTTCAAAGATTGAAGGTGAGTTTGGTGACCTTCTTTTTTCCTTGGTGAATTTATCCAGATTCATTGATGTTAACCCCGACGAGGCATTGGAACGTACAAACCGAAAGTTCGTTGCCAGATTTAAATATCTCGAAAACGCAGTTTCAGAACAGGGAAAAAAATTAACGGATATGTCCCTCTCGGAAATGGATACTTTTTGGAATGAAGCCAAAGCAAAAGGTCTTTGATTATTGTTTGGAAATGATTCTGCGAAAATCAATTTTTGTTTGGTTGATATTGCTAATATCTCCACCAGGTACATTTGCTCAAACCGATTCTGCAAACCCTAAATTCTTCAACTCTTTTTTGAAGGATGGAAAGCAAATTTTAATTGCACCATTCCATTGGGATAAAAAGGATGTTGCTAATTTAACTTTAGCAACCGGTGCAACTGCATTTGTTATGCTTTATGATGAAAAGCTTCAATCATTTGTTGTTCGCAATCAAAACAAAGGATTGGAAAAATTTGGTGATTTAGTGATTGATCCGTTTGGTAATGGGTTGTATGCATTACCAATACTTGGTGGAATTTATTTATCAGCACTATCGTCGGGCAATAAGTATGATAAAAATATGATGTTGCTTTCTTTGGAAGGCTTTATTTTCAGTGCGGGGCTAGCCACTGGTTCTAAAATTCTTGCAGGAAGAGACCGCCCTGTTTATTCATATCCGTGGTATGCACATAATTTTAATGGACCCCTGAACGACTTTCCTGCTGATGGTTCATTTGTATCACGACACACCTCTGTGGCATTTACATTGGCAACTATTTTGAGCAGAGGATATGGTCAGGAAAAGAAATGGGTTCCCATTGTGGCTTATTCGTTGGCTTCAATGGTGGCTTTGTCGCGCTCTTATCAGCAGGAGCATTGGGCTTCGGATGTACTTGGTGGTGCGATTTTAGGCTATGTAACCGGAAGGTTTGTATTTGATTTAAACTACAATAGGGTCCGTGATTCAAAAGTAAATATATTATCGAAAACTTATTAAAAGTTAATTTGTTTGCCGATTAACCATAAACATAAAAGTATATGTCACTACAAAAAGGCCAGCAGGCACCCGACTTCACACTTTACAATACTTTAAAACAACCTGTTCAACTGTCATCTCTCAAAGGGGCGAAAGTTGTATTATTGTTTTTCCCGGCAGCATTTACCGGAACATGTACCAAAGAATTATGTAGTGTTCGGGATGATCTTTCATGGTATAATAATGTGAATGCAAAAGTATTTGGTATTTCAACCGATGCGGTTTTTTCATTGATTCGTTACAAAGCAGAGCAGAATCTCAATTTTGAGTTGTTATCTGATTTTAATAAGACAGTTTGTGAAGCTTACGGTTCGCAATATGATACTTTCATTCTTGATATGAAAGGTGTTGCTAAACGATCGGCTTTTGTAATAGATGAAACTGGTGTTGTTGTTTATGCCGAAGTTTTGGATTCCGCAGGCGATATTCCTGACTTCGAAAAAATTAAAGCTGCACTAAATTAATTTTCTGTCGTTATTGAAGCAGTGCAAGTAATGCTCCTAAAATAATTATAACCATCTTGTATAAGTTGAACCGGTGATCGCTACCAGATTCAAAAAGGATGGTTGTGCTTATGTGAAGAAAAATCCCTATTACAACTGCCATTATCTGATTGTAATAGGTGCTGATATTCATAAGCTCCGTATGCCCGAGTATTTCACTGGCCACAGCTCCTAATGGAGCCATTGCTGCAAAGATTACCAGATTTAAAATAGTATAAGCTCTGCTCATTCCGGAAGCCGACAACATACTTACCAACGCAAATGCAACCGGTAAATGATGTAGTAGAATTCCTGTCAGTAATGAATGGCTGTGATGATCATGGTCAAATTTCCCTGCCAGAGGCATTCCTTCCAGAAAAGAATGGATGCATAATCCCGCCATCATTGCAAGCGGGAAAGAATGGTTGTGATGTTTATGAACATGAATGTGACCATGTTCTATTCCTTCAGAAAAATATTCAAGAATCAGCTGAATGAAGAACCCAAGTAAGATAAAATAACCGATGTTTTCAGATTCTGATTTGAACACTCCAGGAAGTAAATGAACCATGCTGAGGGCAAATAGAAATGATCCTGTAAAAGCTAGCGCCAGTTTCAAATATAATGGGTTACTTTTCTTAAATACAAAAAAAAGAATTCCTGCAAAAAATACAGAAGTGAATAATAGCAGCATTTCAAGAATTCCCATGGTTTTATTTCTTTTTTGCAAGCAGAATTAACCGCGGAGATGTTTCTCTGTCAAATGCATTTAAATGATAATCGCCGAATATGTGTTCAATTACCATACCATTTGGAATAATGTATTTTTCAAACTCATTTAACGTAAGTGCCTGAACTTTCTCTGTGAAATCATAAATCCGGGCTGCATCAGAGAAGTGAATATTCTTGTAAAAATAGCCATCTTTTATTTTTCTGGCAATATTAAATTTGATTCCGGCAACCTCAACCATTTCCGAAGCAATAAGATGTTTGGAAACATAGGTAGGATTCAGAAAATCAATTACAAGTACGCCGCCTTTTCTCAATGCCATACAGGCATTTTTCATAGCAGCATGGTTTTCCGTTTCTTTATCAAAATATCCGAATGAGGTGAATAAATTGAATACGTAATTGAAGTCATTTACACGAAAAAGTTTTCGCATATCATGCACAAAAAAACTCAAATTTTTATTTTCAAATTGTTTGCAGTATTCAATGCTTTGTTCTGATAAATCGATTCCGGTAACAGCATATCCTTTTTCATTCAAATATACCGAGTGTCTACCTTTCCCACATGCCAGATCCAGCATACTGGAATGTGCTTCAGGATGCAGAAAATCTAAAAGCGAATCCAGGAAATATTCAGCTTCAGCCTCATCCCTGTGTTGATATAAAATATGGTAATAAGGGGAATCAAACCAGGATTCGAACCAGGACATAGTAGATTATTGAACTGCGAAGTTAATAACAGTGATCCGATTAGCCAACCTGCATTATCTATTCTTTTGTGAATCAATGGCTGACAGGGGATTACCAACTTTTCATCCGGAAGCCTATGCGACTGTAAAACAAAATAAAAATATAACAAGGCACCAGAATCCAATAAGCATTTTGAATGCCAATGCTTTCCAGATCAGCCAGATAACCATAACCAAGAGGTAGCAATGCGCCTCCGGCAATAGCCATTATCAACAAAGCAGCACCTGTTTGGGTAAATTTACCCAAACCATTAATTGCTAGAGGCCAGATTGCCGGCCACATCAAGGCGTTTGCCAGACCTAACAATGCAATAAATAATACAGCAGTATAACCCGTGGATTGAATTGCCAATACACTGAATATTATTCCTATGACTGCTGATCCTGCCAAAGCAGCATTTTGTGAAAT
>Ga0154020_10007455_pt1 | contig 12776 bp, 10 predicted proteins | sample Klosneuvirus_201_FD_109709 | JGI IMG/M metagenome (GOLD analysis project Ga0154020, IMG submission 109709) | Active sludge microbial communities from wastewater, Klosterneuburg, Austria - Klosneuvirus_20160825_MG | ecosystem: Engineered > WWTP > Aerobic digester > Activated sludge | place... | reverse complement strand
GGTATTGTTTCGGAAGCGCGCCTCCACACGGTCGAAGCCGTAGTGGTCCGCCTCGGAGAGGAGGAAGACCTCGACCCGCTTGAAGAAGGCATCGGCCTCGGAGAGACTGAATCCGCTGGGCAGCTCGAAGTTGAACCGAACCTTCCGGTCGCCGCTTCCGCCTCCGCCCTGGCTCCGTTCGATCCGTCCAAAAGCGAATGGCAGGGTCGAAAGCGCCAGCAGAACCAGGAGCGCCGCACTCAACCGGTGGGTCAGAACCCAGCGCAAAGCGCGCAGGTAGTGGGTGCGCGCCCACGTCACCGCCCGGAGATCGGCATGTTGGTGTCCGCGTGACAAACGCTGGGCCGCGAGTGGCACGAAGATCAGCGCGATGAAAAGCGACGCCAGCAGCGAGGCGATCACCGGCACGCCGATCCGCGTCATCCAGAAGGTGAACTCCACGCCACCGCCCATCAGGATGAGCGGCAGGAAAACGACGACGCTGGTGAGGGTGGCGGTGACCACGGCGAGACCCACCTCGCCCGCACCGACGATCGAGGCCGTGGTCGCATCCTCGCCTTCCTGCCGGCGGCGATAGATGTTCTCGACGATGACGATCGCATTGTCGATGACCATGCCGACGCTCAAAAGCAGCCCCATCATCGTCGCGATGTTCAGTGACCATCCCATGAAGAAAAGCACGACAATGGTGCAGAGCAGGGAGAGTGGGATCGCGAGGGTGAGGATCCCGGTCATCCGGGGCGCCCGCAGAAACGCATACATCACGAGCGCGGCAAAGAGACCGCCCCACAGCCCCGAGCTCTTGAGGTTGTCGATCGACTCGCGCACATGCTGGCCTTGGTCCCAGAAGATATCAAAGGTCGCCCCCGACAGTTCCGGGCTGCGTTTGAGTTGCTCGATGGCGTCCCGGACGTCCCGCGAGATGTGCTCAATGTTGCCCGTGGACTCACGCATGATCTCCAGACCGATCGCGGGCTTGCCATCGACGCGGTAGACCCATTCGCGCCGGGATTGCTGGAGGGACACGCGGGCGACATCGCCGACTCGCAGACGGCGGTCGCCGTCGATGATCGCCTCGTGAATTTCCTCGGGTCCGGCGAAGCGACCGAGTGACCGCACGTAAATCTTCCTGCCGCCGTCGTGAACGTATCCGCCCGACAGTGTCAGATTCTGATTGCGAAGCTGATTGACCATCTGTCCGAGGTCGATGCCGTGGCTGCGCAACCGGTCCTCGTCGAGTTCGATCTGCAGCTCCCGGCGCTGGATTCCCCAGGAGTCGACGCTGCCGACACCCTCAATCCGCTGGAGGGCAGGACGAACGAACTGATCAATCCGGTGGTAGGCGTCTTCGACATTGGTCGGCAGAGTCATTACGAGCTCGATGACGGCGGACTCGTTCTGGTCGGATTTTCGCACGTAGATCCGATCCACATCGTCCGGCAAATCGGGTCGGACCCGGTCCATCCGGTCGCGCAGCGCGAAGTAGGCCGCATTCAGGTCGGTGCCTCCGCGGAACTCGATGCGTACATTGGCCGATCCATTGCTCGAGTAGCTCGTCAGACGCTGGATGTTGGGAACCGTTCCGACGATGTCCTCGACCTTCCGGGTGATCGTTTCCTCGACGTCGCGTGGCGACGCGTTGGGGTAGGGAATGTAGATGTTGATTGTGCGGCTCTCGAGCCCCTCGGGAAACAAGGCGATCGGGATGCGTTGATAGGAGATCGCGCCGACCACGACAATCGCGAGCAGGATCATGATCACGCTCACTGGCCGGGTGACCGAGAAGCGGGGCAGAAGGTAACCGAGGGAGTTCGAATCCTTCATTGCTGATCGGGCGCGGGTGCGATCGCGCCGACAAACTGGTAGTAGACCGTGGGGATGATGACGAGGGTGAGCAGGGTCGATACGCTCAGGCCGACGATCACGGTGATGGCCATCGGCGCGCGGATTTCAGCCCCCTCGCCGAAACCCAGCGCCATCGGCATCAGGCCGAGCACGGTGGTCAGGGTTGTCATCAGAATGGGGCGGAGACGGGCGCGTCCGGCCTCGACAATCGCGGTGGTCTTGTCGATGCCGCGGGCCCGCAGCGTGTTGATGTAGTCGATCAGGATGATCGCGTTGTTGACCACGATGCCCGCGAGGATGATCAGGCCGAGGAAAACCATGATGCTGATCGAAACGCCGCCGAGCCAGAGGGCGATGAGCACGCCGATCAGGGCCAGCGGCACCGTCAGCATGATCAGCAGTGGCTGCAGGAGCGATTCGAACTGGCTGGCCATGACGATGTAGACCAAGAAAAGGGCGAGGGCGAACGCGAGCAGCAGGCTGTTCAGGGACGTGGCCATTTCCTCGTTCTGACCAGCCACGACGTAGGAGAACCCGGCTGGAAGGGACAGCACCGACAGCGCGGTGACGATCTTTTCGGACGCAGTCGCCAAGTCGATGCCGTCGACATTGGCCGTAATCAAAGCGGCGCGCTGCTGGTCGATCCGCCGGACCTCGGAAGGACCCTCGTTGACCACGAAGTCGGCGACGGCGGACAGGGGAATCGCCACGGCTCCACCCGGGTTGACGATCAGCCGCCGCAATTCCTCGACGCCGAAGCGGTCCTCCTCGCGCAAACGCACCACGATGTCGATCATGCGATCGTCGCGGCGGAATTCGGTGGCGATGCTGCCCTGCACCTTGTTGCGCACGATTTCGGCCACCGAGCGGAGCGAAAGACCGTATTCAGCGAGACGATCGCGGTGATAGAGGACCTGGATCTCGGGGTTGCCGCTTTGCAGTGTCGAACGCAAGTCGACCAGTCCGGGGATCTGGCTCATTTCGGCCTCGGCTTCCCGGCTGGAGCGCTTGAGCAGGGCAAGGTCGTGGCCGCGGATCTCGACCTCGATCGGACTCTTGACGCTGAAGAGAGCGGGGTAGGAAATTTCCAATGACAACTCCGGAACGCTCCTGAACTCCTCGCGGATGCGTTCGATCAACGCGGCCTCGATGCCGCCATCGAGGTCGGGTTTGAGTTTGACCGTGATGCGGGCCGTGTGCTCGCCCGCTTCGCTGGCGGTGGTGGCGGTATCCTCGGCTCCGGCCGTGAGGGCGGTGCGCTCCACCTCAGGTTGGCGAACCACGACGTCCTCAATGCGTCCCGCGAGTTCCGCCGTTCGCTCCAAAGGCGTGCCGATCGGAAGGGTCACGTCGAGATTGAATTCGCCCTGATGCACCTGGGGAATCAATTCGCGCCCGATCCGCGGCAAAATCAGCCACCAACACAGTACAAAGGCGATCAGAGCACCGCCGAGTACGGTGAAGCGATGCCGCAGAGACGCCAAGATGAGGCGCGGATAGGCGTCCTGCATGGCCCGGTATCCCCGGTCGAAGGCGTTCAGGGAAGAGGCCGTGATGGGAACAATCAGGGCCGAACCGAGACGGAGAACCCCGAGTCCGAGTGCGGCCAGGGCCATGACGGTAAGCTGAAACCCGACGCCGAGCAGGCGTAGGGCCAGCTCCGCGACGAAACGCGCGATGAGGAACACCAAGCCGATCAGGGCCGCCGGGGAGCGCAGCACGAGGAGGATTCGCCGGGATGGGACGCTCCACTGCAGCCAGACGGCGAGGCTCGATTCCAGGTGGGCGAGCGCGTCAATCCGCAGGAGTCCCGGCCAGACCCAACCGCCATCAACCGGTCCGGCGGTATCCGCCGCCAACCACGTGATACCGCGGCCGAGCCACCCCGGACAGGACCACGGCAGGGGCCGGACCGCGAGGAAGGGCACGAAGCGCAAGACACCGAGCACGAGGCTGACGACCAACTTGAGGGTGAACGCGAAGAACACGGCGCAGACTCGGCCGAGGCGTTGGAGCACATCCAGGGGGCTGCGCAGCCGCGCAGGGGGGAGGCGAAGGAAGTCGCTTCGGGCGACACTCGAGGAAAGGGACTCCGCGGTCGCGCCGAATTGGCGCGAGGCGAGCATCGGGACAAAAAAGAGCGCGGCCGCGAGCGAGGCCAGCAGGGAGAACACCACGGTCAGGGCCATGTCGCCGAACACCTGACCGGCCACGCCTTCGACAAAAACGATGGGTAGGAAGACCGCGACGGTGGTGAGGGTGGAGGCGACGACCGCCATGCCGACTTCTCCGACGCCGCGGACCACGCCGGTGATCAAGTCGTCACCTTCCTCGCGGCAGCGGAAAATGCTTTCGAGCACGACGATGGCGTTGTCGACCAGCATGCCCACGCCGAGTGCGAGTCCACCCAGCGAGATGATGTTGAGCGAGACCCCCGCGAGGTACATCGGGGCGAAGGTGGCAACAATCGAGATGGGGATGGCGACCGCGATGATCAGCGTGTGCGCCAGGTTGCGGAGAAAGACGTAGAGCACGACGACCGCGATGAGGGCGCCGAAGAACGCGTTGCTTTTGACCTCGTCGATCGAGTTGCCGATGAAGGTCGATTGGTCGGACAACAGCTCGAGGGTGGTGTCGGCTGGCAGCTGCCGGGCCACGAAGTCCGTCATCTGCTGGTGGACCAGCCGTTCCTGGGCTTCCAACCGCCGGCGCTCCCCGACGCCGCCGGCGCGAGCGGGCGACTTTTTCGGATCCCCTTTCGCCTGCTCTTCAAGGTAGGCCTGCTGATCGGGCCGGCCGAAAAGCACGGCCTTCACCGCGGTGGCTACAGCGACGATGTTGGCATCGGCCTCCTTGTAGATCTCGATCTCGACACTCTCGCGCCCGTTGACGCGGGTGATGATTTCGCGGTCCTTGTGAAAACGCGTGATCGTGGCGATGTCCCGCAAGCGGATGTCGACCGCGCTTTGGCGGGTGACAATCACCTCCCCAATTTCCTCGAGCGTGCGAAATTCGTTGAGTGTGCGGATGAGGTATTCGGTCTGACCCTCGCGCAGATTGCCGCCGGGCAAGTTGACGTTGCCCTGGGCCAGACGCTGGCCGATCTGATTGATGTCGAGCTTGAGCACGGCCAGCTTGCCCTCGTCGATGGCGACGAGGAATTCCTCCTCGAGCCCGCCCTTGACGCGGGCGGCGGCGACCCCGTCGATGGATTCGATCTTTCGCTTGATCTCGTACTCGGCGAGATGCCGGAGATCGTAGAGGGACTGCGGACCCGCGAGGCCGAGACGGAGGATTGGATCGAGCGACGGATCGTAATGCAGGAGCAGCGGCCGTTCGGCGCCGTTGGGCAGCCGGATGCGGTCGACCTTTTCCCGGATCTCCTGGGCGATGAGATCCATGTCGGTATTCCACTGGAATTCGAGAATCACGTCCGATTGCCCGGCCTTGGAGATCGAGCTGATCGAGGAAAGCCGCGGAATGATGCCCAGCTCCTGCTCCAGTGGGCGGGAGATGACATTTTCGATTTCCTCGGGCGCAGTTCCTGGGTAGGACGTACGGACCGAGAGCGTCGGATACGTCATCTCGGGCATCAACGTCAGCGCGAGACGGCTGTAGCAGACCCAGCCGAAAACCCCGACGGCGAACACGACCATGAGGATCGCGACGGGGCGTCGGGCGGTGAAGGCGAAGTTCGACTGTTCGACCTGAAACCGGGGACGCGGCGAGCTCATGCGGCGTCGGGCCTCAGGTTCCGGCCGCCGGAGCGACGGTGGGTGCCGGCGTGACGCTGGGGGGCGTCCTGAGGGTGGCGGCATTGATACCCGTGCCGGTGGACGGTGCCGGTGGCACGATCCGCACCAGGGCGCCGTCCTTGAGTCCGTTCTGACCGACGACGATGACCAAGGTCCCGGCTTTCAGGCCACTGCGCGCCTCGATCGACTCGACGTCCTCAAAACCGGCGTCGAGACGCTGTTTGGCGGCGCGGTTTTCGACCACGGTGTAAATGTAGCGTTCGCCGCCCTCATAGACCACGGCGCGCTTGGGGATCAGCAGTGCCTCCGGGCGTGTATCCGTAATGATCTGAGCGGCCACAAACAGACCGGGTGGCAGTTCACCCAGGCCGCTCAACACGCCGATGGTCACCTTGAAGGTCCCGCTCTTTGGATCGATCACCGGACTGATCCGCTTGACCCAGCCCTCGAAGTTTCGGCCGGGAAGGAATTCCGAAGTGACGACGGCGCGCTGGGACGTGGAGACGATTGGCAGGTAGCGCCCGGGAACGAAGACGCGGGCGACGATCTCGTCGAGTTTGACCACGGAAAAGAGCTTGGTGCCGGTGCCCACTCGGGAGCCGACCTGGACCTCGCGCATGGAAACGACGCCGCTGAACGGCGCCTTGACCGTGGTATAGTCGAGACGGACCTGGGCGCGTTCGAGGCGCAGCCGGGACTGTTCGAGCTGGAAGCGTTTGTCGTCGTACTCCTGCTGGTTGATCAGTTCGCGGCCGAAGATGCTCTCGATTCGCCCGAACGTCTGCTGCAGGTGGCGGAAATTGATCTCGGCATCACTCAGTTCGATGCGCACTTCGCGGTCCTCGATTTTGAGCAACGGTTCACCCTCTTTGACCACCTGGCCCTCCTCCGCGAAGAGTTTCTCGACCTGACCGCCAATCTGGGGAAACACGTCGACGACGGCCTCGGTCTCGAGCGTTGAGTTGAAACTCAGGAAAGCGGAAATCGGCCCCTGCGTGGCAGTGGCCACCTCGACGGGAATCGCGTCCGCGGGTCGATCGCGGGGTGGCCGGTTGACACCGGTTTCGTTACCCTTGCCCCGGGGGTCGGGTTCGGCGCCGCACCCCGCGAACGTTCCTGCCAGCGCCACGGTAGCTACCAGAAGTGCTAAAGACCTGAAGAATGGAAGAGGAGGGAGGCGGCGGAAAAGAGGCACGGAAAGGCGTGGTCGGACAGAAGGAGAAACAACTGTACCTAGACTTTAACGCCAGAACCACCCCCAAGGTTTCTAACGGAAGAAAAATGATCCAACAAAACCGCGATTCGGTTCAGTCTGTGGTATGGCGAATGGATCGCCTTTCCTTCCAAGCGCGCCGGGCGGAAGACAGCAGGCCGTAGCGGGGGCTGCCGATGGCGGAGCCGAGGAAACCGGCTCCGAGGCAGAGTACGATGGCGGGTCCACTTGAGAGTCCGGTGTGATAACTCAGGGTCAGTCCGGAAGTTGAGCCGGCCATGCCGACCGCGACCGAGAGGCCCAGCATCGTCCCGAACCGGTCGCACCACAAATAAGCGGTCGCCGCGGGAAGCAGAAACAGGCCCAATGCGAGAATTACGCCCATGGTTTGCATGGCCGCCACGAGGTTAAGGACCGCGAGGCTGAGAAAACCGGCGTAGAACCAGCCGCCGCGCATGCCAGCCGCACGGGAGAAGATGGGATCGAAGACCTCCAGCACGATTCCGCGATAGGCAAGGAGGAAGGCTGCCAAGGTGACCCCTGCGGCGGCGGCGGTCAGCCCGAGGTCGGCCGGACCCACGCCGAGGATGTTTCCAAAGAGAAAGTGCAGAAGATCGATGCGGGTGCCGGCTTGGCTGACCAGCGCGATGCCGGCAGCGTAGGCGACGAGGAAAAACGAGCCGAAGGCGGCGTCTTCCTTCAGTCGGGTGAGGCGGCTGAGCAACGCACTGCCCAGGACGGTGATCAGGCCCGCGGCGAGCGCCCCAACGAGCATCGCGAGCGGGCCTTGGCCCAGCAGCATCCAGGCAAGCGCTACGCCGGGAAGCAGCGAATGAGTCAGGGCATCGCCCATCAGGGCCAGGCGCCGGAGTACGAGGACACTGCCGAGCAGGCCGCCGCTGATACTCAGGAGAAGCGCCGAGGCCAGGCCACGCTGCATAAAGTCGTAGCCAAACGGCTCGATCACCAGACCATGGAGGAGGCTCATGGACGGGCGCCGAGCACCGGGATGCGGCGATGGTAGGCGAGGTCGAGGTTCTGGTCGCTGAGCGTTTCGATTGTCGGCCCCGCCGCGATCAGGCGCGTATCCAATAGAACCGCATGGGAAAAGTGGGCGCGGACCAGCGGGAGGTCGTGAATCGCCGCGATCACGGTGCGGCCCTGCCCGAGCCAGCGCCGGAAAAGGTGCAGCAGCTCCGCGGAGGCGGCAAGGTCGAGCCCGTTGAACGGCTCGTCGAGCAGGAATATGTCAGCGCCCTGCGCGACGGCCCGCGCGAGGAACATGCGTTGCTGCTGCCCGCCGGAGAGCCGCCGGATCTGCTCGCCGGCCAGGGCGGTGAGATCGAGTTCCTCCATCGCGCGGTCGACCCGCTCCCACTCTGTGGCGGTGAAGCGGCCGAAGAGGCCGAGCGACGGCCAGCGGCCCTGGGCGACGACCTCGCGGACGGAAATTGGAAAGTCCCAGTCGACTTCAAGCCGCTGCGGCAGGTAGGCGAGCCGTGGATTCAAATGGCTCGGGTGCTTGTCTCCCAGCCGGATCTCGCCGCGCGTCAGCGGCAGCCAGCCAAGGAGGGCGCGGAGCAGCGTGCTCTTGCCCGCGCCGTTGGGTCCGACCAAGGCGACAAGCGCGCCGCAGGGGATCTGCGTGGTCACTCCCTCCAGCGCCGGGCGGGTTCCGTAATGGACGGTGACGTCCCGCAGTCGAAAAATGTCGTGTCCCGCCATGCGGATGAGCGTCAGCGGAGTGCGTCGACGATGGCCGAGAGGTTGTGGCGAAACATGGCCTCGATGGTCGCGTTGCCCGGCTCCGTGCCCAGTCCGTCTCCCCAGAGGGGCTGGCCGAGACGGGCGCCGGTTTCACGGACGATCGTCTGGATCAGCCGGGGATTCGCCGAGACCTCGGCAAAGACGGCTTTGATCTTTTCGCGGCGGATGAGATCGATCGTGGCCGCGACGCGGCGGGCATTGGCCTCGCCGGCGGTGCTGGCGCCGAGCAAGGGATGGACCTTGAAACCGAAGTCGCGGGCGAAGTAACCGAAGGCGTCGTGCGAAGTGACCAGCAGGCGCCGGTTCAGGGGGATCTGGGCGATCTCGGCTCGGGCCCAGGTTTGCAGGGCCGCCAGACGCGCCTTGAACGCGGTGGCGTTGCGCGTGAACGCGGCGGCGGCGCCCGGCTGCCGCTCGCCACAGACGCGGGCGACGACATCGACCGCAGCCATCACCTGGTCGAGGCTGTGCCACCAATGGGGATCGGTTTCGCCGTGGTCGTGGCTGTGATCGTGACCATGATCGTGACCCTCCAGACAGGTCTTCAGAAGGTTGGGCAGGAGGCCGCCGACTTCGATGATCTGTCCCGGTTTCGCATCCTTGACCAACTTGGGCAGGTAGGTTTCCAGTCCGAGCCCTGCGGCGAAGACGAGATCCGCCTGTTTCAGCCGCCGGATATCGGCGGGGGCGGGCTCAAACGCATGCGGATCGATCCCGGGGCTCAGCAGGGGCGTGAGCGCAACCTCCTTGCCTCCCACTTCACGCACGATTTCGGTCAGCACAGTATGCAGCGTGACAATACGCAAGGGTTCGACTGCCAGGGCGGAGACCAGGCACGAACTTAGCCAGCAAGTGAGGCGGAGGAACGTTTTGGCCATGCGGGGACGCAGATGCGAAAAGCAGATCAGTCAGCAGGACTTGGGGGAACGAAACACCGGGCTCAGTGCGTGCCTGCGTTCGCGGGGCTGAGGGTGACGGCGATATCGGAAAAGACGTTGCCGCGAATATCGATCCGGGTCAGGCGGCCCGCGATCGGGGCGGTGGTCTTCAACCAGTCGGCGCTGGCTTCAAACTGAGAGGTGTCGCCGGGCTTTTCGCCGGTTGCAGGATTTCCGGTACCGAGCAAGGTCAGGGTGCGGGCCGGGCCAGGCTGGGTGAGCGTGAGTTCGAGCGCCGCCTGACTGATCCGGACAAAGTCCTCAGCGTGGCCACCGAGCACGTAGGCAGTGAGCCTGCCGGTCGCCGCGTCATGGACAAATTCGAGATTGTACTGGTGATCGCCGACTTCCACGAGCACCCCGCCATGAGGAGCGGCGTGGGCGTGAGCGGTGCCGTGGTTGTGACCGGCGTGATCGGATTGTTTGCTGCAGGCGGTGATCAGAACGGTCGACAGGAGGGCGATGAGCCAGGGGAGAACGCGGATTTTCATGGGATGGAGAGACGTGAGGATGGCAATGGGGGGAGTCTTGGCAGCGAAACCAGACACGGAAGGAGGAAACTTAGCAAAGTCGTCAAGCGGGGCAAACACAGGACGAGGAAGTATTTGCAAGCGAGGTGTAAATCATTGTTCGGGCGTGTGTAAGCTCAGGGAGGCGCCGCCGGCTTTCGCCGAATCTCGGAGGGTCGGCACAGACTACTCGCCCGGTGTCCGCCGAACCCCGTCAGGGTAGTCGGTCGCTTCCAGCGTTTTGCATGACGCACCGCCTCGATTCGTGCAGGGTGCCCGTTTCTGTACCGGAAATGAGTGGCCTGTTAAACATAAATTCCTGTTTAAGTGACGCTTGTGGAATTTACTAGGGCGCGGCATGTGCCCTGCAGAAGAAACCGGTAACCCGTTTCGTCCATGCTCGGATCTCTTTCCCTCCTTCTCATCGTTCTTTGGCTCTTTGCTTTGGTCACGTCCTTCACGCTTGGCGGCGCGATTCACGCCCTGCCGGCTGTGGCGCTCGTGGCCCTGATCATTCATCTCGTCCGGAGTCGGAGGGAGTCGGCGTAGGCGCGTGGCGATCGCGACGTTTTCATTTGAGGCGGTGCGGGGTCGGTTGTCTTGTCGTGGACCCATGACTTTACCCCGACTTCGCGTCTTGGTTGCCTCCACGTTTTTGTCGATCGCTTTCGCCGCGCCGCCAGCTGCGGTTGCGGCGGATGACTATGTCATCGGAGCCGATGCGCTCCCCCAGGCGGGAGTGCCGCAGGGCGCACTCACCCGGCACGTTTGGGAAAGTAAGATTTTCCCGGGTACGACCCGTGACTATTGGGTCTATGTTCCGGCGCAGTATGACGGCAGTCGCCCCGCTGCGGTCATGGTTTTCCAAGACGGTGAGGGTTGCGTGAATCCGAAGGGCGCGATTCGCGTGCCGACGGTGTTCGACAATTTGATCCACCGGAAAGAGATGCCGGTGACCATTGGCATCTTTATCAATCCAGGTGGTCTTAAGGCGGCGACGAACGAAAAGGCGCGGACGCGGGGAAATCGCTCGTTCGAATATGACACGCTGTCGGATCGTTACGCTCGATTTCTGCTCGAGGAAATTCTGCCGGAGGTGGGCCGCACGTACCGGCTGACCGACGATCCCGAAGGCAGGGCGATCCAAGGCAACTCGTCGGGTGGGATCTGCGCCTTTACCGTAGCTTGGGAGCGTCCGGACGCGTTCCGCAAAGTGGTCAGTAACATCGGGAGTTTCACTGGCATTGCGTACCGTCCGGCGGAAGCCGGGCGTCCGATGCAGCCGGGCGGTGACCTCTACCCGACGTTGATTCGAAAAAACCCGATTCGTCCGCTGAAGATCTTCCTCCAGGATGGCAGCAACGATCTCGATAACAACCACGGCAACTGGTTTCTCGCGAACCAGCAGATGCTCTCGGCGCTGCTTTGGGCGAATCGGAATGCCGACGCTACCCAGGCCGCGGGACCCCGCTATCAGGTCAATCACGTTTGGGGTGACGGAGGTCACAACCCCAAGCACGGCGGAGCCATCTTCCCGGATGTGATGCGGTGGTTGTGGAAAGACTACGTTCCGCGGAGCTGAAACCCCGCCCTCCACCCCGGATCGTTGCGAATCGGGTTCATTTCGATCCGCTTCCCAATTTTGGGAAGTCGCGGTGTCGGCATTGGAACTCGGGAGGGTGTTGTACGGCTGGATTGTTTTATTAAGCCGATGTCTGTCAGGATCTTAGGTGGAGATAAAGCGGTTGGCACGTGAGCTGCAAAGGGAGTCGTCCTCTATGAATCCCACAACGTCCCCGGCTCCGAAACCGGAGTCTTCCACTGCGCGCCGCGTCCTTCGCGCGGCGCTTCGAGGCCTAGGCCTGGTTGCGTTCCTGCTGTTGCTGGCGGCGGGCACCGTGTATGCGATCTCCCAGCATCGGATCACCCGCGTCCACTCCCTGCAGGCCCGGCCCGTCAATGTCGTCAGCAACGCCGAGACCATCGAGCGCGGCCGACACCTCACCTACACCCGGGCGTGCATCGACTGTCACGATACGAACTTCGCAGGCAAGGCGGTCGTGGACGATCCGATGGTGGCGCGGCTGCATGCACCCAATCTGACCCGCGGGCTGGGCGGACTGCCGGAGGACTACAGCGATCTGGATTTTGTCAGGGCGATCCGCCATGGGGTGAGCCGACACGGTCGCGCGCTCGTGTTGATGCCCTCGGAGGAGTATTCGAATTTGAGCGACGAGGATCTGGCGGCGATGATTGCCTACCTGAAGTCGCTTCCTCCGGTCAATCGGGCGCGGGGACCGGTCGCTCCGGGGCCGGTTTTCCGGACGCTGATCGCCTTGGGGGAAATCAAGCTGGGGGCGGCGGTGATCGATCACGGTGCGGTGCGCCCGGTCAGCGTCGAGGCGCGCCCCACGGCCGAATACGGGGCCTACCTGGCCGCAAGTTGCATGGGGTGCCATGGACCCAATCTGTCGGGCGGAAAGATCCCAGGCGCGCCACCAGACTGGCCCGCCACTTCCAATCTGACGCCGCATCCCACGGGTCGTCTCGCCTCCTGGACTGAAGCGGACTTTTTCAAGACCCTCCGCACTCACCGGAGACCGGATGGAACTGAGCTTCATCCGGTGATGCCCAGAGTTTATGCCCAGTTGACGGATGACGAAACCACGGCGCTGTGGCGCTACCTGAGCTCCCTCCCGCCGCTGCCGTCCGGCAGCCGGTGAACCAGGGGTAAGCGCGGTCAGCGCTG
>Ga0154020_10007453_pt1 | contig 12777 bp, 24 predicted proteins | sample Klosneuvirus_201_FD_109709 | JGI IMG/M metagenome (GOLD analysis project Ga0154020, IMG submission 109709) | Active sludge microbial communities from wastewater, Klosterneuburg, Austria - Klosneuvirus_20160825_MG | ecosystem: Engineered > WWTP > Aerobic digester > Activated sludge | place... | reverse complement strand
GGGCGACGCCTGTGCGAAGACCCGCGCCCCACCGTCCTGGAGCACGCCCCCGACATCGACGCGGAATTGCACAGCCTGGATCACAGGCGCCAACTGGCCAGCGCCGCGATCACGGCCTGTACGTTGGCGGCGCTGCTGGTGTGCATGGTGGTGGCGGCGCTGTTCATCGAGGTCTTTCTCAATGCGCCGCTGATGTGGTTGGCCGGCATCCTGTTTACCGGGGCCACCTTGGCATTGGTGGTGGGGCTTGCGCTGTTCCTGCGCGAAGTCCACCTGGCCACCCAGACGGTTCGAATACCCCGCCGCGCGGTGAGCCGGTGAAGGGCGCAGCCCGCCGCTGGATCTGTGCGCATGACAACAGCGCCGCGCCGCCGCGCCTGATCGACTCAACGACCCCGTGCGCGTCGCGTCGCGGCCAGGCGGGCCTGCGCCGCGTCGACCTCACATTGCAGGGCCGAAGCAGCCTGCCAACCCGGCGTACCGCCGGCGGCCGCGCCAACGCCCAGGCAAGCGCGATGCCGCTCGGCGCGCCACGCGGTCAGTGCATCTGCACCCGATGGGCTCGCGGCATCGAGCTTGCGGTCCAGAACGCGCAGGCGCGCGGTGGCGCACGACGCGACGCCGATGGCAGATCCCATCGCGGGGCCGTCACTGCAGGCCAGGTCGGCAGCGCGGTCCTGGTGCGCACGCATCAGGCAATGCGCGTCTTTGCATGCGTTGCGCATGCGCAGCCATCGTCGCTGCGACTCCCGCACGGCTGACGCATCGTGGGTGAGCGCGAGTTGGGTCGCGTAGTGATCGGCGACTTCGCCATCGAGCGCCGACAACTCCGGCGTGGAACAAATCAGCCGCTCCACAGCCGATACAGCCTGCGCGCAGTCGAATGAGGCCGCCCTGCTGCGGCCGGTGCCCAGCAGGAGCGGCCCGCAGAGCAGGACAGCTGCCCACAGTCGGATGTTGCCGGGCACGGTTGTCTCGGTCGAAGTCGCCGCCCCCACTCAGGGCAACGGCTTGCGCAGGGTCATCGCGCCGCGGATCTGGCCAGGTGCGTAGCCCACGCCCTGGTCGCTCGGATACAGGGTCTTGAGTTGCGACATCACCGCGGGTGTCATCCGCTCGACCTGGCCGTGGCAGTTCATGCACAGCGGCTGCACCGCCAGCGCACGCATGTAACGTTGCACCGACTGGCCGCCCTCCTGCACCACTTCGGCGCGCTCCAGCGTGGCAGGCGCCTCGCCGGCGGCGGCGCGCCGGTCGAAGTCCTCCAAGGTGGCCCGCTCCCAGGCATCGGGCACGGCCTTGGGGTTGCGCGGCTTCAGGCTCACGCGGCGCACCGCCCAACCGGTCTGCTCGGATGCCGCGCGGGCCAGCCTGGGCGCTTCGTCGCGGCATTGGGCAATCGCCCCCTCGGGGCCAGACCGCTGGATGGCTTCGGTCAGCGCCGCCAGCAGTTTGGGTGGCACCGTGGTGGCCACGGTGCGCGCATCGGCTACCCAAGCTTCGTCTGCAGCCATGGCCGGCAGGGGAACGGCCACCAGGGCCGCGATCATCAGGGTTCGAGACACGGGGATTCCCTTCATGCGGGCGTGACAGGCGGCGTTAACGCGTCGCTGTCCCGGAAAGAACCATTGCGAGCGGGCAGACGTCGCGACAAGATGATGCTGAGCTGCTCGGCAGGGGGCGAACGTACGCCTCGTGCAGCAGCGCGAGTCGCGTGAGCCCCAGGCTCGCTGGCGCTGCGCGTGATGTGCTCTTGAATCTCCGCTGGCGGAACCAGCTTGAACGCGAGATCCAAGGGGCCACATCCAACGAGTCGACCAGAGACGCGTGGCACAAGCCAATATCGGATGGCGCCGCATCGCGAACGCTCAATCGTGGTGTTTGCCAGGTACTGGAAAGCATGAGCGAGGCCCGATGTGCGGCGCTACCGCCTAACCACCTGCGCCATTTGAGCGCTCGCGCATGTTCGACGCACCACGGGCGCGGCGCTCACTTCGCACTCGGTGCTGCCGCAGGCGGCGCGGTCGAAACGACGATCTGCAGCGCCTGCTGCACGTTGAAGCCCTTCTTCAGCAGGGCATCGTAGAGGTTCTTCTTGAACGCCGCGATCTTCTCCGCGGTCTCAGGCCGGGCGGCCGCGTTGACCTGTGCCTCGATCACCGCATCGGTCATCGGCCCCATCACGGAAACCATGGCCCCCATCGTCGCTTGCATGATCTGCTTCATCTGCTCCGGGCTCGGCGGCTGCTGCGGCTGCTGCGGCTGCTGCGGCTGCGCGAGCGCCGCGCTACCCAGCAGCGAAACGGCCCCGGCGATCAGTAGCTTTCTCATGTTGTGCTCCCTTCCAAAAAGTGGTGAACTCGCAAAGTCTAGCTGCAGCAACACCGACCGTGCCGTCACCGCCGGGCCTTGCCCGGGCGTTCGAACTTGCGCCAGTACTGGAACTCGTCTTCGTGCACCTCGATGTCGAGCTCGGAAATGCGCAACTGCAGGCGTTCCTGCACGTCCGCGACCGCCTGGTTGTAGATGCTCGGACCCACCTCCTCGAGAAAGAAGCCCAGCAGGCCGCCGGCCGCGATGTTGCCGATCTTCTCGTCCAGGTTCTCGCGGAAATACCGTTCGATGGAAGCGATGGCGTCCTTGCGGACCTGGTCTTGGAGTTTGATCGGCATGGGGCAACGGGTGAGGTGACGTGACTGCAGGCGGATGCCGCAAGGCTACTGGCTGTGCGATCGCGCGCACACGACGTGACGACCAGGCGCTAGCGCGAGCACCACTGATCTTCGCAAGGGATCCCATCCCTGTCGCCGTCCATCTTGACGCCAGGGCAGTGGGCGAGGAAGTACTTCGCTTCATCGCACGAACGCATCTGCGAGCAATGCTGCCGCCCATCGCAAGTGAATCGGGGAGCCACGGCACCACCGGTGGGTGGCGCCGGTGCAGCGACGACTGGGCTCACCGCCGGGGCAGACGCGGCTGCGGCACGCTTTTTCTTCTCGGCGGCGTTCAGCTCGGCCAGTGAGGGTTCCGTGCGAGCCCGGGTCGAAGGACAAGGGCCCTGCTGGTAGGTGACGGTCCCGTTGACGACGCACTTGCTCACCGGTGCCGCAAAGACTGCCGGCGCAGCGGTGTCAAGGCCCACGAGAGCGAACGCCAGGAGTGACAGGCTGCGCATGGTGGGGCGACCCTCTTGCGAAGTGACATGCAGCCTTGAGCGTGCTGCCGGGGCCGCAACGCCGATGATATGCAGTGATCGTGCCCGTGTCGCTCAATTCGCCACAGCCTGCGAGATGGCCGAAATCCCGAGCTACCTCAGCGCGAGCGACATGTGAACCTTGCCCTTGAAGCCGGCGGCGGTGCGGATGGCCATGGGCTCGATTCCCCAGGTGGTGAAGCCGACCGCGCGATAGAGGCGAAGGGCGGGCTCGTTGCCTTCGGTCAGCGTCAAGGAAAGCATGAACACCTCAGGCCTTAGGCGGGCAGCGGCAATGGCTGCGGCCATGAGCAACTTGCCGACACCTCGCGCCCGGCGCAATGGCTGAACGTACATGCCCAGCACTAGCGCGGTGTGACGGGTCTTGGGCTTGACCGAATACTCGACAGCGACGGCACCCACGAGGTCGTCACCTTCCCAGGCGCCGAACGATGTTGCGCATCCGCCGGCCGATCCGATGCGCTCGGCCCACCAGGACGGCGGCTCTGCCTTGCGCTCGGTGGCCGTCGTCGTGAAGGCATCGGCCGAGCGCTCGTAGGCCTCGAGCATCAGCGCTCGGTAGACTTCCAGGTGCGTGGCGTCGAGTGTGAGAACGCGCATCCGATATCCATGCTGCCGAACTAGACTGCTGCGGGATCAGTGCAGGCCCGGCGCTGAGAGTGACAGTTGAAGCGAGTGGCAGACACCGCCCGTGCGCTACCCGCCGGCAGAAGTGGCCCGCCGGCGGGCCTTCGAGTAGAGAACGGGCTTTGCGTGACGCACCAGCTTACCCTGAACCTCGAGGTCGCGGGCAACCGAGACGGTGTACCAGGAGACCGAGCCTTCGAAGTCCGGTAGCCGCTCGGCAACCCGACGAGCCAGCTCGGTGAACTTGATGGGTTCAGCACTCAGTACAGCCAGGATGGCTTTGGAGACCTCTTCGTACTTCTGTGCCGACATGGACACCGGCTTCTTCCAGCCGACACCCGTGACGTTGACTCTTGTGGAGTTGCGTGTCTTCGTAGGCATGGTGAACCTCCGCCAGGCCAGGGCCCACTCGCATTGCGCGATTCCGTCCCGCAGCCTGAACGAGCCCACATTGGCCACGGGTTCGTGGGCGCGCCACCGAATCCCGGCAGCGCGCACTCAGCGCCGATTCCTCGGATGTTGGCCTGCAAGACGCTCATTGCCGCGCTTGTAGTTGCCCGTGATCCGGGCCATGAGCTGCTGCGCGTCAGACTCGTCACCGGTCTCGACCTCGGCGAGAAAGTCTACGGCATCGCTGGCCCTGAGCGTGGACGCCACACGTCCAAGGTGCAGGATCTCCACTTCCTTATTCCTTCGTACTCGATAGGTAAAGCCAAGGTCCGAGCCTGGGTCTTCGCGGTCCTGTGTCATGGGTGTGCCTGTTCAGTTCGGGCGGCCAGTCGCAGCTCCAGAATCTCGTCATTGTTGTCGTCAATGGCCCCAGTGGGCTGCCAGCCCAGATGCCGGTAGAAACCATACGACCTGACATGGGAATCCGACGAGCAGCCCAGATAGAGCGTCTGGTGACCGCGGCTGCGGAGTTCCCGTACCACGTGTCCCAGTAGTTCCCGGCCCAGGCCGCATCCTTCCGCATCGGGGAGGAGCGCCAGGACCACGACTTCTCCCGTGCGAGCGGCGCCGAAGCAGTAGCCCACGATCGCCCCATGCTGCGCGGCGGTGAACCCGACAAGAGCGCCGGACGCAATGTCCCTGGCCCAGCTTTCCTCGGTGACGCCGATGCTGGCCAGTCGCGCAGCCGAGACGGCGTTCTCCCGGGTCCGTCCACGCAGATCAATGAACGCCGCTGCGTCGGCTGCGCAAGCAGGCTCAATGGTGACGGGCAGTGGCAGTCGAGGAGTCATGTCAGGCGCCGCCCACCACGGTGTGGCGGCGTCGCACCTCGGCGACTGAACCCGCGACCAGTGCCCCCAAGACCTTCGTGTCAAGGTCTGCGAGACGCTTGAAGTACAGGCATGCCTTGCCCATCTTGTGTTTCCCGAGCTTGGCCAGTAGCGCCTGCTGGTCCCGGGTCTCCGCCACGAGGTAGACGACCAGTTCCTTGCCGCGCACCGCGAAGCCGGTAAGACATGACTCACCGGTGCGACCGCTCGCATAGGTGTAGCTGTAGCTACCGTATCCCACGATGCTTGGCCCCCACATCTTTGGATATTGCTTCGTGATTTTCTGGAGCAAGGCCATCAGGGCCTGGCAGTCAGCCTGTTGCTCCGGGCTTGCCTTCGAGGCGAGGTACTCCTCGACGCTGGCAGAGGTGGGCTTGGTCTTGGCTTCAGTCATGGGCAGTATCTCCAAATGGCGGCGTATGTGGCACGTTATGCAATCTCCCGTCCCATTTGTCTACAAGCCTTGCGCAGCCACCAGGTGCGATCTGGTTGCCCGCTGACGAAGCGCCCTGAGAGGGGTGTACGCGGGTGAGTTCCGCCATGGCGCGCGCTCGTTGCTGGGGCAAGTGGCGCCCAGTGGGTGACGGAGCCGCATGTCTTGCACCGTACCGTTCGGAACGTTCGGCGTGTCGGTTCAGCTCGGTTGGATGAACTCAAGGGCCTTCTTCCCACCTGGCGCGACCTCGGTCGCCAAGCTCTGATCCATTGTTGCCAGACGCCCTCGTTTCGCGTGAGCGAGCGCCAGGAGATAGCTGTCCGGCACGCGAGAGTGGCTGCAGAGGAGCTCGGGTACTTGGGGTGCCCGATGGTGCGCACAAGGCCGTTCATGTCGCCGCTCAGGATAGTTGACGGTGCACCGGGCGTCAGGCGCCATGTCTGGGTCCGAGCCGTTGAACGGCTGCAAGGACGATGCAACCGACAACCACCACGCCGCAAAGGCGGACGACCACGGCCGCATGATTGAAGCAAAGCGCATAGCCCGGAGCGCAGGAGGCCTGAAGCAGCGCATCGTGGAACGTCATATCGCCGATCTGACGAAGGCCGAGCACGATCAGGAGCGGCATTGCGATTCCGCCAATCAGCGCAGAGAGCAGGCCGCTGCGCCGGCCGAACGCCAGCAATGCCGAGGCGACGAGAAGAACGGCGCTGACACTGCCGACCCACAAGCTCGCCTTGATGCGGAAAGGGTCAACGAGAAACTCGTGAGCCTGCATCGACAGCACGGCGCCAGCGGTGCTGGCCAAGGCGCAGATGCCTGCGAGAGCCCACGCTGTGCAGCGAAGCATCAGCGTACCCACTGGTTGCATGTCACACCACGTCGTCAATCGCAGAGCCCATCTTCGCACATGAGCGGCACGCCTGGAAGCTCGCGTTCGGACTCGTGAACCGCGGGGTCGCAAAGCGGGCCGAACATTTCGTGAGCACGAGCCACTGTCCGGGTCTCACAAGGCGGGTGCCGCTTCAACGATGCGCCTTGGCCGGCCCCCTCGTCAGCCGCACAAGATCGGAGCTGCGTTCGATGGCGCTCACGAGGTACTGAGTCGTCAGTTCAAGCTCGTCTTGATTGCACCAGCAGTCGTCAATTGTCCCGTAGCCCTTGCAGAGGTGCATAGGCTCAGGCAGCGCTCGCGCTGAGTGCAAGGCCACCAATGGCAAACAGAACCAGCCACGAAAGGTGCTTGCCGCGAGTGACGAGGAGAGGCAGCAAGCCTGACGCGATGGCGGTGTAGCCGATGATCCGCAGGACGCTTTGCGAGCTGATTTCACCCTGGCTTGCGGCGAACACCAATGCAGCAAGTCCAAACCAGGCAACGGTGGTGATGTGCCACGCAAAGCGCAGCGTCCGAACTGTGAAGTCGGTACTGCCAAAGATCTTGGGGAGGTCGGTCCGGCGAAACAGGCGAATGAGGATGTACCGCTCACCGAGAACCGAGTGTGCGAGGCCGAGAACCACGATCAGAAGAACAGCAAGTAGCAGCATCGGCTCATTCCTTCCTGCGCCGGTAATCGGATAGGTCAATCTTCCCGCCGATCAGGGCATGAACGCCAGGATCGGGATGCCCTGGAATGATGGACTTGCGGGCAAGCGAGCGAATGATCCGCCAATCGCGCACGGCGAAGAAGCTGCCGACAACACCGACCAGCAGCACAGACCAGAACGGTGCGCCAAGGAACACCATGGAGACAACCAGGACCCATAGCACCAGACAATGGGCGCTGCTCAGGCGGAGTCGCTTCAGAGTGTTGGGGCTCACTTGTTGCATGTCGCCGATTGGTGTCCTGTAACAGCAGTCGAACGGCGCGGCCTGAGTAGGCAGGCATCGCCTGCCGGAGCATATCCGCTCTATGGTGGGGCTAGGCGCTCTTCGCTCCGCCGAAGAGCTTGTCAACCAGCGGATGCGGCGACATCTTGACGCCTCAAAACAATGGCGAACGTACCCACTGCCTTGGCAACGAGCTGCTCACCCACCCGAAGTGTCGATTCGAGAGTGGCCGTTGTCTTGCCGCGATGGACGAGTTCGCTGCGGCATTCAAGCCGACCTTCCAGCACAGGGCGAAAGTAGTTGATCTTGACTTCAATGGTCGCGCAACTCTCGGCGCTGTCCAGCACGGTGTAGAGAGCGGCACCCATTCCTGTGTCCGCGAGCGTGAAGGCCACCGCCCCGTGGGCAACCCCATGGGAATTGAAGTGGTGCGGCTGGATCTCGAGAGCCAGCAGGCTCGATGCGGCAGCGGCCTCGACGACCTGGATCCCGACGTGCTCGACAAAAGGCAGAGCCATTGCGTGAATGTGATTGTGTGCAGCCAACGTCCGAGTGACGCGGGCGGCGACGGCAAGGCGCCAAGCCCGGACCGGTAAGAGTGAACAGGGTACCACTGGCCCGGGCCCGGCAGCCTGCCGTTGGCGTGCCGCTTGAGCGCGCGGTTAGAGGCGTCGCTTTCTGACCAGAGGCTCGCCAGGAGCTCTGTTGCCCAGCTGGGCTGCGACACCGTCGTTCCCGGCAGCAGCATCGGCGCCTCGCCATTCGTACAGGACGTCCGGGCACCGCTCTTCGTTGCCGGAACCGTCGGAGAACGCGATTGCCCTGTAGCCTTGACGTTCGTAGAAGCGCCGCGCGCCAGCGTTGGCTTGGAACGTGTACAGGCAAATGGGCGGCTTTAGCATGCCATGCGCGGCTTGAAGCAACAGCGCACCGATCCCTTGGCCCGTGCGACCTGGCATGACGTAGAGCTGATCGATCCACTGCTGATCGTGCCCACACGAGATGGCAAGCATGGCAACAACCAGTTCGTCTTGCGTGGCCACGTAGACGCCGCCTCCTGGGATGAGGACCTCTGCGATCCAAACGCGGACCTCTTCGGGCGAGTGAGCCATGGGCGCGAAGGCCAAGAACTCGCGTCGCGATGCGCAGAGCACCTTGGCGACGGCCTCTGCGTCATCTGGGCTCGCTGCGCGTACGATGATCTGCATTTGCCACGGTAACTGGACAGTGAGCGCCTTGCAAGCCAAGTGCCATGCCGGTGAAGGGCCCGCTCCGGCGAAGGTCTAGCCGCCATCGCGGAGCAGTGCGTAGACATACTCTGTGCACTGTTCTCCACGGAAGACGGCGTTGGTGGTTTCTGTTCTGCGCATCCCCACGCGCTCAAGTAGCCGCGCCGATGCTGAGTTCCTTGCATCGGTGATACCGAAGACTCGATCGACGTCGGTCGCGGAGAAGATGAGGTTGATCGCTTCGCGGACCGCAGCCGTGGCAACGCCGCGCCCTTGGGCGTGACGCGCCAGGGTGAAGCCGACTTCCGCGTAGCGGCCGTCTTGGGCGAGGAACACACCGATGTCACCGATGAGGCGCCGGCTGCTGGGGTCGGCGATGCCGATCTGCGTCCAGTTGCCGGGCCTGAGAAGCGGCGTTGTGCTCATCTCGCTGAGAAACGCGGTTGCCTCCAGGTCTGACATGGCCGACCAGCCCTGATACCGGCCGAGCTCCGGATCGTGACGATACGCCTGGAACTCAGGCAAGTCGTCGCTGGCGAGTCGCCGGAGCATGAACTCGTTGCCGAGACGCGGGAGAGTGTCGGCGCTGGGCGTGTCCATGACGGTTAGACAAGATGCCTGAATTGAGGCGGCCCGTTCCCCGGCCTATCGCGGGTGGCGCGCCGAAGGCGCGCCGAGCCACGACCCATGCACTGCTGCGAACGCGCGCTGTGCGCGCGTTCGCAACGCGCCGCCAAACTCGGCATGCAGCATGCAGTTGGTCCCCATTGCACAACCGGCTTTAAAACATCATTCCAAATCAATGAATTGGGAGGAGCTTCTCAAAAGACCGCACCCGTTCGGACCTCACCCCAGCAGCTGTGGGTTCAACCGCCAGGTTGCCAGCGTGAGTGCTGATGCGAACGACACCCAAGCCAAATACGGCAACAGCAATGCTGCCGCCAGAGCGCTGACGCGCCAGAACAAGCCAATCGTGACGAGTATGAGAACCCAGAGCACCAGAATCTCCGTGAACGCCAACCCGCCCTGACGCCAAACGAAGAACAACCAAGTCCACAGAGCGTTGGCGGCCAACTGAACCAGGAAAGCGAGCAGCGCGCTGCCCGCGCCCGCAAATCCACGCGCCCGCCAAACCAACCAGGCGGCGACTCCCATGAGCAAGTACAAGACCGACCAAACCGGACCGAACAACCGACCCGGAGGTGCCCATGACGGACGAACAAGTTCGCGATAGAAGTTGCCCGCGCTGGCGGACGCCAAGCCGCCGATAGCCGCCGCAGCGAACACCACGACAAGCCAGCCGAGAAGACCAATGGCTTGTTTCGACTTCGATAGAGGCGAAGGGCGTGACACGTGCGGGCTAGACAAGGTGGTTTGAGTTGAGGCGGCCTGTTTCCCGGCCTATCGTGGGTTGCGCGTCGATCAAGGTTTGTACCTCAGGCGCCCACGCGAGAACTTGCTCGCGTGTGTAGTGCTGAGATGCGACCATGTGAATCGCGGAGTGGTAGACGTCGAAGAGAGCTGGCTCATCCCCGAGCTTGAAGCGGCGAATGTTCACGGTACTGGTTGTGGGGCATGCACGTTCGTTGAGCGTCCTCAGAATCCGCTTCGCCGATCACCGCCGAACAGCCAAAGCCAAATTCTGCGATTGACCCGCGGGGGAAGTTCTTGCAAAGCGGTTAGACATCGGATCGGCAGGTGCGCTACCGGACGACTGGCTCTGGCAGGCGCCGCATGGTCAAAGCAACGGTCCAGCCTGCGCCGGACGGGGCTACGCTGAGGCTGGCCACTTGGTAGCCCGGGTCACTGACCGGCCAGGCCACTCCCGGGAAGTGCCACCCTGCGGCATCTCTGGTCACGGCAACGTTGAAGGCGCCCGCGCCATCCATGCCGTAAAGGCGAATGCCATCGAACTGAACACTTGCGCCGCTGGCGAAGTAGTCGACGGACGTGACGAACAGCCACTCCCGCCCCAGGAACGGCAGCTGGGCCGCAACCGAGAAGTGGACGGTTTCCTGAGCTGACGAGACGAGCTGGCTGAAGAAGTTGCTGGGCAACTTCCGCTGCCGATGCTCAACGGTACCGCGAGTGGACCAGTGAATCTCTCCCTTCTCGCCCGAGACGAGTCGCTCCCCGGCCAGTGCGCCCTGCCAATCAGCCCCGTTGGCCAGCACAAGACGCACTGGCACGCCAACCAGCGGCGCACTGTCCGCAGTCACGAGCTTGAGGTGGACCTGAAGCGTAGTAGTCACATCTGCCAAAGCAGGCGCTGTCGCAGCGAGCAAGAGCCAACCTGCAACTGCCGAAAACCAGCGTTGCTTCCGATGGGGCATTGGGGCGGGAGTTTGAAAGAGTTGCAGCGCGTCGATGGTGCTTCAAAAACAAATCGTGAAAGTGAGCGGCCTGCCCGGCGCTTTGCACGGGCACGCGCGACAGTAGAGTTCGGCGTCATATGACTTGATGCTCCTCCGGCAGGCCAACGATATCAACCTGTGGACGGATGCACGCATTTCCGCCGCGAGAACCCACATGCTTGCCGTTCCCTCCAAGGAGACCGCTTGATCCTCAGCAGGGGGCTCTCCATCTTCGCCAAGGAACTCGGGGTGAATCATGAAAATGCCGTCCTTCACTGGATCATCACCTTCGTAGACGAAGTCGCGCTGAAGATGCTGGCACGTTTCCTTGCGCCCCCGGCGCCAAAGAACCGACACCACGTTGTGCCACCGAAGATGATGCCGACCTGAAGGATCGCAGCCACCGCACTCAAGCATGCGGCGATGACGAGAGCAGTGTTGTAGTCGGTACGCACGAAGTCGACGGTATTTGTGGCATCAACGTTTCCGTTACCCGGCATGCCGCAGCGTGCCCGGTTAAACGGCAGGCTGGGTGTCACGCTGCCTCGGTGAGCTCGAGAGGTTTGGCATCTCCATGACCATCATGGACATGCAGCGTGACGGAGGGTTTGTAGTTCCAGCCTCCCGCCTTCCACCACATCTCGGCAAACCACCTCATCAGCACGTTCGCGGTTATGCCCAGCCCACCGAACTTCTCGTTCGTGAAGAAGCGGGAATCGAACTCTTCGATCGCTTCAAGCCCAACGGGCAACTCCAGTGATCGGCCGGGAAAGAGGCTGGGATCGTTTGAGTCAACGCGGTTGTCTGGACCCTGGTAGTAGATCCAGATCGAGGGCGTGTGTGGATCGTCCTCAGCGAGGAAGATCTTAACGTCCACGTGGGTGACGCCCTCTTGCACTGGCTGCGAGAGATGCGTGCGCAGGCTACTGATGGCTCGAGGGGCAAGTCGCTCGAGGCACTGCGTGTAGCGCAGCGCGAACTGCTGCTGAGTTAGGCGGAAGGGCACCATGGTGGCTGTGTGTGACCCCTAACAAGGGAAGGGGACGTCCACGTTCCGAGCCGGCCGCGAAGTGCCGTAGGCGTTGCGGCAATCGGCATCGATCTCGCCAAGAACGTTCTCGCGGTTCACGGGGTGGACCGTGCTGGCAAGCGGGCACTTGAAGAAAGCAACACAACAGCCAGGATCCAATTCAGCGCTTGACTCGACGGGGGGAGCCGTTGTCGAGAGGTTACGCTTCAGCTCTAGCAGAGGGCGCGAACTTTGAACCATATGAATCAAGAAGCTTCTTCGCTTGCCGCGATTCCGTACCCCCGACATAGCCCTTGATGAGCCTGGACCTTGACAAGGCTCCGTGGATTTGGCTGATGCGCTGGACCACTGGCAAACGCTTCTCCTCGGGTTCCACAAAGAAGGCAGCTGTTCTGACCTGGGTGAGAAGCGCCCAGAGTTCCTGAACGATGGGTCGCTGCTCCGGTGGTGCGGAGATTTCAGTGTCTTCTCCTCGTTTCCACTCGTCATCGCTGCTCCGCGGTGCCGTGGACTGCTTGGTTCTCGCTGCAGCGAACGCGGCTTCAGGCGAGAGCTGGTACTTTGGCTTGCGTGACATGAGCTGTACCTCTTGGGAAGGATGACGACAGCCATTGAAGCACAAGCGCGAGGCACGGGTTCAGTGGGTGGCCGCACCAAGACCGATCGGCGCGACGCCATGATGCTTGCCCGGCTGTCGCGATCGGACGTCTGACAGCGGTGCACGTGCCAGGTGCGGCCGATGTAGCCGTGCGCGACCTGGTACGTGCCCGCCAGCACCG
>Ga0154020_10007452_pt1 | contig 12781 bp, 10 predicted proteins | sample Klosneuvirus_201_FD_109709 | JGI IMG/M metagenome (GOLD analysis project Ga0154020, IMG submission 109709) | Active sludge microbial communities from wastewater, Klosterneuburg, Austria - Klosneuvirus_20160825_MG | ecosystem: Engineered > WWTP > Aerobic digester > Activated sludge | place... | reverse complement strand
GGCTGACAAGCTCAACTTGTGCGCCCAGGCTGGGACCCGTGGCTTCCGAGGACCAGGAGGTGCCGTTCCAGGTTCGGTAGCGGACGTTGTTGACGCCGTTCTCGGCGTACACGATGAGCGCCTCTCCTGTGCCCCGTTCGAAGCTGATGTCAAACCGGCGACCGTCGTAGTCTGCGCCGCAGTTGGTTTCCAGTTCCTGATCGGTGCCACAGGATCCGGTCCAGACATTGACGTTTAGATCGTTCTGGTTGTCGAGAGACGCGAAGAGGATTTGGTTGCTGGTGGGGTCGGCGGCCAGGCGGATCCACTTGGCGACACCCCCGACGGTGGGGAGAGAAGCCTGCGATGACCATGTCGAGCCGGTCAGTGTGCGGTAGCGGGGCGTTGCGACCCCGGACTCGGTGTAGACGGCCACTCCTTTTCCAGTCTGGGATTCGTAGGCCATCCCGAAACATTCCTGGTTATTGGTGTCGATGGAGGCGCAGAGCTGAGTCCAGGACAGGAACGAGCCGCCGCTCCAAAAAGCGCCGACCAGGGGCCCGCCGGCGTTGCCGTCCGCGGCGAGGAGGACCATCTCGTCGGAGGTGGGGCGCGGGTAGAGGGCCAGAAAGTCGCATTCGGTCGCGAAGGGGTTGGCGATGGTGGTTTCGGCAGAGAACGAGGTTCCGTTGTAGACGCGGTATCCGAACTTGCCGATGGTGCCGCGCCAATAGACGCACAGGGCGTCGCTGGAGTTCTGTTCGTAGCCAACATCTTCGGGGCGGTCGTTGGTGCCGCCGGTATCGGTGCTGACGAGGTACGGTGAGCTCCAGGTGGTGCCGTTGTAGAAGAGAACGTTGACTCGGCTGGAGAGATCCTCGATGACCGCCCAGGTTTCGTTGCGGGTCGGACAGATCTTCATCCGAACCCACTTGGGCTGGCCGCCGATGTCAGGCATGTTGGCGCTGCTGCCCCAGGCGCTACCGCTCCACTTGCTGAAGCGGGGCGTGGTATTGGTGCCCTTGCCGAAAGCTGCCATAACGGTCTGGGTCACGCCGCCGATCACTCCCGAGACGCGGGCATCGGCCTTGCGGCGAGCCAGGCCGGCGCGACCGGAAGAGACAATCTGGGTGACGCCGCTGACCAAGGCGCGGTCCACCGTGAAGCGTGCGGTGCCGATGGTGGGGTCGTTGTTGGCGTTGCCATCGCTAGAGATCGTGCCGATCACGCCGTCGTGGTCTTCATCGAGGCCGGAGATGGATTCGCGGAGGGCCATGTTCGAACCGGCTTCCGCGGCGTAAAAGGCCCGGGTGGCGTCGAGTCGGATCCTGCTGATGTCCTGGTCGCGGGTCTCGGTGACGATGGCGCCAACGACGAGAAGCTGGAGGAAAACCAGCGCGATAATGATCGCGATTCCTCCCGCGCCCCGGCGCACGGTGGTTAGTGCACTCGGCAGCGACGACGCCCGGGCGTCGACGCCCGTCGGCCGGGGCTCGACCTGGAAGGGCGCGCTCATCCGATCTTGGCTCCGGACATAAGGGACCGGATGAAGACCTTCGTGCGCAGGGTCTCGCTGGCGCCCTGGCGTGATACCGTGACTTGAATCTGGATGCGACGGATCGCCTGGGTCGCGGCGCCACTGAGGTTGGCGGCCATCGCGGTGTTGCTCTCGTTGTAGCACGTGACGGTGAACGAGGTGACGTTTTCCAGGCAAGGAAGCGCGGTGCCGCCGGCCTCAGTGAGCAGCAGCTGAGTACCCGAGAGCGTCAACGTCCAGTTCGAGTTCCACGTGATGGAGGTCGCCGTGACGTTGGAGATCAACGGTGCGACGACGGCCGCGCTGGTATCGCGTGGGATGCTCCAGAGCACCTTGGTGAGTCGGTCAAAGCAGGCCGAGCAGTCGTTGTGAATCTGAGCGCGGGTGCTGGCATCCCGATAGGAGCGGATGGCCGAGTAGACGATGCCGGATGAGACCGAGCCGACGGTCGCCACGATGACCATGGCGCAGATGGTCTCGATGAGCGTGAAGCCGCGGCGGGTTCCGCTTGCGTGCCTTCGTGCCTCTGTGCCTTGGTGCCTGTTTTTCATGGCGTGTAGTCCGTGATGATGGTCGCGATCGCCAGGGAACGGGCGACGCCGCGGGCGTCGGTCCAGTTCACGGTGACGGTGGCCTTCTTGAAGCCGGTGCCGGCGGTGACCAGGTCCGCGGCCGTTTCGGCGATCGCCACGGACCGGGTGAAGCCGGTTGACCCGGTGATGGTCGCTTCCGCGGGGTAGTTGGCGTTGACAAGATAGGTGTAGCCGCGGGTCGTGCTGTGCCGGTCGGCGATGATGTCTTCGAGTTTCTCGGTGGCCAGCCAGCGCGCGTAAGAACTCTTGACGGGGCTGACCCGGTCGCGGTGCGCCTCGCGAACCGCCCAGAGGATCCCGGGCGTTGCGGTGGCAAGGATGACGATCGAGACAATCGCCTCGATCAGTGTGAACGCTCTGCGCTGTGGTGGCGCCATAGCCGACCTCCCATCGAAACTATCGGCACTTCAGGGGGTGACCTTGGCCAGTCCTGTCGTCGGCTGCACGGTGACCGTGTAGCTGCCGGCAGAAAGGGTCACGGTTCCCGCGGCGGTCAGGGCCGTTGAAGAGCTGTTATACGGCTTTCCAACCCAATCAAATCCGACTTCGGAGCCGGAGCCGAACGTGGCGCCGGTGATGGTCACGCCCGCATAATCGCCGGTGTTCAGGTACTGAACAAAGGACTTTCCACTCCCGTTGGGGTCGGTGAGTGTCGTGGCGCCCACGCGTCCGGGGCTGGCGGAGTTTTCCGACAAAACGCTGTAGGAGTTGGTGCCGGCGCTGAACACCACCCAGGTGCGGGTGCCCGTCGCGATGGCCCGTTCGCGGGCGTAGGTCAGGTCTCGGGCGATCATCCGGGCCGCGACGCCCGCGCGTGACGAGTTGATGTTGGAGAACGTCGGGAGCGCAACCACCGCCATGATCGCGATGATCACCATGACCACGATCACCTCGATGAGCGTGAACGCCCGAAACCGCTCGAAATTCGGGTTCGTTTTCACCACAGGTGCTCGTTGATCCCCGTCGTGGTGCTGTTGGCCCAGAAGTGGCCGGATGCGGCGTCGTAGTTCCAGCCCTCGGCGCCGGTGACGGGCGGGGTTGCGGCCCAGACTGCCGCGGCGATCGCGTTACTGCTGTTGTACGGGTTGAGCGGCAGTGCTTCCTGCATCACGGTGCCCATCGTCTGCATTTGGACGAGCGTGGGATAGGAGCCCGTGCCCGTCGACACGATCTGGTTCTGGTAGTAGTTCTGAATCGCGGACCGCGTATTGCCCAGGGTGCCCTTGGCTGAAGAGGCCTTCGCGGCAGCGGCGTAGTCGAAGTACTTGGGGATGGCGATGCCGGCAAGGATCGCGAGCACCACGATCACGGCGATCAGTTCGATGAGCGTGAAGGCGCGGGCAGGCGAACGGCGTGCGATCGTCATGTCAATACCTCCGGAGCGGGAAAGTCCCGAGAAGCCGGCGGCGTCGCTTTCGCGACGCCGCGGGTTGAGAATCAAGCTTTCGGCACAATGAACTTACCAGAGGTGTTCGTTGATGCCGGTCGTGGTGCTGTTGGCCCAGAAGCGGCCGGACGCGGCGTCGTAGTTCCAGCCGAAGGCGCCGGTGACGGGCGGAGTTGTGGCCCAGACGGCGGCGCCGACGGTGGCGGAGCTGTTGTAGGGGTTGGCCGGGATGGCTTCCTGCATGACCGTGCCCAGGGTCGTGACCTGCGTGAGGGTGGGGTACGCGGCCGTGCCGTTCACCGCCGAGTTGGCGTAGAAGTTGGCGATGGCCGAACGAACGCCGCCGAGCGTGCCCTTGGCGGACGACGCCTTGGCGTTGGCGGCGTAGTCAAAGTACTTCGGGATTGCGATGCCCGAGAGGATCGCCAGGACCACGATCACAGCGATGAGCTCGATCAGCGTAAACGCACGCGCCACAGGGTTCCGACGGGCTGCAATGTTCATTTCCAAGTTCCTTTCTAAGCCGGCCACTTTGAGGTAGCCTCCTCACTCACAAGGGCCGGAACGCTCCGGCTCTGAAGATACTGGGGTATTTATCTGTCAACTAACTCATCAGCTTCACCATGTTCCACATCGGGAGGAAGATGGCCAGTGCTACGACCAGCACAACCGCTGCAATCAGCACAATCAGTACAGGTTCAATCACGGTGGCGATGTTTTTGGTCAAGCTGCTCGTATCGCGTTCGTACTGACGCGCAATAATGCCGCACATCCGCCCCAGCTCGGCCGACTCTTCACCGGAGGTGAGCATCCTCTTGGCGAACGGAGTGATGTACTCGCAGGCAATCAGGGCGACGCTGATTCGGCCGCCGGTGCGGACCTGGTCCACCAGGCGGTCGGCATCCTTCATGAGTGCCGGGCGGGCCGAGGACTTTCCGGCCATGTGGATTGAATCGATCATGCCCAGGCCCGACGACAGGCACAGGCCGAAGACGCGCGAGAACCGGGCGACGGCAAGCCCGATAAGAATATCCTTGAGGTACGGCACCTTGTGCAGAAGGCCCTCGATGACCCAGCGGCCCTTGGGACGCTTCCACGCCTTGCGGATTCCGAAGATGCCGCCGATGAGCAGCATGAGATAGAAATACCAGTAGTTCTGGATCGAGACGCCCACGAACATCAGGATCTTGGTGAAGATGGGCAGGTCCACACCCTTCTGCGCGAACATCTTGGCGAACTTGGGAATCACAAAACCAATCAGGAAGAAGCAGGCCAGGCACAGCACGCTCACCACGCAGATGGGGTACATCAGGGCGCTGCGGACCGCGGCCTTCATTTCGATGTTGCGCTCGAGCATTTCAGACAGATACTCGAGGACCTTGACCATGTTGCCCGACTGTTCGGCGGCCCGGAGGGTGCTGATATAGAGCGGGCCGAAGACCTCGATGTGCTGCTCCATCGCGTCGGCGATGCGTCCGCCGGCCTCGATGCGCTTGGCGATATCGAAGATCACTTCGCGGAACTTGCCCGGTGGTTCCTGGTCGGCGATGCCGCGGAGCGACTCGCCGATGGGAACGCGCGCGGAGATCAGCACCGAGAGTTGGTAGGTGAAGTGGGCCACATCCTTGGGCCGGACCGACCGGCGCTTGCCCAGTCGCTTCTCGGCGATGGCCTTGATCTTGACGGGGGTCAGACCCGCGGCGGCGATCTGCCGGTAGGCGTCGACCTCCGTCGCGGCCTTGGCGATGCCCCGGCACTTGCCGCCGCGCTTGTCGATCGCGGTGTACTCGAATGACGTTGCTGTGCTCATGCCGAGAGCCTCACGGGTTCAGTGGATCGAGAGGGGTGGCCCTCATCGACCTCGGTGTCGTACGCGGTGGCGACCCCCGCCACCTCCTCCAGAGTCGTCAAACCCAGGCGGGCCTTTTCCAGGCCGTCCTGCCACATCAGTTTCATGCCGTCGCGGATGGCCAGGGCTCGCATCGCGTTGGTGGAAGCACCTTGCTCGATCGCGAGCTGGATATTGGGCGTGAGCTCGAAGTGCTCGTAGAGGCCCACTCGGCCGCGGGTGCCGCTGTTGAGGCACTTGGGGCACCCTGTGCCGCGCCGGAACTGGCCGTCGGCCATGCCGCCGGAGAAGCGGCGCAGGAGCGCGGCGTCGGGCGTGTAGGGCCGGGCGCAGTCCACGCACACCTTGCGGACCAGGCGCTGGGCCAGGATGCACAGGACCGAGGCGTTGATGGCAAACGGAGGGCAGTTGAAGTCTTTGAGTCGGGCGACAGCGCCGGCGGCATCGTTGGTGTGCAGAGTGGAGAGCACCAGGTGGCCCGTAAGCGCCGACTGCACCGCGATTCGGGCGGTCTCCTCATCGCGGATCTCACCGACGAGGATCACGTCGGGGTCCTGGCGGAGGATCGAGCGAAGCGCGCCGGCGAACGTCATGCCGATCTCGGTGTTCACCTGCACCTGGCGGACCAGTGGGAGCCGGATTTCTACCGGATCTTCGATCGTCACGACGTGCCGGTCGGGTGTGTTCAGCTTGGTGATGAACGAGTACAGCGTCGTGGTCTTTCCCGACCCGGTGGGTCCGGTGACCAGGATCATGCCGTGCGGGTGCTCGATGATCTCTTCGATACGGGCCGCCATCTCGCTCGAAAAGCCCAGTTGCGACAGCGAGCCGAGCTTGGATGCCGACGAGAGCAGACGCATCACCACGTTTTCACCCGTCACGGTGGGGATGGTCGAGAGGCGGATGTCGACGTTGCGAGAACCGTTCTGAAAGCGGAACTTGCCGTCTGAGGGACGACGGGTCTGCGTGAGGTCGAGATTGGCCATGACCTTCAGGCGCTGCACGATGCCCTGGTGGGCGCCCAGTGGGGGGCCCTGGCGGGGGATCAGCGCTCCGTCGATGCGGTAGCGCAGGTGCAACTGGTGCTCATCAGGCCCGATGTGGATGTCCGAGGCGCCCTGCTCCATCGCCTGGATGATGATCTGGTTCACCGCGGCCACGATCGGCTCATCGCCCGTGACGTTCTGTTCGCCGGTGGCCTGGGCCGCCTCCATGGTGGCCGCGCCGCCGGTCATGGAATACGCCCGGTCGATCAGGCTGCGCAGCGCGATAGGTTCGCAGAGCACAGGCTCGACGTCGGCCTTCACCAGGGCGCGGATGCGGTCCAGGGCACGCAGGTCCAGCGGGTCGGCCATGCCGACGGTGATCGTCCTCCCCATGTTGAACAGCGGGAATGCCAGCTGTTTGTCGGCGACGGAACGGGGCAGCAGCGCAGAGTTGTTCAGATCGACGTCGTAGTGCGTGACATCCACGAACGCGCACTCGCACACCGCGGCGCGGACGATTGCGGCATCCCTCGCGCCGACGAACCCCAGCGCGACCAGGGCCTCCGCGACGGTCGTCTGCTGCTCGATGGCGCGGCGAGAAGCCCGATCCACCTGCTCCTGGGTGACCAGGCGCTCCTCGCGGAGCATCTGAACGACGAAGTCCTGCTGGTTAAGCACGCGGCTTCTCCGGCACCAGCTTGGCCCCAGAGGCCTTCAAGCCGGCGAGGACTTCGGAGACCGTGGCCGCGTGTTCGGGGGGCAGGTTCTCAAAGGCGGTGCCCAGGTAGTACGCCGGCGACCGGTCGAGCATCATGACCCGTTGAACCCGCAGGTTCAGCGGAATCGCGTGCGTGACTTCCCCGCTCGGGGGCGTGAGATGAAGCACAAGGCGTGTGGTCAGCGGGAAGAACAGCGGTGACTTGATGCCCACGCCACCCATGCTCAGGTCCACGATGGACACGGAAGCGGGGCCGCCGGCGCCGGGCGCAGACTTGTCAAGCCGGATGAGCTTGGCGTGCTCAGCCCCGACGGCGAGCACTGCGGGCAGGCTGCACTGATAGCGCTCGTGCCCGCGTACCGCCAAGTCTGTCGCGTTGGTTGACATTCCGATTGAGCCTCTGGGCGCAGAATCCCCGCGCAGTTACCAGAGCCTGAATCGGATCGACAGGGGGAACTCTGAAGGCGGTCGATAAAGTCGGCGAGGCTCACATCTGGTTCGGGGAGCTGGCTCGCCTGCAGTTGGTGCCGATAACCAGCAGGTGTGGTCGATAACTCGATGCACCCAGATACCCGGGTCAACCCAGATTGACGCGCTTGCGACCGAGAACCTGCGCAACCGCGCATTCCGCGCAAACCGCAAGGTCCGTAAATCTCTCTCAAACCGACGGGCGTTTCAGCAATCCTTGATTCATAATTGGACGAATCACGGGTTGTCCTTTCTGGGAGGGCGCAAGTATGGGTTCGCAGACGAGGCGTGCGATAAAGCTCTTCCGTGTGTGCGCGCTGGTAGCAGCGGTCTCGGGAAGCTGTCTCTCGCGTATGGCCGCGGCTCAGACGCCCACCGATCGCTCGTTCACTTACCAGGCACAACTGCGACAGGGCGGCAATCCCATCAACGGGTCTGCCGACTTCATCTTCACGCTGTGGGATGCGCCAACGGCCGGCACCCAGATCGGAACCCCCATGCAGTTGCTCAACGCAACGCTGGCGCGCGGGCTGGTGACGGTTGATCTGAACTTTTCCGAGTCGGCATTTACCGGTGAAGGCCGGTACCTGGAAGTCGCCGTGCGTACTCCCGCGGGCTCGGGCCTGTACAACACGCTCTCTCCGCGACAACCGATTCTCCCCGCGCCATACGCGCTCTACGCGCTCAACGGAAATCCAGGCCCAACAGGATCCACTGGTGCTGCTGGAGTCGCCGGTCCGACGGGTGCCGTAGGTCCATCAGGACCTGCTGGTCCAACAGGAGCCACCGGTGCGATCGGAGCAACCGGTGTGGCCGGGCCCACTGGCGTAAGCGGAGTCGCTGGCTCAACAGGGCCGCAGGGCGTTCCGGGCCAGACCGGCGCCACGGGCGCGGTAGGCGCTGTGGGTCCGACCGGCTCAAGTGGAGCGACGGGTGTCACTGGACCCACCGGGGCCCAGGGGCCTCAAGGCGATGCCGGACAGGCCGGACCGACCGGTCCACAAGGTGTCGCTGGCGCTCCAGGGGCCACAGGCATAGCTGGTTCCACTGGACCAACCGGCGCTGCGGGGGCAAGTGGAGCAACTGGCGCGCAGGGTGCTTTGGGACCCACTGGTTCAGAGGGTCCGCAAGGCGTCGCTGGGCAAGTTGGACCGACTGGTCCGCAGGGTGTCGCAGGTGTGCAAGGTCCGACGGGTGCATCCGGTCCGACCGGTGAAACGGGAGCGACCGGTGCACAAGGCGCCACTGGCACTACGGGCGGCGAGGGTCCACAGGGAATCGCCGGCCAACCTGGTCCCACGGGCCCCCAAGGCACGGCGGGCATACAGGGACCGACCGGCGCCGCGGGCGCAAATGGCGCGACGGGTGCACAGGGAGCAGCGGGCCCAACGGGGGCAGAAGGTCCACAAGGAGTTGCGGGCATCCAAGGCCCGACCGGTGCGCAAGGAGCGGCGGGTCCGACCGGAGCGGCGGGCGCCAACGGTGCCCAGGGAATCGCCGGCCCAACGGGTATAGAAGGCCCGCAAGGAGTCGCGGGCCCCACCGGACCGCAAGGCGTTGCAGGAACCCAGGGTCCAACGGGCGGCACGGGATCGACGGGAGCTGTCGGGGCCAATGGAGCCACAGGTCCGGAGGGCCCGCAGGGCCCACAAGGAGTTGCCGGCTCTCAGGGCCCGACTGGCGCACAGGGAGTTGCAGGCCCCACCGGCGCTCAAGGAATCACAGGGCCGGAAGGTCCACAGGGGCCGATCGGAGTTACCGGCGCGGCCGGCCCGACCGGAACTCCCGGTCAAAACGGAGCGCCGGGGGAACCCGGCGCCACCGGTGCTCCGGGACCGGCTGGCACCCAAGGTCCACCTGGGAGCCCGGGACCAACAGGCGCGGCCGGACAAGATGGACAACCGGGCGCGGCCGGACCTGCGGGCGCGACCGGCGCTCCGGGGCCCACCGGACCGCCAGGTCAGGATGCCAACCTCACCGGCGAAGACATCATCACCCGCATCAACAACGCCGGAAGCGGCAACATCGGGCAGCACCGGATCGCCAACACGTTCCGGCGCATGTTCATCCCGGCCGCGGCGTTCTCGCAGACCAATCCCCAGCCCGCGGTCGCGGGGAACTTCGATCCGTCGGTCCCGCGCATCAACAAGGCCTGGGGGGTCGCGCTGTCGCCCAGCGCCAACAACGATGCGGTCTCGGCGGTGTTCATGGTTCCCGCCGACTTCGTTTCAGCCTTGCCCGGCAACCGCTTTCCTCGGCTGCGCATCCTCTGGGGCACCGACAGCACGCAAGCCGATCCGTCGCGCAAGACGCATCTTGAGATCAGCTTTGATCGCGTGAGCAACCTCACGGGTTCGACGGTGCAGTTGCCGTTGCAGTACACGATCAGGGCGAACGCCGCGTCAGGTCCGAATAACGAAATGGAATCTCCGATTCCGCCGATCGGCGGGATGATCGAGACCTTGGCCTACGAAGACTTCGATGGATGGGCGGGTCCACCCCTGATTTTGCACTCTGATGAGTACGTGATCATCACAATCACCAGAGTTCACGATGCGGGCGATCCAAACTCTGGTAATATCATTCTGTACGGTGTGGCATACGAGTACTACGCGGATCTGTAGTACGGTGGGATAGCTTGAAGAAAGGGAGACGGCAATGCGCGGAGGCGTGCTGCTGGCGGCGGGAGCGATGCTCCCACTGATGATGTCGGAACGCGCAAGCGGGCAGGACCCGGGGACCCCGGTGCACTATCGCGCCGTCCCGCTCGAGGGGCCAATGCCCCCGCAGAATCCGGCGGACTCCACGTTCGATGTGTTGTGGGCGACGATTGACTCGGGCGGCACCACCATGAGTGGCTCGGGAGGGCTGGAACTAGGCTGCACGACCGGTCAGCCGGATGCCGGCCAGATGAGTGGCGGGACACTGTTCGTGACGGGTGGCTTCTGGCCGTTGCCTGAATCGGTAAGTTGTTACGCCAACTGCGACGGCTCATCCCTGGCGCCGATCCTGAACATCAACGACTTCCAGTGCTTCATGAACCTCTACGCCGCGCAGGACCCTCGGGCCAACTGCGACAACTCATCTTCGCCGCCGGTGCTGAATGTCAATGACTTTCAGTGCTTCCTGAATACGTACGCGGTCGGTTGCAGCTGAATCAGTTCTTCTCTGCCGCGGCCTTGAGTTTGTCGCGCCAGCGCTGGGCCTCGATGGGCCGGTTCTGTTTTTCCATGAGCGCGATCAGGTCGTCAAACGCGCCGGTGGTCCAGTCGCTCTTGGGGCCCAGCGAGGTCAGCAGCTTCTCGGCAGCGCCCTGGAGAATCTCGGCGGCTTCTTCGTCGCGTCCCAGGCTGCTGAGGTTCTTGGCAAGGTTGAAGCGAACCGAGGCGGGCATGGAGTGATCCGGACCGAACGCCGCATCCGCATCCGCTGCGCACGCCCGGAACTCCGTGATCGCTTCCTCATACCGCTTCATGGAGCCCAGCGAGGTGGCGTAGTTGTTGCGGATGTACACGGAAGTCTGGTTCTGCCGCCCGAGCGTGCGGTCCGCGATCTCCAAGGCCTTCTTCTGCCACTCCATCTGCTTGGGCTGGTCCCCCATGTTGCCATAGATGGACCCCAGCACCGTCATGACGCGCACAACGGAAAGATGTTCAGGTCCGTGGATCTTGATGAACCCGGCCAGAGCTTCTTCCGCAATCGGCGCGGCTTCGGCCGCGCGCTTCGTGTTGTTCAGAACGACGGCGTAGTTGTTGGCGTAGATGAGCGTCGTGTTGCTCTCGGGGCCGTACGTGTGCTTGAGGCGTTCCCAGGCATCCTTGATCAGCGGCTCAGACTTCTCGTAAAGGCCCTTGTTGTTGTACGCGACGACGAGCGTGCTGATCGGTGCCAGCGCAGCGATGTTGTTGGGCCCCAACGCTCGCCGGGCCCGTGCCACGACATCCTCAAGAATCGGGATCGCATCGTCGAGCTTCCCGAGTTGAACGTATGTGTTGGCCAGGTTGCCGCGGGCGCCAAGAGCATCCTGCGCGTCGGGGCCCAGCACTCGATTGGTCCGCTCGACGGCTTCCTTCTTTACTTCCAGCGACTCGTCGAACTTCTCCAAAGCATCCAGGGCGTAACTGACCGTCATCAACGCCTCGAGGGCTGCGGGTGAGTCCGGACCGGTCGCCTCGCGCGCCAGTTCCAGAGCTTGGCGGGCCTGAACCAGCCCCTCTTGAGGGCGACCGCGATCGGTCAAAGCCGCGGCCAGCGTGGTGCGGAGAATCGCGGTCTGCTCTCCCTTTCCGCCCAGCTCCTTCTCGGCAAGTTCAAGGCCGATCCGGGCCTGTGCCTCGGCCTCGGAGTACATCTGGAGATTGCGATACGCCGAGCTGAGCACGCCGTAGACCATCGCTCGTGCCTCGGGTTGATCAGCGAGCGTGGATCCCGCCATTTCGGAGGCGGGGCCGAGCACATCCACGACCCGGATGTCCTTGCCCACCTTCCCGGGGTCGGCCGCGCCGAGCATTTGCTCAACAAAGTGGGAGACCGCCTTGGCTCTTGACGCCTCGATGCGAGCGATCTTGGACTGCTGATCCGCAACGTCGCGCTGCCGGCGCGTTTCCTGAAGGGAAGTGAGCGAGACGACCAGCGCTATGGCTGTCGCCAGAAAGACGATGGTGGCGGCGCCCACGGCGATCCGATAGCGCCCGATGGTCTTGCGGACGGTGTACCACGTGCTGTCCTGCTTGGCCTCGATCGGTTCGCCGGCGAGGTAGTGCCGGATGTCTCGGGCCAGTTCACCCGCGCTCTGGTAACGCCGCCCCGGCTCCTTGGCCAGGGCCTTAGCGATGATTGTCGAAACCTCATCCCCGACTTCCGGGCGGATCGAGTCCGCCCGCGACGGTGCCGCACTGACAATGTTGTCAAGCGCGATCTTGAGCCCGCCGGTGACGTCGTAGGGGAACTTGCCCGTCAGCACCTGGTGCATGATGACGCCCAGGGCGTACACGTCGGTCCGGGCGTCGATGGCGTCCGGGTCACCGATCGCCTGCTCGGGGCTGGCCCAGGGCAGAGAACCCATGAACTGGCCGCTGGTGCTGAGCGTGGCCCGGTCCATCGTCGTGAAGTTATCGCCCAGGTGATCGCCCGCGACCTTCGCCAGGCCAAAGTCCAGGACATGGGGCTGTCTCGCGGCATCCACGCGGATGTTGGAAGGCTTGAGGTCGCGGTGAATGACGCCGCGCTGGTGGGCGTATTGAACCGCATCGGCTACGGTGGCG
>Ga0154020_10007451_pt1 | contig 12781 bp, 15 predicted proteins | sample Klosneuvirus_201_FD_109709 | JGI IMG/M metagenome (GOLD analysis project Ga0154020, IMG submission 109709) | Active sludge microbial communities from wastewater, Klosterneuburg, Austria - Klosneuvirus_20160825_MG | ecosystem: Engineered > WWTP > Aerobic digester > Activated sludge | place... | reverse complement strand
GTAAATAACTAGTTAACTAAATTGAATACTCTCAAGTCCTTTATATTGGGTCACTAGCCCGAATTTCTATTTGAGGCTTATTCAATTAAACTGACAGAGGTCCTACATCGCCGAATAGGTATTAAACCTGGGAATCTGTTAGGTCGCCTCTGTCAGAGTTAACTTTTAAACAAATATCGGAAGTTTTCAACTCCCCCTAGAACCCCCTTTTATAGTAATAACAAACACTATAAAATTGAGGAAACAAAGCTAAAGGGAATGTTTAGCGGATTTACCGACACTCTTTCAATTCCGTAGCCCATCAAGCGTCATTCCGTCCGCACTAACATTCACCTCAGAAGTCGTTACTAATTTCCGGACGGAATGACGCTTGATGACACAACTAATTTCTTCTAGGTGCTTTTATTGGCTGCCTTTCTTTTCTGTCGTACGTTTGTTCGCAATAAATAAAAGCAGAAACACTAAAACAAGAACTACACTTGTCCAGATATTTCCAAAATTTAGTCCAGCCGGTTTTGAAATGTAATTGCCAATTGTCGCACCAATAGGATGCATTACTACTAAAGCAAACCAATATAAAATTTCTTTAGAAACCTTGGTGTATTTGTTTAGTAATGCAAAAATTGTCAATATTGCCAAAAGTAAAATTGTCCCACCACCAGCACCCAATGGAGTGTCATTGGATAACAAGTCGCCCGAAGTAGTGCCAAATGTGCTTGAAACTAAAATTGCAAACCAATAAAGAAAAAATGTCTTGCTATTCAAGCCCGTTTCAACTGTTGATTTTGGAGAAACGAATTTCCAAACAATAAGAATTAGTGTCAAAATTCCCATAACCAAAACAGATCCCCACATTGTCCCAAGTTTTAATGGTTCAATAGTGATGAAGTCAGCACAATTTGTTCCTGCTATGTTTCCTAAAACAATCAGAAGCCAATAAACCGAAGGATTTTCTTTACCACTTAAAGCAATTGCAATGATTGAAAAAGCATAGGTGCTGAGCAGAAGTATTGAACCTGTGCTATAACCCAAACCTAAATTTCTTGAAATTAGGTTTCCAACAATTTCTCCAATTGTCGTAGCCAAAATCATAAGCGTCCAATAATGAATACCGATGTTTGGTATATGTATGTTTAATTTTTTGTTTGTCATTTGAAATAGTATTAAAAGCGGAACGCCTCTGGCGTTCCGCTTTTGGTTAATTATTATTTTATTACACTTCCGTTAGCTTCATAGAAAAACTCAACTGTTTTTAAACCTTGTTTAATTTCAACTTCATATTGGGTCTGACCCTTTGAAGTCTCAATTTTTGCAACGGCTTTGATAGTTGTTACTTTATGAGATGCGTTAAACGCTGTCTGCACTTTTTCAGGAAGCTGATTGAACGTTATTGGACTTTCTGTCTCCAACCATTCGCCAGTGTCGTTAAAATTTGCAGAATGTTTTTCGCCCTTCCATACAAAGGATCCTTCATATTCGTGAGCATTTTCTTTGTCCCATTTTACGTTTGAAGCGTTTGGAAATTTTTGATTAAATGTTATCGTAACAGCATTTGGTGTTTTGCTTTGTGCAAAACTTGTCGCATAGGCACAAATAAATGCCACAGCAACGAAAATTATTTTTTTCATTTTATTGCTTAATTAAATTGTCAATTAAAAATGTGAGTTGTCGCTTGTCACACAAGCGACGTCAGAACAAATTAAGCAACAATTGGAGGGCGGAAAATTTTAGAGATGTATTCCGACTTAATAAAGTTCTCGGAATGAAATAGGTGTAATTTCTTTTCAAAAAAGATATTAGCTGCTTTAAAATTAAAAGCCGTTGGAAATTGAAATGCTAGTATTTGAGAAATATGTCTGTTTTGAATTGGCGAATGTGGTTTTTGCTCGTCACCATTGCTATGTTTATCAAATAAACCGTCTATATTTATTAAGTGGTCAGTTACGAAGTCAAGCGGTGTCATGTCCTTGTCTTCAGTAGCTTGACAATGTTGATACATTTCTGGAAGGTCTTGAAGTGCAGAAAAGTCGCCCATTGGTAAACACAAAATCCCAAAGGAGTAAAATGCCAAAAGAAATATGTTGATAGCTTTAATCACTTTTTTTATTTAACGTCAAAGTTAGCGTTTAATTGTCTTGGAATTCATTTTAGTTTTAGTCTCCTTTTTTGTCTACTTGATATTTGCACTTTCGTTTTTTAAAGTTGCCGATAACAATTCCCCCTGCTCGGGAATGTTAAGCCGATTTACCGACACACAATCAATTACGTAACCCATAAAGCATCATTCCGAGCAGGGATATTCGTTCTACCTATATCTTCCCAAGTCTCTTCAACTCCCAAAAACATTTTGCCGTTGCGTTTATATCCACTGCTGCATTATGAGCTTCTTCAAAACCGGTTCCGAATAATTTGAAATGCAGTTCAGACAATTTAGGCCATTTATTGCCAAACGGACCTTTGATTGCACAATAGTCTATGCTACTTAGCATCGTACAAATTTTACTTTTAGTCGTAACACTGTTCTTCATCTTGCTCCGTAAAAATTCTGCTCCCACAATCTTTTCATCAAAACTCATATTGTGTGCAACAAGATATTTTGATTGATCAATTAGTGATTGAAACTCCTCAAGTACAGCGAGAACTGCTTTGCCATCACGCTTTGCGATCTCATTTGAAATTCCATGAATTTGTGAAGAGCTAGTCGGAATAGAAAAGCCCTCCGGTTTTATTATATGATCACCTTCAGAAATTTTATTCCCGTTCTTATCGTATAGCAAATATGCCAGTTGAACCATGCGTGGCCAATTAGTCAAATCGGTCACTGGTGCCTTCCAGTTTTTAGGAAGCCCTGTAGTTTCGGTGTCAAAAAATAGATACATGTAGCTTTTGATTTTTGAAAGTAAATATCACTAATTACATTTTCATATAGTAATTATACAAATGAATTTTGGATTTTACAATTTGAATTTATTTCCGTAATGTTGTTCAATATCTCTGACATATCCTCTTAAATAAAATGCCACTACCAAAATACCTCCGCACCATTGTTGCTTTTGCGTTTCTGCTTTCAACTTCCATTGCAGCATCATCACAAACCATAATCGACCAATACGATTCAACATACACTGCCGGCATTAGTGCAAGGACATTATCCGGTTACAGTTTCTACCAGACATTCACAGCTGGCATGACAGGTAACTTAAGTCGAATCGATATCGGCTTTTTCAATTACATTTCCGGTACAGGAACTATTGAAGTATATGAAAACGCAGGCGTAAATGGGAACTTACTTTACTCCGGACAAGAAACGCTGTTCTGTCCATCTGGAGGATGTATGCTGCAATTCCCGGTAAGCTGCAACCTGGTCGCAGGAAACACTTACACATTTCATTTCACTCCGGGAGCAGGAATACCCGACCCATTCGGCGTGCAGGCAGATTTCTCTAACAGTTATCCGGGCGGTGAATTATTCCTCATAGATCCAAGCGGCACTTATCCTTTCAATATGGATGCAGTCTTTGCAACGTACATGGATTCAAAATTAACCGGGATCGACAAACCTGAACTTAACCACAATTCATTCTACACAATTTCAGCTTCATCAATTATTATGAATGAAAATGTAAACGGCGAGCTATATGCTTTGGATGGTCGGAAATTGAAAATGGAAGGGCTGAGGAGTGGTATATATTTATTAAGGGCGACTTCGCTTGGAAAAGAGTATTTGTTTAAGGTGTGTATTCGATAATACCAGAATTGTTTCATTTTTTATAGAAGCGGAAACGCCCCCTGCTCGGCAGAATGTTAAGCGGATTTACCGACACTCTTTCAATTCCGTAACCCATCAAGCGTCATTCCGTCCGCACTAATATTGATTGATTAGAGCAGGGTTCCAAAAACTATACATTATTGTGTACTAAATTTTCCTTCTGTAATTTCGACCAGTTTGCCATCTGAACCCATTAATTTCCCTTGGAAAGTTCCTTTAATCGCTTTTCCACTAGTAGAGTTAACAGCAGTAAGGTCTTCCATAGATGAAATGGTTACTGTAAAAGGAGTTCCGGTTTTCTTAACTTCATACATAGTTGTAGCATTCGTAATTCCAGCACCATTTTTAGAATTTCCTTTGATGGTAAATGTGCCAGTTGATTCAACTTTATCTATGATTATTGAAATGATGCCAGTTGGAGTTTTACCCCAAATATTTGCTTCTTTTTTAGCAGGCACATACAATATCATAATGCCCGGGTATGCTGCCTCCAACAAAACTCCATCTACCTTGCAACTTAAATATCCTCCATTGGCGATTGGTACATCTGTAGTCGCAGTTTCTGAAGTCGTGATAGCAGCAGTTAAAGTTTTGAGATTAGCACTTTCTGATGTAGTATTTTGACAAGAAACAGTTGCTACAAAAACTATCCACAGCAAAGTGATTTTAAGTAGGGTCTTCATGGTATTCTATTTTAAAATTTTTGGCTCTAACAAATATAATGTTTTTTCCCATTGTTGGTATTATGATCAAAAATGGAAAATACCCCTGCTCGGCGGAAATACCCCCGCTCGGAGGAATGTTACGATATTTGAAAGCACCTCATACTTGCACTACCGAATTGAAAACCTTCAAAGCAGTATTTTACTTCTTCTGTTTTGTCGGCTAAACCAAGTGTGTAAAGCATCGGCAAATAATGCTCGTTTGTGGGGTGAGCTAATTGAAATATACTTCCTAGTTGATTATAATTTACAAGTGCTTTAAAATCCTGACTATTGAGTTTTGATTTCACTAGTTCATCAAATTCAATCGCCCAATCTAAAGGTTTAGCATTAATATTATTCCAATCTATCATCTTAAGATTATGAACTATGTTTCCACTGGCAATGATCAGCACCCCTTTTTCTCTCATTTTTTTTAGTGCATTTGCCAATTCAAAATGGTAACCCGGTGGTTGTGATTCATCAATACTCATTTCAAAAACCGGAACATCGGCATCAGGATATAAATGTTTTAAAACAGTCCAGGCACCGTGGTCGAGATCCATTGATGGGTCTTCTTGAATATGATAATTTGCTGCCGTTTCAATTGCTTGTCTTGCAAGTTGCGGATGCCCTTTTGGTTCGTATTTAATTTGAAACAAACGGTCATCTATATTTCCAAAATCATACAGCGCTTTAGGAAATGAATTAACAGAAATTAAAGTTCCTTTGGTTGTCCAATGCGCTGAAATTATCATAATGGCGTTTGGCTTTTCAATACTTGACCCAATTTTACTTAGATGTTGAGTAAAGTCATTGTCAAGTAGTGCATTGATTGGGTGACCATGTCCAATAAATAATAATGGTGTCTTTTGAGTATTTGAAAAATTGTTGCTAATTTTTTCGAAAGCTTCAAGTTTTATGCTTGCTCCTATGAGTGGGAGCGATGCAATTATTTTTAAGAAGTGTATTCGTTTCATTGCTGTATCGATTTTGTATACCATCACAATTAATTGGTTACACAAAGTTGGAGCTTATGCAATGATTTTTCGTTCACATAGGTTAAGAACGTATTTATTCTATTTTTTCTTTACAAGTTTTTGGCGGATCCGACTTAATGATTGAGGCTTGATGCCTAAATACGATGCAACTAAATATTGAGGAACTCTTTGGAGAAGGTCAGGTTGTTTTTTAATGAGAGATAAATATCGTTGCTCAGCATCTTCACTAAAAGTAGAAGCAATTCTTTGTAGAGAATTCAAATAACCATTTTGAACGAGTATTCTAAAAAACATTTCAAATTTTGTAATTTTCTTACACGCTTTTTCAAAGTCAACATAATTCATTGCAAAAAGAGTAGTAGATTCCAATGTTTCTACATTAAATATTGCCGGCTTGCCACTAAAAAAACTATACATATCTCCGATCCAGTATCCTTCAAATCCAAATTGTACAGTATGCAACTCACCCTTTTTGTCAATAATAAAAGTATGTGTCGCACCACTGTCAACAAAGTACAAATTACGAGAAATTTGATTTTCGTTTACAAATTGCACTTTATTTTCTAATTGAATCGGAACAAACCATCCACTTAGTTTTTCAAATTCTGCCGCTGTCAGTCTTTGATTTAATTTGGCTTCAATATTTTTACGAATATTGTTATGCATTGTGTCAAAATTAAATTGTTGAAGTCAGTTTTCAGCTCTGCCGTACCCTGCTCGGAATGTTAAGCGGAAAATAATTTGATTGAATTCATTTAAAAACAAATATAGTAGAAATCAAACAACAACTATCATTTGCAAATAAATACGGCTGACCTAAACATCACTAAATGAAAGAAATTTTTTCCCTCTGAAACTCAAAGCATTTCTCCCCCAATTGTGTTAAGGTCCTATTACAGTCCGCCACGAAGGATTTATTATGCTATCATATGAAATACCATTTGACACTAATACAACCATGAAAGACATCCTAGAAGAACTAGCCGACGACCATAACAAATCATTGGAAAAACTAAAAGACGTTCCGGAAAGAGTAGCTACTAATAATGAGGCTTGGGAGTTTCCTGATCGGACGCCTGTGAAAGGAGGGCTGAATAAAAAGGGAGGGAAAAATCGGAAGAGGGGGTGGGATGAGGGGGATTATTATGGGTATTATTGGTGAGTTTTGGTGCGGGTTTGGTTGCAATTTCTAAGCCTGTTATGCCATGGCCTATTCTTCGTTTAAAGATGAAGCGATTCTCGAATTTATAAAGCAAGTATTTGGAATCTCCGCAGATACTTCAAAGTTAGCTATGCAGTAACAAATACTTATTTCATAAATCCTGAGTTATTTACCCATCTTATGTTGTCCACATGGATTTCAAAATGGTGATTCCCGTTTGTTTTTTTCTTCTTCTTGTATTATATTTTCAATCTCTTCGGCAGAAAGCCATTTAATATGCTCTTTCACTAACTCGCCATTTATAAATTCTAACAACATTTTCCCTTCATAAATTGATTGGTACCCTCCGTGAACATTATGAACTATTTCACCCATCGGTACCCTTATCTCGCCAGAAAACCATTTTGCAAAAACAAATTCTTCGTCCGGAAACAAATAATCGATTCCAACCTTTTGCCATTCAAGTATAAAACCTTGCCATTCAATAAGGAAAAGTTTTTTATTGTCGATTGCCCATTTTGAATAATATCCTCTCCAACAAGCAGAAGACGGTGCAACTAATTTATGCGGTAATTGTATTTTCTCAAGGTAGCCTTCCAATGGTTCACATGCAATCAGTAGTTCCTCATTGTTATAAATTAGAATATCTTTTGTTTGGGCTGTCATAATGGTTTCTAATTTATAATGCGTTTATTATTCCTCTCGAGAAATTAAACTTGTGCTAATCCACTAGAGGAACTGAACTTGCGCCTTGCACAAATTTGGTTTTGAATCAGGAGACGGTTGGAAAAACCCTTCTTAGCCGCAATTACCATCCAACCTCTTTAACAATTCAATAGCCGTTAAAGTGCCAATCCTTGAATCCCTCTTTTCATCAAATAATCTAATTTCACCATCATACTTCTCTTTGTCCAAGTGCTTGTTGTATTCGCTAGATATAATGTCACTGTAGGTAATTATAAGTTTGCTTTTACTTCGAGTCATGCCTACATAATTTACACATGGGTTAGAATGGCTATTCAGGATGTTGCAGAAAGGTAAAATGACAGTGTCGAATTGTAGCCCTTTCGAACTGTGATAAGTCATAACATTTACGTTCTTATTATCTGAAAAAACTAATTTGTCGTCACGTTCATATTTATAGCCTATGCCTATCCCATAGGAGACGAGGTAATCTCTAATCTCCAAAATTCCTGGTATTATTATTTTTTTAGTGTTTCGATTTGCTAAATAAGAACCTTCTAAAGACGCTTTATTTTGTTTAAGTAGAATGCCGATGTCTTCATTTGTATTTGTGGTGATGTATGTTTTTATATATTCAAGCTCTTGAAGTGGAGTATTACATTTGATAAAAGTTGGTTTGTGCCTAGAATCAAAAGAGTTATTATTAGGCAAACTGTCCGGGTATAAATTACAGATTAGGTCTGAAATACTTTTTGATATTCTGTAATTGTGTTTCAGTTTAATCGTAGGGAAATTAACTTCTTGGCGTAAGCTCAGGACTGTCAGCGTTGATTCCTTATTTAAATTTTTGTCATAAAGTCGCTGATTATCGTCTGCGAAAATAAACATACCCTTCTTGGCATTTTTTTGAAAGTTAATTATGTCTTGAACGGAAAAGTCTTGTGCTTCGTCTATTATGATATAATCGTGATTTAAATTTCTATACACACTAAGTTCTTCGTGATAAAACACATTGACTTCTGGCAAATTTAAATATATTAATGTTTGCTTTATGAATGTTCTAAGTGCTTTAGTATAAACTATAATTGAAATGTTCTTTTCATTATTTTCACTCAACTCTTTGGCAAGATAAATTGCTAATAAGGTTTTACCACTGCCCGCACCACCTTCAATTATAATATTGGGGTTACTATCAAGGACAAGTTGCTGTTCATTGTCCCAATTTGGATTTGTTGAAAATATTTCTTTCATGATTATTTGGACTATAATTACCGCTAACGGCAGTTCGTGCTTAAACCAAAGCTACTAAATTTTCTCCATTCGGGAATGTTAAGCACAATTACAGATACACTTTCATTTGCCTAACTCATCGAGCGTCATTCCGAGTGGGGATTGTGATGCTGCTCCTCATTATTAAGTTGAGGTATAAAGTAAAGTTTATGTTGTTCTAACAACAGTTGGAAGTTATGGAAGAGCTCAGAGTAATTCTTCTGGGCTCTTTTATTTAAATGGATTATATTCCTCTAGTAGTTTTGGTAGATGTTCCATTATCCAAGAAGGAACTTTATCTAATCCTTTCTTGACAACAATTTTTATTCCTTCATCCTTAGCAACTTTAAGAACACCTCCAACTACTTTTGCAATTCCTGTTTTTGGTGCTTGCCTATTCTGAACTATAATTAAATCAGCTGTCGAAACTACTTCATCAAATTTATCTTTTGTCTCATCATCTATTTCTAAGTCCGAATCTGCAATTTCTTTCCAATACTTTAATAAATCTCTTACTTCTTTTATTTCATCCCTTGTTAAAGAAGGAGTTCCGTCATCAGTTAAATCAATAAATGGAACAGTAAATTGTTCAACATCAACTTTAATTTCTTCTTCTTCAATTCCGGCATCAATTCTATCTGCAACTTCTCTAATTTTTAATTTTTCCAGCCATTGTTCAAGCCTTGATATATGACCCGGATATACTCTAGTTCCATCAATCTTACTATTTGCTCCTGCATTATTATAAACTTGCTCAACCATATTATCGGTTTCCTCTTGAGAACCGGTTCCTGGGGAATGATTAAATCTTACTTTAGTAGAAGATAGCTTCATTCTAAAAAAATACTTGTTTCCGACTCTTTGAAAGACAATCCAAGGTTTTTCATTTTCCCTATTGTCCACATGTTCAAATCTTATAAAATCATTTGATCGATTAAACCCGAATTTTTTGAAAGCCTTTTCTAAAACAATTCTATCCTCAGAAGAATAATATTCTGGGTAATTTATTTTTGCTCTATGATATATTTTTTCTGGAAGAATATCTTGAATTGAAGCAAGCCAGTTTGAACTTTCAGTAATTAAACTGTTTGTGAAAGTTTTTTGTTGTGAGTTAAGAACTTTCCCTAGGCCGCCAAATGTTTTATCATACCTTGGATTTGCATCAACATAGGGATTTTGAAAATCTGCTCTAAACCAAAAGAAGAAACCTTGCTTTCCTTTTAGAACAAGTCTCCAGCAACTGCTACCATCAATATTATTTCCTCTTTCAACTTTTAAAAAAGCATCAAATGGTAAATCATGGTTATTCTGGAGGTTGTTGATTACAGTTAAAAGATTTTCATCATGAATATCACTATATCTCTTTATCATAATTGTTAAGAGTTTTTAATTTAATTGCCTCACAATATACTTCATGTTAAGGAATTATGGATATGGATTTATCAACACAAAAGCGGAGAATTATGGGGTTTTTCTCTCCAACCTTTCTTTATCCGAAACCCCCTGCTCGGCGAATGTTAAACGGATTTACCGACACTCTTTCAATTATGTAACTCATCAAGCGTCATTCGCCGAGCAGCATAGATTAGTTGATGCTGTGTAAGTGTCAAGGATTACGTAATCTAAATCATCCTTCCTCTCATTAATTAATTTAAGCGTTACTGTGTTTTCTTCCTCTGCCATTTTGTCGATGTGTTTTTGTTTGATTAATCTATTTTAATCTTCTTTAGTGTTTTCTATGTCAGTATTTATTTAACTCATCAACTAAAATTTCTTTCACGTCTTTTAAGTTTTTAAGATTTGGGTTTTTTGCTTCTAAATCTTTTACGTCTTGTAATGCTCCGCTAAGAGAATACTTTGGATTACTATCTGTCTTAATTGATGAAACTGCATTTACATAATCATCCAACGCCTCATCTTTTTCTTGAGCTAAGTGAACAAGTGAAATATTGAACTTGCAAAACGCAAGGTTTTGATTATATGTCAGTGCTTTGATACTTAGTTCAACACACTTCTCCAAATCACCTCTCTCAAATGCTTTCCAGCCTAGATTGCCATATAACACTCCTTTGTCAGCTTCCGTATTTGCTTTTTGAGCTTCTACATTAACTTCTTCTACAACGGCTACAACTTCGATATAAATATTTATGCCGTCCAAAGCAGATGGATTTCGCAAACCTAAATAGAGGGTGTTTCCATATGAATTGCTAACTGTTTGGACAGCTTCTTTAATGTTTTCCAAACTCACATCACGATATATGCGCCAAGTGCCATCGTCTTTGTTAAGAAAAGCATTTTCATCTTCAGAAGGCAAAACATATATGTCCACCGAGCCAGAACCAGGTGGAACTTTAATTGCTGATGAAGATAAAGCAGTTGCACCACCAGAAGCAATAGCAGCACCGACTTGCATTCCCAAGTTTAATATTTGTGTTCCGTTTGCTCCAGCTGATGTAGAGAAACTGTAATACCAATTTTTAGTATTTGGAGGTAAGTCAATTCTAATTGCTGCTCGGGACTTACCTCCAAGATAAGCTCTTGTCCCTCCGTTAAGGTAATAATTCCTTTGCTCAATAATTGTAACTGGCTTAAGAGTTGTTTGAGCATATGAGCCAAATCCTATTAAAATGAGCGTAAATAGTGAAAGAAGTTTTCTCATGACATTTGGTTTTATTTCTTGTTACTTATTGAATGTTTCAAGATACGAAGTCACCCACTACGGAGCGCAAAGAATGACGCACAAAAATTTTATTTAAGAACTCTCCCTCCCAAATCTCAACAATTGACCTACTTGCCGAAACAAGATGCATCTAACATTAGATCGTAAACAGTAAAAATACTTCTATTTATAAGCTTAGATTTTCTTATTCGGAATAAACAACCTTTAATCACCAAACCTTAAACAAAAAAACTAAACCAATTCTTACTTCTAATAAACCTCTCAAATCTTCTAATACAATACAAGTATAACAAAAATCCCCAACTCCCCCATCCCAATAAAATAATTTCCCGGTGAAAATGCGCTCACGATTATCAAATCTGCAATTTCCTTAAAATCTCCACCATCGCCCCCGTATCCATCCCACAATACTCCCTCAAATCCCTCCGCGTTTGTTCCACATCCCCCACAAACTCCCCCATCACCATAGCCGCAAACACACCACTCGCCGTCCCGCCTTCCTGGATGTTGAGATTCGAATACGACAACTCCGGCACCAGTGCCGGTAAAACTTTTTTGATAGAGTATGATCCTTGCATGGAAGGAGTATAATACCACCGCTGCTGAAATGGAATCATCAGATCTTTAAGGCGGGAAATGATGTTATTGATTGCGGTCTTGTATTTCGGGAATGACAATGCAAGTTCCGACAACTTTCCTCTTTCGAAACCGATGTTGTAGACGAGTATGTCGCCCGTTGTGCCGCAATCGGTGATCAACTTTTCAATGAATGGAATTCGTGGATCGGTGCCGTTTGCTTCGGCGAGGAATTCTTTGTGTTGTAACACTCCTTTTGCCGCCGGTAAAATGTGCAACGAATACTGAAACACTAATTGCTGATACGGTTTGCTTTTGTTGAACACGGGAATTGCTGTTGCGAATGTTTCAAAATCCATGAAGTACAATGGATATTTTAAATCATTTACAAACTCTTTGATCTTCTTCTTGTCGATCGTGGTTGTAGTGTTCAATTCACTGTTCACTTGCATCCACTGATTTTCGTTCAGCGGATAATCTTCCGGGATGTCGATGAAATTGATGATGTTCTTTTTGTAGAGATCGAATTTTTTTGTATCCGTTAAACGTGCAATATTGAAAACAGAATAGTCGGGGATATGTTGCCAGCAATGTCCGACGAAATCGCAGGCATACGGACTGCTGCAATGCGGACCGATATCTACATCGGGAATCTTCTTCGCATACAACACCGCTTTCAATTCAGCAACTTTCGAAGGAATGCCGGGCAATAACTCCAGCACTCTATCTTTCACCGATGTAATTGTAAAAAGTTCATGCACATCAATTGCGCCGTTCTTCTCATACTGATTATTAATATGAACGATTGAAATATCATTCAACGCAATCCCCGAATTCGTGATCGCAAAATATTGTATCGTCGCATCCAACTCATACGTCTCCGTCACACTCGTCGAACTTTTCACTTCATACCCCTTCCACCCGCTCTTGTCCTTCACC